>WNFK01015547.1_pt1 | contig 45613 bp, 48 predicted proteins | sample 5400281 | NCBI WGS metagenome assembly WNFK01 (sample SAMN13153350, study PRJNA577476) | soil metagenome | isolation source: 20 cm soil on Douglas fir-dominated hillslope | place: USA:California | collected 2013-09-17
CGGACCAGTGGACGCGTTGTTCAAGTAGACGGTGTCCGCGGTCCAGGGGAACTCCGCGGCGCGTAACGCGCGCAGGCTCTCGCGCAGCGCGCGGACGTGCGTGGGGTGATACGCGATGTCGGTCATGCGGTTCTTCCGCGCACATCGAGCGCGTCGCGCAGGCCGTCGCCGAGGAGATTCGTGCCCAGCACGGCGAGCCCGATGGCCAGCCCCGGGACGAGCGAGACCCACGGCGCCACGCGCAGCAGGTCGCGTCCTTCGGCGACCATCGCGCCCCACGACGGCGTGGGCGGCTGGGCGCCGAGCCCGATGAACGACAGCGCCGCCTCGGCCATGATCGCGCCGCCGATGCCCAGGGTCGCCGCCACGATGACCGGCGCTACGACATTGGGAAACAGGTGGCGCGCGATGATGCGGGCGTCGGATGCGCCGAGGGCGCGCGCCGCCTGCACGTACTCGAGTCCTCGCACCACGAGCACCTGGCCGCGCACCAGGCGCGCCATCCCCGCCCACCCGACGACGCCGATCACAACGAACACGACGGGGAGCGAAGGCTTCACGGCGGCGGCGATGGCGATCAAGAGGAGCAGCGAGGGGAAGGCGAGGGTCACGTCGGCGACGCGCATGATGACTCCCTCGATCCAGCGTCCGTAGTAGCCGGCGACGAGCCCGAGCGTGACGCCGAGGGTCATCGCGATCCCCTGACTGATGAGTCCCACCGCGAGTGAGAGCCGCGCGCCGTAGAGCACACGTGAGAGGACGTCGCGGCCCTGCGCGTCGCTTCCCAATAAGAACGCGCCCGACGGCGCGTGCAGGCTCGCGGCGAGGTCGCCGCGAAACGGATCACCGGGCGCGAGCAGGGGTGCGGCGACGGCCAGGACGGCGAGTGCCGCGACGATCGCGAGCCCGAGGCGGCCCCAACGGTCACGGGCAAGTCGTTTCCAGACGAGTGGCGCGGGCATGGGGGACCTGACTACGTTACTCGGACGTTCACCCTCGGGGCAAGCGGACACGCGACGTGAAGCGGGACACACCGTTCACACTGGTCTTGGGCGGCGGTGGCATGAAGGGGCTCGCCCACATCGGCGTGCTCCAAGCGCTCCTCGAGCGCGGCCTCCGCCCCACGCGCATCGTCGGTTCCAGCGTCGGCGCCCTCGTGGGCACGGCCTGGGCCGGTGGCATGGGCCTCGCCCTGCTGCGCGAGATCGCGCTCGCGTTGAAGCGCAAGGACGTGTTCGCGGTCGCGCACGCCGACATGGCGTTCAAACGGATGCACTCCCCTGCCCTGTTCCGCCGCGAGCCGCTCGAGCAGCTGATCAAGCGCCTTGTGGGCGAACTCACGTTCCAACAGCTCGACCCGCCGTGCGCGGTCAACACGGTGGACCTGAATTCAGGCATGCAGGTGTTCTGGGGGCTCCCCGGCCTCGACGATGTCCGCGTCGCGGATGCCGTGTTCGCGTCCTGCGCGCTGCCGGGGTATCTGCCGCCGCACGAGATCGGGGGCCGTTTCTATGTGGACGGCGCCGTCGTCTCGAACCTGCCGTTCCCGGCCGCGCGCGCCCTGGGGAGCGAGCCGATCCTCGCGGTGGACGTGTCGGCGTCGAGTGCGTTCAAGGCCGACACGCAGGACGAGGGCTTCGCCGGCGTGTTCGCGCGCGCCACCGAGATCCTGATGCAGACGCTGCTCGAGGAGCGGTTCCAGACCTGGACCACACCGCCCATCTACTACGTCCACCCGCGCGTCGAGCATGTGTCGCTGTTTTCGTTCGATCACCTGCGCGAAGTGGTGGAGGAAGGGTACCGCGCCACGATCGCGGCCCTCGACCGGCCCGACGAGTGGCCCACGCCCGGGGACGAAGGCGTCTTCCCCAAGCGCCGCGTCATCGTGCGCGTGGAGCGGGAGCGCTGCATCGGGTGCGGCGCGTGTCTGGTCCAGGCGCCGCAGGGGATGTTCGTGCTGGACGCGGAGCGCAAGGCGGTGGTCACGCAGCCCGATCAGGACTGGTCGCCGGTGGACGGCGGTTTCATCCGCCACTGCCCGACCTACGCGATCACGGCGCGGCCTTTGGCGCAGGCAACCGAAACGCTGCGTCGATCCGGATAAGGTCTCGCACCACTCGATCCCAGTTGTAGTACGTCTCGACCGCCTTCCGCCCCGCCACCCCAAGGCGCTTCCGCAACTCCCCATCGCCGAGTAACTGATTGATTCCCGCGGCGACCGCCTGCGGGTCGTCGGGATCGACGAGAATCCCCGTTTCTCCTTCGCGCACCGCGTCGGGCACGCCGCCCGAGCGGCCCCCCACCACCGCCAGCCCACACGCCGACGCCTCGACGAGCGAGATCCCGAATCCCTCCGCGAGCAAGTCGTGGTACCGCGACGCGCCGACGTAGAGATCGGCCGCGTTGTACAGGCCCGGCAAGTCGGCATCGGGGACGGCGCCGAGGAACCGCACCGCGTCCGCCAACCCGAGATCGCGGGCCAGCTGCTCGAGCTGCGGCCCCCGGTCGCCCACGCCGGCGACGGCGTAACGCGTGCCGGGGTGCGCGGCGCGCACGGCGGCGAGCGCCCTGATCACCGTATCGATCCCCTTGTGCCATTCGAGTCGCGCGACGGTGAGCAGCCAGGGGCCGCCGTCCAACCCGTAGCGCACCCGCACATCCCTCGGGTCCACGCCCGGCCGGAAGTGCTGCGGCGTCGTACCGAGCGGCACGACCTGGACGCCACGGGCGAGGTCGTCGCAGCCGAGCCGCTCGAGTACCCTGCGGGCCACACCCGCCGTCCATTCGCTGATCGCGACCACGACGGCGGCGTTGCCGATGAGCTGGCGCGCGCTCCACCGCTTGAACGCGCTGCGATGGATCTTCGCGTCGAGCAGCAGCAGCTCCGTCCCGTATGCGATCACGCCGTAGGGCACGCCGTGCCGCAGCCGCAGCCAGCGCGCCGGATAGCCCGCGGGCTTCAGCTCGCCGCACCAGGTGAACCCGGGTCGCGCGCGGCGGGCGAGGCTCGCGGCGCGCCAGGTCCACGCGGCGAGCCCCTGCACGGTGCGCAGGCGCGTCGCGCGGATCCCGACGCGATCGATGGTCTGAGGGAACTGCGCGTCGCTCGCGCCCGAGTCGGGATACGACCCGGTGGACACGACGAGTGAGTTACGGGGGTACCGGAGCGCCAACTCCCCCATCATGCGGGCGATGCCGCCGCCGTGCGGCGGGAAGTTGAACGCTAGGAGGAGACTTGTGATTCGATGTCCCGCAGGTCGCGGATGACGCGGTCCCAATTGTAGAAGGTCTCGATCGCCTTGCGGCCGCCTTGCCCGAGCCGTCGCGCGAGAAGCTGGTCCTCGAGCAGCCGCTTCAGCGCCGCGGCCACCGCCGCCGGATCGTCGGGGTCGACGACGAGACCGGTCTCGCCGTCGCGCACCGCTTCCGCCAGGCCACCGGACTGCCCCGCGATGACCGGCAACCCACACGCGCTCGCCTCGGCGAGCGCGACGCCGAATCCTTCGACCCGCGTCCCGTCGGCACGGCGCGAAACGCCGACGTACGCGGTCGCCGCATTGAGCAGCAGCGGCAGATCCGGGTCCGGCACGTTGCCGACGAACCGCACCGCGGCGGCGATGTCCAACTCTTCGGCGAGCTTCAGGTAGGTCTTTTTTTTCTTGCCGGCGCCCACGACCAGATAGTGGACGTTGAGGCCGCCGCGGCGGCACTCCGCCACCGCCTTGAGCGCCATGTCGATGCCCTTGTAAGGCTCGAGCCGGGCCACGGTGATCACCCACGGCTCGCCGTTCAGGCGATAGCGCGCGCGCACGTCGCGGGCGTCGAGGCCCGGCCGGAACTGTTCGGGATCGGTGCCCAGCGGCACGAGCTTCACGTTTTCGGCGAGCGGGTCGAGACCGAGCTCGCGCAGCACCTTCTGCGCCTGCTCCCTGGTCCATTGGCTGTTAGCCACCACGGCTTCGGCCGAGCCGAGCAGCGCCTTCGCGGTCCGCCGAGCGAACGGAGCGTGATGGATCGCGTGCAACTCTTTCAGCAAGTCGCCGCCGTGGACCAGCACCCCGTATTTTACCTTGACGCGCTCGTGCACCCACTTGGCCGGGTAGGCGCAGGGCCGGATCGAGTCGCACCAGGCGAAGCGCGGCTTGTGTTGGCGAGCGAGACCGGCGACGCGCCGCGACCAAAACAGCAGACCGGGAAGACTCTTCAAGGTGCGCGAAGGGAGCGGCAGGCGGTCGATCACCGCTCCCGCGCCGGCGAAGTGCGCGTCCGCGTCCTGCGAGTCGCGGTGCTGGCCGGTGGACACGAGCAGCTCGCCCCGCGGGTAGCGGCGGGCGATCTCTCCCATCATTCGGGCGACGCCGGTCTGGATCGGCGGGAACTCGTCGGTCAGGAGAAAGGTCTTAGGCATCTGCCCTCGGCTGCAGTTCCCAGAGGCGCGCGTACTTCAGGAAGACACTGACGGCGGCGAGACCGCACAGGACCGCCCCGTGCCACCCGTCGAGGAGCCCGAGCTTCAGGATATACATCTGGAAGAAGCGCAGCGGTGGCCGCACGACCAGATCGGTCAGTCGGGCCCGGCGACCGCGATCCGACAGGTCCTGGGCAGCCCAGGTCGCGTAGCGGTTCACCTTTTCCAAATGGTGGGACAAGTCTCGGTAGGGGACGTGCACCAACGGCGCGCGGAACCGGCCCACATCGCTGCCACGCTCCAGATGCTCGTGCACGCGGCGCTCCACGTAGCGGCGGTCTCGCTGGAACACCCGGACGACCCAGTCGCTGCCCCACCCGGCGTGGGTGATGGTGCGCCCGAGGTACACGTTGCGCCGTCTCGTCGCGTACGCTGCATGCGCCGGCGAGGAAATGGCTTCGCTGATTTCCTGGGCGAGGTCCGAACCCACCCGCTCGTCGGCGTCGAGGGCGAGGATCCAGTCGTAGCGCGCGGCGGCGATGGCCGCATTGCGTTGGGCGGCGATCGTGTTCCACTTGTTGCGCAGCACCTTCGCGCCCGCGGCCTGCGCCAGATCGGGCGTCCCGTCGCCCGACCCGCCATCGGCGACGATCACTTCGCCCGCCCACGCGAGCCCGCCGATGCATTCGGCGATTTGGCTCGCCTCGTTGAGTGTGGGAATCACGACCGTGAGGGGCGCTGGCATCGGTTCGAATGTTAACGGGGACGTCGCCCGCCGAGCAATCGGCGCCGTTCGATCGCTTCCCGATACACGGCCTCGGTGCGCTCGGCGGTGCGCTCGAGTGTGAAGCCCGAGCGCACGAGATCGCGTCCGGCGCGAGCGATTCGGCCGCGAAATGCGCCGTCGCCCAGCACGCGGTCGAGCGCCCGGGCCCAGGCCATCGGATCGAGTGGCGGCACCAGCAGGCCCGTTTCCCCGGACGTGACCAGGTCGATGTTGCCGCCCGCCTCCGACGCGACCACCGGGAGGCCCAGGGCCATGGCTTCGAGGAGCGCCTGCGACAACCCTTCAATTCGCGATGGCAGGGCCGCGAGCGTGGCCAGCCGGTAGAAGGGCAGCGGCCGCTCGGTGAACGAAACGAAGCTGACCTTGTGCCGCCCCGGGAGGGCGTCGCGCAGCGCGAGCAAGTCGCGATCGGGCTCGATCCCGATGCACGCGACGGCGACGGGCCGGCGCAGCGCCGGCAGCCCGGCGAGCAGGACGTGTTGGTCCTTGCGCCGCGCGACCACGACGACGACGGGCCGGCCATCGAGCGTGCCGAGCGCGGCGCGCGCGGCCGCGAGATCGACTTCCGACGGCTCCGCGTCCACGCGCTCCAGATCGATGCCGTTGGGCACGACCTTCAGACGGCCGGCGGGGTGGAAGCGGCGCCGCAACGCGTTGGCCACGGCGGCGCTCACAGCGATGGTGCGGTCGGCCGTGAGCCCGATCGCCACGAGCTCGGGCGGTGACGTCAGCGGCATCGTGCGCCGCGTAACGACGAACGGTTGGGGCAGGCGGCCACGCCAGCGCAGCCAGGTCAGGGCGCGGCGGTCGCGCGTGTCGTGGCTGTTCACGACGTCCACTCCCCGGCGCGCGATCACGTCGGCGATCGCGGGTGCCACGGACCCGAAGCGGTGGAACGGCAGGGGGACGAACTCGAGCTTGGCCTGGCTCACGAGCCGGTCGAGCAGCGTCCCGGGCCGGCACCCGACCAGCACACGGTGACCGCGACGCGCCAGGTGCACGCTCAGACTGAAGATGGACTGTGTGGAGCCCGCGCCTTCGCCCGCGTGCGTGAGTTGCAGAATCGTCAGCGACTGAGGCGACATGCCCCGAAGGTAGTTATACTGGGGCGCCCATGCACGTCGTGGTCGCGTCGCACCACCGGTTGCCGGTCGAAGGCTATGGCGGCACGCAGCGCGTCGTGGTCGCATTGGTCCGCGGCCTCGCAGAGCTGGGCCACCGCGTGACGCTGCTCGCGCAGCCGGGCACGCGCGTGGCGGAGGCCGCGAAGGTCGTGGAGGTGCCGCCGAAGATCCTCAAGGATGCGGGCGCCGACCTCACGCCGTTCTTGCCGGACGGCGCCGAGCTGCTGCACCTCCATTTCCCGCTGAAGCGCGGACCGACCGCGCTCCCGTTCGTGCGGACGACGCACGGCAACTCGAAGCCGGGCCTCCCCCTGCCACCACACACGATCTTCCTCTCGCGCGACCACGCGCGGCGTCACGGCAGCGATGCGTTCGTGTACAACGGGCTCGACCCCGCCGAATTCGTGTTTCGCCGGCGCAAGGAAAAGTGGGACCTCTTTCTCGGCCGCCTGCACAGCGCCAAGGGATACCATTGGGCGATCGAGGCGGCGAAGAAAACAGGCCGGCGGCTGATCGTGGCCGGTGGATGGCGGCCCAGCTTCACGGGGGCCATCAAGTACGTGGGCGAGGTGGACGGTAAACGCAAAGCCGTGTTGCTCGCGCGGGCCCGCTGCCTGTGGATGCCGGCGTTGTGGGACGAACCGTTCGGTCTCACCACGATCGAAGCGCTGTTCTCCGGCACGCCCGTGCTCGGGACGCATCGCGGCGCGCTCCCCGAGATCCTGACCCCCACGGTCGGCGCGATGTGCGACACGCTCGAGGAGATGCTCGACGCCGCCGAGACGATCGGGACCCGATCGCCCGAAGCGTGCCGGGCGCACGCGGAGCGCTACTTCACGCATCGGGTGATGGCGGAGGAGTATGTGCGGGTGTACCGCGCGGTGATCGAGACTGGAACCTTGCCGGCGGGGCGGCCGACGCCCTACGCCAGCTCGTAGTTGCGGAACTCGAACAGCCGCGCCCCCGTCGCTCGCTCGATCCAATCCGACAGATAGTAGCGCAGGTGTTCGAGCTTGAAGCGCTGCGGGCCGATGACCCGTTCAGGATCGTGTGTCCGGGGCGCGATCCACTCCTGTGCGGCGGCGGGATGCGTACCGGTGAACTGCCGCAACAGCGGAATCCACTCCAAGTAACCGCGCCGCTGCTCCCGCTCGGATTGCTCGCGGCTCCACGGATAGATGACCTTGCTCGCTTCGTACTTCTCGCGGATCGCCTTGGCGGGACGGGCCCACCCGTAGTGAAACATCTCGGCGTCGGTGACGCGCGCGCGGATCTTCCGGTAGCCCTCGCCGACGCGGAATCCCTGCGCCCCCTGGTAGGGACGGATATCCTGGCCGAGGCGCACGCAGCGCACCTCGCGCCGGTACCAGCGGCGGCTCGTCGCGACCCAATCGAAGCCCCCGTAGAAGTGCTGGTACTTCACGAGGAGCCCTTCGACGCGCGCGTCGCGGTCCCATTCGGCGACCTTCTCCTTCAGGATGCGCGCGCCGGTCTCGTGCAACACCTCGTCGGCCTGGATGTAGATGCCCCACGAGCCGCGGCAGGCGTCCATCGCGCGTTGCGTCTCGATCGAGAGCATGATGTTCTTCTTGGTGAAGTCCCACTCCGTGTCGAGGATCCGGACGCGCGGGTCGCCGATCGACGCGACGAGATCGCGCGTCTCATCGTCGGACTTCCCTACGTTGACGACGACTTCGTCGCACACCGCGAGCACCGAGCGGATCGCGGGGACGATCGGGAAGTCGAGCTTGACGGCGTTACGGACGATGGTGAAGCCGGAAAGCATGTCAGGTCCGGAATTGCAGGTTGTAGAGGCGCCGATACAGACCATCGGCGGCGAGCAGATCGTCGTGGCTGCCGCGCTCCACGATGCGGCCCTCCGCCAGCACGACGATGAAGTCGGCGTCCTGCACCGTGGCCAGGCGGTGGGCGATGACGAACACGGTCCGGTGCGCCATGAGGCGCTCGATCGCCTCCTGCACCAGCCGTTCCGACTCCGTGTCGAGGGCGCTCGTCGCCTCGTCGAGGATGAGGAGTTGCCCTCCCGAGAGCCTCGTGCCGCGCTCGCCCAGCATCGTCTGATAGCCGTCCGGCAGGCGCAGCACGAACTCGTCCGCGTTGGCGGCACGCGCGGCGGCGCGCACCTGCTCGAGGGTGAAGTCGGTCCGGCCGTATGCAATGTTCGCAAGGACCGTGTCGTTCAGGAGCACGGTCTCCTGCGACACGATCCCCATCAGGCGGCGCAGCGAGCGGCGCGTGTAGCGCGTGATCGGCACGCCGTCGATCGCAATCTCCCCCCGGGTCGGCTCGTAGAAGCGCGGCAGCAAGTCCACCAGCGTCGTCTTGCCCGCCCCCGAGGGGCCGACGATCGCCACCACCTGGCCGCGACGCACCTCGAGGTCCACGTCCCGCAGCACCGCCTCGCCCGCCTCGTACTCGAACGAGACGCCGCGGTATTCAATCCGATCGCGGAAGGCCGCGTCGCCTTCGCCGGGCTGGTCGCGCTCCGCCTCGGGCAGGTCGAGCACCTCGAACACCCGCTCCGCGGAGGCTTGAGCGCCCGCCATGACGGTCGGGTAGTTCGCCACGGACTTGACGGGAGACATGAGCCGCAGGCTCACGGCGAGGAACGTGATCAGCACTGCCGGGTCGAGGCTCGACGCCGCGGCGAGCGCGAGCCGCGTCCCCACAGATCGGAAGAGCACACGCAGCACGCGCTTGCGGTAGCGCTCGGCGAGCTGGCGGAACCGCTCCAGCTCGAACGCCTCGGCCACGTAGGCCCGCACCAGTTTTACGGACGCGATCATCTCGCCCACGTGGCTCGTCACCTCGCCGCGCTCGGCGGCGAGCTCGCGCGAGCGGCGCCGCAGCCGGTTGATCATCGGTCGGATGATGAGGAGCAGCACGGGCGCCAGGAGCAACGCGAGCAGGGTCAGCCGCACCGACAAGCCGAAGAGAATCACCACGTACACGACGATCACGACCATGTTCTGCAGCAACGACGCCAACGCCGCGCTGACCGCGGTCTTCACCTGGTCGGTGTCGCTGATGATGCGCGCCACGATCTGGCCGCCGCGGGTGCGCTGGAAGTAGCTGAGCGGCAAGGTCTGCAGGTGGCGGAACAACCGGACGCGCAGGTCGCGCACCACCGCTTCCTGGATCGCGACGCTGCCGACGGACGCCAAATACGCCGTCACGTTCTTCAAGAGCAGCGCGACGAGCAGGACGATGACGACGTTGCGCAGCGCCACGTCGGGCGCGCCGTGGATGAACGGCCCCGCGATCCGGTCGAGCACCGCTTCGACCGCCGAGCCGCCGCCTCCCGCCTCGGGCAGACCGGCGCTGCCGAACAGGGTGCGGAGGAACGGGATCAGGAGGACGAACGTAAATCCATCGAGGACCGACGAGACGATCGTGGCGACGATCGTGGCGACGAACAATGGCGTGTAGGGACGGAGCAGCGACAGCAGCCGGGCGCTGCGCCCCATTCAGCGGCTGCCCCGCGGCGTCAGCAGGGCGACCGGGAGGATCATCTCTTCCGGCGTCGCACCGCCGTGCAAGAACGAGCCGCGGTACCGCGCCTGGTACTCTCGCAGCTTGGTGGGATACACGAAGAACCGGTCCCCCGTGGCGACGAGCAGGCGTACACCCAGCGCCGCCCCCGGCAGGCCGAACCCCTTCAAGTCCTCGACCGCGATGGCGGCCTCCGGATCCTCCGCACGCAGGTCCTCCCCGAACTTGTAGCGGAGATTGGCCGTGGCATCGCGCTTCGCGAACACCGTGGCGGGGGTTTCGCAATGGATCGAACCGTGATCCGTGGTGAGCAGGACGGGCACGCCGCGCCGCTCGGCCTCCTGGAGCGCGGCCAGCACGGGCGAGCGTTCGAACCAGGTGCGCGTAAGCCCGCGCAGCGCGTCCGCATCGCGCGCCACCTCGTAGAGGATCGCGTTCTCCGAGCGCCCGTGCGTCAGCTGGTCGATGAAGTTGAAGACGAGCGCCGTCACGCCGTCCTGCGCGAGATGCGCGGGGAGCCGGCGCAGCAGATCGACGCCATCGGCGGCCGTGAACAGCTTCTCGTACCGCACCGGCACCGGTTTGCCCACGAGCTCGCGGAGCTGTTCCGTGAGCAGCTCGGCCTCGTGGGCGTTGAGGCTCTCGTCGTCGCTCGGCGCGCCCCACCACTCGGGGTGGCGCGCCGCGATTTCCATCGGGAAGAGCCCGCTGAAGATGGCATTGCGGGAGAACGGCGTCGCGGTCGGCAGGATACTGTAGTAGTGCGACTCCTCGACGTCGAACAGCGGCGTGATCAGGTCGCGCAGCACTTCCCACTGATCGAGACGCAGGCAGTCGATCAGGAGGAACAACACGCGCCCCGTGCGCTTGAGCGCGGGAACCAGGAACTCGGCGCCGACGTCCACCGACAGCGGCGGCCGGTCGCCCTCCGGGTCGGCGAGCCAACGCGGGTACTGCTTCGTGATGAAGGTCGCGAAGTCCTTGCGCAGACTCTCCTGCAGATTCTTGAGCGCCTCGGAAAGGCCGGGCTCGTTTCCGGCCGCCAACCGCACCTCCCACTGCGCCAGCTCCCGCACCAGCTCGATCCACTCGCGCCACGCCAGCGTCGCGCCGCGCCGTCCCTCGAGCTCGCGGAACCGCGTCACGAAATCGCGCGACAGGCGCTGCTGGCGGATGCGGTCGCCGTCGAGCAGGCGCGTCACCACGGAAAGGATCTGGCGCGGGTGGACGGGCTTGACGAGGTAATCGTCCACCTCGATGCCGATCGCGTCGCGCATCAGACCTTCGTCTTCGCTCTGGGTGACCATCACGACGGGCATGGCGGGATCGATGGCGCGGATCTCGGGGATCAAGTCGAGCCCGCGGCGGCCGGGCATCTGCTCGTCGAGCAGGACCACGCTGTAGGGCTGGCGTCGCAGCAGGGCGAGGGCGTCGTCACCATGCGCCGCCTGCTCCACCGCGAAGCCCTGCCCTTCGAGAAACCGGCGGTGCGCGGCCAGTCCATCGACTTCGTCGTCAATCCAGAGAATGCTTTTGGGACGCGGCATGCTTGAAGAAAAGCTACTACATTGGCCGCGTGTTGCGCATACTGCTCGTCCGGTTCAGTTCAATTGGCGACATCCTCCTCACTACCCCGCTCGTCCGGGCGTTGCGGCGTCGCCACCCCGACGCCCACCTGACGTTCGTCACCAAGCGCGGCATGGCGCCGCTCCTGGCCGACAACCCTCACCTCTCGCAGGTCGTGGCGCTCGAGCCGGACGAACCGCTCGCGCAGCTCGCCGGCCACCTCCGCGGATTACAACCGACGCACGGGCTCGATCTGCACGGCAGCCTGCGGAGCGCTGCCCTGCGCCTGTTGGTGCGGTGCCGCTGGTCGGGGTACGCGAAACGCAAACTGGCGCGCACGCTGTTGGTCGCGACGAAGCTCGACCTCTACCGCGGTGACGTCCCCGTCGCCGAGCGCTACTTCGAGGCGGCGCGGCGGCTCGACGTTCAGCCCGACGGCGGCCCTCCGGAGTTCTTCCTCGGCGCCGCCGCGCGCGAGCGCGTGGCGCATTGGCTCGCCGAGCGACAGTTGGAGGACGCACCGATCGCCGCACTGGCCCCCGGCGCCGCGCACGCCACCAAACGCTGGCCCATCGCGCACTGGCAGGCACTCGCCGAGCGGCTACGCGGGGTGGGCTATCGCCTCGTCGTCCTGGGCGGGCCCGAGGACCGAGGGGCGGCGCAGCAGCTCGGGCCACTGGCGGAAAGCGCCGCGGGCGCATTCACGCTGCAGGAAACGGGTGCCTGCCTCGCGCGCGCCAAGGTCCTGATCTCGGGCGACACCGGCGTGATGCACATGGCAACGGGCGTCGGCACGCCGGTCGTCGCGCTGTTCGGGCCCACCGTCCGAGCATTCGGCTTCTTCCCGTATCACGCCCGCGCCACGGTACTCGCGCAGGATCTGCGGTGCCGTCCCTGCTCCACGATGGGCACGGCCCGCTGCCCGCTCGGCCACCACCGCTGCCTCGTCGATCTCCTCCCGGCGCAGGTGGCCGCCGCGGTCGAGCGACTCGTCGCGTGATCGATCAGCTGCGGGCAACGACCCCGGCCGAGGAGCGGCTCGTCGGGTTGATCGCCGACGCGGCGCGGGGCCCGAAACGCGACGGGTTATTCGCCCTCTGGCTCGTGGTGCGCACCGCGGAGGCGATCCTCCCCCCCACGCCCGTGAGCGTGAAGAATCACCGCCGCCGGCTGCAGGCGCTCGAGAAGCGCCTCGGTAGCCTGGCCCTCCCCGCGCCGCTCAAGCGGGCCCTCGCCGCCGCCAGGCACCACCTCGAGGCCGCGACGCCGGGGGCAGCCGCCGTCGTGTTGAGTCAGCTCATCGCTCCCGCCCGCGACGTGCTCGGACCCGAGGCGGCGGACGCCGTCGGCGGTGCCGCCCGCGCGGCGCGCGTACATTTATAGCGCTATGTCCACGCGCCGCCTGCAGCAACGTGCGTCCCTCGAGTCCTTGGTGCAGCGCGTCGACGCGCAGCGCCCCGGCGAGGTCACGGGCGACACCGTGCCCACGGGATTCGCGTCGGTCGACAAGATCCTGGGCGGCGGCCTGCGCCGGCGCGACCTGATCGTCTTGGGCGGCGACATCGGCGCCGGGAAATCCGCGTTGGCGCTCGGCGTGGCGCTGCGCGTCGCGCAGCAAGGGCTCGGCGTAGCGTTTCTGTCCGGTGAGATGGACGAAGAGCGCCTGATGGAGCGCGCCCTCGCCATCGAGGGCCGCGTCACGGTGGACGACCTGCGGGCCGCCAAGATGAGCGACCAGACGCGTGCCGGGATCGGCGGCGCGGCGGTGCGCCTGCGCGGCCTGCCGCTCGCCATGCTGCCGCTCGCGGCCGCCGACTTCGATACGATGGCCGACCGGCTCGATCCGCTGCGGCAGCTGGCCCTCGTCGTCGTGGATTACCTGCAGCTCGTCCCGCCGCCCCGCGGGCTTACCCGCGTTACGCAGGACGAAGACACCGCCCTCGTGTTACGCCACCTCAAGGCGCTGGCGCTGGAGCGGCAGGTCGCCCTGCTCCTCGTCGCGCAGCTGCCGCGCTTCCAGGCGCAACGCGAGAACCCCCGGCCGACCCTCGAGGACTACGGCGTGTTGGGCGCGCTGAAGCAGCACGCCGATGTAGTCCTGTCGATTTTCCGGGAAGAGATGTATCGGCCGGGAGGGGGTGTGGAGGGCGCGACGGAGCTGATCGTGGGGAAGAACCGCAACGGTCCGACGGGATTCGTGGACCTGTATTTCTATCGCCGCTGGATGCGCTTCGAAGACATGCTGGACCCGGACCGTTAGTCCTTCGCCTTAATCGAATCGCCTTCGAGGATCGCCCCAATCAACGTGTAGGTCGACCCCGGCCCGCCCACATTCGGCCGCAACGTGATCCACAACGGTCGCTTTCCCTTGTCCGCATAGATGGTCACGGCGCCGCTCGCATCCGCGGCGTCGTTGTGGATCTCCCATCCATTTAAAGGAAGCGCCTGCCGGTACCAGGTTGCCACATCCTGGACCGCGGCGGGGGTGGAGAGATCGATCTGTGCCGCGTCGCTCCCCGCCGAGACGCTGACCATGGAGGACCCGGGGTAGGCGAGCGCGCCCTTCAGCGCGCGGGACGCGAGGGCACGGTCCTGAGCGGCGTCACGCCCGCGGTCGCGGTCGCAACCGGCGGCGACAAGGGCGAGGGCGAAGAATAATGGGATGGCGCGGCGCATGGCCGGGAATCCTACCTGTGGCGCTCCGCCGTGGTCAAGTTGTAAGTTGCAAGCATCCATGGCTGGTCACAGTAAGTGGAAGCAGATCAAGCGGAAGAAGGCTGTCACCGACCAGAAACGCGGTGCCGTCTTCACCCGCATCATCCGTGAGATCACCATCGCCGCCAAGCAGGGCGGCGGCGATCCCGGCGGGAACCCGCGCCTCCGCACGGCGATCGACGCCGCCAAAGCCGAGAACATGCCCGCCGACAACATCGAACGCGCCATCAAGAAGGGCACCGGCGAGCTCGAAGGCGTCGTCTACGAGGAAGTCACCTACGAAGGCTACGGTCCCGGTGGCGCCGCCATCCTCATCCAGGCGATCACCGACAACGCCAACCGTACGGTCGCTGAGATCCGCAACGTGTTCACGCGCCGCGGCGGGAATCTCGGCGCCACCAACTCGGTCGCGTGGATGTTCGACCGCAAGGGTGAAATCGAGGTGGCGGGGAACGCCGACGAGGACGCGACGATGGAGGCCGCCCTCGACGCCGGCGCCGAGGACATGGTCCGCGAGGGCGATGTCTTCCTGATCACCACGCCGCCGAACCACGTGCACGCCGTCGAGGCGGCGCTCAAGGCCAAGCAGTTGCCGGTACGGAGCGCGGAGATCGCGATGCACCCCAAGAACACCGTGAAGGTCGAGGGGGGCGCGGCCAAGCAGCTGCTGCAGCTCGTCGAGGGGCTCGAGGAGATGGACGACGTCTCGAAGGTCTTCTCGAACTTCGACATCGACGCCGAGGCGATGGCAGCGGTGACAGGGTAAGGTGAGGGTCCTGGGCGTCGACCCGGGGAGCTACGTCTGGGGTTACGGCGTGGTGGAAACGGGGAATGGGAACGGGTCCCCCAGATTTGGCCACCTGGTCGAGTGTGGTGTTTTCTCGTTGACGCGGACGTCCGCGCTACCGAAGCGCCTGGCTGAGATTCACGCGACGATCACCGATCTCATTGCCAAACACCGCCCTACAGCGCTCGCGCTGGAATCCTCCTTCTATCATAAGAACGTTCGAACGACGCTCGTGCTCGGGCAGACGCGCGGAGTCGTACTATTGGCCGCCCAGCAGGCAGGCCTGGCAATCGCGGAGTATCCTCCGGCGACTGTGAAGAAGACGGTGGTTGGCGTCGGGGGGGCGAAAAAGCAACAGGTCGCCGAGATGGTTGCGCGCATGCTGAGACTCAAGACCGCACCACGCCCATACGACGCCGCCGACGGTGTCGCCGTGGCCCTGACGCATATTATCCGAGGATGATCGCGCACGTGCGGGGCCGGTTGACCGCGAAATCCGCCGACCGGGTCGTCATCGAGACCGCGGGCGGCGTCGGTTACGACGTCACGGTGCCGCTCGGCGTGATGGAGCGTCTGCCCGGCGCCGGCGCGGAGGTCACGCTCGCCACCGAGCTAGTCGTGCGCGAGGACGGCTGGTCGTTGTACGGGTTTCTCGACGAATCGGAACGACGGTTCTTTCGAACGTTGACGAGCGTTTCCGGTGTGGGGCCGAAGCTCGCCGTGGCGGTCATGTCGGCGCTGGGCGTCGAGCGCGGCGCCCGCGCGGTGCGTGAGAAGAACATCGCGCTGCTCTCGTCGGTGAGCGGCATCGGGAAGAAGACCGCGGAGCGGCTCGCGCTGGAGCTGGGCGACAAGGTGGACGAGTTTGTGGAGGGCGCAACGCAACCGATGGTGGGTGGTGCGGAAGCGGCGCTCAAGGCCCTCGAGCGCCTCGGCTACAGTACCGCCGAGGCCGACCGCGCCCTGCGCGAGGCGCTGGCGGGCAACGGGGGCGGCGAAGGAGAGACGGAAACCCTCGTGCGGCGCGCGCTGCAGCTGCTCACGACCACATGACGGCTGAAAGGACGGCCACCATCACCGCCGAATGGATCTGTACGCGCTGCGGCTCGACGAACCGCCGACTCGTCCCCGCCACCGCGACCCGCGCCGAAGACGAGTGCCTCCAGTGTCACACGACGCACGCGATCGAGGCCGACACGCGTCCGGTGCGGTGGCGCGCGCGCCCGAAATAATGGCCCCCTCCCCTTCCCGAGCCGAAATCACGACGCCCGAGGCGCTTCCCGACGAACGGCTCACCGACGCCGCCCTGCGCCCCTCCGGACTCGACGAGTTCGTCGGCCAAGCCAAGGTGAAAGAGTCGCTCCAGATCGCGATCGACGCCGCCAAGCACCGCAAGGAGCCGCTCGATCACACGCTGTTCTTCGGACCCCCGGGACTCGGCAAGACCACCCTCGCGCTGCTCATGGCGAAGGAAATGGGCGTCGATATCCGCACCACGTCGGGGCCAGTGCTCGAGCGGCCTGGCGATCTCGTCGGGATGCTCACGGGCCTAAAGAGCGGGGACATCCTGTTCATCGACGAGGTGCACCGGCTGCGCCCGGCGCTCGAGGAGTTCCTCTACCCTGCAATGGAGGAGTATCACGTAGACGTCCGCATCGCCGACGGCCCGCACGCCCAGACGATTCCGATGCAGCTCGAGCGCTTCACGCTGATCGGCGCCACGACACGCTTCGGCCTGCTGACGCCCCCGATGCGCGCACGGTTCGGCCTCGTCGAGCGGCTGCACTATTACCCGCCCGACGACCTCGTCCAGATCATCACCCGCTCGTCGGGCATCCTGGGCGTCCCCGCCGACGCCGCGGGCGTCGCCGAGATCGCGCGCCGCAGCCGCGGTACGCCGCGCGTCGCGAATCGGCTCTTGAAGCGCGTGCGCGACTACGCGCAGGTGCGCGCCGGCGGCAAGATCACCGGCGCCGTCGCGATGGAGGCGCTCAAGCGGCTCGACGTCGATGAATTCGGACTCGACGACATGGATGCGCGCATCCTGAAGACGATCATCGAAATGTTCGAAGGCGGGCCGGTCGGCGTGCAGACGATCGCCGCGGCGGTCGGCGAAGACCCCGGCACGCTGGAGGAGGTGTACGAGCCCTTCCTGATGCAACAGGGGTTCCTCGCGCGCACGCCGCGCGGCCGCTGCGCCACCGCGGCCGCCTACCGCCACTTCGGCTTTACGCCGCCCAAGGCCGTCGAGCAGCCGAACATCTTCGATGCCTAGACCCCGGGCCACCGGCCCGGGGTCAGCCGCGCCCAGTCTCTCCGACTTCGATTACCATCTCCCGGCGCAGCAGATCGCCCAAGAGCCCCTCCCCGACCGAGCCGCGAGCCGCCTGCTCGTGCTCGACCGCGCCACCGGAGCCATCACGCACCGGCACTTCGCCGACATCGTCGAGCTGATTCCGCCGGGCGACGTCCTGGTGCTGAACACATCGCGCGTGATGCCGGCGAGACTGCACGGGAAACGGGGATCAGGAAACGCCGCGGAGATTCTGCTCGTGCGGGCGCTCGCCGATGGGACCTGGCTCGCGATGGGGCATCCGGGTGGGAAGCTCAAACCGGGGCGGCGCGTGCAATTCGGCGACGACGCCGCGATCGAGATCGTCGAGGTGTTGGGGGGCGGCTTGCGGCGCGTCCGCTTCGTCGGCACGCTCGACGCGACCGCGACGCTGGCAAAGTATGGTGAAGTGCCGCTGCCGCCTTACATCCGCCGCCCACCCACACCCGCCGATCGGGAGCGTTACCAGACCGTGTACGCGGCGCACGACGGCAGCGTGGCCGCACCGACCGCCGGGCTGCACTTCACGCCGCCACTGCTCGAGCGGTTACGCGCGCGGCAGGTCACAGTCGCCTCGCTCGATCTTCACGTCGGCCCCGGCACATTCAAGCCGGTGGAGGTGGACGATCTCGCCGCACACGTCATGCACCCGGAGGCGTACGACATCCCGGATCGAACCGCCGAGCTGATCAACGAAGCAAAAGGCGTGGGGCGTGGGGTGTGGGGCGTGGGAACGACGGTCGTCCGGGCGCTCGAGGCCACGTCCGACGCAACCGGTCGGGTCCAGGCCGGTGCCGGAGAAACGAGCCTGTTCATTCGCCCGCCCTATGATTTCAGGGTGATCGACCGGTTACTCACCAACTTCCACCTCCCCCGCTCGACGTTGCTGATGCTGGTGTGCGCGTTCGGTGGCTACGAGGCGGTGACGAGAGCGTACCGGGAAGCGGTGCAGGAAGGGTATCGCTTCTACAGTTACGGCGACGCCATGGCGATCATTTAGGACCAAACCGCTTCGCCACGAGATCCGCCCAGTTCATCATGTGGAGGGCACCGGCGCGAACGGCGTCGCCGGCACCCGCCAGCATCTTTTTGTTAAGGACCTTCTGAAACTCAAAGAGTCGAGCGCGCGCCGCCGGGTCGTCCTTCAGCACCCGTGCGAGGCATCTGGAACAGATCCCATCGGGGAAGGGCCACGCCGCACCACCGAGAGCCTCCGGAGAGGGCGAACGCATGGCCGCGTGCGCGTGACAGCGGGTGCATACCATGAGTAGCATTATGCCCGTGATGAACCCCGAGTTTCAGATGTTCGAGTTCACCATCCACGCCACTTCTGGCCTCGCCCGCACCGGCACGCTCACGCTCCCTCACGGGGCGATCGAGACGCCGGCGTTCATGCCCGTCGGCACGCAGGGCACCGTACGCGCCCTCTCCCCCACCGACCTCAGGACCGTAGGCGCGGGGATGGTGCTCGCCAACACGTACCACCTGCACGTCCGCCCCGGGGAGGACGTGATCGCCCAGCTCGGCGGGCTGCACCGCTTCATGGCGTGGGACGGCCCGCTGCTCACCGACTCGGGTGGGTTCCAGGTGTTCTCGCTCGCCGGGTTCCGCAGTGTGGACGACGAGGGCGTCGAGTTCCAGAGTCACGTGGACGGCGGCCGGCGCATCCTCACGCCCGAGCGTGCCACCGAGATCCAATGGACACTCGGCGCGGACATCGCGATGGCCTTCGACCACGTGGCGCCGGGGGCCGCGGATGAGGCGACGTCGCGGGATGCGTTGGACAGAACGTTGAGGTGGTTGGAGCGGTGCGCGAAACGGCACGACGAGCTTAGGCGGTTGGGCGGTTCGGCGGTTAGTGCTAACCGCCAAACGCTCTGGCCCATCCTCCAAGGCGGCACACACCGGACACTCCGCGAGGAAGGACTGCGCCGTATCCTGGAGATGGGAACGTGGACCGGGATCGCGATCGGTGGCCTCTCTGTCGGAGAGCCGAAGCCGAAGATGTACGAGGTGCTCGAGAGCCTTGAACCCCGACTCCCGGCTCCCATTCCCCGCTATCTTATGGGCGTCGGGTTTCCCGAGGATCTCGTCGAGGCGGTGGAGCGGGGCGTCGACCTGTTCGACTGCGTGGCGCCGACGCGCAACGGCCGCAACGGATCGGCGTTCACACCGGAGGGCCCGCTCAACATCCGCAACGCGGCGCTGCGCGCCGATGCGGGCCCGCTCGACCCGACCTGCGACTGCGAGACCTGCACCACGTACTCGCGAGGGTACTTGCGTCACCTGTTCGTTTCAGAGGAGCTGCTGGGTCTGCGGCTCCTGTCGCTGCACAACGTCCGATACCTGATCCGGCTCGCCGAGCAGATGCGCACGGCGATCCGGCAGGGGAATGGCGCCCTGGCCGCGTGGGCCGGCGACTGGCGCCGACGTTACTCTCAACCGGGAATCGCATGACCATCGTGTCCTCGCTATCTCAGCTGCTCTTCGCTCCGTCCGGCCAGGGCGGGCCAGGGCTCAGCGCGTTCGTCATTCAGATCGCACTGTTCATCGGCATCTTCTACTTCCTCCTCATCCGGCCGCAGCGCCGCCAGGCGGAGCAGCACAAGCAGCTCCTCGCCTCGCTGCAGCGGGGAGACCTCGTGGTCACCTCGAGCGGCATCGTGGGCGAGGTGCTGCACATCAAAGACGATCAGGTCACCGTGCGCAGCGGCGAGTCGAAGTTCATCATCCTGCGGAGCGGGATCGCCAGCATCACGAACCGTGACACCGTCGAGGCGAAGCCGGCGTGACGGTTCGCGTGCTGCATCTGCTCGGTTCACCGGTCCTCCGCCAGAAGGCGAAGGCCGTCGCGCACGTCGATGACGCCGTGCGCACGCTGGTGGACGATCTGTTCGAGACGATGCGGGCGGCGCACGGCGTGGGGCTCGCAGCCAACCAGGTCGGTGTGGCGCGGCGCGTGGCGGTGGTGGATGTCGGCGAGGACGATCCTCCACCCCTCGTGCTGATCAATCCGGTCATCGTCGAGCGCGACGACGAGGTCGAGACGGCGGAGGAGGGCTGCCTCTCGATCCCCGAGATCTTCGGCGACGTGGACCGGCAGGCGCGCGTCGTGGTCGAGGCGCTGGACCGCGATGGACGCTCCTACCGCGCGACCGCGACGGGCTACAAGGCCCGGGCGATTCAGCACGAGATCGATCACCTCGACGGCATTCTCTTTCTCGACCACTTGAGCGCCGTAAAGCGCGGCCTGCTGCTCGCCAAATGGAAGAAGTCGCGCAAGGGCAAGTCGGGATTCCTGAAGGAGGTCACGCCGGAGCCGGCGGGCGAGCTCTGAGTGCGCGTCGCGTTCTTCGGTACTCCCGATTTCGCGGTCCCCTCGCTGCGTGCCCTGGTGGGAGAAGGGTTCGACGTCGTCGCGGTCGTCACCCAACCCGATGCGCCGCAGGGCCGCTCGCGCTCCCGCCTCGTGCCGCCACCCGTGAAGGTGGTGGCGGACGCCGAGGATCTGACGGTATTCCAGCCCGAGAAGCCCACCGACGGCGCGTTCCTCGTGCGCCTGCGCGACACGCGGCCCGACATCGGCGTCGTCGTCGCCTATGGCCACATCCTGAAACCCGAGCTGCTCGAGCTGCCGCCGCGCGGCATGGTGAACGTGCACCCGTCGCTCCTGCCGGCGCTGCGCGGTCCCGCGCCGATCGAGTGGGCGGTCGTCAACGGCGTGGAAGAGACGGGCGTGACGATCATGCAGCTGGACGCCGGCATGGACACCGGTCCGATCCTCCACCAGATCCGCGATCACATGGATCCCGAGGTGACCGGGGGCGAGCTGTCCGAGCACCTGGCGGAGCTCGGTGCCCAGGCGCTCGTCGAAACGCTGGCACTGCTCGAGCAGGATACCCTGCGGCCGGTGCCGCAGAACGAAGCGCTGGCCACGTACGCGCCCAAGCTCACGCGCGAGATCGCGCGCATCGATTGGACCAAGGACGCCGCGAGCGTCACCCGCCTGATTCGCGGCCTCGACCCCCGGCCCGGTGCGTGGACCGAGCTGGACGGCGCGGAGCTGAAGCTGTACACGGCACGAGGGGCGGTCGGAAGCGGAACGCCTGGAGAGATCTTGGCGGCTGACGGCCGACTCCTGGTCGCTGCGGGGGAAGGTCAGGGGGCGGTGGAGGTGTTCGAGGTACAACCCGCCGGCAAGGCACGGATGACTGCCGACGACTGGCTGCGCGGCGCCCGGCTCCCAGCGGGCCGACGCTTCACGTGAGGCCGCCGCTCCCCCGCCTCCACGCCATCACGGACGAGCGCATCGCGCGCCGGGTCGATCTGGAGGACGTGGCACGGGAGCTCGCGGGTGGCGGCGGTGCGAACCTCGCTCTGCACGCGCGCGGCCGGGCGCTCTCCGGCCTCGAGCACTACGAGTTGGCAAACCGACTAACTGTCTACCCGCCTACTCGCCTCTTTGTTAACGACCGTCTGGACATCGCGCTGGCCGTGGACGCCGTGGGGGTTCAGTTGGGCACAGAAAGCCTTCCAGTCAGCGCCGCGCGGCGGCTCGACGCCGCGTGGTGGATCGGCAAGTCCGTGCACGCCTTCGCGGAGGCCGATGCCGCAAAGGCTGAAGGGGCCGACTATCTTCTAGTAGGGCCCGTTTACCCTACCGCGACCCACCCCGATCGCCCCCCGCTGGGGCTCGACACGCTGGCGCAGATCGCGAAGCTCGGGTTGCCCGTGATCGCGATCGGTGGGATCGGGCCCGGGCGAGCGCGGGAAGTGAAAGCGGCCGGCGCATACGGCGCCGCGGCGATCCGGGCCCTGTGGGATGCCGCGGACGCGGGCGACGTGGCCCGCCGGATGTTGGAGGAGCTGCAATGAATGACACCATCGACGTCGTCATCAACGGGGAGCCCCGGACCGTGGCGCCGGGCGTGACCCTGCTCGAGCTGCTGGCCGAGCTGGCGCTCGACCCGCGCGCCGTGGTCGTCGAGCACAACCGCCAGATCGTGCGCCGGCCGTCGCTGGGGGACGTGAGGGTCGCCCCCGGCGACGCGATCGAGCTGGTGCACTTCGTGGGAGGGGGATGACGCCACGATACACGATACGCCGCTGACGATCGGTGGGCGCACGTTCCAGTCGCGCCTGATGGTGGGAACCGGCAAGTATCCGGACAACGCCACGATGCGGCGCGCCATCGAAGCCTCGGGCGCCGAGATCGTCACCGTCGCGGTGCGCCGCGTGGATCTGGACCGCTCGAAGGACACAAGCATCCTCCATCACCTCGACCCGAAGCGCTTCTTCCTGCTGGCCAACACCGCCGGCTGCTACACAGCGACCGACGCCGTGCGCTACGCCCGCCTCGGGCGCGAGGCCGGCTTCAATGACTTTGTGAAGCTCGAGGTGATCGGCGACGAGGAGACCCTGCTACCCGACGTGCAGGGCCTGCTCGAGGCCGCGAACATCCTCGTGAAAGAGGGGTTCAAGGTCCTCGCCTATACGAACGAGGATCTCGTGATGGCGCTGCGTCTCGAGGACGCCGGGTGCGCGGCGGTGATGCCGCTCGCCTCCCCGATCGGGAGCGGCCTCGGCCTCTTGAATCCCTTCAGCGTGCGCACGATCAAGCGCCGCCTGCAGGTGCCGGTCGTCGTCGACGCCGGTGTCGGCACGGCGTCCGACGCGTGCGTCACGATGGAGCAGGGCGTGGACGGCATCCTGATGAACACCGCGATCGCGGCCGCGCAGGATCCGGTCGCCATGGCGCGGGCGATGCGACTCGCGGTCGAGGCGGGACGCGCGGCGTTCCTGGCGGGCCGCATGCCGCGGCGCGAAGTGGCGTTCCCGTCCTCGCCCACGGAAGGAATGTTGGATTGATGCGGATTCGCCGCCACTTACCGCCGCTGGACGGTCTCGTGTCGATCGACCGCCGCCGCGTCTCGCGCTGGCTGCTTGCCGTGCTGGGAGCGCTCCTCGCGGGTTACCTCACGGCCTATCTCGTCTTGTTCCCCGCGCCGATCCTCTCGGGGCACCAGGTGGTGCCGCGCGTGCTCGGTCTCTCGCTCGCGGAGGCACAGGCGCAGGTGAAGGAGGCGCAGCTCGTCCTCGCCGAGGGCGGCGCCGAACCCCACCCTACCGCGGCGCAGGGCGTCGTGATCTGGCAGGATCCGCCTCCCGGCATGATCGCACCCCAGGGGCTCAAGTTGACCCTGGTGGTGAGCGCCGGCCCGCCCAAGATTCCGGTACCTGACGTATTCAAGCTCGAGGCGTCGCTCGCCCAACGCCTCGTCGCCGCGGCGGGATTGACGGTGAGTCAGGTCGAATCGGTGCAGGCAGACGCACCGGTGGGGCTCGTGATGCTCACGCGCCCCCCCGCGGGCACCGCGCTCGCGCCGGGAGCGGGGCTCGCGTTGGTCGTGAGCCGCGGGGCGCCGACGATCTCGGTGCCCGACCTGCTGGGCATGTCGATCGCGGACGCGCGCACGCGGCTCGAGCTGGACGGGCTGCAGCTCGGCACGCCGACGCGCCGCCGCACCGCCGATGCCGCGCCGGGTACGGTCGTCGAGCAGCGACCGGCGTCGGGCACCCTGGCTTCACCCGGCACCGTCGTAGACATCGTCGTCGCGCGGAGTCCATGAGCATGACGAACGGCATCCGCGTCGCCCCGAGCGTTCTCGCCGCCGACCTGGCGCGCCTCGCCGACCAGGTCGCGCAGGTGCTCGAGGGCGGCGCCGACTGGCTGCACGTAGACGTGATGGATGGGCGCTTCGTACCCACCATCACGTTCGGTGCGAACATGATCGCGACCCTGCGGAAGATGACGGACAAGCCGATCGACGTGCACTTGATGGTGGTGGAGCCCGAGCACTACCTCGAGCCGTTCGCGGCGGCGGGCGCGTCGGTGTTCACCTTCCACCCCGAGGCGACCATCCAGGTGCAGCGGCACCTCGAGGCGGCCAAGCGGCGCGGCATGCTCGCCGGCCTGGCGCTGAACCCGGGCACGCCGCTCACCTACGCCGAGGAAGTCGTCGATGATCTGGACCTGCTCCTGATCATGACGGTGAACCCGGGATTCGGCGGGCAGAGCTACTTGCCGGCCTCGAACGACAAGATTCAGCGCGCCCACGCACTACGCACCAGGCACGGCGCGCGGTTTTTCCTGGAAGTCGACGGTGGCATCACGGCCCAGACGATCGGCGCGGCGCACCTGGCCGGCGCGGACACCTTCGTCGCGGGCAACGCGATCTTCACGAGCGCCGATCCGGCGAGCGAAGTCCGCAACCTGCGGGGCCGCTGCCTGGTCACCGTATGACGAACCGCCAGCAGTGGACGCTCGTCGCGAGTATCCTGACGACCGTCGTGTTCGGCGTGGCCCTCGCGGTCAAGCTGCGCCCGCAGCTCGATCTGCTCGCGGTGGGCGATGCGGCGCCGACGTTCGCGGCGATGGACCTGCGCACGGGCCGCCCCGCCACGCTGGCGGACTATCGCGGCAAGGTGGTGCTCCTGAACGTCTGGGCCACCTGGTGTCCGCCGTGCCGCGTCGAGATGCCGTCGATGGAGCGGCTGCACCAGAAGCTCGTGGGGACCGACTTCCGGATCGCGGCGGTGAGCGTCGACGGGGATCTGTTCCACCCCGAGGACTCTCAAAACCCGTCCGGCATCCTGGCCTTCGCGGCCGGCATGGGCCTGACGTTCGACATCCTGCACGACCCGAGCGGGGGGATCCGGCATGCCTATCAGACCACGGGGGTGCCGGAGAGCTTCTTGATCGACCGCGGCGGCGTCATCGTGAAGAAAGTGATCGGCGCCGCGGAATGGGACGGCCCCGTCAACGAAGCCCTCATCCGGCGGTTGCTCGATGCGCGCTAGCCTGATCCTGCTCTTCACGCGGAACTGGCCGATCAAGGGCGCCGCGATCTTCTTGTCGCTGATGCTGTACGTCGCCGTGCAGCTGCAGCAGCCGGTCACAACCGACTTCGAGCTCGGCCTCAACGTGCAGCTCCCGCCCGGCCGGACGCTGCAGCAGAAGCTGCCGAAGATTCGCGCCCAGATCTCGGGCAAAGGCAGTCAGGTGCTGCGGCTTCGCTCGCTGCGCGGCGACGTCACGCGGCGCATGCCGGACACGCTGTCGTCGCCCACGTGGACGATTCGCCTCGAGCCGAGCGAGATCGAGGCGCAACTCCCCAAGGGCGCGGACGTCCGCGTGCTCGAGATCCGTCCCCGCGAGATCACCGTCGCCCTCGACAGCGTCGCGCGCAAGGATGTGCGCATCGTGCCGCTGATCACCGTCGTGCCGGAATCGGGACAGGTGTTGCACGGCGGCGTCTCGATCGCGCCCACCATCGCGCGCCTGGTCGGGCCCGAGAAGAACCTCGCGGCCATCGAGTCGGTCACGACGATCCCGACCGAGATCGCGAACGTGGCCGGACCCTTCACGCGGACCGTGCCGATCGACACGTCGCTCCTCGGCATCGTGCGCATCGCCCCCCGGCAGGTCACGGTCAGCGGCGAGATGGGGGCGATCGCGGAGCGGTCATTCGGCGGCATCCCCGTGGAGACGGGGGCCGGCGCGGTCACGAGCTTCATCATCACGCCGGCGCGCGTCTCGGTGGCCGTGCGCGGACCCGAGGAACGGGTCCTGGCGCTCTCGCGCGACAGCCTGCGCGTCGTCGCGCACATCGCGGGAGCCACCGCGGACGGCGGCGTCGGCCGGCTCACGGTCATCGCGCCCCGCGGCATCACGGCCCGCGCCATCCCCGATTCGGTCACATTCCGGCGCCGGACCCGCCGTGGCTGAAGTCGTCCTCGGCATCGAGACGTCGTGCGATGAGACATCGGCGGCCGTGCTCGTCAAGGGCGACCTGGCGAGTCTCTCCATCCTGTCGCAGGACGTGCATCAGATCTTCGGAGGCGTCGTCCCCGAGCTCGCGAGCCGCGCCCACCTGGCGGCGTTGCCGGCCGTCGTGGACCGTGCCCTCACGGAGGCCGGACTGAACCTCTCGGCGGTAGACGCGGTGGCTGTCACCGCGGGCCCCGGGCTCGTCGGCGCGTTGCTCGTCGGGGTGGTGTACGGCAAGTCGCTCGCGTATGCCGCCGACCGCGCGCTCATCGGCGTGCATCATATGGAGGGGCATCTTTTTGCGCCGCTGGTCGAGGATCCCGCCCTCGCCCCGCCCTTCGTCGCCCTGCTCGTCTCGGGGGGACATACCCTGCTGCTCGACGTGCCGGCCTGGGGCCGCTATCGCCTGCTCGGCCAGACGCGCGACGACGCCGCGGGTGAGGCCTTCGACAAGGTGGCGAGCCTCTTGGGTCTCGGATATCCCGGCGGACCGGCGATCGAGCGACTCGCCAAGGAAGGGGATCCGACTCGGTTTGACTTCCCGCGTCCGATGATCGGGGAGGGATTCGAGTTCTCGTTCTCCGGCCTCAAGACCTCGGTGCTCCACGCGGTACGAGCTTCGGACGACCTGGAGCGCGACCGCCCGCACCTGGCGCGCGCGTTTCAGGATGCGGTGCTCGACGTGCTGGTGACGAAGCTCGCGCGTGCCGTGCGCGCGACCGGATATCGCACCGCTGTGCTGGGCGGTGGGGTGGCGTGCAGCCGGGCCTTGAGCGCTGCCGCCGCTGAGCGACTCAAGGGCATCGCCCGCGTCGCGGTCGCGAGCCCGCGCCTCAACGCCGACAACGCGGCCATGATCGCGCGCGCCGGCTGGTATCGCCTCGGTATCGGGGAGCGCAGCGATTGGACCCTCGATGCCCGTGCCGATCTCCCTCTTCCCGGGCTCTCATGACCGTTTACCCGTTCGTGCTCCGGCTCGGCCCCCTCGAGCTCACCGGTTACGGCCTGATGATGATGGTGGCGTTTCTCATGGCGGGCTGGGCGATCCAGCTCGAGTTGCGTCGCCGCAAGCTCGACGAAGAGTTCGCGGCCGACATCGTGATCGCCGGCGTCGTGGGCGGGCTCATCGGGGCGAAGATCTGGTACGTGCTGCTCACCGGCGAGTGGGATGCGCTGCTGCGGCGCGGCGGGTTCGTCTGGTATGGCGGGTTTCTCGGCGCGACCGCCGCGATCCTGTTGAACGGCTGGCGGCGCGGCGTTCCCCTGCGCTTCACGACCGAGATTTGCGCGGCGCCACTCGCCCTCGGGTACGCCCTGGGTCGCGTGGGATGCTTCCTCGTCAACGACGACTACGGCCTCCCCAGCTCGCTCCCGTGGGCGATGCAGTTCCCCCACGGCCTCCCTCCCACAACCGTCGGCAACCTCACGGCCATGGGCGTGAAGTTCCCCGCGGCCGCCGACCCGATGCAGGTCGTGGCTGTCCACCCGACCGAGATCTACGAGACCGTGCTGATGCTTCTGGTGTTCTGGTGGATGTGGCGTCGCCGCGATCACGGTCACGCCATGGGCTGGATGCTCGGCTGTTACCTGGTGCTGGGAGGGTTGGAGCGCTTCTTGGTCGAGTTCGTGCGCGCCAAGGACGACCGGTTGCCGTTCCTCGCCCCGTTCTCGCTCGCGCAAGCCACGAGCGTGGTGTTGGTGATCGTGGGGGCGGTGCTGCTCAAGGTTTGGTGGAAGCCGGACGCGACGATGGTTTCATTGCCCACACTAGCGCCAAAACCGCCAGGATGAGCAGGAGTCCCTGCAGCACGAGTGACTCGACAGTCGGATAGATGCCCAGCACGGGGATGCGCGGCACGCCCTCGACCACGGTGAGCCCCACGACTCCTCCCTCTTGCAGCTCGGCGACGCCCTTCCCTGCGAATACGAAGGCCATGTAGTAGAGCATCACGCCGGTCACCGCGAAGAACGGCTTCATGGCGACGCGCAGACCGAGCTGATTGATCACGACGTAGACGGCGACGAGGCCCACGGTCCCGGCCGCGATCCCGGCGAGCACGGACACCGTCCCCCCCCCACCGCTGCCACCCGAGCTGAAGAGGGCCTTGTAGAAGAGGATCGTCTCGAACCCCTCGCGGTACACGGCGAGGAACGCCACGGCGCTGAGCGCGCGCCCCGACCCCGAGGAGAGCGCGCTCTGCATCTTGTCCTTCACGAACGCGGTCCACTTCGCCGCTTCGATCTTCGAGAGGAGCCAGTAGCTCACGTAGAACAGGACGGCGGCGGCGAGCAGCATGGTGAAGCCCTCGATCCCCCCTCGCTGTCCCGGCGTCACCTGGAACAGCAGCTCGACGAGCACCCAGGTGAGCAGGCTTGCCAATACGGCGACCCACGCGCCGCGAGCGACGTGGCGTCGCTGCTCCGGAGCGCCCGCCTTGGCGAGAAACGCCATCAGCGCGGCAACGATGAGAATTGCCTCGAATCCTTCGCGTAACAACAAGAAGAACGATGAAACGAAGAGGCTCATCCGCGAGGGCTGGTCCACGATGACCCGCTCGGCGTGCTCCAACCCGCCGAGCAGGCGCTGGCGAATCGCGGCCAGCTCCTGGGCGTCACCGCGCCGGACATGGGTGCGGAGTGCGTCGAACGCCGCCTCCAGCTCGCTCGCGAGGCCGGCGTTTCTCGCCCGCACGTCGGTCTCCACCTGCTCGAACGTGAGGTAGGCGCCGAAGGCGATCTGCTCCGACCGCGTAGCGAGCGCGGAGTCGATCTGGCGGCGCACCGCGGCGAAGGTGGCGGCCGTGGCGGAGCCCCCGTATTGCAGGGTCGCGACGTAGGCGGCCACCGCCCAGCGATCCTCCTCGGAAAGGTCTTCAGCAAACTCCGGCATCGCGGTGCCAGGCACGCCGATCGCGATCTTGCGGTAGATCTCGAGCAGCGACGTTCCGCCCATCACCGCCGGGTCGGTGAGGTTCGGGGGCGGCGGCCCCTTCACCTGCCCCGCCTTGGGGCCGTCGCCCCGACCGAACTCGCCGTGACAGGCGGCGCACCGTTCCCGATACACGGCGGCGCCGCGCGCCAGCGACGGTGGCCGGGACGGCAGCGGCTCGTCGATTCCGATGCGTCGGATCAGCGCGTCCGCCGCTTGCTGCACCGAGTCTGGAGGGGCGAGCCGGTCGAGGAGGCTCGCGAGGTCACGGAGTCCACTATCCGCGGCGGGACGCACGGCGGCGGGCAACGCGGGCACGTCGAACCGGGCCTGCTGGATGAAGAGCTTCGCCTCGGCTACCTCCTGGGGGAGGACGAGGGCGTACTCCTTGGCGGCGAGGGCGGCGGCGGCCACCACCCGGCGAGCAGCAGCCACAGAATCAACCGCCTGCCCGGCGAGTGACGACGCGAGGCAGGCGGATAAGATGAGAATCGTTCTCAAAAAACGCACGTCCAATACTAGAGTGATTTTGTCGGGAATTCAATCCGTGGAGAGAACGGCGACCGCGACGGCCGCCGCGTGCGTGTGCGACAGGGACAAGAGCACTCGCGTCACACTCAGCTCGCGCGCCCGGGACGCGGCAAGGCCCGTCAGCGCGACGTCGGGCCGCCCGTCGGGTGAGCGTGTGACTTCGATGTCGCGCCACCCGATGCCGCGCGCTTCGTCACTTCCCTGAAGCGCCTTGTACACCGCCTCCTTGGCGGCGAGGCGCACGGCCACGTGCTCGGAGGGATCGGGACGCGACCGGCAATACTCTGCCTCGGCGGCAGTGAGCAAGCGGTCGTAGACGTGCGCCCCCTTCTCCGCGAGCATCGTGCGGATGCGCGGGACCTCCACCAGATCGACGCCGACGCCGACGGCGCTCACAGTGACGGCCGGGCGACAAAGAGCCGGCGCCGGTAGCGTTGCCCGTCCACCTCGACGACCACGATGTACGCCCCGTTCACCACGCGCCGCGTGCCCCCAAGTGTGAGGTCCCAAACATACTCGTTCGTCGGCGCCGCCACGCTGGCCTCGCGCAGCCGCTCCCCGGTAAAGCCATAGATCGCGACGCGCGCCGTCCCGACGCCGGCGGGCCAGGAGATCACGACCTGATCGCCGCGGACCGGATTCTCGGACACTAGGGCGTCGCCGAGCCCGGCGAGCAACAGGAAGGCAGCGGGCGCATCGGTGGCGAACCCGACGGCGTCGAGCGACCACAGGAAGTCATGCTCCGAGATGAAGCGGACGCGGGCCCCGCGCCGACCGCCTGCCTGCGGCAGCTCCACGCGCACGGGGTACCAGCTCGGCCCGTCGCCGGCGATGACGCCCACGTCGCTCCAGGTGGTGCCCGAATCACCGGAGAACTGGATCACGCCGCGCTGCTCGGGTGTGGACGTCGAGCCGCGGTGGCGCGTCCAGAGATGCAGCCACACCGCCGTCCGGCCGCGCAGGTCGACAACGGGGGAGACGAGGGTGTCGCTGACCGTCGTGGTCCACGCGAATGCGCCGGCCAGCGGCGCCGGGTCGATCCTCCAGCCCGCCCACCCGGCGTCGCGCGGCTCCGCCCCGGCGAGCGACAGCAGCTCCGCCGCGACGCCGCTCCCGTCCGCCCGCAGGGCGCGGACGGTGTCCGTTCTCAAGTCAGTCCGCCACACGGTGCGGATCGTGCCGCGGCGGAGCGAGTCGGTCTGCGCGCTGCGGAGCGAGGTGCCGCCTGTGCCGCTCTTCAACGTGAGCGACAGCGGGCGCGGCTCCCGAGCATCCAGGTCGAGCCAGGCGTCGGGCCACAGCGATTCGAAGCGCGGCGGCGCCACGCTGAGCCCCGAGGCGCCAACGGCCCCGCGCAAATTGCCGGCCGCGCTGATCAGCGCCAGCGCGAACGGGAGGTTGTCGCGGAACACCCGTTCCACGAGGACGCTGTCGTCCGGGAAATCGAACCCGTAGTAGAGACCATTCAGGCAACAGCCGCTCGTCAGCTCGGTGGTGAAGGCGATGGTGCCGTGCGCGCGGTACGCCCAGTCGGTGTACTCGCCGTTCGTCGTGTAGAGGTGCCACCCGGGGCCGGGGTGGTAGTAGGTGAGCGTCGAACCCGGAACGCCGTCGTGCACCGCGGGCGCGACGTCCGTTCCGGCGAGGGCCTGGTACAACGGGAGGTCGGGGGGCAGCTCGCCCGTGCGATACCCGTACGGATACAGCACGAGACCGCTGTACGTGTGATACGACAAGGCGACGACCGGTGGGTGCGCGGCGTGGAAGGCGATGATGGCCTGCGTCTCCGGCTCCGACGCTGGGCCGGTCCCGCGGTAGGTCTCGGTGTTGGGCGCCCCACTCGAGCCGAGATCGTCCACGCCCCAGAATGCCGGATAGTTGCGATTCGGATCCACTCCGTACGAGCTGTCGGCGTTGAGACGGCGGTTCTTTCGCCAAAAACGGTCGTCCGTGAACGTGTACTGGTAGCCATCCGGGTTCTCGACCGGGATCACCCACACGTCGCGCGACCCGAGCAGCGCGGGCGGCGCCGAGTCGGCGAGCCAGCGGATCAACTTCATCGCGACCGCCGTGGAGACCCACTCGCGCGCGTGGTGGGTCGCAATGAACAGCACGTTGGGCCGCGCCGGATCGTCTCCCGCCGGACCCACCTTCACGGCGAGGATCGGACGTCCCTCCACCGAGGCCCCGACCGAGTCGAGCTGGATGGCGGGATCGGCGGCCGCCCAGGCCTCGAGCGTCGCACGGGTGCCAGTGCTGGGTTTGTCGAATGACTGGAAGACGCGGAACGTGTCGGCGGCGGGCGCCTGAGGCACCGCGCTCGTCAGGGGGCGCGCAAAGCCTCGCGTTTCGGGCGACACGACGATGACGGCGCTGGATGCTCCTGCGATTTCGCGCACCCCCGCCACTTCGAAGGGGAGCCGCGCCAATGAGTCGAGCGCGGCGCGCCCCCCAATCCTGGGGATCGGCACCTGGGCCATGCGATGCTGGGCCGCCAGAGGCGCGGCGGCAGCCGCGACCCCTAAGGTGACTGCTAGAAACCGAGGCGTTGCGCGAGCCATTCGGGGGCGGGCAGATACCCGCCGAGGACGAGGCCGAGCCAGATGAGCGCTCCTGCGACCGGCGCCCAGAGCAGCGCGATGGGCCACAAGGCCGGGCGCCACCGTCCGAGCGTGTCGATCTCGGGAGTCCAGCGGCGGCGCTCCTCTTCGACCTCCGCCTCGAGCGCGAGCCAGGCCGCCTCTAGGCGCCGGGCGGCGGCGCGCAGCGCCTCTTGCCACGCGGCATGCGCGTCCTTGTCGAGCACGGTCGCCTCTTGGACACGCGTGGCCGCGGCGTCGAGCTCATCGAGCGCCGCGACAAACGCTGCGCCGCCCGTGCCGAACCGGGCCGCGATGGCGCGCTTCTCCCCCATCGCGAGGAGGCGGTTCTTCAGACGACGGCGCGGTAGCCGCACCTGGCGCGCCGTACGGACGATCTCGGCCTCGAGCGCTTCGGCCACGCGCGCCGCCGCGCGGCGCACCGCCTGGTCCCACGCCGCCGCCCAGGCGCGGCGCCCCGTGACCTCGAGTACCTGCGCGCGATCCTCGCGCGCCGCCGCCCCGCGGCCTTCGCCCCCGATCTCGAGCACCGCGGTGGCCAGCTCCTCGCGGATATCGTCGAGCGGCACCCACGGGGGCTCGCGCCGCCGCGCCACGATCACCCGGCCGAGCGATGGGGCCAGCTCGGGGACGCGGAGCGGCATCGGAATGTTCATGACGTTGCGATCCGCGCGGCGTGACCGGTGCGGCGCTCGTAGGCCGCGGTAAAGAAGCGAAGCGACTCGGGAAGGAAGCGGTCGCGGGGGATGCCCGTGGCGGCGATCGCTCGCTCCATAGCGTCGGGCTCGCCCTCGACTTCGACGAGGACATCCATCGCGGGATACCACTCGATCCGCACTGCCGCCTGTGCGAGACGATAGTCGGCAATCGTCCGGTCGATGCGCATCACGACCTCGTACCCCAGGTGCTCGAGGATGGCGAGGGCGGCATCGGGATCCTCGAGCCGAGTCTCGCGCTCCTCGCGACGCTTGTAGCCGCGCGTCACACTGGCCGGACCCTTCCATGCCAGCACGCCGTAGGAGGTCGTGCCCCGATAGGTGCGGAGCCGCAGCACCTCATCCCGCCGGTCCAGGACTCCGTCCCGATCGAAGCGCCGGTCGCGCATCTCCCCGCGAAACAGCAGCTCGGCACCGCCGCGCAGCAGCGCCGCCTCGAGCGCCACGGGGTCATCGACGCGCGCCTTCAGCTCCAGCTCGTCCGTCAATCTGATCCCCCAAGCAGCGCGTCGGTCACCGCCCGAGTATCGGTCAGATTCTCAAACACATGGGCCGCGCCCGTGGCGCGCAGTTGCGCCACATCGAAGAACCCCGTCGCCACCGCAACCGTGCGGGCGCCGATCGGCCCCGCGCAGGCGACGTCGTCGGGTGTGTCGCCCACGATCACGATGTCCGCGCCGGAAAAACGCTTGCCGGTGTGGCGGGCGGCGCGCTCGGCGGCGATCGCCGGCAGCTCGGGGCGGCGCGCCGAGTCGGAGCCGTATGCGCCGACCGCGAACCGCGCGGGATCGAGCCCCACCGCCGTCAGTTTCAAGCCGGCGCCGCCTTGGAGATTCCCGGTCAAGAGTCCCACCAACGCCCGCCCCGCGGTTTCGTGCGGCTCGAGCGCCGCCAGCAGCTCTCGGACCCCCGGCAAGAGGCGCATGTTACGCGGCCCTTGCGCCAGCTCGGTCGTGAGCAGCTCGACGTAGCGCCGGCACACGGCGGCGATGCGCTCTTCGGCCTCCGCCTCGGGGTGTCCCGCCAGCGTCATCAGCTCGCGCACGATCTGAGGGTCGGTCTTCCCATCGAAGCGGTACTTCTCGATCGGACCGGCGGTGCCCATCTCGTCGAGGAGCGCTCGCTGGATCGCGCGCCGCCCCGCGCCGTCGGTCCACAGGAGCGTGCCGTCGATGTCGAAGAGGATCAGCCGCAACGTCGCACCCCCACCAGGTTCGCCCGCAGTTTGACCATGCGGGGCTCAGCGCCGAACACATCGTCGATCCCCACACCGCCGCGGGACAGCGCCGAGTGCACGATGCGCCCCGCGCCCGCCCACAGCGCCACGTGGGAAACGCGGCCGCGTTCCGTGAAGAACAGCAGATCGCCGGCCTCGTATCCCGTCCCGTCCGGCGCCAGGGGCACGTCGCGGCCCTGGCCGAATTGCTGATCGCTGTCCCGCAGCAGCCGGACCCCGCGCGCGGCGTAGACAGCCTGGGTGAGCCCCGAGCAATCGATCCCCCACTCGGTGCGCCCACCCCACAAATACGGGGCGCCCGCGTACCAACGCTGCGCCAGCTCGGGGAGGGCCAGGTGACGCGCTTCGACCCGCAGCTCGCTCTCGGGCCGCACCTCGCCGCCGACGACTCGGGCCGCTGCGCCATCGGCGAGCTCGACGCTCCCATCGCGCCGCAGTGCCAGGCGCGCGCCCAGGGGTAGGCGCCGCCGGCCGCCGTCGGTCTGCAGCTCCGCGCCCAGGGCCCGCGCTGTGGCGCGCTCGTTCCAATCCTGCGCCCATTCGGCCGGACCGGTGGCCACATATCCGGCATGCACCCAAGCGACGTACTCGTCGGCTCCACGCACCCGCAGCCACTCGCCCTGGCGTTCCAAGATCTCGAGCGACTCGCCGTGCAATGCCTCGCTCACCCGTGCGGCGTCGAGCCGCGTGTCGCCGAGCAGGGGCGCGAGCGCCGCGGTGACGATCGCGGCGGTGTCCACCGCGCGGTCGGGCAAGAGGCGAACCTCCTCGGCGAGGCCTGCGCCCTTCGCGAGGGTCCGGAGCGACTCCTGCGCGGAACGGCTGGACGTCACTCCCGCGAGCCGCGCCGCCTCGATTACCACCTGAAATACGCCGAGCCGTTCGTCAGGCACCCATTTCCGGCGGATATCGTCGATGGCGCGCTCGAGCTTATCCATCTTATGGCCGCCGCACCGCCCGCTCGACGGCGATCGGCACCGCGAGCGCGGCGAGGGCCTCGACTTGCAGCGCCGAGGCCGCCGGCACGGACGCGGTACTCACCGCGAAGATCACGTCACCGTCGTACAAGGTCCCGTAGGGCGTGATGCGGCGTGCCAGGGCGTCGCTGCCCGCGAGGGCGAGTTGCTCGAGCTGCACGCGATCGATGTTGGCGTTCGTCGCGATGACGGCAAGCGTCGTATTGCGCGTCAGGCGCTCGGGGTCGCCGAAGGGCGCGCCGCCGCCCGCGAGATAGCGCATCGAGTCGAGGAAGCGGCCATCGGGGCCGCGCGCGCCCGCGATGATCTCGCCGCGCGCGTCGCGCACATCGCCCACGGCGTTCAGCACGGCCAGCACGCTCACGACGACGTCTCCGGCTCGCTCTGCCCACGTCCCGAGGCCCGCCGGCATCATTTTGTCGATCCCCGCCGCCTTGCCGACCGTCGCGCCGGTGCCGACACCGATGGCGCCTTCGGCGAAGTCCTCGCCGGCCGCTTCACAGGCGCGGTAGCCGTCGTCGGGACCGGGCCAGCCGACTGGTTGCCCCGCGTTGCCGAGGTCGAAGATCACCGCCGTCGGCACGATCGGAATCGTACCGAGCGGTCCCACGGGAAGTCCGCGCCCGCGCTCGCGCAGCCACCGCATCACGCCGTCGGCGGCGCCAAGCCCGTACGCCGAGCCGCCGGTGAACAGGATCGCGTCGATGCGCTCGACCAAGTGTCGTGGACTGAGCGGGTCGATTTCGCGGGTGCCTGTGGCGCGCCCGCGCAACGCGACCGCCGCGCGCAGGCCGTCGGGCGGACCGAGAATGACGGTGCAGCCCGTGCCGTGGGCCGGTACGTTCGCGTGTCCCACGGTGATCCCGGGGACGGCGGCAAGATTAGGACGCGTGGTCATCGACGCGCGAAGATACCTCGGCTTGCTGGCGTTGTGGAGTGCGCGTAACGTTCCGGCCATGACGAGCTCCCCCCCCTCCCCGGCACCCGTTTCCGAACGCACCACCGTCCTCGTGGTGGACGACGAGGAGGGCATCCGCAAGGCGCTGGAGCGCTTCCTGACCCGCCTGGGATATCAGGTCGCCGTCGCGTCTAACGCGACCGAAGCGCTGCAGCGGCTCGCCGAGGACCACCCGCAGACGATGCTGTGCGACATCCGCATGCCGGAGACCAGCGGCGTCGAGCTCCTCCCCAAGGTGCTCGCCCAGGATCCCGACCTCGCCGTCATCATGCTGACGGCGATCGACGAACCGCGCACCGCCATCGAGTGCCTGAAGCTCGGCGCCTACGACTACCTGATCAAGCCGGTCGACTTGGAGGAGCTGGAGATGGCGTTGCAGCACGCGCTGCGGCAGCGTCAGCTGGAGCTGGATCGCCGGCAGCTCGAGCAGTGGCTGGCGCGCGAGGTGGCGGTGCGAACGCGGGAGCTGGAGGAGCGGACGGCGTCGATCGAGGAGATCGCGCTCGACGCGCTCGCCGCGGCGAAGGATTGGGCCGGTGCCGACGAAGCGGTTAAGAGGCTCGCGGCGGAGCTGGAGGCGTCCCCGCAGGAGGTGGCGGCGGAGGTGCAGCGGCGACGGAAGTAGACGCCGCGCAGGTCTTGCAGAGTGTGACCCCCAACCCTCCGACGCGCGCTCCTCGTTCCCGCAGGCGCGGCAGACCATCCCATCGTGTTCTTTGAGCTTCGGCTTGTCCATAAACGCCTCAGAGGTTCAGGCTGTACAACTTAATCTTATTGATCAGCGTCGCGCGCGATATCCCGAGCTCTAGCGCGGCGCGCGTGCGGTTTCCCTCGTGATGGCGCAACGCCCGCTCGATATGCACCCGTTCCACGTCCGACAGCGATTGCGGCTGGTAGCGCCCCCCCCCGGCTCCCCCTCCGCCGTCCCCCTTCGCCTTCTGTCGCAGATCCGCGGGCAGGTGCTCGACGCCGATCGCCGCCTGACCGCGCGCCAGAATCATGGCGCGTTCCAGCACGTTCCGCATCTCCCGTACGTTCCCCGGCCACGGCGCCGCGACGAGGCGATCGATGGCGTCGGACGAGCACTCGGCGGGGCAGCCCGGCAGCTGCGGCTTCAGGTCGCTCAAGAGACGCATCAGCAGGGCGAGCCGATCCTCACGCGAGCGCTCGCGCACCGGGGGCATCGTCAACGGCATTACGTTGAGCCGGTAGTAGAGATCCTCACGGAACCGTCCCGCCTCGACCTCGGTCACCAGATCCCGGTTCGTCGCCGCGACGAGCCGCACGTCCACCGTCAGCTCGCGCGTGCCACCCAGGCGCCGGAATTTCTTGGTCTCGAGCACCTTCAAGAGCTTGGGCTGCAGCTCCGGCGCCAGCTCGCCGATCTCGTCGAGCAGAATCGTGCCGCGATCGGCCAGCTCGAAGAGCCCGAGCTTCCGCTCCTTCGCATCCGTGTAGGCGCCCTTCTCGTGGCCGAACATCTCGGAGTCGAGGAACGTGGCGGACAGGCCGCCGCAGTTCACCTCGACGAAGGGCCCCTGCGCGCGCGGCGACAGGTGGTGGATGACGCGCGCCACCCAGCCCTTGCCGGTGCCGCTCTCCCCCTGTAACAGCACCGTCGACCGCTCGCTCGCGGCGAGCAGCTCCACCTGGCGCGCCATCTCCCGCATCGCCGGTGAGACGCCGAGCGACGTCAGCCCTTCGTCGCCGTGATCGCGCGAGCGCAGCAGCGCGTTCTGGCGCGACAGACGCACCTTCTCGGCGACGCGCGCGGTGGCCGCGGCCAGGTGATTCATGTCCACCGGCTTGGTGAGGAAATTCTCCGCGCCCAGCTGCATCGCGCGCACCGCCGTCTGGATGTCGCCCGCTCCCGTGAGCAGGATGACGGCCCCATTCTCGCGGCGCAGTTGCTCGAGCACGACGAGCCCGCTCGCATCCGGGAGGTTCAAGTCGAGGATCACGACGTCGGGCCGGACGCGCCGGTACGTCTCGACCCCGGCGTCGCCGGTCGCCTCGCGCAATACCTCGTAGCCCAGGCGCTCGAAGTAGTCGCCGATCGCGCGCAGCACGGCCGCGTCGTCATCCACCAGCAGCAGCGTGTCAGCCACGCCGCGACCCCTTCCCCGCGCCCGCCGGATCCACGAGCACCGTCAGCGCGCCCGGCAAGAGTCTCGTTTCGAATGGCGTGTCTCCCACGACCTCGCCGTCGAGCTGCACCGGGCGGGGCGGACCTCCAACGATCTCCACGCGGATCGTGCGTCCGCGTCCCCACCACACGCGCCCGGCGCCGTTGGCCGACCCGCGGAACAGATCCCACACGGCCGCCACGCTCTGGCCGATGCCGTCCGCGTGCAACGCCACCACGTCCAACCAGCCATCGTCGAGGGCGATGTCTTTCCCCAGCCGGACGAACGGGGGGATCAGCATGCCGCAGTTGAGCACCAGCAGCATCGCGGCGCCCACCTCATGCGTCTCGCCGTCCACGGTGATCCGGTGGCGGGCGCTGCGCACGCCGCTGAGCTTCGCCACCGCATGCGCCACATAGGCACCGAACTTCCAGCGCCGCTTCGCGGCCGCCCCCGTCGCGGCCATCAACTCGGCGTCGAAGCCGGTGCCCGACGCCACGGCAAAGTAGTGGAGGCCATCAGACCGATCGGACACGCCGATGTCGATGGCGTGCGGCCGAGCGGTCAGCAGGGCGCGCGCCGCCTTGGTCGGGTTCCGCGGGAGTCGCAGGTTTCCCGCGAGTATGTTGCCGGTCCCTCCGGGCACCAAGCCAAGCGGGATGCCCGTCCCCACGATGGCGGCGGCGATCTGCATCGCGGTCCCATCGCCGCCGTAGCAGACGAGCACGTCGAACTTTTCGTCTCGTGCTTCAGTGGCGAGACGGCGCGCGTCGCGCGGCCCGAGGGTGGCGAGCACCTCCACGTCCCAACCGCCGCTGCGCAATGTCTCCCGGACGGCGGTGACAGCGCGCGCATCGGTGCGGGCGGCGGCGGGGTTCGTGATGAGCATGGCGCGGGTCACGTCAGTACCGCCGCTCCCAGAACAAGTCGAGGCCGACCTGGCGATCGGGCGTCACGGTCTGTTGGGCGGCGTTCGCGCCGATGCATGTACGCACGGGCTCGAAGCTCGCCTCGGTACGCCACTCGGGGCTAATGCGGTATTGCAGCGTCGCGCCCAGCGTATTGGCGAGGTTCACCTGCTGGCGCGGGCAGAAGCCGGCGTTGAGCACCAGGAACGTTTTGTCTCCAATCTGCCACCCGGCAGCGAGCTGGGTGCGGGCGAGGGAGTCCGCGCCAGGTCGGAATTCGAAGTAGTCGAGTGGCACCCCGAGGTCCGAGACCACTGTGCGCTCCACCTCCCCCGCGACCAGGCTCGCCGCGGTATTGCGGAGCAACGCCCCCTGCCCTCCCGCCAACTCGATGCTCGGCCGGCCGAACATCAGGTAGGAAATGATCTCGCTCTGCGACAGCTCTTCCCCTTCCGCCGCGAGCGTGAGCCTGGGGACGAGCAAGGTCCCCCGGATGTGCGCGATGATCGTCTTGTCCTTGTTATCAAGGGCGCGCTGCGTGGTGCTCGGCACGGGGTGGACGGTGTGCCGTGCCTCGATGTCGAGCTCCGCATCCAGATCGGGCGTCCCGAAGTATTTGACCGTCCCCTGGCTCACCACGAACTCCCGCGACACGGGGCCGACCACCAGCCGGTAGGTGCCGCGCGGCGCCTGCAGCGTGCCCCGCAGGAGATAATTGTCCCGCACCTTGGTGACGGTCACCGCGCCCGTGAGCTGGATGTTCGCCTCGCCCGAGCGCAGCCACACATCGCTGCCCATGGTGAGCTGCAGCCCCTGGATCCGCAGGCTGTCCAAGAACACGCTCTCGAACTCGGGGTTGAGGCGTTGCCGCCGGATGAGCGACGTATCGATCAGATCCTGCACCCACGGCTCGTCGAGGTTCACGACGCGTTTGTTCACGAGATCGGCGAAGTGCAGCACGCCCGACGTCACGGTGCCGCGCCCGCTGAGGGTCGCCCCGAACACGGGCCCGCCCAGCGCGAGCTGGCCGCTCGCGGTGACGCTGAGGTAGCCCTTCAAGTCGAGCGCCTTGAACTCGGTCGCCGCGATGTTCAGGTCGAGCACCGGCTTGGTGAGGCGATCGAGGCGCAGGTACCCCGACACTTCGGCTCGGCCCTTCTCGCTGCGGGCCGTGAGTCCCTGCACGCGGATCGTGTCGCCGCTCAGCACGAGCCGGCCGCCGATGTCGTCATAGCGCACGTTCAGTGCGGGGATCGTGGCACCGGCCCCGCTGATTTCGAGCCCGCCGCGCAACCGCGGCGCATCCCACGTGCCGCCAACACCCAAGTCGGCGTCGAACACGCCGCGCACCTGGCGCAGCAGCGGCGTCACCGCTTCGAGGACGGTGAGGTCCACGCTGTCGGCGCGCGCCTGGACGGACAGCGTATCGGGAAGCTGGCGCTGCACCACGTCTCGCAGTGCCAGGTCGAGGGGCAGGTGTGCCGTCACGTTCAAAATCTGCTGGCCGGAGCGCCACAGGTGGACTTCGCCGTCGAGGCGGCGGTTTTGGTATGCGATGGTCCCATCCATGAACGGGGCCCGGAACGCGCCGAAGGCCCCATCCGACAACGCGAACGATCCGTTGTAGGTCGGGCTCGCGCGCGTGCCGCCGAGGGCGAGCGTGGCGGTGACCGCCCCAGCCACACCCAGGGTGTCACGTTGCAGCAGCGCGTACACACCCGCGAGCGGGAACGCCTCGAGGTAGACGCGGGCATCGGCCCGTCCCTGGCGCGCGACTTCGCCGCTCAAGACGAGGCGGCCCGGCCCGGCGCCGCTCTTGAGCGATGCCGTGTCGATCGCAAGCGAGGAGTCGCCGATGGTGACCTGCACCGGCCGCTCGAGGAACCACACGCTCCCCGGCAACAGCACCGCGAGCGAGTCCACGCCGATGCGTTGCGCGGCGCTGCGCCGCACGTAGCGGCCGCCGGCGAGGAACGCCCCGAGATCGCCGACGCGCGAGCGCGCGAACCAGGTGAGCGAATCCCGCGTGCCGCGCGCCCGGGCCTGCGCCGCGCCGAAGCCGAGGCGCCCGTAGCCGAGCGAATCGAGCGTCGCCTCGACGTCGAAGACCGGAGCCACGCCGGGCGCATAGCTGGCGCTCCCCTGCCCCGCGGGAACCCGCCACCCGCGCCATTTGAGGTCCGTGGCGGTGGCACGACCTTGCACGCCCACCGAGTCGAGCGCGCCGTCGAGCGTGAGGAGCACCCGGGCGGTGCCCCGCAGCGCCTCACCGGGTGTCGGCCCTGCCAGACCCGGACCGGCGAGCCAGGTCGCGAGCGAATCGAGCACGCTGAGACTCTCGGCATCGAAGTCGAGCGAGAGCGAGCCGCTGGTCGGGCGCCGCCACCCGAGCGAGCCCGAGCCACGCGTGAGGAACCCGGGCTGTTGCAGCCGCAGCGACTCGACGTAGAGGCGGCCGTCCGCGAAGCGGAGCTTGGCCGCGCCGGAATCCACGACGCTGCCGGCGAAGAACGACGGCGCGAGTGTCACGCGCAGGTCGCCGACGGGGGGCGTGGCGCTATCGCCCACGGCGCTTCCCGACACGGTGAACGTGAGACGCGATGGCGGCCCTCCCCCTCCCGCGGGGGCGGCGAGCCAGCGCTGCAGATTCACGTCGCGGCCTTGCAGGGTGAAATTCCGTACGCCGTAGCCGGGCACGCCGAGCACCAGGAGCCCATCCCCCCGGACCACGCCGCCGTCCCCTCCCGAACCCAGCATCGAGAGGTTCGTGTGCGTTTCGAGCGCGGCGATCGTGCCGTTCAGCCGGATCGTCCCGGCGAGCGACCCTCGCAGGGGGAGGCCGGGGAAGCTGCCGCGCAGCCCGTCGAGGGACAGCGAATCGGTGGTGACGTCGGCGGTGACGCCGAGCGTGTCGGTGCGACTGTCGAGCGCCACGACGCCGCGCACGACGCTGACGGGACGGTCGTGGTCGCGGTGCCGCAGCGTGCCGCTGAAGTGGACGTTGTGAAGCGTGCCGTTCAGCGTGCCCACCGCGTCGAGCTCGCCCACCAGGCCGATCGACGGCACGAGCCGCTGGATCGTGCCGAGGTCCAGCGTCGCGGCGTCCATCTCGAAGGGATGGAACCCGAGATCCCGCCCACCGCCGATGTCGACCTCTCCCTGGCCGCGGATGCGCGTGGTGGGCCACCCCGGGACCATCGAATCGCGGAACGCCCAGTCGGTCTCGAGCTTGAGCGCACCCGTCGGACCGTCCACGACGGTATGTCCCGTCAACCAGCCGGCGAAGGGCAGCGTGTCGAGGAACGGGCGCACCAGCTCGAGCGAGAGGTCGGTCGAAACGAGGTCGCCTTGGCGCAGGGCGACGATGCCGGTGTCCGCGGCGCTGATCGCAGTAACCCGCCCCGTCACCGTCCCGCCGCCGTAGCTCACGTCCAGCGGATCGAGCCGGATCTCGAGCAGGCGCGGCCCGTGCGAGCGCAGCCCGACGCCGCCGCGCAGGACCGCGCCGGCTGGGAACCGGGGGTCGACGAATGCGATGTCGGTGAGCGTCGCCGAGTCGGCGCGCAGCGCCAGATCCCAGAGGATCGGCCCGTGGGGCCAGCTCACGCGCCCGCGCGCGCTGAACTGCGAGCCGGGGAATCGCACCCGCACGAGGTCGGCGTCGAGCGTATCGCCCGTGATCGTGATGCGGCCGGCGGCGTCCGCCAGGGTGAGGTGCGGGTCGCTGCTCTCGAACGCCAGGCGCGAGATGTCGATGCGAAGACCGCGCTCGCGCGGCGCGGAGATGCGAAACGCAGCGAGCCGCGCGTCGAAGTGCTCGAACCGGCGGATCCGGCGACGGCCGTCGACGCCGGAGCCGTCGATCTCGAGCAGCGAATCACCCGGGGACGGGCGGTCTTGCAGACGCAGGTTCACGCTGCCGTCCTGGATCCGGACGTTGCGCAGCAGGACCAGGGCCCGCGGCCCGGACGGCGCGCTGTTTTTCTTGTCGAGCCGCAGCAGCTCCTCGAGGTTGATCTTGCCGTTCGCGTGTTGGACGATGTTGAACACGGGGCGGTCCAGGACGACCTCGAACAGCACGATCCGGCCCGCCACGAAGTCCATCGGGTTGTAGCTCAGCTCGACCCGGGGTATTGACGCGACGAGCGACGTATCGGCGTCGAACAACCGCACGTTGGTGAGGACAACCCCGGAGATGAGGGAGCCCCGCACGTCGCCGACTTCGATCGTGCCGGAGACCGCGCGCTCCACGGCATTGCTGGCGATGCGCGCGAGCAGCGAGCGTCCCGCGCGCGTGCCCACGAGCCCGTTGAGGGCGCCCAGGAAGCAGGCGAGGAGCCCGACGAGTGACCAGAGTGCGACGCCGAGGGAGCGGCGGACCATCAGAACGCCTGTCCCACGGCGAGCTGGAGCACCAGCCGCGACCAGAAGGATTTGCCGGGCCCCGGAGGAGCAAAGTCGGGACGGGCCTGAATGATGGTGTCCGGCGCCGCCTGGTAGAGCAGCGGACCGTGTTCGGGGGGATAGCCGTTGTAGGCGACGTCCACCCGCACCGGCCCGAGCGGTGTGGTGAAGCGCACGCCGGCCCCCGGCGTCACGCGCACGCCCTGAAGCGCCACCAACTCGTCCCCCCGCTCCCACACCTGCCCGACGTCGACGAAGAGACCGAGCCGCACGCGCTGCGCAAAGAGCGGTGACGGGAACCGCAGCTCGGCGTTCATGACGAACGCCGAGTTGCCGCCCGTCGCCGCCGTCTTCACGTCATTGAACGTGGTGTCCGGCGTGGCACCGCTGCTGTCGATCGTGATGTCGTCACTGATGTACACACGCGGGCCCAGCCCATTGCGCCCATAACCGCGCACGGAGTTCGGACCACCGCCGTAGAACCGCTGGTCCGGGGGCACGTACCCCAGGCGCTGGCCCGAGAGCGTGATTTTCTGCGGCAGGATCGTCCCGCTCCGCACTCGCCAGGCGAACACGGACCGCCGCCCGATCGGGTAGTAGTGCGAGACCTGGAATTCCGCGCGGTTAAACTCGTACGGCGTATGCGAGCCCACGAGCCGGGACGCGTGCAACAGCGTCGCCGTCACCAGACTCCCGGTGGACGGATCAAGTGGGTTGTTCACGCGGTCGCGCACGACGGTCACGGTGATGGCCCCGAACCCCCGCTCCCGCAGGAGGAAGTCTTGGCTGGTCTTGTCGCACAGCAGGAAGAACGTGCAATAGATCGCCGCCTGTGCGGTGGTGCTGCCCCACGAGTAGCCGTACCCCACGGTGACGGGGATTTGGCGGCGGGCGTTGATCGTGACGTCGGCGTTCATCCCGACCGCCTGGCGCGTGTACACCTCGGCCTCCGAACGCTTCTCGGCGAACACCCCCACGGAAGCGGTATGGGCGAGCGAGATGAAGGCCGGCTGCCGCAGCGTGGCGCTGAGTGTGTAGTTCAACGTGTCGCGCGACCAGGCGCCCGTGAAAAATGGTTTGCACAGCTGCGATCGCGGCGGCGACCCGCCGCCGATCTTCGAGAGCCGAGCGGAGAGATCGAGCGTGCGGCCGCCCCCTAAGAAGTCGTTGGCGGTCCAGCCGGTTTGCGCCCGCAGGCAGTCGACGCTCCCGTACCCGGCGCCGAGGCGCACACGGTGTTGGGAACCCTCCTGCACTTGCACCAAGACCCGCACCGCGGAATCCCTGGCTCCGGTCGCCCCCACGCCCCCTTCTCCCGATGCCCCTCCCCCCCCTGCAGAGCCGTTCGCCGGAGGAAGCGAGTCGACCAGGATCACGTTGGCGTACCGGAATACGCCCATCCCGTACAGGTCGCGCTGGCTCTGGTACAACGCTTCCTGGCGAAACCGGTCCCCGAGATGGACCGACAGCATCCGTCGCACCGTGGCGGTGTCCACGTCGACGAGGCCGTGGATCGCTACCTCCCCCACCCGCATCCGCGGTCCCGGCATCGCTTCGAGGGGAGCCGCGAGACGATCGTGTCCGCTGCTGACTGGAGCAGGAAGCGATTGAACGGATCTCCGACCTGGAGAGGAAGGGTGCGGCTCAACTCCAACGTGTCGAGGATTCCTTCGAGCCCCGAGAGGACGAGCCTGGCGACCCGCACCGGCTCCCCTTCGTGAATCCGGAAAGTGATGTAGGCGTCCCGCGTCGTGCGGATGACGCTCGTGTCCACGACCGCCGTCATGTAGCCGCTCTGGCGGTAGAGCAGCAGCAGCCGCACCACGTCGCGCCGGAATTCGAGCTCATCGAAGTACCGTTTCTCGCCCAAGCCGAGCCAGCGGACGAACGGATTCGTCGCAAACCAGCCCGAGCTGGTCGTCGCAATCGCGCTACTCAGCGTGTAATCGTCTAGGGCGCGATTCCCGGCGAACGACAGACGCCGCACGACCCGCTCCTGCCGCTCCTGAGTCTGGGCGGAGAGAACGGAAGACGCCGCCAGGAGAGCGACGAGCAGGAGACAAGACGCGCAGCGCAATTGACGAGGTTTGCCAAGTCCCCTATGTTGCGTCACTTGCACCGCACTGTCAACCTTTTCGACACCACGAGCATGCTGTTCGTGTGCC
>WNFK01222598.1_pt1 | contig 45551 bp, 47 predicted proteins | sample 5400281 | NCBI WGS metagenome assembly WNFK01 (sample SAMN13153350, study PRJNA577476) | soil metagenome | isolation source: 20 cm soil on Douglas fir-dominated hillslope | place: USA:California | collected 2013-09-17
ATGGTTTGGGGATTGAAATCGAATACCAGCACCGTGGGCGGTAGCGCCAAGGCGTACTCCACGAGCAGTCCCTTCGTGACGTTGAGCATGCTTAGGCACCCGCCTCCACGTGCCGCGCCACAGCGACAACGATGTCAGCGGCGATCGCTTCGTTGGATGCGCCCGGTCCCCCCAACGTGTGCTCGACGCGCACATGATCGAGCGATGCGGCTCTAGGCCACTGCCGGGACGCCAACTGGTCGCCGATCAGGTCGACGAGTCCGGCCGCACGATCCTCGACCCCCGGCGGAAGCCGCAGTGACAGCCGGTCGATCGTCAGCATCGACTGGCCCTCGGCACATGTTGGGCGAGCGGCCCGAGGTCGCTCAGCGAGAGCTCGCGGCCGTCCTTCCCCATCTCGCGCCACACTGTCAACGCCACGTGCTCCAGTGTGACCGCCGTGCCGTGACCTGCGGCCAGGTAGGACGCATGGAGCGCGGCATTGCGGATACCGCCCCCGGTCAGATTGACCGCGCCCCCAAGGAACGTCGGATCGACATCAGGTGCCCGCGGCGCACGCGGCGGCAAGAGGCGTTGCCACAGCCTGGTGCGCGCGGCGGCGTCGGGGCGGAGGAAATCGACGACGACCTGAAAGCGCCTGGCAAAGGCGGCATCGAGGTTGCCGCGCAGATTGGTGGTGAGGATGCAGGGTCCTTCGTGCGACTCGACCCGCGCCAGCAGATGACTCACTTCCATGTTGGCGTAGCGATCGCGCGCTTCCTTCACCTCGCCCCGCTTGCTGAACAGGGCGTCGGCTTCGTCGAACTGAAGCACCATCGGACGCCCGTGCGCGGTATCGAAGAGACGATTGAGGTTTTTCTCGGTCTCGCCGATGTACTTGCTCACGAGCCGCCCAAGGTCCACGCGGTACAGCGGCCATCCCAACTCTGCCGCAATCACCGCGGCCGCGAACGTTTTCCCGGTCCCCGACGGTCCTGCAAACAGCGCGACAGGGCCGCCGCACGATCCGCCACCCCAGTCGTCCACGACCGTCGCGCGGTGCTGGATCCACCACACGAATTCCCACAGCATTGCGAGACGCTCGTTGGAGAGGACCAAGTCGTCCCAGGAAGCGCGCGTATGCACTTCGACCGAACCCGGCGGCGCTGCCGAGAGCATCGGGCGGCCCAACAGCCGGGCGCTGACGTCCTGTCCGGGCCGGACGGGTTGATACGGATCTTCACCCTCGAGCTGGATGAGTCCTTGGCGGCGAAGCGGTCCGCCATCGACGAGGACTCCGTACAACTCACCCGCAACATCGGGATCGAGGGCGAGCAGCTCCTGCAACAAGGCCGGGGTGGGATAGGGATGGGAGCTAGAGCCCTGAAGCGTCTGGAACAACCAGCCGACGCGTGGCTCTGCGTCTGGGGCTACGACACACGCGAGCACGTCGCACTCCACCCCACTCAACGGCATGCGGGAGACGGCGTGCCACCACGGTTGCGCGGTGGAGCGGTCGTGCGCGACTTGCTGCTGTAACCCGCGCAGTCGTTGGAGCAGCTCATTCGACAGTTCGTGCCCGCGCCGTGCCTCGGCGAGGCACTGGCCGAGCAGCTCGACGCGCTCCCACTCGGCCGCGAGGCCGGACAGCGCCGTAGCGGTCACGCGGCCGGCTCGTAGAGGGTGACCAAGAGCGGATTGCTCCGAATCCGAATGGTGGCGCCGTCGCTGGCGCGCGTGTAATCGCGCACCGCATAGAGCACGGCCTGGCCGGCCTCGTCCTCGAACGGCAAAGGGACGTCGGTGGTCGGCACCGTCTCCGTGTGGGCCGGATCGAGCGAACGGTCCGTGGCGGTCGCAGGCGACTGGTCGGGGGTGGTCGTCCAACCGGTGGCGCTGCTCCAGCAATCCCAGCGGAGGGTTAGCGGCGCCCCCGGCTCGCCCAAGATCATCACCCTCGCGGCAAACGCCGCGAGATCGACGCTGCCCACCGCAAACCCGAGACTGTAAGCGACGCTCTCCTGATAACGGAAAGCGATGTGCGGCGCCCACGATTCGATTGCCGTCTCGACCGTGACTGGGGCGGGTTGCGGTACGAAGGTCGAGCCCGCGAACGGCAGTCCGCGATTGCGCATGCTCCCGCGCACCTCGGAACCGAGGGCTCCCACGAGCGGGCTCCCCACGGCGCGCCGTTCGGGAATGATCGGCACCACCGCCATCTCGTACGCCACCGACGTCCGATACGCGACGTCTCCCTGTGTAGACCACAGGTGGTTGATGTCGTCGGTTCCCAACGGCTGGAAGACGACCTGTAGCCGAATCGTCTCGCCGTCCAGATCGAGCGGCGTAAGCACCGGCGACTCGTGGAAGAGGCGAATGACCTCGCCGAGCAGCCGGAGATCGTTCTCGCCAACACTAATCTGCTCATCCAACATGCCGAACGCTGTTACCAGACAATGCAGCCGGATCCATGCCACTTCGCCGGGCGATCCGTCATTGCCGAATCCGAACGGATCGACCCGATAGAAGAACAAGTTGACGCGGTGATGACTGTCCCCGTTCTGCGTCGGCGCGCTGCCGGGGCTGCCGAGCGTGACCTGGATCGACTGATCCGCGGCATCCAGACCTACGCTCAGAAAATCCGCCACCGACCGGCAGACGCGCGACAGCGTCGATGCGGGGAGCGCCACGTCAGATATTCCGGAGGTACAGGCGGCTGGCGAGACTCGACGGCCGCGGGGACGCTGCGGCGGCGCTGCGCGTCGGGTTCGGCGGCGGCATCACGACGATCTCGACGTGGCCGATGTGAACCCGGGGTTCGACGGCGGGCGAGCGACGGTCGCGCGGCGTGTCGGGCCGATCATCGCGGTTCGGCGAGCGTGGACGCGTGGGCGTCGCGTTCTGGATTTGCTCAGGTTCGTTTTGTCGTGGAGCGCCAGGCGGCGTCATGCTTGACGCTGACGAGACAGGCCGCACAGGATCGGTGGGTGAGGTGCTCTCTTTGCGCACGTTCGGAAACGAAGCACGACCGGCGCGAGCGACAGCGGGTCTTGTGTCGACGGATGACGTCGCGTCGCCAAGCTTCGTACTGACGGCAGGTTGTGCGCCGACGGGTGGCGCGGCACTGAGAGTGGGTGTGAGCGGTGCTTCAGCCGGCGCTCGCCCGGAAACGCGGGTGTCGTATGAGGACGACTGCGGTGGCGGCGCTTGCCGCTCGCTTGGATCCACGGCACGCGCATCCGGCCGGCCACCACTGTTGTCTGCTAGCGCGTCGGTGGGTCCTGCATGCGGTCGCAGGGGAACTGCTTGGGGGATCCGTGCGGTCCGGCTCGTGGCCACAGGGGAATGCTGAGAGGGAGGGGTGGCACCCGAATCGCTCAAGCCAACCAGTTTCGGAACTTCGACGCCCATCGTTTCGGCAGGGACCCCAACAGAAGCAACAACAGCAACAGCAGTACCCGGCGTCACCGACGTATCGCCGCTCTCCGTCTCTAGCCGCCAATGGCTTTTAAGAAACTCCTTATGCGCCCGGGTCGCCCCGGACGTAGAGGGGGCCGCCACCTCTCGGGAGCCTAGTTCAGCTCCCTCCTCCCAGTCTGTTGCCGCATCATTACGCCAGGACAACGGCGCGGAGACCGCGGGGTTCGAAGCGCTGATGACAACCTGGGCTCGCTCCCCCGATTGGTCAAGCGCAGCCAGCGTCCCGTGATCGGCTAGACCATGCGCACCTGCTGCGCCATAAGAAAGCGGCCGGGGGCGCCCGTCATTGACGACGCCGAGCAGGAATCCCATCAACCCTCCGACCCATCGCTCGCCCATTGGCCCGCCATCCCCCGCGCGCGGACAATGCGGCGCAGATAGGTGCGCCGGCGCTCTCGAGACAGCCCCACAATGTCTCGCTCGGACCAGTGATAGCAGGACGCCAGTTCGTGGATTTCGTCCCACACGGCGTCCGACCCAGTGGTCAAGCAGGTGTAGGGATCGACGTACACCCGATTCGTGTGCCCGCACTCCGGACACGCGCTCTCGACGACGGTTGTCACCTCAGGTGACGCCTCCTCGAGCGCCTGATCGATGAGGATGATATCCGCGTCACTGAGATCCGCGATTGTTTCCGGGATGGGGTCGATAACACAGCTCTTGGCCAGGAAACGAATTGCGGCGCGGTCATCGGGAATCGACGTAGCCGCTTGTTGGTCGGCGCCCGTGGGTACGTGGAACCGCCACTCCCCCCAGGACGTCTTCACCGTGGCGAACGGGAACGATTCTCCAGCTTCCTTGACTGGTAGACGCGACTCCTCGATCTGCACGTCGAAGGGCTTCCGGCATTGGTCGCACGTCGCCGCGAGCCAGCGTATGTCGCAGCCGAGGACGCGCCCGAGCTGCCGCATGAGGAATTGCCGGTCACCGACCGCCAGCGCCCCTACCACCTCGGCTGCAGCGCGAACCTGCCCTACGTGCGCGAGCGCTGCGGACAGGACCAGCGTCACCCGCCGGGGCAGCGGGGCGTTCGACGCCGCCGTCTCGGCCAGCGTCAGTTCGAACGCACCAGTAATCGGCCCGAAGGCGAACTCACGCCGGCGCTGCTGTCCGTCCCACAAACCGCCCGGGAGCAGCATCAGGTCTCGACGGGTTCGGGCGTCCCCGGATCGCGCTGCCAGCCCTCGTGCTGTAGCGTGATGTGTTGGATGCCGACCGCGTTCATCGCTCCGGCGTCGAAATCAGGCAGCGCCTGGTAGTCGGACACCCACGCCCGGGACAGCTTGTACGAGATCGCGACCTTGCCCTGGAGGTTCAGGACGTTGATGACGATGTCCTTGCGGAACTCTTTCAGGGACATCGCGGCGTCGCCCTCGAGGTTGTTGACCTTGTTGGCCCAAGCCTCAAAGACGGGGTCATGGGTGAGTCCCTGCTCGAGGATGACCGGCTCGTAGCTGGTGCCGCCAGGCAGGATACGCTCGTGCGACGGGTCGCCCGCGGTGCGCCACTTAATCGGGTCGGTCTTCTTCTTCAGCGCCCCCATTTTTTTCAGGCCCGCCACTGGCTGGCCGTCGATCAGCACCTGAAACTTGAAGGTGCGATACGGATCGTGCCGGTGCGCGTTAGCCGGGAACATCGGAGCCGGCATGGGAATCCTCCTTCCGCGTTAACGGTCTCGGTGTAGCGGCCTTACTGCTGGCCCACCTTCTGTTGAATCCGCACGATCACGAACTCCGCCGGCTTGAGGGGCGCGAAGCCGATGATGACGATCACTCGGCCGGCGTCGATGTCGTCCTGGGTCATCGTGTCGCCCAACCGGCAGCGCACGAAATACGCGTCCGATGATTTCTCGCCCTGGAACGCGCCCGAGCGGAATAACCCGTTCATGAAGCCGTCGATGTTCGCGCGCAGCGCCGACCAGAGGCGGTGATCGTTAGGCTCAAACACGGCCCACTGAATGCCGTTGTAGACGCTCTGCTCGATCATGATGGCGGTGCGGCGGACGGGAACGTAGCGCCACTCGGGGTCGGCATTCGTGGAGAGCGTGCGCGTGCCCCAAATGACCGTCCCAAATCCCGGCCGGGCGCGGAGCGCGTTGACGCCGAGGGGATTGAGAACGTCCTGCTCGCCGTCCTCGATCGTGTATTGCAGTCCGGCAACGCCCATTTCCACACACCGCGGCGCGCGTCGATCTTCGACCACATGCCGGCGGCGAATCCGCTCGGGGGCACCAATACTGCGGTGGGCGGGCCGGGGTTCGTTTCGGGATTGTAGAACGGATTGGCGACTCTCACCCATGGGTAGTACAACACCGAGTACGTGGAAGTCGGGAACCCGAGGTCGTTGACCTGCTTCGGGTTGGTCAGCTCGGTGTTGATTGGAGGATCGACTATCACCATGCGGCTCTTCATTTCCTCCGCGTGGCCAATGGCCGCGTCGATGACGGGATTACCTGTTGCACTCCACTGCTGATTCGGAAGCAGGATGATATTGATGTCGCGGTACTTCACGAACTTCGTGAACACGGCCTCATAGTCCGGAGTGGCCGGTCTACTTCCGTTCACGCCGCCCGCCAATGTCGCCTCATCCAGTGCCGATTCTTCCGGACTCGCCCAGTCAACCGGAGCATCTGCCCCCTTCGTCTCGGTGCCCAGCGTGGTGCCCAGCAGCAGCGTCGCGGCCAGGGTGGTGTCACCGACGATAACGGCCGCCTTGTCGCTGCGAGTACCTGACGTCAACACCAGGAAATTCCCGACAGCCTTGGCGGTGAAGGTGCCACGGGGTGGGTTCTTGAACCGTCCTTGGACTGCCTTTTGGATTGCCTCGGCGATCATTGGGAGAGTGGTATAGTCCTTCTTTTCAATAACGATCTCGTCCGCTTCTCCTCCATCATCGAACGTGATGGTCAGTGTCCGTGCGGCGTCGTTAGCAGCACTCAGGGCGACGTCACCGAAATCCAGCGCGTTCAGATCCCCGCTCTTGCTGCTCCCTGTGTAACGCTCCTCCGGTTGTGGCACGGGAACGTCACCGACTAGCACCAGTGCGACCTCGACAAGGTTGGAGAATCCGTTCACCACGTTGCCGATGAACTGCGGGTCTTGAGTGTCGAGACTTACGTTGCTGAATGTCTCAATCGGTGTGAGCTTGTCGTGCTCATCTTCTCGACCGATCTCGAGGGTGTATAGCCCATCCGAGTCTCCCGGCACCAACGTCGCCACGAGCCCATTTGCCCATTCTCCCTCGTTCACAGCCGTGAATTGAATGGCGTGGGTCGTTTCCGCGGGCGATGGATGGTCCATGAATCCCTGGGCTTTGACGGCTTTCTTGGACCCACCTTCCTCCGGGCGTGCACTGTCGCTTACCCAATTCCATGTGATGCGCACGATGTACGTCGTGGTCCCGCCATTCTGGAAAAACGCCAGGACCGAGTGACCCATCGCATCGCCTTGCGCCTCCTTGCCAGTGTCGACCACACCGCCGAACTGATCCTTGTAGTCATCGTACTTCGTGATGCGCACCGGCTCCCCGAGCGGCCCCTTCGTGGTGTATCCGACGAAGGCCGCCACCGACGTCGCGACTCCTTCGATCGGCTTGGATCCGCTGGGGATCTCTTCGACGTAGACACCGGGATGGAGATAGGTAGCCATGGTCCTGTCTTCCTTCCGCTAAAGAACCCGCGCGGTTCACGCGGTTCGCGAGGTGGACGATGCTCTCGGCAGAGCTCCCGGCGCGACGTGGGCGCTCGTCGCCCGGATCGCCTCGACGAGCCCGTTGGGCGACACCTCGCCCAAGGGAAACCGCTGCGGCCGCAACTCATACAAGAACGCCCGCCGCCCGTCCGCTGCGACACCTAGCATCCGGATCGACGGGTAGACGGAGAACACCGGGAGGCAGTCGCCCGGAAGGTCCGAGTCGACGAGCCCGAGCAAGACGACGTCGGCGACCGTCGCGCCGACCGCGGCCTGGAGCCCACCGCGGCTAGCCAGGTCGCCCACGATTTCCATGTCGGCTTGGCCGCCGATCACATCCGTGATGATGTCGCTCAGCATCCGCGGCATCTCCACCAGCAGTATCCGGGTTCGCCGCAAGCCAGCTCGCGTATGTAAGACGTGGCGCAATCTTGGAACGCGAGTGCGTGGCAGGAATGAACCAGCGGACTCAATTGTGATTCAGGGAAGGAACCGAACCGCTAGGGCGGAGTTGCGAGCACTCAGGTGGCAGGGTGTCGCAGAATCCCAAGACTTTCGTAGTCAGGCCCCGGCGCGGCGACGACCGGGACTGAGCCCGAAGGCTCTCGAAAGACCCAGCAGAGGATCTAGATCATTGTGCGCGGCCCGTCTGTTGGCTGACGGACCCCGACCCACGCCGTCGCTCCCCGCCCCGCATCCGCGCCGCCGCTTCCCCCCGCCGGTGCACCTGCAGCTTCTCGAGAATGTTGTGCACGTGGTTCTTCACCGTCGCGACTTCGATGCCCAGCCGCTGCGCGATCTCCTTGTTGGCGAGACCGCCGTCGAGCAGTGCCAGGATCTCGTGTTCCCGAGCGGTGAGGTGCGCCTGAGCCAGCCCCTTCGGCTGGGTGGCGGCGAGCGCAGCCACGCGCCGCAGCAGACCAGCGGCCATGCGCGGCGAGCATAGCGCCTCCCCGCGGGCCACGCTCTCGAGCGCGGCAATTAAATCGGGCAGCGAACCCTGGCGGGGCACGTACCCGACCATCCCTGCCTCCGCACAGGCGACCACGTCGTGTTCGGTCTCCGCAACCGAGAGACCGACGACCTTGACCGCCGGGGCGATATCGATGATCGCCCGGGCGGTCTCCAGACTGTCGGGCATCGCCATGTCGAGGAGCACGACGTCCGGCTGGCACCCGCGCAATGCCGCGAGCGCTCCGTCGGCATCGGCTGCCGTCGCTGTTACTCGAAATTGATCTTGGCGGTCGAGAACCCCGGCGAGACCTTCACGATACAAACGAATGTCTGCTACGATGAGCAGTTTGATCACAACGAACTCGCTGGTGCGCGGGCGCTGCACAAACGCGTGTCGCCATAAATAGTGTGACAGCGGTCACGTCGCCGCTAGGGCGGTTTTGATGCACGAGGGGGCGTTTTTGCTGCAACGCCTAGAACGCGCAAAAACGAAAGTGCGACAGACACCGACGCTATTTCGTACTCCCTCGCCCGCACACATCGCAGCCGCCACACCGCTCAAACCGTTCCCCGAAGTACTCGAGCAGCATCCGCCGCCGACACCGCCGAGCCTCGACGTAACGCCGCATCTCCGGCGCCAGATCGCCCCAGGCGAGGTCCGCTCGCCGCCACAGGATCCGACACTCCGCCGTTTCGCCGTCGCGCCCGGCGCGTCCCGCCTCCTGGTAGTACGCCTCGAGCGTGCGGGGTGGACCCCAGTGGATCACCCGCCGCACGTCGGGTTTGTCGATCCCCATGCCGAACGCCGACGTCGCGACGACGGTGCCGACGCGGTCGCCGAGAAACGCTCGCAGGACGCGCGCACGAATGGTGGCCGTGAGCCCAGCGTGATACGGTGCCGCGCGCACGCCGGCGCGCAGCAGCGCTCGCGTAACGAGCTCGGTGAGTCGCCGCGTCGGCGTGTACACGACTACGGCACCGCGCTCAGCGCCATCACGCACCAGGGCGCGCAAGCGCCGAAATCGCTCGCGGTCGGTCCCCACCGCCTGGACGGCAAAAGCGAGATTGGGCCGGTCGAACGAGGTCACCACTACTTCAGCGCCGCGCAGGCGGAGGACGCGCAGAATGTCGGCCCGCGCGTCGGGTGTGGCGCTGCCGGTGAGGGCGATCGTGGGCGGGTGGCCGAGGGCTGCCCGAAAGGCACCGAGGCGGCGATACACCGGTCGAAAGTCATTCCCCCATTCGACGATGCAATGCGCTTCGTCCACCGCGAGCAGCGACACCGGAACCGCGGCGCCCACGAGCAGACGGGCGAGCGACGCCAGCCGTTCGGGCGCGCAGTAGAGCAGCGCGACCTGCCCAGCCAGCACCGCGCGCTCGACGGCTCGACGCTGTGCCGCGTCGAGTTGGCTGTTCAAGTATGCCGCGGCGATCCCGCGCCGCCGCAGCGCCCCCACCTGATCTTGCATTAAGGAGATGAGCGGCGAGACGACGAGCGTGAGCCCGCTCGCAAGCAAGGCCGGTACCTGATAGCAGAGCGATTTCCCTGCGCCCGTCGGCAGGACGGCGAGCACATTGCGCCCGCTGAGCAAGGGACCGAGCACCTTGAGTTGATGCACGCGGAAACGCGGATGACCGAAGCGCTCGGCGAGGACGACGCGCGCCGCATCCAGTCCCCCTCGGAAGCCATGCACGGGCCATGCTAACGCCGGGCGGCACGCGCCCCCCTACCCCAAAACCGCGCCGGTGGCCACGTTTACGCGCCATGACTCCCCTTCTCCTACCGACGCTCATGCTCCTACAGGCCATCTCGTATCCCCCCACCCGCAAGGGCGACGTGGTAGACGACTACCACGGCACCAAGGTGCCCGACCCGTACCGCTGGCTCGAGGACGTGGACGCGCCCGAGACGGCGGCCTGGGTCGAAGCGGAGAACAAGGTCACGCTGGCATACTTGGCGCAGATCCCTGAGCGTGAATGGATTCGGCGCCGCCTCACCGCACTGTGGGACTATCCGAAGTACGGTGCGCCGTTCAAGAAGGGTGACCGCTACTTCTTCTTCAAGAACTCAGGGCTGCAGAACCAGGCGGTCCTGTACTCGCAGGCCACGCTGACGAGCGAGCCCCAGGAACTGCTCGATCCCAATACGCTGTCGGCCGACGGCACCGTGGCGCTCTCGACGCTCGCCCTGTCCGAGGATGGACGGCTGCTCCTCTACAGTACATCCGGGAGTGGATCCGACTGGCAGGAATTCCGCGTGCGGGAGGTCGCGACGCGACACGATCGCCCCGACCACCTGAAGTGGATCAAGTTCTCTGGCGCCGCCTGGACACACGACGGCGCCGGATTCTTCTACAGCCGCTATCCGGAGCCCGCCCCCGGCGGCGATCCCCTGCTGGCCGTGAACCGCGATCAGAAGGTCTACTACCACCGGCTCGGTACCGACCAAGCCGCCGATCGTCTGATCTACGAGCGCCCCGACCAGCCTGATTGGGGCTTCGCCGCCGATGTGAGCGCCGACGGCCGCTACCTCGTCTTCGCCGTGTGGCTCGGCACCGACCGCCGCAATCGCGTCTACTACCAGGACCTCGTCGATCCCAAGCACCCGAAACTCGACGGGCCGGTGGTGCGGCTGCTCGACGATTTCGACGCCGGCTACGACTTCGTGGGGAACGACGGGCCCCAGTTCTACTTCGCCACCGACCTGGATGCGCCGAAGAAGCGCGTGATCGCGATCGACACCCGCCGTCCCGAGCGTACCGCGTGGCGAGAAGTGATCGCGCAGGCGGACGACGTGCTGGAAGGCGTGCAGATCATCCACGACACGTTCGTGGCGCGCTACCTGCACGACGCGCACTCGCGACTCCGCCTCGTGTCGCTCGACGGCCGCCCCGTCGGGTCGGGAGACCTCACGTTACCCGGCCTCGGTTCGATCATGCAGGTGAGCGGCGAGCGGCACGATACCGAAATGTTTTACGCCTTCACGTCGTTCCTCTACCCGACCACCATCTTCCGCCACGACTTCACCAGCGGGCGGACGAGCGTGTTCAAGGCGCCGGGGATCGCCTTCGATCCATCGGGCTACGAGACGACGCAGGTGTTTTACCAGAGCAAAGACGGCACTCGCGTCCCGATGTTCCTGACCTACAAGAAGGGCCTGCGCAGGGATGGCGCAAACCCGACGTACCTCTACGGCTACGGCGGGTTCAACGTCAACATGACGCCGGCCTTCTCGATCGGCGTGGTGGTCTGGCTCGAGATGGGCGGCATCTACGCCCAGCCCGTGCTGCGGGGGGGCGCCGAGTACGGGGAGGAATGGCACCAGGCGGGCATGCTCGAACGCAAGCAGAACGTGTTCGACGACTTCATCGCAGCGGCCGAGTACTTGATCGCCGAGAAATACACGACGCCGGCGAAGCTCGCTATCGGCGGCGGATCGAACGGGGGTCTGCTCGTCGGTGCGGCGATGACGCAGCGGCCGGAGCTGTTCGGGGCGGCGCTCCCGGCCGTCGGCGTGATGGACATGTTGCGATTCCACAAGTTCACGATCGGGTGGGCGTGGGTCACCGAGTACGGCTCGGCGGACAGCGCCGGCCACTTCCCGTTCCTGTATGCGTATTCCCCCCTGCACCATCTGAAACCGGGGACCCGCTACCCGGCAACGCTCGTGACCACCGCCGATCACGACGACCGCGTGGTGCCCGGGCACTCGTTCAAGTTCGCCGCGGCCCTGCAGGCGGCGCAGTCCGGACCGGCGCCCGTGTTGATTCGGATCGAGACCAAAGCCGGCCATGGTGCCGGCAAACCCACGGCCAAGATCATCGACGAACAGACGGACCGGTGGGCGTTCATCGTGCACAACCTGCGGATGACACTGCCCCCCCCCCAGCCCTAGGAGGCGTTGTGCCGAAGGTGACTTGCTCGCTCTGCGATTCGCCGGTGGACGGCCGCTCCCTGCGCTCGCCGCAGAAGCTCGAGAATCGCATCATTGACCTGATCAAGGCGGACCGTCCGGAGTGGGAGGCGAAGCGCGGCATCTGCGTGAACTGTCTGGAGCAATATCGCGCCAAGAAGTTCGTCGGCTATCTCGAGGCCGAGTACCGGAAGCTCTCGGAGATTGAGCACGCGGTCGTCTCGAAGATCACACGGCGCGGCCGCGTGAGCGGCGTCGTACACAAGGACTTCGATGCCGGCATGACTTTCGGTCAACGCGTGGCCGACCGCGTGGCGCGGTTCGGCGGCAGTTGGCCCTTCATCGGGCTGTTTGGGGGGATTCTCCTGGTGTGGATGTTGCTCAACGCGTGGATGCTCCGGAGCCATCCCTTCGATCCCTACCCCTTCATTCTCTTGAACCTGGTGCTGTCGACGCTCGCGGCCCTACAGGCGCCGGTCATCATGATGAGCCAGAACCGCCAGTCCGAGAAGGACCGGCTGCACGCAACCCAGGACTACGAGATCAACCTGATGGCAGAGATCGAAATCCGGGATCTGCATGACAAGATGGATTCACTGCGGTTCAAGCAATGGCACGAACTGTGGCACATCCAGAAGCGGCAGATCGAGCTACTGGAGCACCTGTGTGAGCGCAACGCGAACCCGGACCTGAAGGTGCCGGCCCCAACGCCGTACGTGCCCCCAGAACTATGACGGTAAGGGACGGGAAGAGACGGCAAAGGACGGTAAGAGTAATCCGGCGTTGACGTCGCGTTGAGAGTGTTTTGGAATAATGTCTCATGCTCGCGCATGAGAGACCGCACGCCTGGAAGCTGTGTCATGAACTGGTCCTTGCGGTTTACGACGCAACGGCCTCGTTCCCAAAGCATGAACTATACGGTCTAACATCGCAGGCTCGACGAGCGGCATTTTCAGCTGCCGTGAATCTTGCGGAGGGCTCCGCCAAGCGCGGCGCGACCGAGTTCAGAAGATTCATCGATATCAGTATCGGATCGCTCGCAGAACTCGCCTACGTGCTTCGATTGGTTCGCGATCTTAAACTGTTGGGAGAGGCCGACTGGAATCGATTAGAGCGATTGCGTGGGAGGGCTGGCTTCATGACGTGGCGGCTCTACAAAGCAATTACCCCGCATCCTTCCAATCAATCGCATAGCTCCGCGAGCACTCGGGGCATTTGGCGTCTTTCGCCCCCTCGGCGACGACGTAGCGCGCGTGACAGCCGGGGCACACGAGATGCGGTTCGCGCACAACGCTCCACGCCTTGGGAGGATCCGTGCGGATCTCGAGGTCGCCCCGCTCCATGCGCAGTTCGACGTGGTGCACGTCGAGGATGACGTAGTCCTTTTTCTCGTCCTCGACGACCCGGTACCAGGCGCCGCGGCGCAGCCCGTGTCGTTCCCCGCGGTTCCCACGACTCCGGGCCCACCCGATGTCAGCCATGCATGCCCCCCCCTCCTGCTCGTACGAGAACGAGGATCGCCGCCTGCGGCACGACGAGGTACGTCTTGCCTTCGAACGTGATCTCGACGGCGGCCTTCCGGAAGAACAACGCGTAGTCTCCCACCTCGGCCTGCATGGGCAGGTACTTTACCTCGGCGCCGTGAATCTTCCACGGCTCCTCGTCCATACTGGTGGGTTCGGCCATCGGCGTTCCCGGACCGGTCGCGACGATGCGTCCGCCCTGTACCTGACGGCCCTCGAGGGCGGTCGGGGGCAGATAGAGCCCGACGTTGGTGCGCTCCTCGCCTTCCTCCGGCGTAATGAGCACCCGGTCGCCAACAACGATCAGTCGTTTCGGCATGTCGTCCGGCACCCCAGATGTTTAGCCCCGGGCGGGCGTTTTACGCAAGGCGCAGAGGTCCCGTGACCTGCATCACGGGTGCAACGCTTGACAGGAGCGGCGCGGTCGCTATCAATGAGGCGCCGCGCCCTGACCGTTCTTTTCCGATGTAGATCCGCGATCTCACTCTAAAGTGAGGGTCACGTGGCCATACAAGATTCCGCCGGCCAGAACCAACAGTGGATCAGTATTCTCACACAGCTGTGGGCCGTCGTCTGGAGTGGGGTAACGCTGCTCGCCGAGTGGGACAAGTATCTGGCTCAACAGCTCTTCTACGGCTCCTTCTGGGCCGTGCTGGGCAAATGCCTGCTCCTGGTTCCGCCTGCGACGGTGCTGGTGCTCGGGACATGGGGGACGATGGCCTCCGTGTTCACGATTCCGTTCCGTTTGGGGCGCGCCGGGTCTCTCCTCACCGGCCTCCTGATGTCCTGGTGGGATGGGCTGCGGATGTCCTGGTTCTACTGGGCGGGCCTCGTGCGCTTCCTCGTCGTGCTCGTGGGCTGGTTCTGGGGTTTGCTCAAGGCCGCGGTGCAGCTCGTCTGGGGCACGGTGAAGGGCGCGGTCACGTCGCCGCTCGCCATGCTCGATGCCACGTCGCGCCGGCCCGGCGTCCCATGGCCCTCGTTCTTCCTGCTGATCCTCTGGTCGGGGGTCGAGGCGACGATCTTCACGTTCACCCTGCGCCCGACGATGTCGGAGCTGCTCGCGGGGATCACGGGCTACGACGTCAACCCGTTGTTCATGATTCCGATCCTCTGGGTCTTCTTGTACATCTTGATCGCGGGCAGCTTCGCCTGTATCCAGGTGCTGAACGACGCGATCAAGACGCGGCAGGTCGGGCAAATCGTCGCGATGATCGCGGTCGAGTTCGCGGTGGCGTTGTTCGAGGTGCTGTTCCTGTACCGTGAGCTGGTCGACGCGATCACGCCGTGGCTGGCGCAGCAGGGGTTCACGCTGGGCGTGTTCGGGACGATCGGCTTGGCGATGTTCGCCTGGGTCGGCGTCCGCGGCATGACCTGGTTCCTGTTCGGCCGCTTCGGCGCGCCGGCGATGCTCGGCCTGCTGGGACGGACCGCGATGGGTCAGGAATTCGGCGGCGGCGCCCAGGGCGGCACGCCGGCGGGCCTCGATTTCTGGAAGGGGCCCATCAACGCGTTGAAGGCGGAGCGCGAGTGGTTCAAGAAAGAGGGCAAGGAGGTCTTCGAGCTGATGTCCTTGCCGATCCTCCAGCTGCTCGCCGCGGGGTTCAACTTCCTGATCGTGGCGATCGTAGGCAAGCCGCACTTCTCGCTGCCGTTCCGCTCGATCGATGAAGTGCTCGCCAGCACGCCGTTCGCGGGCAAGGGAGCAGAGGGGGGACACTAATGCGCACCAGGATGCTGGTATCGCTGGCGCTCGTCGCTGCGGCGGTTGCCTGCAGGCCGTCAGGGACCGCGAAGCCGCCAAAATCGACCCTCGTGGTCGGGATCGACGTGTCGGGATCGTTTCGTTCAACACCGTACTTCAACGACGCGATCGATTTCGCCGCGCTGTACATCTACGCGCACCTGCACGGCATCGATGGCGTCCAGCAGAACACGGAAATCTTCGTGGGCTCGCTGGGCGGTGAGCGGCCGGGGCAGCCCAAGACGTTCCATCCGATCCAGGACCTGACGGAAAAGACACCGCAAGAGATCTCGGCGTCACTCAGGGCCTGGTTCCCCGAAACCGATCCGATCACGGACTACAACGGGTTCTTCCAGCGCCTGTCGGTCCATATCCGGCGGCAGAATCTGGTACTGGCGCCGCTCAACGTCGCAATGTTTACGGACGGTCAGCCGGACTTCCCAGGGGCAGGCCGCCTGACGACCGAGCAAAAGTTCGCCCGTGTGGACATGAGTCCCCTCGAGTACCTGTCCCGCAGTGTGACCGTGCGCGTGTTGTACGTCAGGCCCGTGGTCGCGCAGAACTGGGAGCGGCTCGTGAAGCGCGAACGCGTGCGCATCTGGACGCAGGACGCGGACATTATGAAGGGCTGGCGGCGCCACGAGATTCCTGGCGTCGATCTGGCACAGGAAGGCTCGCTGCTCAGTTGGATGCGGGAGATTGTGGACTTCCGCGTGCGGCGCGGGAAAATCCTGTAGGGATTATCTTGGGCGCGTGAGCTCCACCGCACAAATTCGGGCGTTTTCCCACCGCAGCACGAACGATCAGGTCTTCGCGCTGGTGACAGGCGAGGACCTGCGGGGGCGCCGCGTGCTCGATGTGGGCGCGGGCGAAGGCTACTTCTGCCGCCGGCTGGGTGAATACGTGCGCGCCCGATACGGACTTGCCCCGGCCGAGATCCTGCGTGCGTGCGATCGATTTCCCGACCTGTTTCGCGACCTGGACGTTCCTTGTGACCCGATTGCCGTGGGGGGGTCCCTGCCCTACGACGACGCGAGCTTCGATACCGTCGTTGCGGTCGAGGTCGTGGAGCACGTAGAGGACCAGTTCGATTTTGTGCGCGAACTGTACCGCGTCGCCAAACCCGGCGGGCGGGTGCTAGTCACAACGCCCAATCTACTGAACGTCAACTCGCGGCTGCGCTATCTGCATTCGGGGTTTTGGTTGCTCTTCGACCCGCTGCCGCTCGCCTCCGAGGAAATCATTCACCTCGAGGGGCACATCCATCCGGTCACGTACTACTACCTGGCGTACATGTTTCACCGCGCGGGCTTCTCTCGCGTGCGTGTGCATTTCGACCGCCGGAAGCGCTCGGCGGTTCTGCTGGCGGCTCTCGTGGTACCGTTCGTGGTGCTCGGGAATGCCTTGTTCCACTGGAGGCTGCGCCGGAAAGCCCCAGGGCGCTACCGGGAAAACGCCGACCTGCTGCGCGACACCAACAGCTGGGACATGCTCACGAGGCGCAGCGTGATCGTTGAAGGTGTTAAGTAGCGGGACAGAATCGGTCGAACGCGGCCGTCAGGTCAGCCGCGATGTCGCGCGCGTTCCGCCCCTCGATGTTCTTCCGCTCGAGCATGAACACGACCTGCCCGTCCTTGAGCAGCGCGATCTGCGGGGACGACGGGGGATAGCCCGTGAAGTATCCGCGCGCCCGCGTCGTGGCGTCGGCATCCTGCCCGGCGAACACCGTGACGAGCCGCGTCGGCCGGCGCGCGTGCTGAATGGCGAGTGCCGCCGCCGGCCGGGCGTTGCGCGCCGCACAGCCGCACACGGAGTTGACAACCACCAAGGTCGGCGCCTTCTCCTGCGCCAGCACGCCGTCCACTTCGTCTGGGGTGCGCAGCTCGGCGAACCCGAGGCGCGTCAGCTCTTCGCGCATCGGCCGCACCAGCTCCGGGTCATACATGGGCACGTTGAGTCGCGTCATTGGGGGAAAGCTAATACCTCGTCACTGCCTGAAGTAGTACACGAGCTTACCCGTCAACTGACCCCGCTCGGGGCGGTGCCACGGAATCCCGCCGAAGAGCCCCGTAGGCCAGGCGCTGTTCCACACCACGTAGAAGTCGCTCCCGAGCTTTGGAATCCAGTGGAACCGAAGGTTGAGCCGCAGCCGTTCGGATTCGTTGTCGTGCTGCACGAAGAGCGTGCTCGAGAGGCGCGGTGACGCGGCGACGTCCAGCCGCAGGCGCGCGGACCGGGCGATGAAGCGGCCGGTCGCGAGGCGCACGTTCTGCTGCTCGACCTCGAGCTTGGTGATCAGATGCGGTGCGGTCCGCACGGTGAGGGCGGTCTGCACTTCGGTCCCCGACCCGGTGTAGAAGTCGCCTGCCGACAGCTGTAGGTCGAAGCCTATGGGCCGGCCGGCCGAGCTGGGAAGATCTCGAACGGCGCATCGGGGACGTCCTCGAAGCGCTGCAGAGTCACGGCGAACGCGTCCCCGTTCTCAAGTTCGCCACCCAGCGGGGACACCGCGAAGGATGAATGCGCGCGCGCGCCGTCTAAGCGGGTCGTCACGTCCCATTCGACGAACGTGAAGTGCAGGCGCCGAAGCCCCCACCGGCCAGGGCGTGGGAAGAAATCGATGTGCCCGGTGTGTCGCACTACGTCGGTCTCGAGCACGAACCCCAGAGCCGGGCTGTAGGCTGCTCCCGTCACGTTCACGCCGACGAAATTGTCCCAGCGGTCGTTCGGGTAATCGATCCCGAATCGGGCCGCCCCACCGACGGGGGCGCCCGCGGAATCACGCTGCGCGCTCGCAAACCCGAGAATCACGAGGTTCTGTCCGCGTACCAGGAGTGGCACATTGAAGTCCACACCGCCGGCGACGCTGGGTCCGCGTTCTCCCGGCAGGGATCGACTGGTGATCATTGTCCCCACGAACCCATTCGCCAAGACGTCGCGGCGCGCACGGGCGACGAAGTCCCACGCGTCCTCGGCTCCCCCAGTGCGCACCGCGAGCACGCCGACCCGCTGGCGCCCCACGCGTCCGGTGAGCCGCGCCCCGGCCGCGAGCGGGATCGAGGTGCCGTCCGGAGCGAGTCCGATGCGACGGCTGTAGAAGAGCTGCTGTCGGCCGGCCTGGCCGAAGTCGAAGAGGCTGCCCGATTCGAGGAAAAAGGGCCGCTTCTCCGGAAAGAACAGGGGAAATCGGGTCAGGTTCACGACCTCGCGGTCCACGTCCACCTGAGCGAAATCGGTGTTTGCCGTGAGGTCCAGCGTCACCGCGCCGGTCACGGCGACTTTCGCGTCGAGGCCGGCCTTGGCCGTCCCCTCCCCGTATGCCAGGATGCTGTCGCTGCCGTCGGGACGGTACGCCAACTCACGCATCGAGCCCGTTGCGGCGCCGTACGGCCGCAGCTCGACGGCGCTCCGGCCGGGCAGGTCGTGCAAGCCATCGAGCGCGCCCTCCGCCGGCATGTACAGGAGCCCTTCGGTGCGGCGCCAGGCCCGCCAGAGCACCCGCTCGTTGGTGCGACGAATGATCCGCCGAAAATTCGCACCCCAGCGGGTCTCGTCCGGGCGGTACCGCAGGGTCTGCCACGGGATAAGAACTTCGGCGGTCCACCCGCTCGACGTGATCCGCGCTCGAGCATCCCACACCCCGTCCCACTCCTCGTTGTCGCTCTCGAAGCTCGCGACCTCGGCGTCCTGAAGCGCGCCGTTCGGGTTGATGGTGAAGACGAGGCCTGAGCGATGGTCGTACAACGGATCCAGCAGAATCGAAAAGGAGTCGTCCGAGTCGAAATCCGCGTCGCGGCGGAGCTGGGCGTGCCGGATCGCATCGGGCCGGCTGTCATACGCCCACAGGCCGACGTAGAGACCGCGCGGTGTGGAGAGCACCCGGACCACAGTGCGCTCGCTCGCCGGCCGGCCCTCAGCGGGGTCCTGTTGGGTGAAGTCGGTGATCGAGTCTGTGCTGAGCCAGGCGGGCTCGTCGGGGACGCCGTCGAGCCGCGGGGCCTCCGTCGTGCGCGATACGCGTGCGGCGGGGGGTTGTTGGGCCGCCGCCCGGGACGCGAACGCCAGCAACAAGATGCCCACTGTTCCAGTCTTGAGGAACCGCAACAGGAACGCCGCGCCCAGCAGCCCCACGGCAACCCACACCATCCACTCCCACTCGAGCGCGATCCCCACGAGCCCGACCGCCAGCCCGATCCCGCCCACCCACATTTTGGCGGCGACGACCTTCACTTCTTGAGGAAGGCCGTCAACGCGGCGCGGAAATCCGGCGTGCTGCGGCTGACGGCGTTCACGTCGGCGCCGAGCCGGATCCCGTCCTCGAAGCTCAGCCCGTCGAGCTGGTAGAACTGCTGCTTGGTGAAGGCGAGCGCCGACGGGCTGGCCGCCGCCAGGGCCCGCAGCACATCCCCCGACTGCTCCTCGAAATCGGCGTCCTCGTACACCCGGGACACGAGCCCAACCGCCGCCGCCTCGGTCGCATCGAGGAGCCGGCCCGTGGCGGCCAGATCGAACGCCACCTTGTCGCCCACGGCGCGGCGCAGCAGCGTCATGACGATCGCCGGAACGAACCCCCGCTGGACCTCCGGGTACCCGAACTGCGCCGATTCGGCGGCGAGCACCAAGTCACAGCCCGTCGCGAGGCCGCAGCCCCCAGCGAGGGCGCGACCCTGGACGACCGCCACCACCGGCTTGGGAATGCGCCGCATCTGCACGAAGAGGCTGCCAAAGTGCATGGCGGCCTGGCGATTCTGCTCGACCGTGTGCTCGGCGGACGCGAGCAGCTCGTTGAGATCCATCCCCGCACAGAAGTCCCGGCCGGCGCCTCGCAACGCCACGACCCGCACCTCGGCGTCGAGATCCGCACGCTCCAAGGTTCCTCGCAGGGCGTCGATCATCGCGGTGTCGATCGCGTTCCGCTTGTCGGGGCGATTGAGCGTCGCCGTGAGGACGCCTCCCGCGACGCCCGCGAGCACGCGATCGGTCACCGGCGCACCTCGATCTCCATGCGAAGGAGAGCCGTCGAGAAGACTTTGCCCTGCGCGTCGGTCTTGAGCGAGATCGTGCCGCCGCCGTCCAAGGCCCCGTGTAACAGAAAATTCAGCGCGCGGAGGTTGGGCAGCTCGAACCGCTCGACTTTGCCGGTGATCATTCCCTTAAAGTGACGTGCCACGCGTGCTGCCGTCACCTGCTTCACGAGCAGCGGATAGTCCTTGGCGTGCCTGGCGATCAGGCCCACGTTGGCCGTGTCGCCCTTGTCACCCGAGCGCGCATGGGCAATCTCGAGGAGTCGTTTCTTCACACGTCGACGACCTCCACCATCGGCTGGACCACCTGCTTGTCGATCAGCGCCGGCCAATACGCCACGATCTCCTCCGGCTTCGGCCGCCCCCCGGCGAACCCGGTCACGCTCGGTGGTCCATTCAGGATGAGCGGGGCGATCTCGCGTGTAAAGCGCTCCACCGGCGCTTCGTCTCGCGCGCGCACTCCAACGCGCAGCTGCACCTCGGCCACGTCGTCCGAGGCCATGGCCGCACGGGCGAGACGTCCGTGCGTGGCGTCCACGCCGACGAACTCGGTGTGGATGGCCTCGAACTGGAGCTTCAAGTCCTTGAGGCGCTGCCGCAGGACGCGATCGGCTGCCTGCGCCTTCTGGAGCGCGTCGGGCCAGGCGTAGACCAGCGTCCCCACCGCCTTGTAGCCGTAAAAGTACGCGATGGACACCTTGAGTTTGTCGGTCGCCGGCTTGCCCTTGACCCCGGAGACCCGCACCCGATTTGTGCCGGCCTGACGGAGCGCGATCGTCGTGAAGTCCGCGACACAATCGGGGGTGATATACTCGCGCGGGTTTCCCATCTCGTACACGAGCTGTTCGGTGACGCCCGCGACGTCGATGCGCCCCCCGGTGCCGGGATGCTTGACGATCTCGAACGAGCCGTCGGCGCCCGCGTCGACGATGGGGTACCCGACGTTGGCGAGGTCGGGGACCCGCTGCCAGTCGATCAGGCGATTGCCCCCGCTGGCCTGCGCGCCACACTCGATGATGTGCCCCGTCCAATCGAAGGCGTGAATCAGCGGCGCCAAGGTCAGGCCGGTGTCGGTGACGCGTCCGGTGATCACGATGTCCGCGCCCTGCCGCAACGCCTCTACGATCGGCCACGCGCCCAGGTACGCGTTCGCCGAGAGGACGCGGTCGCGGACGTCTCGCAAGGGTCGGCCGGTGTCGAGGTTGTCGAGGGTGTGACCCCGTGCCAGCAGACCGTCGAGCCGGTCGAGCAAGTCGTCGCCCGAGACGACGCCGATCTTGAGTTTGCGGTGCAAGCCGAGCTCACGCGCCGCGTCGGCCACGGCCGCCGCGCAGGCACGGGGATTCACGCCACCCGCGTTGGCTGTGACCTTGATCTTCTTGTGCGCGAGAATCGGGAGGATGCGTTGCATCAGCGGGATGAAGTCTTTGGCGTAGCCGAGCGCGGGATCGCGAGATTTCTGCTTCTGCATGATGGACATCGTGACTTCGGCGAGGTAATCCATCATCAGATAGTCGACCGGCCCGCCGGTCACCTGGCGGTACGGCGCTTCCAGCCAGTCACCCCAGAACCCCTGCCCCGCCGCGATGCGCAGGCGCCCCCCCCTCCCTCGAGTCATCGCTCCAATGCGCTGCGGCGCGCCGCGGGGGCGCCGGTCGAGGCCGTGACCCGCGTCTCAACTAGCGCTCCGAATCCCGGCGGTAAGTCGAGCGCCGACGCGGGCGGCGCCGGCACCGGGACGGCGGCCCGGCCCCCGGGCACCACGGAGAGATCGCTCCCGTCCCCGAATGCTCTTTCCTTGCCGAGGAACCGGACTCGGGCAGTGCCGCGCCAGGCGTGGCCGGGCAGCTTGGCGAAGGCGGGATAGAACTCGACCGTCAGGGGTCGCCCCGAGAGCCGCTCCGGTACCAGGAAGCTGAGCCGGCCGAACGCGTAATTCACCGCCTCGTTCCCGCTAGGAATCTGTTGGCCGGTCGAGTCGTAGACCGTGACGCTGAAATCCGTGAGCTCGTCCCACAGCTCCGGCGTGAGCTGCAGGTCTACCTCCGCCCGCTTCGCCCACGCGGGCGTGCGCACCAGGAGAGTTTCCGCCGGTAGACCCCGCCCGGTGAGGACGAAGCTCCGTTCCGCGCCCACCAGAACGCGGGTTACTCGGCCTGTGACGGTTCCGTCGCGCACGCTCGAAGCCTCGAGGCCGGCTGCCGTGGAGGCAAGCGCGACGGCGCCCAGCTCGGCGCGCACCGTGACCGTGGCGCTCGCGAGCGGCGGCGCCACGACGTCCAGCTCGTAGACTCCGGGGACCAGGTCCTCACCGCGCACCGTGATGACGGCCGTACCGGGCGCCTCGCCGCCAATCTCCACGTCTTCGGGCGCGGAACGCGCGGGCTCGCCGTTCGGCTCGTACAGCCGGATGGTGGCGCGCTGTTGCTGGGAATCCGGGACCGTCACCGTCGCGCGCAATGTGGCCCCTGGCTGCGGGGCGCGCAGGAAGTAGCGGCGTACGGCCGCAGGGCCAATTCCTCGTCGCTCGTCGGAGAGCGGTTTCGCGCTCAGCTCGTGCGGGACGATCACCGTATTCACGAGGGTAAAGAGCGGGCCGGCGAGCGTGTCGCTCGGGTTCCGCGCCGTCGCCGTGCCGACGTACACGCCCGGAGCCGCCAGCGCGCCACGGTTGTAGCCCACCGCGATCTCCGTGGCCCGGGGCGCGGCGTCCACCGTCTCAGGGACCGTTAGCCACGGCACGTCGGCGCGGAGGGCGAACTGGGCGGCCCGAAGGCCCGCCACGTGGCGGACCGAGAAGGTCGCCGTGGAGTCGCTGCCCAATCCGTCACGGCGGTACACCGCCGCCACCGCGTACGCGGAGCCTTGATGCCCGGCCCTGAGCCACTGGTAGGCGGCTTCGAGGTTGGGCGTCCCGGCGCCTTGGTCCACGATGGTCGCGCCCGCGAACGGCCGAGCCGACACTCGCAGCGCTTGTACCAGATCCGCAGCACTGACCCGCCGCCCCTCCTGCGCCAACGCCGATACGAGGCAGGCGACGAGCCCGGCGGCGTGTGGGGACGCCATGCTGGTGCCGCCCTTGATCTCGTCGCCCGTCGCCCAGCGAGGCACGACGGAGAACGCGAGGCCGGGCGTGACGATGTCGGGCTTCACGAGCTCGCCCCCGCGCGAGCTGAACCACGCGAGGACATCGCGAGGTGAAGACCCCCGGATACGTGGCGCCGACCGACAGCGCCAGATCGGCGGAGCCGGGGAATCCCATCGTCGAGAGGCCCGGGCCGTCGTTGCCGGCGCTGATCGCCATCACGACGCCTTCATGTGACGCGAGAAACGCGTCCACGAGCGAGTCCATCACCGCCCGTCCTTCATGTTCGTTCCCGACGCCGAAGCTCAGGTTCAACACGAGCGGGAGATTGCGCTGCTGGGCGAAACGCGCCGCGTAATCCATCGCCCGCCACATGCTGGCGTGGACGCTCACGCCGCCGCGGGCGTTGTTCGCGATCTTGAGGCCGATGAGCTGGGCCCCGGGGGCCACGCCGTCGAATCCGGCGACGTTGAACAGGTCGTGCCCAGCGGCGATGCCGGCGACGTGGGTGCCATGCGCCGATGTGTCGAAGAACAGATCGAGGGTCGGCGCGCCCGTACTCCCGGCCGGCTCCACGAAGTTCGCGACTAATGTGAGGGGCCGCGTGCCCAGCGCGATCGTCTCGCGGCCCTGGCGGTAGTCGTGCAGCGGCATCTCGTCCTCGAACGAGCCGTCGAGATTCGTGTCGAGGAACGCGACCCAGCCGTCGGTCGCCTTGACGACGACGACGGGAAAGGCATCCGTGTTCTCGCCGTTGCCATTCACGTCCCCCGCCGGGAGGGGGCCGAGCGGCAGCTCGCGGAAGACACCGGCGTACCACGTCGTCGCCGCCGTCAGGCGCCCGATTCGCGCGGCGCCGGTCAGCAGTACGCCGTTTATCCGCACACGCCCGTCTGCCTCGGGGACGACCGGGGTCAGTGCGATCCGGCCCTCGCCGGAAAAGTCCCGGAGGTCCAGGATCTTGGGGCCTCCGGTGCTCGTCACGATGAGGCCTGGGGCGTTGGGGTCGATCCCGCTGTCGAGAATTGCCATGAGGACGCCGCGCCCGTCATACGTGGGACGCGCGGCGCGAAACACGTCGACTCCGGTGCTCTTGAGCGGCATCAGGCCCAGCATGTAGGCGACGGGGGGCTCGACCGCCGGGTCCGGCGTACGGCTCGCGTCCGGCGCCGTTGCCCGTGCCGTCGCCGGCGGCGCGGCGGGTGACGGCGCGCTCGTAGCAGGCTTGGTGGCCGCACACGCGGCGGCGACGACGATGGCGAGAAGGTAGGCCAGCAGCAACCGCATTATGGATGGCTCGGCAAGGTGAACGCCCCGAGGTGGGGGCCGGTGAATTCGGATGAGATCTCGAGCAGAAACGCGAGCATGTCGCGCGTCTCGTCCGGTGTCAGGATGGCGTCCACGAAGCCGCGGGCGCCGGCGAACTTGGCATCGAGTTGGTGTTCGTAGTCCGCCCGCATCGCGTCCACGGCGGCCGCGTTGTCGGGCTTCGCGGCGTCGCTGCCGTACACCGCCTGGATCGCCGACTCACCTTCCATCACGCCCATGCGTCCGGTCGGCCAGGACACGATGAAGTCGGGGTCGAACCCCTGCCCGGCCATCGCGTAGTAGCCTGCTCCCGAGGCGTGGTTCACCGTCAACACCAGTTTCGGGACCGTCGCGGTGGCCATCATCTCGACGAAGCGGGCGCCCGCCCGAATGATGCCGGAATGCTCCGCGTCGGTGCCGACCATGAACCCCGACACATCCTGAATAAAGAGCAGCGGGATGCGCTCGCGGTCGGCGTTCTCGATGAAATAGGCCACCTTCTCTGCGCTGTCGGTATAGACGATCCCGCCGATCCTCGGGGGCTCACCCTTCTTTTTCCCACCCTTGATCACGCCGCGCGAATTGACGATGAGCGCCACTTGCCGGCCCTCGATCGCGCCGTGGCCGCAGATCATCTCGGGGGCCACGTCCGGCTGGAACTCGTCGAGGCGCCCGGCATCGAGCAGGCACTCGAGCACCGCGCGCACGTCGTAGCTCATGCGATGATCGGCGGGGATCAGGGCGTCCGTCGTGCGGAGGCGCCGTGCGGCAGCCGCCCCACATACTCGCGGATTCGCGCCAGGCACTCCCGGTCGTCCTTGGCGCGGTAGTGGGCGACGGCGCTGACCGATGTGTGCGTCGTGGCGCCCCCGAGCGACTCGCCGTCGACGACCTGGCCCGTCGCACCCTTGACGAGGTTCGGTCCGCCCAGGCCCATGAACGACGTCCCTTCGACCATGAAGATCACGTCGGAGAGCGCGGGGAGATACGCGCCGCCGGCGATGCACGGTCCCATCACCGCGGCGATCTGGGGGACCTTGAGGTAGCGCCGCATGATCGAGTTGTAGTAGAAGATGCGCGCCGCGCCGTACTGGCCGGGGAACACCCCCCCCTGGTACGGCAGGTTCACGCCCGCGGAGTCCACGAGGTAGATGATCGGGATACGCTGGCGCATCGCGATTTCCTGAGCGCGCAGGATCTTCTTGATCGTCTCGGGCCACCACGATCCGGCCTTGACGGTGGCATCGTTCGCGACGACGACGACCGGCCGTCCCCCAACCCGGCCCAGCCCGGTCACGACGCCTGCGGCGGGGGCCTGCCCGTCGTATTGATCCCACGCGACGAGCAATCCGATTTCGAGCCACGGGCCGTGCTCATCCAGCAGTGCCGCGACGCGCTCGCGCGCCGTGAGCTTCCCCTGCTCGTGCTGGCGGCGGACCTTGTCGGGCCCGCCGCCTTGCTCGAGGCGCGCGCGCAGCTCGCGGTACTCGTCGCTGAGCGTCTTGAGGCGGCTCACGACCTACGCCGCCACATGCTCCGCCGCCCACTCCTGGATGTACTTGATGAGATCCGACGTGGGGGTACCGGGGCCGAACAGCTTGCCCGCACCCTGCTGCTCGAGGGCCGTCATGTCCTCCGGGGGAATGATCCCGCCGCCGGTGAGCAAGACGTCCTGGCGGCCGGCAGCGTCGAGCAGTTTGCGCACGCGCGGGAACAGCGTCATGTGCGCGCCGGACAGGATCGACAGGCCGACGACGTCCACGTCCTCCTGGATCGCGGCCTGAGCGATCATCTCCGGGGTTTGGTGCAGCCCGGTATAGATCACCTCCATGCCGGCGTCGCGCAGCGCGGCGGCCACGACCTTGGCACCGCGGTCGTGCCCGTCGAGTCCCGGCTTCGCGACGAGGATCCGGATCGGCCGCTGGGGGGGACGCTTGACCATCAGGCGCGGAACCGCAGCAACGCCGCCAGCCCGTCCACCGCGCGGCGCGCCTTGTCGTCGTAGAGGACGTCCACCTGGGCGCGCTGGCGCAGCGCTTCTTCCACGGCGTCGTCGATCCGCGGGTCGTCGTCCTGCCCGTCGGCGAGGAGCGTACGCACCTGGCCGCGCGTCAGGGTCTTGAGGGTCGCGTCGATGCCGTTCACCGCCCACCCGGTTCCCACGCCGTCCTTGGCCGCATCGGCGTGCGCCCGCTCCCAGGCGCGCTCCCGCGCCTCACGCAGCGCCAGCGTCGCCTCGCGGACTTCGGCTGCCGTCGCCTGCTTGGGGTTGAGCTTCACCACGCCGAGGACGAGATCATGCAGGTAGGTGTGCAGATGCGGCACCACCGCCCCCGCATCGACTCCGACACCGGCGACGACGAGGCCCGTGAGGGGCCGTTGGCTGTGGATCTGGAAGATGCGGTCGGCGACGTGCGCGTACAGGCGTTGCTTTTCCGTGCGGATTCGCATGTGATAGTTGTGCTCGCCCGCAACACCAGATGGTCCCGCGTGGAACCGGCTCCCGCGCGAGGCATCGACGCCCGCGAGAGCCGTCAGCTCCGAGCAGTCGAACGCGGTGACCTGGAAGAAACGGGCGGCTGTGCGGTCGCAGACCGCCACCAAGATGGTGCCGAATTCTTCCTCGAGCGCCACCAGCTCCCGGACGAGGGGGACGCGGTCGACGCCCAAGCGGGATCGGTGCACGTGGGGCAGCGCCAGGGCCTCGAACAGGTGCAAGCCTTGCGAGGCGAAGATGGCGATGCCGCGTGTGGAGGGCAGCCGGCCCGGGTCCGCAAAATACTCGAGCACGCGGCCCAGATCTGCGACGATCGCCTCGCGGTCCGCCCGCTCGAGCGGGCGCCGCGCCAGGGTGGTCACCGCTTCGCGCACCCGGTTCTTCATCTTGATGAGGTATTTGCCTCGCGTTTTGTCGCGGGGCTCGAGCTTCAGGTAGCAAGACACGACCCAATGAGGGCCGGGGGCGATCGCGGCGAGAGCTGCGACGCTCGCGCTCAGGTCGCGCTCGATGGGCACCACCGCCTGCCTGCTCATGGCTAAAAGAACACCGGCTCGCGGTAGGCGCCCCACACTCGCTCCAGCGCGTGGCGGATTTCGAACAAGGTCGCGTACGCGCGAGCGCAATCGAGCATCGGGCCGATCACGTTGCGATCCGCCTCGGCGGCCTGGCGCAGGGCTTCGAGGCGCCGCTCCACCAAGGCATTGTCACGCTCCGCCCGGAGGCGAGCCATGCGGCGTTTCTGCCCGTCCTCGGCGTCGTTCGACACCTTGAGGATCTCGACCGGGTGATCTACGTCGGACAGGAACTCGTTGACGCCCACGATGATCTTGTCGCCGGCTTCCGCCTGGCGCTGGAAGGCGGCGGCCGATTGGGCAATCTGCCGCTGGAACCACCCGGCCTCGATCCCGCGGACCACGCCGCCCACGGACGCGATCTCCGAGAATAGGGCCTCGGCCTCCCGTTCCAGTTGATCGGTCAACGCCTCTAGATAGTACGACCCCCCGAGCGGATCGATGACCTCCGCCACGCCCGTCTCGTGCGCGAGAATCTGTTGAGTCCGGAGCGCCACCTGCACCGCCTGCTCCGTGGGCAGGGCGAGCGTCTCGTCCAGCGAGTTGGTGTGGAGCGACTGGGTGCCGCCCAGCACCGCGGCGAGTGCCTGGTACGCCACGCGCACAATGTTGTTGAGCGGCTGCTGCGCCGTGAGGGTCACGCCCGCGGTCTGCGAATGGAAGCGCATCATCCAGGAGCGGGGCTCCTTCGCCCCGTAGCGCTCTCGCATGTGCCGGGCCCAAATGCGGCGCGCGGCCCGCAGCTTGGCGATCTCCTCGAAGAAGTCGTTGTGAATGTCCCAGAAGAAGGAGAGGCGCGAGGCGAACCCGTCGACGTCGAGCCCCCGGGCGACCCCGCGCTCGACGTAGGTGAAGCCGTTCGCGAGCGTGAACGCCAGCTCCTGCGCGGCAGTCGCGCCCGCTTCGCGGATGTGGTAGCCCGAGATCGAGATCGTGTTCCAGAGGGGCGTGTGCGTGGCGCACCACTCGAACATGTCCACGATCACTTTGAGCGCTGGCTCCACCGGATAGACCCAGGCGTGCTGGGCCATGTACTCCTTCAGGATGTCGTTCTGCACGGTGCCGCGCAGCTTGTCGATGGGCACGCCCTGCTTTTCCGCGGCCGCGACGTAGAAGCAGAACAGGATCGCCGCCGGGCCGTTGATCGTCATCGACGTCGAGACCTGGTCGAGCGGAATGCCCCGGAACAGATCCTCCATGTCGGCGAGCGACGAGATCGCGACGCCGCACTTCCCCACCTCGCCCTCGGCTCTGGGGTGGTCGGAGTCGTATCCCATCAGGGTGGGGAAATCGAACGCGACGGAGAGGCCGGTCTGCCCGTGCTCGAGCAGGAACTTGTAGCGCTGGTTCGTGTCCTCGGCGCTGCCGAAGCCGGCGAACTGGCGCATCGTCCAGAGTTTGCCGCGGTACATCGTGGGGTGGATGCCGCGCGTGAACGGATAGGCGCCCGGTTTCCCGAGCTGCGTCCCGACATCGAAGCCGGCGACGTCTGCCGCGGTGTAGATCGGTTTCTTCTCGATCGTCATCGAGGAGCTCTCACCTGGTCCAGGATCTCTTCCGCGACATCGTAAGGACTCCGCGTTCCCTCAGTCACGTCGCTGAGGCGTTGGGCCAGTAATTCCTCGGCCCGCGTCTCGTCCCACACCCACTGACGAACCGCGCGATTCACCACCGCCCGCGTGCGCGCCGCGAGGCGCCGTGCGCGGCGCTCGACGAGCTTCCCACTGGCCGCGAGATAGGCGTGGTGACGGTCGAGCGCCGCGACGAGCTCCGGGACGCCTTCCCCCTTCGAGGCCACGGTCATCAGCACGGGCGCCTCCCACTCCGCACCCGCTTCCGCCTTTCCCCGCCTTTTCCCGCCGTCCCCCACCCTGGGGTTGTGGTGCGGAGTAATATGCGCGAACGCATTCCCCCGCCGGATCCCCAGCATCACTTCGACTTCTTGTTTGAGTTTGTCCGCCCCCGGGCGATCGCTCTTGTTGATCACGTACACCTCGGCGATCTCCATGACGCCCGCCTTCAAGGTCTGGATCCCATCCCCCGACTCGGGGACGAGCACCAAGACCGTGGTCTCGGCGGTGGCGGCCACGTCCAGCTCGGTCTGCCCGACACCGACCGTTTCAATGAGGATGCGGTCGAACCCGAACGCCTCGAGGACGTCCGCCACCTCTTCGGTCGTGGTGGCCAGGCCGCCCTGCGCGCCGCGCGTCGCCATCGAGCGGATGAAGACCCCCGGATCGAGGCTCACCGATTCCATGCGGATGCGGTCGCCGAGCAGGGCGCCGCCCGTGAAGGGGCTGGTAGGGTCCACGGCGACGACCGCGACCTTGAGGTCCCGCGCCCGGTACTGCTGGATCAGCCGCTCGGTGAGCGTGCTCTTGCCGGCCCCCGGGGGCCCGGTAATGCCGATCCGGTGCGTGGCACCGTGTCCCACCCGGCTGTGCAGCTGCGAGAGCACGCGCTCGAACCCATCGCGCTGGTTCTCGACCAGGCTGATGGCGCGTGCCAGCGCGGCGGTGTCGCCGCCTTCGAGCCCGGTCAGGATGTCGTCGGTGCGCATGCCTCCCGTAAGATAGCGGGCGCCGGGCATCACAGCACGGTGCCGCGGAGAATCAGGCTGGCGGCGGTGAAGTAGATGACGAGGCCGGTCACGTCGACGAGCGTCGCGACGAAGGGTGCGGAAGCGCTCGCGGGGTCGAAGCCCAACCGTCGCAGGATGAACGGCAGCAGCGAGCCGGCAAAGGTGCCGAACGTCACCACGCCAATGAGGCTGCAGAACACCGTGAGCCCGACGAGGACGTAGTGCGGGCCGTAGAGCGGGCTCACGAGCTGCCAGACGACGATGCGCAGAAAGCCGATCGTGCCCAACACGGTGCCGAGCACCACGCCGGCGGCGAGCTCGCGACGGATCACGCGCCACCAGTCGCGCAGCCGCACTTCGCCGAGCGCCATGGCGCGAATGACCAGGGTCGATGCCTGCGATCCGGAGTTGCCGCCGCTCGAGATGATGAGCGGCACGAAGAGCGCCAGGACGACGGCCCGGGCGATCTCTTCCTCGAAGAACGCCATGGCGGTCGCCGTCAGCATCTCCCCAAGGAAGAGCGCGGACAGCCAGCCCGCGCGCTTGCGCACCATGCGGTGAAACGCGGTCTTCAAATACGGCGCGTCGAGGGCCGCCGAACCGCCCAGCTTCTGGATGTCCTCCGTGGCCTCCTCTTCGACGACGGCGACGACGTCATCGGCAGTGACGACGCCCTTCATCCGGCCCTCGCGATCCACGACCGGGGCCGCCGCGAGACCGTGTTCGGCGAACAGGTGCGCCACATCCTCCTGATCGGCTTCCTCCGGAATCGTGATGACGTCGGTGTTCATCAGGTCGGCCACGCTCGTGGCCGGTTCGCCGGCGACGAGGTCGGTAAGCGACACCTGCCCCACCAACTTGCCCTCGGCGTCGAGGATGTAGGCATAGGTGGGCGTGTCGCGCCCGGTGCGCTGCTGCGCTTGGCGGCGGAAGTAACTGAGGGCCTCGGCCACGGTCATGTCCGGCCGCACGCGAATGTAGCGGGGGTTCATCAGGCCCCCGGCCTCGTCCTCGGCGTAGGCCAGGAGCGCGGTCACCTCCGCGCGCGTCGGCTCGTCGAGCAGAGCCAACAGGCCGCCGCGTTGGTCCGGCGGCGACGCCTGGATCACGTCGGCCACGTCGTCCGGGGCGAGCGCGCGCATCCAGGAGCGCCGCTCACCGGGCGGAAGCGCCAGGATCACGTCTGCCTGATCGCTCGCACTCAGATCGAAGAAGAACTCGTGCGCCAGGTCGGGTGGGAGCTGCTTGAGACGGCGCGCCCGCTCGGCGGCGCTGAGACGCGGCCAGGCCTCGGCCACGTCGAGGTACGTGAGCTCCTTTTTCTTGGCCAGGCTAGTCCCGAGCCTCGGCGTCGCGCTCGCGGCCAGAACATCGAACTCGAGTCCGCGGTACACGAATCGCCCGCCGGCGCGCGGGATACGGCCGAGCGCGTTGATCAACAACCCCGCCACGGTCTGAACGCCGCCGGCGTCCATCGTGACGCCGAACTGCTCTTCCAACGCGCTGAGCGGTGCACTGCCCTCGAACTCCACGATCCGCGCCGCCGGTGTCGCATCCGCGGGCCCCTCGAAGACCTCGCCCACCAGGTCCTTCAGTAGGTCTTCGAAGGTGACGAGTCCGGCGGTGCCGCCAAACTCGTCGAGCACGACCGCCAAGTGGCTCCCGCCGCGCTGCATCTCCAACATGAGATCGGCGGCGCGCATCGCTCCGGGCACGGTGAGCGCCGGACGCACGGGCACCGGATCTTCCGGTTGGAGTTTGAGCAAGTCGAGCGTGTGGGCCACGCCGATCACCTCATCGAGTGAGCCGCGGTACACGGGGTAGCGGCTGTACCCTGACTGCTGGAACACATGCGCGGCCTCCGCCGCCAGCATGCCCTCGGGGATCGCCACGATGGCGGTGCGCGGCGTCATCAGCTCGCCGACGGGTCGATCGGCGAACGCGAGGACCCCAGAGACGACCGCCATCTCGTCCGTCGCCGCCAGGGCGTCGGTGTCGACGTTCGAGAGCAGCGCGGCGAGCGTGGTCCGCGTGGACGGATCGCGCCGCGGAATGAACGGGGCGAGCACCGTCCCCGCCCGGTCCATCCAGGGCACGGCGCGCGCCACGAGCGGCTCGGCCCAGCGGCGTCCCACGACGCGGGGCACCAGGTACGCGGCGCTGATAAACAATGGGACCCCGGCAGTGAGCGTGAAGACACCGAGGAAGGTCGGGGTCGTCGCCGCGAGCAGGGCCGGCACCGCCGCCGCGGCGAATAGCACGCCCAGCGTGGTCAACGTGTTCGCCGTGGCGAGCACCCGGCCGGGGTTCTGCAGCAGGCCGGAGGCGCCCCCCGAGCCCCGCAGCTTGTAGGCGACCCACCGGGTCAGCTCGATCTGACTCACGGCTGCCGCCGCGACGCCAACCGCCGCCGAGACGCCCGCGAGTACCAGCCCCAACACGAGGACGACCAGTGGGCCGATCATTGCTTCTCGAACGACACTTGAGTGACGCGGCGCCGATCCACCCGCTCCACCACCACGCGGTACCGGTCCAGGTTCAGCTCGTCGCCGGTCCGGGGGACGCGGCCGAGGGCCGAGTAGATCAAGCCGCCGACTGTGGAAACCTCCGGGTGGGTAAACGCCGCCCCCAGGGCTTCCGACAGCTCGTCGAGGCTGACGCCCCCGTCCACCCAGTAGCGGGCGCCGTCGCGCCGGATGGATGGGGCGGTTTCGGCATCGTGCTCGTCGCGGATCTCGCCGACAATCTCCTCGAGGATATCCTCGCGCGTGATCAACCCGGAGGTGCCCCCGAACTCGTCCACGACGATGGCGATGTGCGCGGGCGCCCCTTGGAAGTCGCGGAGCTGACTATCGAGCGTCTTGGTCTCCGGCACGAACGCGGCGGGACGCACGAGGTCCTGCCAGCGGGCGCCGCGCTCGCTCAGCGCCATCGCGAACGGCACGAGATCCTTGGCGAACAGGAGCCCCGAGATGTTGTCGGGCGTGCCGTCGAACACGGCGAGCCGCGCGTGCTCGCTCTGGCGGAAGGCGTCGAGCGCTTCGTCGGTCGACGCGCCGACGTCCACGCCGGCCATGTCGAGGCGCGGCGTCATCACTTCGTCCACCGTCGTATCGGCCAGCGTGAACACGCCGAGCAACATGTCGCGCTGAGCGGCGCCCAGGTCGGGCTGGAGGGGGCGCGGTGTGGCGACGAGCGCGTGCAGACCCTTGTCGACCCAGCCCAGCAGCCAGAGCAGCGGGCCGAAGGGCGCCAGCGTGCGGCGCGCGAGCGGGAGGGCGGCGTCGGACAACTCCGGGGCGAGGCGGGCGACGCTGCGTGGCAGGGCGTCCCCGAGCACGAACAGCAGCAGCACCGCGACCGCGAGGGCGACGAACGCCTTGGTCCACGGCTGTCCCCACCACTGCACGGCGTTCGCCGCCGCGACGGCTCCCAGCACGAGCAGCCCCAACCGGGCGACGTGCAGCGCGCGGTGCAACGGCACGCGGCTGCCGGCGGACACGGGCGGCGCGTCGCCGAGGGTGTGGAGGGCTTCGCCCACGGCCGCTTCCTCGGCGAGGGCCAGCAGGGCCGCCCACACGGCGCCCAGCAACGCCACGACGAGTCCGGCGACCCGCAGCGCCGTTTCGGTGGGCATCAGGCGCGGCGCAGCAGGCGCCGCACGTACTGTTCCTGGCGGCGCCACATGGCGGAGCGAGTCCGCCCGGATCCGTTGGGGTGATCGTAGCCGAGCACGTGCAGGGTCCCATGAACGACGAGACGCACCAACTCCTCGTCGCCCGCGACCGACGGGCAGATGTAGACGTCGCCGAGCACGGAGCCGTCGGGTTGGGGCATCGCGTACGCGATGACGTCGGTGAGGCCGCGCCGTCCCGTGGCGCGGCGATTCAGACGGCGCATCGCGGCAGCGTCGAGAAGTGTGAGATCGACGCGCAAGCGCCGCGCGCCCTCCCACGCCGCCACCCTCCGCGCGACGCGCGCAAGGCGCTCAGCGGACCTGCTGGGAATGCCAATCCGCGCCGATGCCGCCACTGGACTCCGGATAATCGATGCGGTTGTGGTACATCCCGCTGAGGACGCGCACGAACTCGGCCTTGACCTGCTCGATCTGTTGTAGCGTCATGGGCGCCTCGGAGAGCTGCCCCGCGTTCAATTTTGTGCGCACGATGTGGTCGATCGCTTCGGTGATCTTCTGCTGTGTCAGGTCCTCGAGCACGCGCAGCGCCGCCTCGACCGAATCGGCGATCATGGCAATCGCCGTCTCCATCGACCGCGGCTTCGGCCCGGGGTAGACGAAGTCGTCGTGGTTCAGCGGCTGACCCCCGTCGCTCCTCTTCGCTTTGTCGAGGAAATACGTGATCTCGGTGGTGCCGTGATGCTCGGGCACGAACGAGGCCACCACGTCGGGCAAGCCCGCTTCGGCGGCCAGGGCCAGGCCGTCGGTCACGTGGGCCCTGATGATCTGCGCCGACTGCAACGGCTTGAGCCGATCGTGGGGGTTCACTCCATGCGTCTGGTTCTCGACGAAGTACTGCGGGTTCTTGACCTTGCCCACGTCGTGGTAATAACAGCCGACACGGCCCAGCAGGCCGTTCGCGCCGACACGGTTGCAGGCCGCCTCCACGAGGTTCGCCATCGCCACGCTGTGAGCGTACGTCCCGGGCGCCTCGAGCGACAAGCGTCGCAGTAACGGCCGGGAGGGGTCTGACAGCTCGAGCAGCGTCAGGTCCGTCGTGATGTGCGTGACCGACTCCGCGACGGGCAGCAGGAAGAACGTCATGCCCGCGGAGACGAGGGCGTTGATCGCGCCCCAGACGCCGCGCAGGCCGATCTCCTGCACCGGCCAGCCGCTCGCGAGTCCCAGAGCGAGCGCGCCGACGAGATACCCCACCGCGATGACCAGCACCGGGATGTAGAAATTGCTGCGCCGCCGCAGCGTGCGGACCGACAGCGCCGCCGTCACGCCCCCGACCGTGCACAGGAACAGCGCGGGCATGTCGTGGAAGACCGGCTGCAGGCCGATCACGACGGACAGGATCATCGCCGCGATCATGGAGACCCGTCCGTTGAACAGGACCGTCATCATCATCGCCATGAACGGCAAGAAGATGATTTCCGGATGCTCGGGGTAGAAGCGCGCCGCCGCGGCCGCCTGCAACAGGACCAGACTGAAGAGGCCCCCGATCAATGCGACCTGGCGTTGCTCGCGGTAGGTCTCGCGCCGATAGAACAGGAGCAGCACCCAGAAGATCGAGAGGATCAGCATGTCGCGCATCAGCGGGCCCAACACGCCGCGCACCGAGCGCGTCGTGGCGGCGCCGCGGCGCAGCAGCTCCTGGTGCAACGCCAGGAGCCGCTCGTGCGCCTCGTTCGTCACCACCTCGTACGCCCCGACGATGCGGTCTCCGGAGCGCACGATGTACTTGCTCGGATCGACGCTGCCGCGCAGGTCGTTGCGACGCCGCTCGGTCTCGAGCCGGTTCTGCACCAGCGTGGCCCGGAAGAACTGACGCACCAGCTTCAAGTACAGGACGTCGCCGACGCTCGACCCGGCGTCCGGATGGAGCGACTTAGCGCGATTCAAGTATTGGGCGAACGTCAGCACTTGATCGCGCAGCACCGACGACTCATTGCTGCCGCGGCGGACGATGATCTCTCGCGACTGCTCGACCTGCAGCACACCCGGTCCGGTCACGCCCAGCCCGAGGGTGCGATCGAACAGCTCACTCAGCGCCTGCTGCATGGCGCGGCGCTTCCCGCCCTTGGTGAGATAGGCGGCTTCTTGCAGGGTGACGACGACCCCGAAGTCCCGGCCGGCGCGGATGATCGCCTGGGGCCCCTGCTCCGCCGCCGCTTCGACGGCGTCGAAGAACGCGTTCATCGCGGTGGCGCTCGAATCGAAGGCGCGCTGCCGGAATTCGTAGATGGGCTTGGCCGATGCGGCGAGCTCCTCCGCCTCGCGCTGCAGCTCGTCCTCCGACTTGTTTACGACAAAGTTAAAGGGCGCGATGATTTCCCTGGCGGTGCGCGCCCCGGGCTCGAGCAGCGGCGCGACGTCGGCGGCGCTCGAGGGAAAGGCGACGTTCGCGACCACGGCGAGCGCCAACACCCACGCCCACCGCGCGCCATGATAGCGCACCTGGTCCTGCGTCGGGAGCTTCATGTCAGCCCTGCGCGTCCTCGGCGTAGGCCCGGATGATGTCGCGGACCAGGCGGTGCCGCACCACATCCGAGTCTTCGAGATAGCAGAACCCAATGCCCTCGATCCCCGGCAGGATCCGCTCGACTTGCAGCAGCCCGGAGTCCTCGCGGTTGGGCAGGTCGATCTGGGTCTTGTCGCCGGTGATCACAGCGCGCGAGTTCACGCCCAGCCGCGTGAGGAACATCTTCATCTGCATCCCCGTCGCGTTCTGGGCCTCGTCGAGAATGACGAAGGCGTCCCCCAACGTGCGCCCCCGCATGTACGCCAGCGGTGCGATCTCGATGGTGCGCGTTTCCAGCGCCTTCTGCACCCGGTCGCGAGGCATCATGTCCTCGAGCGCGTCGTACAGCGGGCGCAGATAGGGATCGACCTTCTCTTGCAGATCGCCCGGCAGAAAGCCGAGGTTCTCGCCCGCTTCGACGGCGGGCCGGGCCAGGATGATCCGGCGGACCCGCTTGCGCGAGAGCGCGTCGACGGCGGCCGCGACGGCGAGATAGGTCTTCCCGGTCCCCGCGGGCCCAATGCCAATCACGATGTCGTGCTGCGCGATCGCCTGAAGGTAGGTGCGCTGTCCCGCCGTCTTGGGCTGAATGACGCGGCGCAGCCCCGGGAGAATGATTTTGACGTCCTCGGGGCTCGCCTTCCCCAGCGCCCCGTGGGCTTCATCGGCGAGCACGCGCTCCACGTCGTGCACGTCCAGCGTCTCGCCCTCACCCATGCGCGCGAGGTCCACGAGGGCCTGCACCACGGCGATGGCGCGCTCGACGGCCTCCGCGGGCCCGGCCAGCGAGAGGCTGTCGCCCCGCAACGAGACGCGCACGCCGAGTCGCTTCGACAGCTCGAGCAGGTTGCCGTCGTTCACGCCCGCGAGCACCAACGGGTCCACGCCTTCCGCCGACAGACGGTGGATGACGTCGCTCATGGCGCCACGCGGATGTGGAGCGCCGCCAGATCGGCCTCTCGGGCGGGAGCCGGCGCGCCCTCGAACAGCGCGCGGGCCGCGGTGGTCTTGGGGAACGCGATCACGTCGCGCATCGATGGCGCGCCGACAATCAGCATCACCGTGCGATCGAATCCCACCGCGAACCCGCCATGCGGCGGCGCGCCGGCCGCCAGCGCTCCGAGCAGGAAGCCGAAGCGGGCATCGATCTCGGCCGGCGACAGTCCCAAATGGGTGAAGACCTTGCGCTGCACCACCGGATCGGTAATCCGGATCGAGCCCGACCCAAGCTCGTGGCCGTTGTAGACCGCGTCGTAGTGCAGCGCCCGGCACGCGAACGGCTCACGGTCGAGCTTCGCGAGATCGTCGGGATGCGGCGACGTGAACGGATGATGCGCGAACACGGGTTGTCCCGTCTCCGCGTCGGGCTCGAACAACGGGAAATCGACGACCCAGCAGAATGCATGCGCGACCTTGGGACGCGGCGCCATGCGCCGGATCACGTCCCGGCGGACCTTGTCGAGCGCCGGCGAGGTGACCCGGTCGGGACCGACGGTCATGAGGGCGGCGTCTCCATCCTTCACGCCGATGGCGCCGAGGGCGTCGATGGTGAAATGCTTGCCCACCGAACCCGACACCTGGTCGCCCTGGCGCTTGACCCAGGCGAGCCCGGTCGCGCCCGCGGCCTTGGCGATCTCCGCGAGTTGATCCACGTCCTTGCGCGACAGCACGCCGCCACCGGGGACCGCGATGCCGCGAACCCGCACCCCGCCCTTCGGTCCTCCCTGGGCGCCCTGGAAAAAGGGCACGCCGAGGGGCTGGACCTGCGCGGTCCAGTCGGCGATCGCAAAGTCGTAGCGCAGGTCGGGTTTGTCCGTCCCGTACCGCTCCATGGCTTCATGCCAGGTCAGGCGCTTGAACGCAGGCTCGATCTTGTGCCCCGCTTCATCCCACAACGCCACCAGCACGGCCTCGACAAATCCGAGCACGTCCTCCTGGCCGACGAAGGCCGCCTCGATGTCGATCTGGGAGAACTCGGGCTGGCGGTCGAAGCGCAGGTCCTCATCGCGAAAGCAGCGGGCGATCTGGAAGTAGCGGTCGAACCCCGCCACCATCAGCAGCTGCTTGTAGATCTGCGGCGACTGGGGCAGCGCGTAGAACTCGCCGGGGTGCACGCGCGACGGCACGAGGTAGTCGCGCGCGCCCTCGGGCGTCGGCTTCGTCAAGACCGGCGTCTCGATCTCGAGGAAGTCGAGCTCGGAGAGGGCGCGACGCGCCCGCTGCAGCAGCCGGTGGCGCAGAATCAAATTCGCCTGCAGCTCGGGACGCCGCAGGTCGAGGTGACGGTACTTGAGCCGCAGCTCTTCGGCGGGAAGCTCGTCGGTCTTACCGCGCGCGACCGGGATCGCCGGCGTCTCCGCCGGCCCCACGACCTGCACGGCGGTCGCGTGAACTTCGACGTCGCCGCTCGCCAGGTCGGGGTTCTTCATCGCGGGAGGCCGCGCGACCACTTCGCCCTCGACCACGACGACCGTCTCGCTTCCCAGCCCTTGGGCGGCGGAGAGCGCCGCAGCGGGCGCCCATCCGGGACCGACGGCCACTTGCACGATGCCGTCACGGTCGCGCAGATCGATAAAGACGATCCCGCCCAGGTCGCGGCTACGGTGCACCCAGCCCCCGAGCCGCACCCGCTGCCCGACATGCTCAGCCCGCAGCGCCCCGCAGCGGTGGGTGCGCCAGGTGGTCCGCGTCTGCAACGCGTTTATGCTCCCTCCGCCTCGCACAGCGAGCGGTAAAACTCGTCCGACGTCCGCGCCCCGAGGAGTCGGGTACGCACCGGTTCGCGCCGCACCAGGCGCGAGATCCGGCTCAACGCTTTCACGTGGACCCCGGCTTGCGACTCGGGGCCCGCCAAGAGAAAGAACAGCCGCACCGGCTCTCCATCGACCGTTTCATACGGCACCGGGGCCGGTGTCGACCCCGCCACCACCACGAGGTGCGCGAGCGCGGGCGTCTTGCCGTGCGGCACCGCCACCCCATACCCGATTCCGGTCGGGAACTGTCGCTCGCGCTCGAGGATCGCCTGCAGCACCTCGTCCCCGACCCCCGCCCCTGCCCCGAGCCCAGTCGCCCCGTTGCCGCCCAGCGCCAGCGCGACGAGTTCCCGGAGCACCCCCTCCTTGTTCTGCGCCTGGAGGGGCACCCTGATCCGATTCGGCGTCAGGAGGTCTGAAAGCCGCAATGGAATGTGTCCAAGTGCCGTAACCGGTTGAAGATAGTTAAGTTGAGTTGCATTGCCGTGCTGCTTGTTGCCCTCTCCGCCATTCCCGGCGGGTCCGGCACGGCGCAGCAGGCGGCGGGCACGGCGCTCTGGCGTCTCGCCGCCACGACGCTGCCGCTCCCGCCCGCGCTCGCCACCGGGACCGCCGCCGTGTTCTGGAATCCCGCACAGATCGAAGACAGCGTGCGTACCCAAATCGGATTGGAAGGCATTCAGACGCCCGCCGCGATCGGCGCCTCCGGCATGATCGCCGCCATTCGCGTGCGCGCCGGGTCGGTGGGGCAGATCGGTTTCATGTACGGCCATGTGGGCCTCTCCGACCTGACGCGCACGGGCGACAGCCCCGATCCCATTGGCAGCGCGGTGCCCGTCTACACTTCGGCGCTGGGCCTCACCTGGTCGCGCCCCCTTGCCGGGGCAGCCCTCGGCGCGACGGTGGCCTATCACGACACACGGCTCGACGCCGCGCATGTGACGCGCTGGACGCTCGACGTGGGAGCGAGTCGGCAGATCGCGCCCGGACTGCGCGTGGCCGCCGCAACGCATTTCTTCTCGTCGCTCAGCACCAAGGATCCGGCGCAGGACGTCTACGCCGGCGTCGAGTACCGGCTGTGGCAGGGACCGCTGTGGGGCGACCAGGCGGTCGTGCGCGGTCGTTATGGGCTCACGTTCGGCCACGGATTCACGGCGGACCATCAGGTGGGTGCCGGCGTCGAGTTGGGACGCGTCGTTGCCCTGGACCTCGGTCTGACACGTGAAGGGAGCTACGGCTCGGAAGGGTGGCGCCCCGCGGCGGGGGTCCGCGTGACGATCGGCAAGTATCGCGTCACCCTCGCCCGCGACGCCGGCGTGAACGAGCTGGGGTCGGCGTATCGCGTCGGTGTGGACGCGCGGTTTAAATGACCGAGCTGTTGGGCCTGGCGCCGGAGGCGGCGCGCACGACCATCGGGGCGTGGCTCGAGGCTCGCGGTGAGCCGGCGTACCGCCTGCGGCAAGTCCTGCCGCGCCTGTGGCAGCGGCCGGTGGGCAGCTGGGCCGACGCCACCGAGCTCCCGGCGGCCCTACGGGGGGCGCTGGCCGACGCCTTCCCCCTGTTTCGGCTCACGCTGGCAACGCGCCAGGTCTCGAGCGACGGCACGGAGAAGTTTCTCTGGACCCTCGCCGACGGCGAGGCGATCGAATCCGTCCTGATCCCCGAAGGCAAGCGGCGTACGCTGTGCATCTCCTCCCAGGCAGGGTGCGCGTTGGGGTGCGTGTTCTGCGCGACCGGGCGGATGGGGTTTCGGCGCAACCTGTCAGTGCCCGAGATCGTGGGTCAGGTTCGCGAGCTGACGCTGGCCGTGGGCGCCCCGAAGCCGACCAACGTGGTGTTCATGGGCATGGGGGAGCCGCTCCTCAACTGGGACGCCGTAGATCCGACACTCACGATTCTGAACCATCCCGACGGGCTCGGCATCGGCGCGCGGCACATCACGGTGTCGACCGTGGGCATTCTTCCCAATCTCGCCAAATTGGCGCGCCGGCCGGAGCAGTTCCGGCTCGCGCTGTCGCTGCACGCGCCCACCACGACGTTGCGCCGCGAGCTGATGCCGATCGAAAAGAAGTACATGCTGCCCGACGTGATGGACGCCTTGAAACAGTTCCGGCGCCGCGTCACGCTCGAGTACGTGCTGATCGGTGGGAAGAACGACACCCTCGAAAACGCAGAACAGCTTGCGCGGCTCGCCCAACCGCTCGGCGCCCTCGTCAACCTGCTGCCGCTCCATCCCGGCGGCGCATCCGACCTGGTTCCGACGAATCGGGCGCAGATGATCGCCTTCGAGCGGCGGCTCAAGGCCCGCGGCGTCGAGGCGGTGTTGCGGCGCAGCCGCGGCCTCGACATCAGCGCCGCCTGCGGTCAGTTACGGGTGGAAGTCCTGTCGCGGAACAGAGTAGTCGCGCACTGTCGGGCTGCACCTCCACCCGCCCCTTCCCCAGCGCCCGCCGCACCCGCTCGCCCACCTCCGCCGATCCCCGCCGCACGATGATGCGCGTCGAGTCGATGATTCCCAAGGTCTCGGGCGCGTTGCCGAAGTAGACGACGTCGATCCCCGCGCGCCGCAGCACCCGCGTCCCAACCCGCGCGTTCCCCGGGATGCCGCTCGCGTTCAGGACTTCGACGACGATCGCCGGCCCGCGATCGCCCGGCACGGCGTGCGCGGGCGCGGCATCGCCGCGGCAGGCCGTCAGGGCGACGAGCAGCGCTAGGCCAACGCGTTCCAGAACGCCACCGTTTCCGGGAGCAACGGCCACCCCGACTTGAGGACCCATTCGATCCGGCGACGCGCCACCTCGCGCAGCACCGCGTCGCGCTCAGCGGGCACGCGCGCGGTGAGGGCGCGCCGTCCGTCAGGGTCGAAGTCGCGGCCCGGCTCGAGGAAGTCGGCGAGATAGAGCATCCGGCCGACGTGGTCCCACCCCGCATGCCCGATCGTGTGGTAGCGCACCGCGTCCAACACGCCCTGATCGCGCTCCCCGTCTTTGGCCGCGCGCTCCGCCGCGGCGGGGCCATGCGCCGTGGGATTCCCGAGCGCAGCGTCGCGCAAAGCGTCGTGCAGCCAAGCCGCGCGCAGCCAACGGTCCCGTTCGGCCGGGGAGACGCGCATGGCGCCGGCCCACTCGCCGAGCAACGCCGCCACCCGTTCGACATGTCCTCGGCGCGCGGGCGTCACCTCCGCCCAGACCGGCAGCTTCACGCCCGCACCGTGGGGTCGCCCGCGACGCCTTCGCCGAGGACAACGTTGTCGATCAGGCGCGTGGCCCCGACCCGCGCCGCGAGGATGGCGACGGTACGCGGCGTCGCGCGGGTCACCGGCTGCAGGTCCTCGTCCACCAAGGCCAGGTACTCCGGCTCGACGCCCGGCGCCCGTAGCACATTCATGCCGCGACGCTGCAACGCCGCCGCGTCCGCTTCGCCGCTGCGCCACGTTTGCTCGACCGTGCGCAGCGCCCGGGACAGCGCCACCGCGGACCGGCGTTGATCCGGATTCAGATAGCTGTTGCGGGACGAGAGCGCGAGGCCGTCGAGCTCGCGCACAGTCGGCACCACGTCAATCGTGATCGGGAAGTCGAGATCCTGAACCATGCGCTTCACGAGGGTCGCCTGCTGAAAATCCTTCCGCCCGAAGACCGCGATGTCGGGCGCGACGAGGTGAAACAGTTTCGCGACGACGGTCAGGACGCCGCCAAAGTGACCCGGCCGCGCGGCGCCGTCGAGTGTGTCGGCCCCGGCACCCGCCGTGACGCGGGCGACGGGCTGGACCGGGTACATCTCGGCCCCTTCGGGGACGAAGACGCAGTCCACTCCACGATCCTGCGCGAGCTGGCGATCGCGGGCGAGGTCGCGCGGGTACTTGGTGAAGTCTTCGTTGGGGCCGAACTGCAGCGGATTGACGAAGATGCTGAGGACGACACGATCGGCGAGCTCCTTGGCGCGGTCCACGAGGCGGAGGTGCCCCTCGTGCAGGAAGCCCATCGTCGGGACGAACCCGATCCTGCGGCCGCGGGCGCGCTCGGCTTGGGACCAGGCGCGCATCTCGGCGAGGCGGGGGAGTTCGAGCATGGCCGCCTAAAACAAACGGGGACCTCACCCATTGGGTAGGTGTTCAGCAACCCCGCACCGCGACGGGTACGACATCCACGACTCCGGGAGCCTCCGCGAGCTGCGCCCGAAGCGCCACGTACGCCTCCCAGCTCGACCCCGACTCGCGCACGCGCAAGAGATACACGCGCGACGGAGGCCCCCCGCTCAACACCAGCGTCCCCGCGCGACGGAGGACGCGCGCGATCTCCTGATCGGTAGCGGCGTCGCCGAATTCGATCCGTACGATGCGCCGGTAGTACCGCACGCTCTCTCCCGGAGCAGCCACCGAACTCGAGACGTCGGCGGGAAAGCAGTACGCCGGGACCACACGCGGCGGTGGACTCGTATCCGCCGCCGATTGGCACGGCCTCGCACCCGTGTTGGCGTGAATCTCGATCAGGCTCCCGTCAACGTAGAGCCGAATGACTCCCGGCTGACCGGTCGTGAGCACCGCTTCGCCCCGCAGCCGGGCCTTGGCGGGCGCGGGGATCACAAGGCCGCCTCGAGCGTTCGTGCCTTCGACCTCCCACGTCACCTCGACCTGCCGCGAGTACGAGTTCACCGCCCGGAACGTGGTCCCACAGATGTGCTCGAGCCCAACGCGTGGAACGATTGAAGCCCGAGCCTCGGTTCCGGACCAATCTCCAGCACAGACAAAGCTGGTAGAGGAGCCGCCGCCTGGCAGTGGGGTGTGGAGCGGCCAGTGCGGCGCATACCGGTCGCGCGCCTGACGGCACAACGTCTCGTCCTGCCGGACCCGGAGAAACAGGTCGCGGAGCAGCGGCTCGTGGCGGCGCGCGACGGGATTCTCCAGCAGCAAGATCGCGATGTCAGGGTGCTCCGCGCCGTAGCCCAACTCGTCGATCACGATCCCCAGAGCCGCGGTGTCCGCGTGAGCGTCACGCGCGACAGGAATCGCGTGGCGCTCGAACAGCAGGCGTCGGGCTCGTCGCGCAGCGTCGGAACGGGTCCGCCCGAGGATGGCGAGTAGATCCCGGTGATCCGCGACACGAGGATTGCCGACGAGCGACCAGCCGTACGAGCCAGCGCTCACGCCATCCATGCCCCGGACGAGGCGCCGCAAGTCGGCGACCGGAAGCGTCGAGTCGCGCGCCAAGACGCGCCACGAGACGTCCCACCGTACCCCGTCAGCCCGGCCAAGCGCGGCGTCCACCGAGGGCCGCCGCCACCATTCCGCGGTACGCGGAATCGGGTACTCGGGGCCGGCGCCTACAAACACGACGCGGCGCCGGTCTCGCGGCACAACCACCGCGTCGATCGGAGCGATCCCGGACTCGATGCAGAACACGGGCTCCGGCGCGCTGTCCGGGCCGACCACGACGCGCAGCAGATCGGCCGTGGCCTCGATTCGGTTGATGAGCAGGGCCTCGTTCGAGCACCCCGAGGTCCGCCCGGACGCGAGCGCGATCACCATGTAGCGACCGAAGTCCACGACGGGCGGCGCGGCCATGCTGTCGAGCAGGGCCGGATCAGCCGCGGAGCGGTACTCTCGTCCGAAGTACCGCCACAGCGTTCGCCAGGTCCGGTCGTCCCGGATCACGGCGGTGCCGGGCTCGGGAATGACTAGGTCGGCGGCGGGAAGGCGCGAGAATGAAATGGGGGCCGACGGCGCTTGGGCGGTTGCGCCGACAGCCAACACGAAGGTCAGGCTGGCGAGGTGCATGCAGGAGAGACGCCGGGAGACCGGCGTCTTGCACGCGCCTAGAACTCGCGCTTCTTCATCTCCGAAAAGAAGTCGCGCCGCTCGAGATCGTCGTCCGTCGTCTCGGCCGGCAGCGTGGGGTCGTATTTGCGACGCGTTTTGGGCTTCGCCTTCTCCGCCTTGGCTATGTTCTTCTTGATCAGCTTCGCCATCTTTTCGTCTTCGCTCTTGGACATCGGCCCCCCCCGCTCCCGGAGTTGAAGGACTGCCCCGAATTTACACTGCTCCCCCGTCATTTCCCAAATGAATGCTCCGGCCCCGGGTACCGTCCCTCGCGCACCTCCGCCGCGAACAGCTGGGCCGCCTCCCGCACGTCCTCGGCCATCGCCGCGTACTTCTTCACGAACTTCGCCGAGAAGCGGTCGTTCAGGCCGAGCATGTCGTGCAGCACCAGCACCTGACCGTCGCAGGCGGGTCCCGCGCCGATGCCG
>WNFK01156193.1_pt1 | contig 45176 bp, 45 predicted proteins | sample 5400281 | NCBI WGS metagenome assembly WNFK01 (sample SAMN13153350, study PRJNA577476) | soil metagenome | isolation source: 20 cm soil on Douglas fir-dominated hillslope | place: USA:California | collected 2013-09-17
GCCGCTCTGGCGCAAGCACATCGGCATGGTGGTGGAGTACACGGTGGGCGCGGAGACCGGCGACCGGGCCAAGCAGGACAAGGCGGTCAACGACCTGGTAGGCTACACGCAGGACTTCGGCGCTTTCCTGTCCGGCGCCAGCCCGAACCTGACCAAGGCGGTGGTGGCCGACCTGGTGAAGCACCACGTGGTGACGCTCAAGGACGTGATCGACGCCCAGGCCGCGAAGGATCAGGGCCGCGCCTTCATGGCCGAGCGTACCGGCGCGGGCCACATGCAGATGATCGCCGACCCGCTCGCGGAGGCGATCGTCCAGCAGTTCCCGGACAGCTTCTAGCACCCGTCGCGGTCTCGAGGGGGCGCCCCGGGTGAAGCCGCCCGGGGCACCTTCGCCCGCCGGGGCTCGCCTTGACAAGCCCGGGAGCCACGCGCAGAGTGTCCCCGAACCGGCCATGGATCGTCATCGAAGCGGGCGAACGGTCACCGCGCTGGGCCTGATCGCGCTCGCGATCCTGGCCGGCGCGGGTCCGGCGGTGGCGCACGGGACGGGAGCGCGGCTCCTCGACGTGCACGCCCACGGCAGCGCGCCCTCGACCTCGCCCGGTGGTCTCACCCACCTCGCATTGCCCGCAGGCGCCCTGCTCGTGATCGGCCTCGCGGTCCTGGCCGGGCTCGGGTGGCGGCGGGCCGGCTCGCTCGCCCGCCGGCGCGCGATCGCGGTCGCCCTGTCGCTGGTGCTGACCGTCTTCACCGTCGAGACGGCGGTGCACTCGGTCCACCACCTGGCCGATCCGCAAGCCGGCGCGGACTGTTCGGTGCTCTCCGGATCCCAGAATCTCGCCTGGGGCGCGGCCGACCTGGTCGCCACCGATGGCCCCCCGCTCGACGGCACCACCGCGGTGCCGGTCCGCTCCGACGACGGCCCGTGGTGGCAGCTCCACCGTCCCAGCCAGGGACGGGCTCCTCCCGCCTGACCGTCCCTCCGCGACTCACGCTCGAGCTCACCAACTGATCGCGCCACGCCCGGATCTCGTCCGGGCGCGGGGGGGATACCGATGAGCACCAGACGAATCGCAATTCTAGTGTGGGCGCTCGGCCTCGTGGCCGCCTCGACTCAGTCCGTTTCGGCCCACGGGCTGATCGGCCAGCGCTTCTTTCCCGCCACCCTGGCCATCGACGATCCGTTCGTGGCCGACGAGCTCTCGCTGCCGACCGTCCTCCACATCCGCAACCGGGGCTCCGACGAGAGCCCACCGACGCTCCAGACGGATCTGAGCGGGGAGCTGTCGAAGCGGCTCAGCCCGAACCTGGGTCTCTCGCTCGGAGGCACCTACACGTTCCTCGATCCGATCCCGGGGAAGTCGACCTCGGGGTTCGACAACATGGAGGTGTCGCTCAAGTACGTCTTCTGGCAGAACGCGGAGCACGAGACGCTGCTCTCGGCGGGCGCAAGCTGGGAGATCGGCGGGACCGGGAGCAAGAAGATCGGCGCGGACTCCTTCGACACGGTCACGCCGCAGTTCTTCTTCGGCAAGGGCTTCGGCGACCTGCCCGATGCGGTGGATTGGCTCAAGCCCGCCGCCCTCACGGGGGCCCTGGGTCTCGCCATCCCAGTGCGGCGGCTAAACAAGACCTTCTCCCTCGATGACGATGGCAACGTTCAGACCACGCACGACCTCAACCCCAAGACCTTCAACTGGGGCTTCTCGGTACAGTACAACTTGCAATATCTGCAATCCTTCGTGCGGGATGTGGGACTACCTGCGCCGTTCAATCGCATGATCCCGGTGGTGGAGTTCGCCATGCAGACGCCAATCGAGGGCCCGCATACCGGGCGCACGACCGGGACGATCAATCCGGGCATCATCTGGTTCGGGCGCTACATGCAGCTCAGCGTGGAGGCCGTGATCCCGGCGAACACCATGACCGGCAAGAACGTGGGCGTGCTCGCCCAGATCCACTTCTACCTGGACGACATCGCCCCGAAGATCTTCACGTGGACTCCGTTCCACGGCGTGCTCGGACCCACCCAACCCCAGTGACGCTGCGCGCGCTGCTGCCCGCGCGGCTAGTGCCAATACTGCTGGTGTCAGGAGCGCTCCTTGCCACGGTGGCTCCGGCCTGGGCTCACGTGTTCCCGGATCACTCCGAGCCCCGGGTCGGCCACGTGCTGGACACCCCACCGCCCGCGGTGCGGATCTGGTTCGACGGCGCCATCGAGCCGGTGTTCAGCACGCTCCGGGTCGAGGACGCGGGCAAGCGCCGCGTGGACCGCAACGACGCGCGCGTCGACTCGAGCGACCGGACCCTGCTCGAGGTGAGCCTCCCGTCGCTGCCGCCCGGGCGGTACCAGGTCTTCTGGAGCGTGGTGGCCCGCGACGGCCACCGCACCGAGGGCAGCTTCCCGTTCCGGGTCAAGTGATGGCGGAGGCGGTCGCCTGGCTCGTGCGGTGGGTCGGCTTCGTGGCGCTGGCCGGCCTGGTCGGCGGCCTCGCGGTGGATCTCTTCGTCCTGTCCGCGCACGCTCCGGAGCTGGGCGCGGTGCGCGGGCGCCTTCGCGCGCTCCGCCTCGGCAGCGCGCTCGTCCTGCTCGCGGCCTCGGGCGGCGAGCTGCTGCTGCGCGCCGCCACCATGAGCGGCGCCGGGCTCGGGGTCGCCGTCGCGGCGGTGCCGGCGGTGCTGACGCGCACCCACTTCGGCGCGATCTGGAGCGCCCGCGCCGTCGTGCTGCTGGCCCTGCTCGCGCCGGCGGGCGCCCGATCGCGCGCGGGGCGGAGTCTCGGCGCCCTGCTCGCGCTGGGCATCACGGCCACCGTCACGCTGACCGGCCACGCCGCGGACTGGGGCGACGTCTCGATCACCGCCGCGCTCGACTGGGCGCACGTCGTGGCCGCGACTACGTGGGCCGGCGGCCTCTTCGTCCTCGTGATGCTCGTGCTTCGCGCCGCGCCGCGGTGGCCGCCCACGCTCCTGCCCGCGGTGATGCGCCGCTTCTCCACGCTGGCCGCCGCGTGTCTCGCGGTGGTCGTGCTGACCGGCGCCTACCGGGCCTGGGTCGAGCTACCCACCGCGGCCGCGCTCTGGCAAACCGCCTACGGGCGCGTGCTGGCGGTGAAGGTCTTCCTGGCCCTGGGACTGGTCGGCTGCGGCGCGGTCAACCGATATCTCGTGCTGCCGCGTCTGGGGGTGGGGCGGGCCACCGGGCTCGCGGCGCGGCTCTTCCGTCTCGGACGGCTCGCGCTGGTGGGTCCGGGGCGCGCGGCGCGCCCGGCGCCGGCGTCACGGCTCGCCACCTGGGTGCTCCGTGAGGCGGCGCTCGCCCTCGCGATCCTCTGGTGCACCGCCATGCTCGTGGAGTCCACGCCGGCCCGCCACGCGGGCCACGCCGCGCACGCGGCCTTGTCGGAGGAGCCGAGGCGGGTGACCATGGCCGAGCTGCACGCCTCGGGCGGGATCCCGCCGGGGTGGCTCTTCAGCCCACCGCCGGGCGACGCCGAGCGGGGGCGCGAGGTCTTCGCGCGCCTCGGCTGCGCGGCCTGTCACCGGGTCGGCGACGGCGCGCCGTCCGCGTCCTCCGGCGTCGGCCCCGACCTCACCGACGCGGGCGAGCATCACCCGGCGGGCTACCTGCTCGAGTCGGTGATCAACCCGAACGCGGTGATCGTGGAGGGGCCCGGCTACACCGCCGCCGACGGCCGCTCCATCATGCCGAGCTACGCCGACCGGCTGACCGTCCCCGAGCTGCTCGACCTGGTCGCCTACCTGCGCACGCTCTGACGTCAGTCGTTGACGACCGGGTTCCGCCGCACGGTGGGCACCCCGATCTTGATGTAGGGGTGCGCCTCCGCCGCGTGGCAGGCGGTGCACGCCGCCCGCATGGTCTCGATCCGCTGCTTGAAGAGGTCCGGATCCTTGGCCTTGATCGCGTCCATCACCTGCACATACGGCCCCTTCAGGAAGAGCGCGTCGGCGTTCTTGCGGTACTGCGGCCGCCGCTCGAGACCGAGCGTCATCGCGTTGCCCATCTCGTGAGCCATGTGCTCGGCGTAGCCCCAGTTCCCGTCGACGCCGCCCCAGTACATCTCGGTGTAGCGATAGGCGACCTCGGCCATCGTCGTCTCGAAGCCGCGGAGCTGGCGCTCGATGGCCGGGGTGCGGGCGTCGGGAGCGAGGCGGACGAGCCAGCCCTTCTCGGCGGCGGGCGCGTGCGAGTGCACGTGCTGTGCGCGCGCGACCTCCCAGCCCGCGGTGGCGCCCAGGCCCAGCAGGGTCGCGGCCCCCGCGATCACGAAGTAAGAGCGAGTCCGGCGGGCGACACGTGTCATGGCGTCTGTCCTTTCACGGTGAAGGTGATGCGGCTGTCGACGACGTGCCCGTCCACCGACAGCACCCGATATTTGACCGTGTAGAGTCCCGCCGCGCGCGTCGTCAGCGAGACCGACAGCCGCCGGGGGTCGTCGGTCGTCACCGTAACGTCGCGGGCGTCCACCTGGGAGCCCGCCTCGCTCCAGACCGACGCGGTGCTGTACGCGGGCTCGAGCCGCTCGTTGAACCAGAGCTCGACGCGCTCCGGGGCCTGGGCGAGCACCGCCCGGTGCGGTGGCGACGATCGGACCAGGACCGCGTGGGCCTCGGCGGCCGGTCCGGCGAGGAGGGCGCTTGCGAGGAGCACGGTGGCGGCCAGGCCCAGCCGGGGCCAGCAGGCTCCACGCGTCATCACGCCCGCGCGAGGCTGGTCAGGAGCCGGCCACTGTGAACGCCACCGTGCCCTCGGTCACGTGCCCGTCCGCGGCCATCACCTTCCAGCGGGCCTGGTAGGCCCCCGCCCCGAGCGGGGGTAGCGGGTAGGCGAGGGTGTCTGGCGGCGTGTCCGGCTCCGGCCGGAGCAGCGCGATCGAGCGCTGGTGGGGTCCCAGGAGCTGCACCGAGCAGAGCGCCCGCTCCAGCCGGCTGTTGAATCGTAGCATCAGCCGGCGCGGCGCCGGGCCCGAGCTGCCCTGGGCCGGCGCCGACTCCAGGATGATGGCGTGCGCCTGCGCGGCCGGCAGCGGGAGCGAGCATGCCCAGATGATACCCAGGATCGCCGCGACCGCGAGCCGTCGCGTTCTCATCGCGCGCCCGGCAGGCGGACCGGCTGTACCACGGTCTTCAACGCCGGGAATTGCTCCTCGTGCCAGGCGACCAGGAACGAGCCGTCGCTCGCGAAGGCGACGTCGGGCGCGTAGGCCTTGATCGCCCTCGAGAGCACGTGGATCGGGCTCAGGGTCCGGCCCGCGTCGAGGGTGTAGCGCAGCAGGATGCGCCGGCGCACCGCGGTGGACTCCTCCCACACGACCACCGCGCGGCCGGCGGGGTCCACCGCCATGCGCGCGTTGTCGGGAATGGAGGTGGCCGAGGTGTGCAGCCGCCGGGCGGGACCGAAGCGCCGGCCGTCGGTCGAGACCGCGAAGCGCAGGTCGGGCCGGATGTCGGTGCCCTCGGTGTACCAGCTCATGTAGATGCGCCCGCGGCCATCCCAGCCGACCGCGCCCCCGCGATGAGGACACGCGTTGATCTTCCAGCGATCGGCGCTCACCAGGGTCGGATCGCCGAAGGTGCGCCCGCCGTCGCGCGAGACCGCCATCACCATGTCGCGGATGTCGCCGGGAAAGACCCGGCGCCAGGCCAGCGCCACCGTGTCGGCCGGCCCGACCGCTGCGTCGACCCGGCAGCACACGCAGGTGTCGTCGCCGACCTTTCGGATCGACTCGACGCGGGTGCCCCCGTCGACCACGCGGGCGAGCCAGGTGGCCGGGTCTGGCCGCCCCTCGTGGCCGTCGATCCAGGTCACGAGCACGGTGCCGTCGACGGCCACCGCGAGGCCGTCGAAGGAGTGCGAGATCGGGCGGTCCTCGTTCACGCGCAGCGGCGCCTCGAACGTGCGGCCGCCGTCGAGGGAGCGGGAGAGGCGCAGGTCGGAGGCGAAGAGCGTGCCCTCGGGCTTGGGCTTCTCCGAGGACCACGAGACGTACATCGGCCCGCCGCCCGCCGCGATCGCGAGGCGCGGCGGATGGTGGAGAGCCTCCACGCCCAGCCCGTCGGGATTCACCCGCCGAGGCGTCGTCTCATCGGGCAGGAGGAGATAGAGCTGGTTGGCGTGGCCCTCCTGCGCGGCCCACGCCACCACCGGCCGGCCGTCGGCCCGCGCCGCCACCGCGGCCCCGGAGACGTGGAACTCGTGTCCCCGGCTCACGTGCCTGTACTCGAGGCGCGGGCCCAGGATCAGGTCCGCGCCGTGCGCGGGGCCGACCAGGAGCGCCAGCGCGACCGCCGCGCCGCCGGCTCGCATGCTCATCGCCACCTCCAGGAGATGCCGCCGTAGAAGGATCGGCCGTCGCCGGGGAAGAAGAAGCGCCGGTTCGCGTCGTCCACCGCGACCGCCGCCGCATAGTTTTGGTCGGTCAGGTTGCGGGCCTCGAAGAAGACGCCGAGGCCAGTCGGCTTGTGCTCGAAGCCGGTCCGGAAGTTGACCAGGGTGTAGGCGTGGTTGCGCGCGTTGTTCTCGCTGTTGACGAAGTAGCCCTGCGGCACGATGTCGAGGCCCGGGGCCATCCAGAAGCCGGAGCCGTGGTCGTAGCGCAGCTCGGCCTGGATGAAGTGCGCCGGCGCGCCCGGCAGGTCGTTGTTGCCGAAGTTGACGTCGTCCACGAACTTGAAGCGCGACCAGGTGTAGGCGCCGCGGGCCCGCAGGGCGTCGCCGGTCCGGCCGAGGCCGATCCGCGGGAGGATGTCCTTCACGAGCAGCAGGTCGAGACCGACCTCCACGCCGGTGTGCCGCGAGCGGTCGATGTTGCGAAAGCGCGGGATCGTGAAGCCCGCGCCCGGGAAGGGCTGCACGTTGACGTTCTGGATCTCGTCCCACAGCTCGATGTCGTAGACCGACACGTCCCACGCGAGCCGCTCGCCCACGCGGCCGCGGGTGCCGACCTCGAACTGCCAGGACTTCTGCGCGGCGAGCTGGCCCAGGTTGCCGGCGAGCTGCCCGGGCGCGGTGATCTCGAGCAGGAGCGGCGGCTCGTAGGCGTGGCTGGCGTTGCCGAAGACCTGCACCGTCGGCGCGGGCTTCCAGATGAAGCCGGCGCGCGGGGAGGCGGCCGCGAAGTCCACCGCGTCGGATTGGTTGCCGTCGCTCAGGAAGCGGTCACGGACCTCGCGGGTGGTGTAGACTCCGCGGCCGCCCACGATCGCGGTGAAGGTGCGCGTCAGGTCGAGCTGGTCCTCGAGGTAGCCGGCCACCGTGTTCGCGATGTTGAACTGGTCCTTGGTCTTGGCGCCCCGGTTGCCGACCACGTTGGCGAAGTTGACGTCGATCTGCCGGGTGCCGAAGAACTGCAGGCCCGCGGTGAACCGGTTGGCCAGCCCCGCGAGCGGCGCGGTCAGCACGTAGCGCAGCTCGGTGCCGTAGCTGTAGGTGGTGTCGTCGATGATCGCGAAGGACAGCGGGTGATCGAGGTCCTGGTAGTTGAGCTGGGTGTACCACTCGAGCGCTTGGTCCTCGCCGAGCGGGGTGCGCACCGTGAGGGCGCCGCGGCCGTAGTCGTAGTCGCGGCCCTCCTTGAAGGGGGCATTGACCGGGTTCCGCTGCCGCGGATTGCGGTCCATCTCCTGCTGGGTGAGGGCGCCGGGGAGGTTCTCCTCGCTACGGACGTAGCCGAGGTCGAGCCGCACGGTGGTGCCACCGGGGAGGCGGTAGCCGAAGGTCGCGTAGGCGCGGCGCCGGAGCTGGTCGCCGTGCTGGCGGAAGCCGTTCAGCTCGGTGTCGCTGAGGCCCACGTAGAGATCGAACGGGCCGTAGACCTGGCCGGTGCCCACGTAGTTCTTGAGGAAGCCGAAGGAGCCGGCCTCGCTGCGCAGCTCGATCGGCGCGGCGTCGTAACCGGTCTTGCTCACGTAGTTGATGGCGCCCCCCAGGGTGTAGCCGCCGAAGCGCAGCGCGTTGGCGCCCTTGTAGACCTCGAGCCGCTTGGTGGTGAGCAGCTCGAGCGACTCGAAATCGGCGAAGCCGTCGGCGTCACCATACGGGAAGCCGTCGATCAGCACGGTGACGCCGCGCAGGTGGAAGTTGTTGCGCAGGCCCGAGCCACGGATCGAGAGCTGGCTCTCGTCGGCGGCGCCGAAGCGCGGCTGGACGAGCACGCCCGGCACGAAGTCGAGCGCGTCCTTCAGGTTGGCCGCCCGCGACTCCTCGATCTTCTGCTGGCCCACGACCTCGGTGCCGCCGGGCACGCGCTGGAGCTCCTCGCGCGCCTCCTCCTCGGTGCGCCGGCGCTCGTCGATGCCGCGTCCGCTCTCCACCACTACCGGCGGCAGGACCGGCGTGGGGCCGGTCTGGGCGAGGGCGGCGCCGGCCAGGGCGAGCACGCCGGCCACGACGACGAGCAGGTGAGGCCACACGATATGAAGATGCATAGGGGCTGGATCTCCTCGCGTCTAGCGCAGCTTGAATTCCACCGGCAAGAGCACCCACATCGCGACCGCGTCGGATCCCCGGCGCGCGGGGTCGAAGCGCCAGCGCTTCACCGCGTCCGTCGCCGCGTCGTCCAGCTCGGGATGCCCGGCGGACTTCTCGACGAGCACGTCCCCGATCCGTCCGTCGGCCAGCACGTGCACGCGCAGGAGGGTCGTCCCCTGGATGCCGAGCCTCCGCGGGGTCGCCGGGTAGCTGGGCCGCACCTGGTAGCCGCCCTGGGGGCGCGCCTGCCGCGTCACGCTTTCTGAGATCGCGGCGGCCAACGGGCCGACCGCGGCGACGGCGGGCGCCAGCGCGCCCGACAGAGAGGACACGATGGTCGTGGTGGGATTGGCCGGTGCGGCGGGTGACTCCGTGGGAGCGAGCGGGGTGCCGCTGCTGACCGGCTCGGGAGCGGGGGGCGGAGCGACCTGGGTCACGGGCGCGGGCGCCGGAGGGGGCGTCTCCGACCCAGCCGCTCGAGCCATCGCCTGCGGTCGCGGGGCTTCGATGAGCCGCGGGGGCCGGATCGGCGCGCGCGGCGCGGGGGGCGAGGCGGGCGCCTCCCGCGGAGGCTCCTCCTGGGTCTCTAGCGTGACCAGCTCTACCGGCAGGACCGGCGGGCGGACCGCGGCGGACACCCAGTGCTGCCCGACGACCAGGCCGGTCGCCAGCCCCAGGTGGAGCAGGCACGACACCGCGATCGGTGCCCCTCGAGACCGTAACAGCTCGACCAATGGAGTACTCCCCGCTAGCGCAGAGTCAGAGCACGAAACCTTCGGGACCCGCGCGGCCGAGAGAGCCGGACCGGCGCGGGACGAGCTTCGGGTTGGCTAGGCGGCGGGAGCGGGAGGGGCCCGGCCCTGATCGGGACCGAGCCAGCGGGCGGGCAGCGTCGAAAGGTCGGGCTCGGCGGCGTGCCCGGCGGCGGCGAGGACGATCGAGGTCTCGACGATCGCGTCGACCGCGACCGCGGACAGGTGCGCCGAGGCCGCCGCGATCGTGCAGGCGTCGACCTGCTTCGGATCGAGCCCGTGGTGAACCGAATGCAGCGCGTTCTCGAACGCGAAGAGCGTCAGCAGCAGGGCGAGGCACAGCACCAGGATCCGGCGCGGGCGCCGGCGCAGCGCCACCCCCGCCACCACGAGGGCGCCCGCCGCGATCCACGGCGTGAAGCCGGCGGAATCGGCGGGCGCGGTGACGGCCGGGGCCGGTGACGGGGCCTCTGGTGCGCTCGAGGCCTCGGGGGTCCGAGGCACGGGCTCGATGATCGGTGCGGACGAGTGGGCCATCGCGGGCCCGGTGGCCGCGAGCAGGGCCACCGCAGCCAGCAGGACACCGATGAGCACGATCGTCCGGTTCGCTGACATCGCAGGCAGGGTACCGGATCAACTCACGAGCGTCAATCACGGTTCCCTCGACTCGTTGACGGGGGCGGAGTCGCTGTGGGATCATAACGTCCCGCCATGAAAGTCCATTTCACGACGCTCGGGTGCCCCAAGAACCAGGTGGACTCCGAGCTGATGCTGGGCATGCTGACCGAGGCCGGCCACGAGATCGCGTCGGCGGCCGAGGCGGCCGACTGCCTGGTGGTCAACACCTGCGCCTTCATCGACCGGGCGCGCGAAGAATCGGTCAACACCATCCTCGAGCTGGCTCATCTGAAGGCGCGCGGCCGGGCCCGGGCGCTCATCGTCACCGGTTGCCTCACCCAGCGCTACGGGCTCGAGATCAGCAAGGAGATCCCGGAGGTCAGCGCGATCCTCGGCACCTCGGAGCTGCACCGCATCGTGGACCTGGTCAACCAGGCCGACGGCCGCCAGGCGTGGGTGAGCGCCGCGCCGCCCGGCTATCTCTACGATGCCCAGACCCCGCGGCTCCTCACCGGGCGGGTGCCCTACGCCTACGTCAAGATCGCGGAGGGGTGCGACATGGGGTGCACCTTCTGTGCGATCCCCCAGTTTCGCGGCAAGCACCGCAGCCGGCCCCTCACGGACATCGTGGCGGAGGTGAGCGGGCTCGCCCGGCGCGGCATCCAGGAAGCCATCCTGGTGTCGCAGGACACGCTCGCCTACGGGCGCGACCTGCCCGGCAACGGGGACATCGGCGACCTGCTCCTGGCGCTGTCCGACACGTCGATGCCCTGGATCCGCCCCATGTATCTGCACCCCGCCCACGTGACCGAGCGCCTGATCGAGAAGTGGCGGCGCGCGCGGGTGGTGCCCTATCTCGACATGCCGGTGCAGCACGGCGACGACGCGATCCTGCGCGCCATGCGCCGCGGCGTGACCGCCCAGCGTATGAAGGACATCGTGGCGCGTCTGCGCGACGCGCTGCCCGGCGTCACCCTGCGCACCACGCTGCTGGTGGGCTTTCCCGGCGAGACCGAGGCCGCGTTCGAGAACCTGCTCGCCTTCGTGGAGGACGTGGCGTTCGACCGCCTCGGCGTCTTCACCTACTCGGTGGAGGAGGGCACGCCCGCCGCCGACATGCCGGACCAGGTCCCGGCCGAGGTGATGGCGGAGCGGGCGCAGCAGGTGCAGGACCTCCAGGATCGCCTGGCCTGGCCGCGCCAGAAGGCGCTCTTCGGCACGCGGCAGACCGTGCTGGTCGACGGGCCGAGCCCGGATCCGGCATTCCCCTTCGAGGGCCGCACCGCGGGCCAGGCGCCCGAGATCGACGGCGTGGTGCTGCTGCGCAACGCGCGCCTCACCCCCGGACGCTTCGCGGACGTCGGCATCGTCGAGGTGGACGGCTACGAGCTCGTCGGCGAATAAGTCGCTCGGCGTCCTCGATCGCCTGGCCTTCGTGCTGGCCAGCGTCTTCGGGGCCGGTTACTCGCCGGTGGCGTCGGGCACGGTCGGCAGCTTCGTCACCGCGGTCGCGCTCTGGCTCCTGCCCTTCACGCCGCTGCGGATCGCGGTCACCCTGGTCGCGGTCATCCTGATCGGCATCTGGGCGGGCGGGCGCGTCGAGCGCGTGCTCGGCCGCAAGGATCCGGGCGTGATCGTCATCGACGAGGTCGCGGGCATGCTGCTGTCGGTGATCGTGCTGCCGCGGACCCTGCCGGTGCTGGTCACCGCGTTCCTCCTCTTCCGGCTCTTCGACATCTGGAAGCCGTTCCCGGCCCGTGAGAGCCAGGCCCTCACCGGCGGCATGGGCGTGATGGTGGACGACCTCATCGCCGGGCTCTACGCCCTGGTCCTCGTCATGGGAGCCCGGGCGCTCTTCGGCGTGCCCGCGTGAGGCCATGAGCCAGACCTGGATCGTCACGGTGGGCGCGGCCCGGCTCGGCTCGGCCGACGACCCGGCCGGGCTCCTGGTCGCGCGCGCTCTTCTCGCCGACGGCGTGCCGGTGGCCTCGCGCCAGATCGTGGACGAGGACGAGACCGCGGTCGAGGAGGCGCTGCGCTCCGCCGTCGAGGCCGCGTCCCTGGTGGTGGTGCTCGCGCACCCCGGGGGGTCGAGCGGCGAGGTGGTGCGGCGCGCGCTGTCGCGGCTGACCGGGGCCCGCCTCGTGCTCAACGACAAGCTGCTCGCGCTGCTCGAGGAGGACTACGCCCGTCGCGGCCAGGCGATGCCACGCCGGCTCGATCGCCTGGCCCTGCTGCCGCAGGGCGCGGTGCTGTGGCCGGGCGCGGGCGAGCCCGCGTGGGTGCTCGAGAGCAAGCGGGCGGCGGTGGCGGTGCTCCCGGCGGGCTCGGCCGCGCTCGCGAGCCTGGTGGAGCAGCAGCTGCGGCCGCTCGCCCGGCAGCGCGCGGGCGCGGGTGAGAGGACGGTGCTCCGCACGCTCCACACCACCGGGCTCGCGCCCGCCGACGCCGAGGAGCGGCTCGGACGCTGGCTCGGGACGGACGGGCCGGTGGCGGTCGCCTGCGTGCCGGTCGACGGCGACGTGTGGGTGCAGCTGCGCGCGCGCGCCCAGTCCCGCGCGGCCGCCGAGGCGGCGCTGGCGCCGGTCGAGCGGGAGATCCGCGAGGCGCTCGGGCCCGATTGCTGGGGCCGCGATGAGGACACGCTGGAGGTCGTCGTCGGTCGCCTGCTGCTGGATCGGCACCTCACCGTGTCGATGGCCGAGTCCTGCACCGGCGGCCTGGTCGGCCACCGGCTCACCAACATCGCCGGCTCCTCCCGTTACGTCGAGCGCGGCGTGATCGTGTACTCGAACCAGGCCAAGGAGCAGCTCCTGGGCGTGCCCGAGGAGACGCTGCGCGCCCACGGCGCGGTGAGCGCGCCGGTGGCCGAGGCGATGGCGGCCGGGATCTGCCGGATCTCGGGCTCGGCCTGCGGGATCGCGGTCACCGGCATCGCGGGGCCCGACGGCGGCACCCTCGCCAAGCCGGTCGGCACCGTGTTCATCGCGGCCGCCGCGCCGGGCCCCGAGGGGACTCGCATCGCGGTCCGGCGCTTCCGCTTTCCGGGCGGCCGGGAGGCGGTGAAGTGGCAGTCCTCGCAGGCCGCGCTCGACATGCTTCGCCGCGCCCTGCTGCCGCGGGCGTGATCCGCGCCTTCGTCGCGATCCTCCTCGGCGACGCGGTGCGGGAGGCGGTGGCCGCGGTGGTCGAGCGGCTGCGCCCGCTGGGCCCGGCGGTGGCCTGGGTGCCCGCCGCGAACCTGCACCTGACGCTGCAGTTCCTGGGTGACCAGCCCGAGGAGCGGCTCGCCGCGGCGGAGGCCGCGCTGCACGACGCGGCGGGGGCGAGCGCGCCGATCGAGGTGACGCTCCACGGGATTGGCGCGTTTCCCGGGCTCGAGCGTCCGCGCATCCTCTGGGTCGGGCTGGCCCACGGCGCGCTCGAGGCTCGCGCCCTGCAGGCGCGGGTGGCCGAGGCCCTGTCTCGCGAAGGATTCCCGCGAGAAGACCGCGCCTGGCATCCCCATCTCACGATCGGACGGGTGTACGACGAGCGCCGCTGGCGCCGCGAGGCCGGCCCGGCGCTGCGCCAGGCCCTGGCCCAGGCGGCGACCACCCGGTTCGGCACGCTGCGAATCGTCGAGCTGGCCCTGATGCGCAGCGAGCTCTCGCCGCGGGGGGCGCGCTACACCATCCGGCACGCCGCTCCGCTGGGCGGCGGTGGGGCGTCGAGCGGCCCGGCCTGAGCGGGCGCGGTCGCGGGCTGTATCGAAGTGGGGACATTGACACGGCGTGCGCCAGATTCCACACTGCGGCTCGGATGCGACGGGCGCCTGCGTTGACTTTGATCGGGGCGCGCTCGTATCATGGGAGAACTTGTTGAACTACCGCGTGTTTCTGTCTACCCCTCGAGCCCGCCAGGGCTCCTTCCACGCCCAGTCGAGGAGATCAGCATGGCTGATGTGAAGACCGACCGCCGCCAGGCCCTGGACCTAGCGATTGCCTCGATCGACCGCCAGTTCGGGAAAGGCGCGATCATGCGCCTGGGCCAGAACGGGGCGTTCGACGAGATCGCCGTCATTCCCACCGGCGCCATGCAGCTCGACGTGGCGCTCGGGATCGGCGGCATTCCGCGCGGGCGCATCACCGAGATCTACGGTCCGGAGTCGTCCGGCAAGACCACGCTGGCGCTCCACATCATCTCGGAGGCCCAGCGCATGGGCGGGACCGCCGCGTTCATCGACGCCGAGCACGCGCTCGATCCGATCTACGCCAAGAACCTGGGCGTCAACACCGACGAACTGCTGATCTCGCAGCCCGACACCGGTGAGCAGGCGCTCGAGATCGCCGAGACCCTGGTCCGCTCCAACGCGGTCGACGCCATCGTGATCGACTCGGTCGCCGCGTTGGTACCGCGGGCGGAGCTCGACGGCGACATGGGCGACTCCTTGCCGGGCCTCCAGGCTCGCCTGATGTCGCAGGCCCTCCGGAAGCTGACCGCTGCCATCGCCCGCTCGGGCGGCTCGGTCATCTTCATCAACCAGATCCGGGAGAAGATCGGGGTCATGTTCGGCTCCCCCGAGACCACCACCGGGGGCCGGGCGCTCAAGTTCTACTCCTCGATCCGGCTGGACATCCGGCGCCAGGACACCATCAAGAATGGCACCGAGGCGGTCGGGGTCCGGACCAAGGTCAAAGTGGTGAAGAACAAGCTCTCTCCGCCCTTCCGGGAGGCCGAGTTCGACGTCATTTACGGGGAGGGCATCTCCAAGGAGGGGTCGGTCCTGGACCTGGCCTCGGAGCACAATGTTGTCGAAAAATCCGGTACTTGGTACACCTATAAGAGTGAGCGGATCGGTCAGGGCCGCGAGAACGCCAAGCGGTACCTGAAGGAAAATCCCAAGATCTTGGTCGAAGTCGAGGCCAAAGTCCGCGACGCCCTGGGCCTCAGGCCAATCGGAGGGGCGGCGCCGGCCCCGGCCCCGGAGAAGACGGCCAAGTAGGAGCGAGCGACGATGGAACTCCAGCAGCTGCTGTCGGAGACGGCGCAGCGCAAGGCCTCGGACCTGCATCTGAAGTCGGGTTCGAAGCCGATCCTCAGGATCCACGGCCATCTCGAGGTGCAGGACGACCTGCCCATGGTCACCCGCGAGTTCATCGACAAGATGGCCGAGAGCCTGCTGGGCGAGCGCCGGGTCGGCATGCTGCTGGAGGGACGCGAGATGGACCTGGGCTACATGCTGCCCGGGATCGGTCGCTTCCGCTGCAACCTCTTCCTCGCCATGGGCGAGGTGCGTGGCGTCTTCCGGCACGTGCCCGAGCGCATCCCCGCCTTCCAGGAGCTGCACCTGCCCAAGGTGCTCGAGCGGCTGTCGATGGAGCGCCGCGGGATGATCCTGGTCACCGGGATCACCGGCTCCGGCAAGTCGACCAGCCTCGCCTCCATGATCGACTTCATGAACCGGAGCCGGAACGACCACATCGTCACCATCGAGGACCCGATCGAGTTCGTGCACCAGGACAAGAAGTGCGTGATGAGCCAGCGCGAGATCGGCCACGACTCGATGAACTTCGCCCAGGCCCTGCGCGCCGCCCTTCGCGAAGACCCCGACATCATGCTGGTCGGCGAGCTGCGCGACGTGGAGACCATGGAAGTGGGTCTCCACGCGGCGGAGACCGGTCACCTGGTGCTCTCCACGCTCCACACCCTGAACGCGGCGGAGACCATCAACCGGATGATCTCCATGTTCCCTCCGCACCAGGAGGACCAGATCCGGGGTCAGCTCGCCTCGGTCATCCAGGGCATCGTCTCCCAGCGGCTCGTGGTGCGCGCCGACGGCCGGGGCCGCGTGCCCGCGGTGGAGATCATGATTGCCACTGGCCTCATCCGTGACTGCATCCGCGAGTCGGAGAAGACCCCGCAGATCCCGAGCGTGATCGCGGCGGGCACCGCCCAGTACGGCATGCAGACCTTCGACCAGTCGCTCCTGCAGCTCTATCGCGAGGAGCTGGTCACGTACGAAACCGCCCGCGACGCGGCCACCAACCCGGACGACTTCGATCTCAAGGTGAAGGGCATCTTCTCCACCGGTGAGATGACGTGGGAGCACCCGGGGGGGAGCAGCACCGCGTCCACCCACACCCCTCCGGCCCAGCCCGCGAGCCTCAGCGGGGTCGCCGCGCCCGCCGCGCCGGCCGCGCGGAGCCCCTTCGGCAAGCGGGCCTAGAATCCCGGTGCCGGGGCGCCGCGCCCGCCGTCCCGGGGAGCCGCGCCCGCAGCCGACACTCGATGAGAAGGCCGCCAGACTGGCGGCCTTCGATCTTCTCGCCCGGAAGTCCTGGAGCGGGCGGGAGTTGACCCGCCGCCTCCGCCGCCGGGGCGCCCCCGCGGAGGTCGCCCAGACGGTGGTCGCCGACCTCACCACCCGCGGTTACGTGGACGACCAGGCCTTCGCTCGCTGGTGGGCCGAGGCGCGGGCCCGCGGCCGCCGGGTGGGCAGCCGCCGGCTCCGCCAGGAGCTGCTCGCCAAGGGCATCCCCCGCGAGATGACGGACGCGGCCATCGCCGCCGCCTTCGAGGAGGTCGGCGAGGCCGATCGAGCTCTCGAGGCTGCGCGTCGCCGTCTTCCCGGGCTGCTGCGGGGCAAGGGGGACCGGGCGGCCGCACGCCTCGCCGACTACCTGCTCCGGCGCGGCTATCCCGCTCCGGCGGTGCGCCGGGCGGTCCGCACGCTGCTCACCGATCGCGCGGGCGACCTCCCGCCCGCCGACGAGGATGACGGCGGCGAATGATATCGCCTATATGAGTAGTGGGGTTTTACGAGGGGTTAGACTGAGGCGCAGCGGCAGCGCGATATAACTCCGGTATATAACCGTTCAGATACGCGGAGAGCCCAGCCACCTGTCGCTCGCGTGCTTGGCCGAGCTCATCGGGCAGGACGTGCTGGTAGCTGACGAGAGAGCCAAGGTTGCTGTGGGTGAGCAACTTGCTCCGCACGGTGGGATCAATCCCTGAGCGGCGGCGAATCAACTCCATGGTGTGCCGGACAACGTGCGGGGTGACAGTAAAGCGCGTGATACCTGCCGCGTGCCCCAGGCGGATGACGAGCGAAGTTACAGCAGCTGGCCGATAGCGCTGACCGCCGGTGTCTAGGAAGAGCGCTTCCCCCGGATCAGGCATGTTGCGCTCGATGCGCCAGTCAAAGAGCATCTTCACGACGGGTGGGGAGATAGGAACTTGAACCGTGCTCCCACCCTTCACGACAACTTGAAGGTGTGTCTCCGAGCCTATCGAGAGCAGGTCTCCGAAGTTGGCCCCGCACAGCTCGGCCCGCCGTAGCCTCGTATCTAGGCGCTGGGAGAACGGAATAACCGCCCCTGCCTAAGGCTCCCCCAGCGGGGTGCCGTAGGTGACTCCCACACGTGACTCGGCTGTAGTAAGGTCGCTGCTGGCCGACAGACCCTGTCCCTCCTAGACGATGCGGCCACGTGAGGGTCGTGTGGACCGACGAACATTTATTGGCACCTTAGCGGGCGGCCTCCTCGCGGCGCCGCTCGCCGGCGAGGCGCAGCAGGCGGGCCGCGTCTATCGGATCGGTTTTCTGCGCGCCGGCCGCCCGCCCGACAGTTTCGTCGCGGGATTCAAGCAAGGCCTGCAGGAACTCGGTTACGTCGAAGGCCGCAATATCATCATCGAATACCGGTTCACGGACGGAAACATCGAACAACTGCCGGGCCTGGTCGAAGAACTGATACGACTCAAGGTCGACCTCATCCTGGCGTCTGCCGCACCGCCAGCCCTCGCAGCCCAGAAGATGACCCGAACACTGCCTATCATCTTTGTGGGCGTGATCGATCCGGAGGAGCGGGGAATCGTCTCGAGACTGGCACGGCCCGGCGGCAACATCACAGGACTCACATCCCATGCCGCTGACCTCAACGGGAAGCGTCTGGGGATTCTGAAAGAGCTTTTGCCCGGCCTTGAGCGTGTTGCGGTTTTTTGGAATCCGGCGAATCCGACCAACCACACCCAGCTGACAAACACGGAGGGAGCGGCGCGCAAGCTCGGTGTGCAGGTCCAGCCCTTGCCGATCAACAGCCCGGACGATTTCGAGCCGGCGTTCAAGGCCGCACGCGGCGCAGGCGCATTGCTCCAGCTGGATAGCCCGTTCCTGCTGACGCACCGGACGCGGGTGGTAGAACTCGCTAGGAGAAGCCGGCTGCCCGGGATCTACGGCTTCAAAGAAGTCGTAGAGGCCGGGGGCCTCATGTCCTACGGTGCGCACTACGAAGAGTTGTACAGGCGCGCAGCAACCTACGTGGACAGGATTCTCAAGGGCGCCAAGGCTGGCGACCTCCCCGTCGAGCAGCCCACCAAGTTCGAATTGGTAATCAACCTCAAGATCGCCAAGGCCCTCGGCCTGACGATTCCCCCGTCGCTCCTGCAGCGGGCGGATCAGGTGATCGAGTAGCTCGGCCACAGGCCAGCCGTGCGAGTCGTGGCGTGTGAGGCGATGGTTGCTCTGCTCCTAGCCGGAATCCTGTCCGGGTGTTCAGTGTCGCCTGAGCGGCAAGAGGCTCTCCGCCGGGCCTGGGCAGAGGGAGAGGCCGAACGGGCCCAAGAATGCCAGCGCCATGGCTTCCCATATACGGCCGGTGTCTGCACCGGCCCAGGAGGAGGCCCATGATCAATTGTGGATGAGCGTGGGGAATTCCGCTGGCTCGTTACGTGCTCCTGCGGTTGGGGACGCGAGTGCGTCTCGCAATGGGCGGCAGAGTCGGTGAGCAGGTTGCATAGGCAGCTTGGAGCGGTCGGCGTGGACCCCATGACGCATGTCAAAGCTCCCGCGGACCACAGCCCCGGCGAGCAACTGCCGCTGGTCTAACGCGCTCACCCAGCACCGGCACGAACGTAGCGGGCCCTCTCGTGGACAGTGATTTTAGGAAGACGCACCGCCACCGTCGCCCCGCACGGTGGCGTCTAGCTAAGCCCTGCTTGACCAGTAGGCCGCTGATGGCGAATTGCGTCGGTTATACGCTCCTTATATAGAAACCGGCCGCGGGCTATAACCTTGGCGGATCGTGCGTTCAGGCATTTGCCCAGTCCCACCGGGCCTTTAACTCGCATTCGCCCTCCCGGTGCGTCATAATATCGCTCCTATGACCGGGAGCGAGATCCGCGCACGATTCCTCGACTATTTCCGCCGCCGCGGCCACACCGTGGTGCGCTCGTCCCCCCTGGTGCCGGCCCAGGACCCCACGCTCCTGTTCACCAACGCGGGCATGGTGCAGTTCAAGTCCGTCTTCCTCGGGGAGGAGCGCCGCGAGTACGTGCGGGCCGCGACCGCCCAGAAATGCGTGCGGGCGGGAGGCAAGCACAACGACCTCGAGAACGTCGGGCGGACGGCGCGGCACCACACGTTCTTCGAGATGCTGGGCAACTTCTCCTTCGGTGACTACTTCAAGGAAGACGCGATCCGCTTCTGCTGGGAGCTGCTCACCGAGGAGCTGGGGCTGCCCAAGGACCGCTTGAAGGCCACCGTCTTCACCGACGACGACGACGCCTTCGCGCTCTGGAAGTCGGTGGCCGGCCTCGGTGAGGACCGGATCCTGCGGCTAGGCGAGGAGGACAACTTCTGGGCCATGGGCGACACCGGCCCGTGCGGGCCCTGCTCGGAGGTCCACTTCCACCAGGGTGACCACCTGCCGTGCGCCGAGGAGCAGGCGGGGCGGGTCTGCCAGGGCGCGGCGTGCGACTGCGACCGCTGGCTCGAGATCTGGAACCTGGTGTTCATGCAGTTCAATCGCGACGCGAGCGGCAAGATGACGCCGCTGCCGAAGCCGTCGATCGACACCGGCATGGGCCTCGAGCGGGTGGCCGCGGTGCTCCAGGGCAAGCAGTCGAACTACGATACCGATCTGCTCCGCCCCCTCATCACGCGCGTCGAGGAGCTCTCCGGCAAGACCTACGGGCGCGACGAGGAGGCCGACGTCTCGATGCGGGTCATCGCGGACCACGCGCGCGCGGCCACCTTTCTGATCGCCGACGGGGTGACCCCGTCCAACGAGTGGCGCGGCTACGTGCTGCGCCGGATCATGCGGCGGGCGATGCGCCACGGGCGGATGCTGGGCCTCGAGGCGCCCTTCCTCTGGGACGTGACCGGCAGCGTGGTGGCGGTCATGGGCGACGCCTACCCGGAGATCCGCGAGACGCAGGCGCGGGTGGCCGACACGGTCCGCCAGGAAGAGGAGCGCTTCGCGGAGACGCTCGATCTCGGCATGGCCCGGATCAAGGAGGAGATCGATCGTCGCGCGCCTCGGTCTTCCGCTCCGGTGGTCGATGGGCGCTTCCTGTTCACGCTCTACGACACGTACGGGTTCCCGCCCGATCTGGCGAAGGAAGTGTTCGAGGATGCGGGCTGGCAGATCACCGCGGAGACGGATCGGGTCTTCGATGCCGAGATGGAGGCGCAGCGCGAGCGCGCCCGCGCCAAGGCCTCGTTCGGGGCTGGTGATGCCGGCGGCGATCCCGAGGTCGCGATCTACCAGCGGCTCTCGACCGAGCTCGCCAGGCCGCAGTTCCTCGGCTACGGCGCGCTCGCCGCGCCCGCGCGCGTCCTGGCCCTGGTGGCGGATGGGCAGCGGCGGCGGGAAGCGCGGCAGGGCGAGACCGTCGAGATCATCCTCGACCGCACCCCGGCGTATGCGGAGTCGGGCGGCCAGCAGGGCGACACCGGCCTGATGGTGGGGCGCGAGGGGCAGGGGACGATCGAGGACACGTTCTATCGCGGCAGCCAGCTCATCGTGCACCGCGTGGCGGTCACCCAGGGCCACCTGCGCGAGGGCGAGGAGGTGGCGGTGAGCGTGGAGTCGCGCCGGCGGCAGGGACTGCGCCAGCACCACACCGGGACCCACCTGCTCCACGCGGCTCTACGAAAAGTTCTCGGCACGCACGTCGGCCAGGCCGGCTCGCTGGTGGCGCCCGACCACCTGCGCTTCGACTTCTCCCACGGCGCGTCGGTCAAGGACGGCGAGATCGAGAACGTCGAGAGCCTGGTCAATGAGCAGGTGCAGGCCAACGTGGTGGTGAGCCCGGCCGAGATGAACCTGCAGGAGGCGCTGCGCACCGGCGCGATGGCCCTCTTCGGCGAGAAGTACGGCGACCGGGTGCGCGTCATCCGCATCGGCGACTTCTCGACCGAGCTCTGCGGCGGCACCCACCTCGACGCCACCGGGCAGATCGGCCTCTTCAAGGTGACGGACGAAGGCGCGGTGGCCGCCGGCGTGCGTCGCATCGAGGCGGTCACCGGCGAGCACGCGCTCGCCCACGTGGGGCGCGAGGAGGCGGCGCTGCGCGAGTCGGCCGGTCTCCTCAAGATCCCGCCGCTCGAGCTGCCCCGCCGGCTCGCCGCGCTCCTGGAGGATCAGAGGCGGCTCGAGAAGCAGCTCGCCCAGCTCGAGAGCAAGCTCGCGCGCACCCAGGCCCAGGACCTCGTCACCTCCGCGCGAGACGTGGCGGGGGTGCCGGTGCTGGCCGCGCGCCTCGACGGCCTCGACGCAGACGGGCTCCGCTCGGTGATGGACACCCTGCGCGATCGCCTGCCGTCGGGGGTCATCCTCCTGGGCAGCGCGGTCGACGGCAAGGTGAGCCTCGTGGCCGCGGTGTCGAAGGATCTGATGAAGCGCTTCCCGGCGGGTCGTCTCGTGCAGGACGTCGCCAAGATGGTGGGCGGCGGCGGCGGCGGCCGGCCCGACCTGGCCCAGGCCGGCGGCAAGGACGCATCCAAGCTCGACGAGGCCATCGCCTCCGTCGCCGGCTGGGTGGAGCGCGTGGCCAAGGCGTAGCTTCATGGCAACGGGCCGCCGCACGGTGCGCACCATGTGCCCGATGAATTGTCATCCCACCCTGTGTGGCATGCTGGTCACCGTCGAGGACGGGCGGCTGCTCGAGGTCGCGGGCGATCCGGACAACCCCGATAGCCGCGGCTTCCTGTGCGTGCGCGGCCACGCCGCGCGCGAGATCCTGGACAATCCGAAGCGGCTGCTCCACCCCCTCGTGCGCGATCGCCGGGACGCGCCGCTGCGGGAGGCGGGCTGGGACGAGGCGCTCGATCGCATCGCCCACCACATGCGGGCGGTGGGTCGCGAGGCGGTCGGCCTCTGGTCGGGACACGGCTTCTTCGCGACCAACTACGGGGTGCGGGTGAACTCCGAGCTGCTGCGCCGCTTCGCCAACCTCTGGGGCTGCCAGTGGTGGGCGCCCACCATGATCTGCTGGGGGCTCGGCGGCTTCGGGATCGGGCTGACCGGTCCGCTCGAGACCAACACCAAGGAGGACCTGGGCGCGCACGCGAGCCTCGTCGTCCTGTGGGGCGCCAACCTCGCGAGCCAGCCGAACACCGGCCGGCACCTGGTCGCGGCCCGCCGCCGCGGCGCCCACGTCGTCACCATCGACGTGCGCCGCACCGAGGCCGCCGCCCAGTCCGACGAGGTGCTGATCCTGCGGCCCGGCACCGACGCGGCGCTCGCGCTCGGGATCATGCACGTGCTGATCGCCGAGGGCCTCCACGATCGCGAGTTCGTCGCGCGGCACACCGTCGGCTTCGACGCCCTCGCGGCCCACGTGGCGCCGCATACTCCGGAGTGGGCGGCGTCGGTGACCGGGGTCGACGCGGCCGCGATCGTGGCCCTCGCGCGCCGCTACGCCGCGAGCCGCCCCGCCATGATCGTGCTCGGCGGCTCCAGCATGCACAAGGGCGCCAACGGCTGGCAGGGCGCGCGCGCGGTGGCGTGTCTGCCCGCCCTCACCGGCAACCTGGGCATCGCGGGCGGCGGCCTCGGGCCGCGGCACGGCAGCAAGGGGCACGGCCACGGCCTGGCCGACATCGCGGAGACCGCGCGGCGCCCGCCCGGCCACTACGTGCCGAACCAGATGCCGCGGATCACCGAGGCCCTCGAGGACCGCCGCGTGCGCGCGCTGCTCCTCTTCGGCACCGACATGCTCTCCTCGTTCGCGGACAGCGGGCGGGTCGAGCGCGCGCTCGCCCGACAGGACCTGATCGTCGTCCAGGATCTCTTCCTCAACGACACCGCGCGGCGCTTCGCGGACGTGGTCCTGCCCGGCACCGCGTGGGTCGAGGAGCTGGGCTGCAAGGCCACCAACACCCATCTCTACCTGATGGAGCCCGCGCTCGCCCCCGCGGGGCAGACGCGGCCCGGGGCGTGGGTGCTGCGCGAGCTCGCGCGGCGACTCGAGGTCGCCGACTTCTACCCGTGGGCGGGCGACGAGGGGCCCATCGACGCCATCCTCGACCATCCCGCCACCGGCCACGCCACGGTGGCCGCGCTGCGTGCGGAGGGCGGCATGCGGGCCTTGCGGGTCTCGCACGTGGGCCATCCGGACCTCGTCTTTCCCACCCCGTCCGGCAAGGTCGAGTTCTACTCGTCGCGCGCGCGCGATCTCGGACTGCCGCCGCTGCCGGTCCACGAGCCGCTGCCCGCGTCGTCCTATCCGCTGGTGCTGCGCCAGGGGCGGACGCTCGCGCACTTCCACGGCTTCTACGACCACGGCCGCGCGCTGCCCTCGCTGGCCGCGCTCGAGCCCGAGCCGGTGCTCTGGATCTCGCCCGCCGACGCGACCGCTCGCGGGGTCGGGGAGGGCGCGCGGATCCGCGTGTTCAACCAGCGCGGGGAGATGGCCGCGCGGGCGCGCGTCACCGACCGCGTGCCCACGCACACCGTGTGGATGCGCGACGGCTGGGACGGGCTCAACCGGCTCACCTCGGGCGAGGCGTGCCTGCCCGACGGCGCGGTGGACGTCTTCGGCTTCTCGGCCGGCCAGGCTGCGTTCGACGCGGCGGTGGAGGTGGCGCCTGCCTGACCGGCCGCGCGCGGTGCTGCTCGACTTCGGCGGCACCCTCGACGCCGACGGGCTCACCTGGAAGGAGCGCTTCTTCCGCCTCTGGGACGCGGAGGGCGCGGCCGGCCCCCGCGAGGCCTTCGATCCGGTCTTCTACGCGGCCGACGACGCGCTCGTCGGCGCGATCCCGCGCACGCTGTCGTTCGAGGACACGGTGCGCCGCCTGACCGCCGGCCTGGCCGACGCGCTCGCGGTGCGGGAGGCGCCGGTGATCGAGCGCGTGGCCCAGCGCTTCCTCGCCGACGCGCACCGGCATCTGCGGCGCAACCACGCGATTCTCGAGCGTCTGCGGCCGCGCTATCGCCTCGGCATCGTGTCCAACTTCTATGGCAACCTCGACACCGTGTGCAATAATGTAGCGATTCTGCCGTTCTTCGGCGTCATCGTCGACTCCGAGCAGGTGGGATGCTCGAAGCCCGATCCGCGCATCTTCTGGACGGCGCTGGAGCAGCTCGGGGTGACCCCCGCGGACGCCACCTTCGTGGGCGACTCGGCGGCCCGGGACATGGCGGGTGCGCGGGCGCTCGGCATGCGGCACATTTGGCTGACCGGAGAGCCCGCGCCGCCCGGCGGGCCGTGTTGCCCCGGTGACGCGATGATCCACTCGCTGGCGGACGTGGAGGCACTGCTGTTCTGATGGCGGCACCGATCCGGGGAGGCATCATCGCGGCGGGCGCGGGCAGCCGTTTGCGCGCGGACGGCTGGCGCGTTCCCAAGCCGCTGGTCGAGGTGGCGGGCCTGCCGCTCATCGGCGCGGTCCTGCGCAATTTCACGACAGCCGGGATCACCGCGATCACGATCATCGTGAACCAGGAGGAGCGGGACTGCGTCCAATGGGTGCGGGCGCGATACCCGGACCTCGAGGTCGACTTCATCGTGAAGACCACCGCCTCCTCGCTGGAGAGCTTCCGGGAAGTGACCGCCCGGGGCCCGGCCGGGCCGATGCTCGTCTCCACGGTGGACGCGTGGTGCGCGGCGGAGGACTTCGCGCGATTCGCCGGTCAGGCCGCCGCGCGGCCGGACGAGGCCACCGTGCTCGCGGTGACCCCGCTCGTCGACGACGAGAAGCCGCTTTGGGTGACCCTCGGCGCGGGCGGGCGGGTGGACGCGATCGGCGAGCCGGGGGGAGGCCTGGTCACCGCCGGGGTGTATCGCGTCTCCGCGCGGGCGCGGCGGGTCGGAGCTGCGCCGCCGCTCGGGCGGCTGCGGGAATACCTCGAGTGGCTCCACCGGAGCGGGGAGCCGCTCTACGGCGAGATCATCGAGACGGTGGTGGACGTCGACCGCGGCCTGGACGTGGCGGCGGCGGAGGCGCTCGCGCGAGGACAACGGCGCGCATGAGCCGAGGAGGAGGAGCGGGGTGAGCGACCGGACTTACTGGGGCCTCTTTCGAGAGCGGGAGCACTCGCCCGGGCGCGAGAGCGACGACGCGGAGATCCTGCGCCTGACCGGCAAGCACCTGGAGGGTCTCGGCGTCCAGGTCGAGCTGCGGGCGCCCGAGGAGCTGAGCGCGGCCGACACGCCGCCCGACGGCATCTTCCTCATGTGCGAGCGCATGGAGGCGCTCCGCGTGCTCCTCGCGTGGCAGGAGCGCGGGATCCGGCATGTCAACGCACCGGGCGCGGTGCTCAACACCTACCGCGAGCGCATGATCGCCCAGCTGCGCGAGGCCAACGTGCCGTTCATCCAGAGCCACGTGGTGGCCACCCAGGGCGCGGCGGCCGGTCTCCGCGCCCCGATCTGGGTGAAGCGGCCCGACGTGCACAACACCCAGGAGGGCGACGTGGTGTTCGCGCGGACGCGCGACGAGGCCGCGGCCGCCCTCGCGGCCCTCGCCGCGCGCGGCTTCGAGCGCGCGGTGCTCCAGCCGCCGGTCGAGGGAGACCTGATCAAGTTCTACGGGGTGGGGGCCGGCGGCGGCGCCGACGGCGGGCCGGCTTGGTTCCGCTGGTTCTACCACAAGGACCAGCGGGTGGCCGGGCATCCGTTCGAGGCGGGACGCCTGGCCCGCCTGGTGCGCGCGGCCGCGACCGCGCTCGGCCTCGAGATCTACGGTGGCGACGCGATCGCCTCCGCCGACGGCGGGCTCGTGTTGCTCGACGTCAACGCGTGGCCGAGCTTCGCGCTCTACCGGGACGAGGCCGCGCCGGTGATCGCGGCGTATCTGGCCCTGCGCTTCGCTCGGCGGGTGGCGGGAGAGGGGCGATGAGCGCGCCGCGCGAGCCCGGACCCCGGTCGCGCGAGATCGTGGCCCGCGAGGGGCGCCACATCGCGCCCGGCTACCAGTCGTTCGCCCTCTACTCGGGGCTGGCGATGGCGCGTGGCAGCGGCAGCCGGCTGTGGGACGAGGACGGCAACGAGTACATCGACTTCATCGCGGGCATCGCGGTGGGCAGCATCGGCCACTGCCACCCGCACTACGTCGAGGCGCTCAAGCGCCAGGCGGAGCGGCTGACCTTCGGCAGCTTCACCACCGAGACGCGCGCCCGCTTCCTCGAGCTGATGGCGAAGGTGACGCCCGAGGGCCTCACCCGGATCCAGCTCTTCTCGGGTGGCGCGGAGGCGGTGGAGGCCGGCCTGCGCCTGGCCAAGGCCGCGAGCGGGCGCCAGGAGGTCGTCGGGTTCTGGGGCGGCTTCCACGGCAAGACCGGCGGGGTGCTGGGCCTGCTCGGCAGCGACTTCAAGCACCACCAGGGGCCGTTCCTGCCCGGCCAGTACTCGACGCCCTACGCCGACTGCTACCGCTGCCCGCTCAAGCTGCGCTATCCGGACTGCGGCATCGCCTGCGCCGAGTACGTGCGCGACGCCATCCGCTACCAGACCGCGGGAGAGATCGCCGCGATCATCGTGGAGCCGATCCAGGGCACCGCAGGCAACGTCATCCCGCCCGACGGCTTCCTGCGGGCGATCCAGTCGGTGGCCCGCGATCACGGGGCCCTGCTCTTCGCCGACGAGATGATCACCGGATTCGGCCGCACCGGCTCGATGTGGGGCACCGACCACGAGGGCGTGGTGCCCGACATCATGACGGTGGGCAAGGGAGTGGGCGGCGGCTTTCCCCTGGCCGGCGTGGTCTCCACCGACGAGCTGACCGCCGCCAAGCCCTGGTCCAACCCGAGCTTCAGCTCGTCCAGCTACGGGGGCAACCCCCTCGCCTCGGCGGCGGGGCTCGCCGCGCTCGAGATAATCCTGAGCGAGGATCTGGTCAAGAACGCGGACCGGATCGGCGCGATCATGCTCACCGAGCTCGAGCGGCTCAAGGAGAAGTACCGTACCGTCGGTGAGGTGCGCGGGCGCGGGCTCCTGCTCGGGATCGAGCTGGTCGAGGACCGGCAGAGTCGCAAGCCGATCGGGAAGGACATCACCCGGGATCTCTACCAGGAGTGCCTGCGGCGCGGGCTCGTGGCGATGACCTACTCGCCCACGATCCGGATCAACCCGCCCCTCGTGATCACCGAGGACCTCGCGCGCGAGGGCCTCGCCATCCTGGACGAGGCGCTCGGCGTGGTGCTGCCGCGGCATGGGCGAGACTAGGCGCCGGCGCGGCGCCCTCATCGGCCTCGGCAACGTGGCGGTGCACGGCCACCTGCCCGGCTGGCGGGCGCGGGGGGACTGCGAGATCGTGGCCGCGACCGACGTGAGCCCCGCGCGGCAGGCGGAGTGCCGGGCGCGGCTCCCGGCCGCGCGCTGGCACGACTCGGTCGAGTCGCTGCTGGCCGGCGAGGCGCTCGACTTCGTCGACATCTGCACCCCGCCGTCGAGCCACGCGGCCCTGATCGAGGCCGCGCTCGCGCGGGGCGTGCACGTCCTCTGCGAGAAGCCGCTGGTGGGCGCGCCGGAAGAGCTCGCGCGCCTGGCCGGGCTCGCCCGGTCGGCGGGCGCGGTGCTCCACACCGTCCACAACTGGCACCACGCGCCGCTGGTGCGCGCGACCGACGCGGTGATCCGCGCGGGACGCATCGGCCGGGTGCGCGAGGTCGTCTGGCAGACCCTCCGCACCCAGCCCGCAGCGGCCGCGGCGGGCGACGGCTGGCGGGTGGATCCCGCCGTCGCGGGCGGAGGCGTGCTGACCGACCACGGCTGGCACGTCTCGTACGTGATCCCGCGCTGGGTGGGCGAGGCCCCGCTGGCGGTGAGCGCGCGGCTCGAGACGCGGCGGCACCATCGCTTCGCGGTGGAGGACACCGCGACGCTCCGGCTCCACTTCCGGCAGGCGGTCGCGGACGTCGTGCTGACCTGGGCCGCCGACTCGCGCGAGAACCGGGCCCGGGTGATCGGCACCGCCGGGCGCATCGACATCGAGGACGACACGCTGGTGGTCACCGCCGAGGGCCGGGAGGAGCGGCGGCCGTGCCCGCCCGCGCTCTCCGACGGCTCGCAGCACCCCGACTGGTTCACCGCGGTCGCCGACGAGTTCCTCGCGCGCGTCGAGGCGCGCGCGGGCCGGGCCGCGAGCGCCAACCTCGAGGAGGCCGCGGTCTGCGTGGCGATCGAGTGCCTCGCGCGTGAATCGAGCCGCCGCGGGGGCGAGCGACTGGCGCTCCGCGGGCTCCCGTCGAGCCCGGCGCGCGCCGGGGCCGCGGGATGACGGTCCTGGCCGGGCCCGCGCTCGAGACGCCGAGCCTGCTGGTGGTCCTGCCCGCTCCGGCGAGTGCGGGGGCGCCTCCGCCCGAGACCATGATCGCGGGGCTGCCGCTGCTCCGCCGCATCGTGCTGGCCGCGGCGCGCGCCGGCTTCCAGCGCGTGCTCGTGCATCCGCGCGCGTGCCCCGAGCCCCGGCTGCTCGAGGGCACCGGTGCCTCCATGCTGGGCGCCGATTCGGTCACCGGGGCGCCGGGGCGGCTGGTTCTCCTCCCGGTCAACGTGCTGCCCCAGGCGCGGTGGCTGCGCCTCCTGCGCGAGATGCCGCTCGATCCCGGCACGCCGGCCGTCGACCCCTCGGGGGCCGCCACGGTCGAAGGCGCGGAGGGCGGCGCGCTGCTCCGCTCGGCCGGCGACGGCGCGCTGGACCTGATCGCAGAGCTGGGCCGCCGCCGCCCGCGGGTCGTCTCCGCGGGCGATCCGGCCGGCCGGTTTCCGCTCGTGGGCGCCGACGGGACCAAGGCCGCGGAGGCCTGGCTGCTGCAGAGCCTGGTCAAGGACACCGAGGGTTTCATGTCCCGCCACGTCGAGCGCCGGATCTCGCTCGCGATCACCCGGCGCCTGGTGGCGACCTCGATCACGCCGAACGCGATGACCCTGGTGAGCCTCGCGGTGGGCCTGCTGGGCGCCCCCTTCTTCCTCTCACCCGATCCGCTCCTGCAGGTGGCGGGCAGCCTCCTGTTCCTGACCCACTCGATCCTCGACGGGTGCGACGGCGAGCTGGCCCGGCTCAAGTTCCTCGAGTCGCCGGGCGGGGCCCGGCTCGACTTCTGGGGCGACAACCTGGTCCACGTGGCGGTGTTCGCCTGCATGGCGATCGGCTGGAGCATGGCCACCGACGCGACGTGGCCGCTCCTGCTGGGCGCCCTCGCGGTGACCGGCACCGCGGCCGCCGCGGTCGTGGTCTCGCGCCGGAGCGCGGCCGCCCCCACCGCGTCGACGGCGCGGCTGGCCGAGGCGGTGGCCAATCGCGATTTCATCTACCTGGTCGTCCTGCTGGCCTGCTTCGGCCGGGCCCACTGGTTCCTGATCCCGGTTGCCCTCGGCACGCCGATCTTCATGCTCCTGGTGCGGTGGGGCACGCGGCGGCGGCAGGCCGCCTGACGTGGCCGGCTTCCTCGACGTCCTGCTGCGCGGGCTGATCCTGGCCGCGCAGGCTGCCGCGGTGGGCGGGGTGTGCTTCGTGCTGGTCGCGCTGCGGGCGTCGGCCGCGCGCCCGGGTCTCGATCCTCCCGTGCTGCCACGCTCGCTCGCCCTGATCGCGGCCGGCGCGGCCACCCTCGCGGTGGGCCAGGCGCTGGCGCTCGGGATCGAGCTGTTCGTGCTCCTGCACGACGCGTCCTGGCCGCTGCGCGCGGCGCTCGGGACGCTCTACGTCCAGGTGAGCGCGGTCCGCGTGCTGGCCGGGGCCGCGCTCGCGATCTGCGCCCTCGGCCTGCAGCGTCGCGGCCCGACCGATGGTCTCTCGCCGCGCCTGTTGCCGCCGGCGATCCTGCTGGCCGGCGCGCTCGCGGTGGCCGCGCCGTGGACCAGCCACGCGGCGGCGCGCCTCGAGTCGCGCGACATCCTGGTCCTGCTGGACGGCGCCCACCAGCTCGCGGCCGCGATCTGGATCGGCGGGCTCGTGCACCTGACCGCGGCCGCGGTCGGACGGCGGGAGCGGCCGTGGCCGGTCGCCCTGCTGCGGCGGTTCTCGAACCTCGCGGTGGGAGCCGTCATCGGCCTCGTGGCGGCCGGGGTAGGGCTCACGCTCTACTACGCGCCGGGGAGCACCGCGCTCTTCGGCACCGCCTACGGGCTCATGGTCCTGACCAAGATCGTGATCCTGACCGGGCTCCTCGCGCTCGGGGCGTTCAACTCGCGGGCGATCCGCCGGATGGACGGGAGCTCCGCCGCCGCCGACCAGGCCACCTTGCGGCGCTTCGTCGAGGTCGAGGTGGGCCTCGGGCTCACCGTGCTCTTCGCGGCCGCCTCGCTCACCTCGCTGCCGCCGGCGGTCGACCTGACCCACGACCGGGCGACCTTCGCGGAGGTGGCGACCCGCTTCACCCCGCGCCTCCCGAGCCTCCACTCGCCGTCGCTCGCCGAGATGCCGATCGACGACCCCAGTGCCCCGCGCAACAACGCCGATCGCGCGTGGTCGGAGTTCAACCATCACATCTCGGGCATGCTGGTGCTGGTCATGGGCCTCCTGGCCATCCTGCATGCCACCGGACGGGCGCGCTGGGCGCGGCACTGGCCGCTCGTCTTCCTGGGACTGGCCGTGTTCATGATCTTTCGCAACGACCCGGGGTCCTGGCCGCTCGGGCCGGAGGGGTTCTGGGAGGGCTGGCTGGTGACGACAGTGCTCCAGCACCGCATCTTCGTGCTGCTCGTGGTCGCCTTCGGCATCTTCGAGTGGATGGTCCGTTCCGGTCGCATGCCCTCGCGCGGCGCCGCCCTCGTATTCCCGCTGCTCTGCGCGGTGGGCGGCGCCCTGCTCCTGACCCACTCGCACGAGTCCCAGAACCTGAAGGACGAGTTCCTCCTCGAGGTGACCCACGCGCCGCTCGGCGTGCTGGCGATGCTGGTGGGCTGGGGGCGCTGGCTCGAGCTGCGGCTGCCCGACGCGCGGCGCCGCGTACCCGGGTCGATCTGGGCGGTGGGGCTGGCGCTCATTGGCGTGCTCCTGATCATCTACCGGGAAAGCTAGCGCGCGCGAGGCGCCGGCGCGGGGCGGGGGCGGCCGGCGGGGCGGGGCCTTCCGGGAACACGCTGAGCCGCATGCCCGGCGCCGCCGTCTCGATCGAGCCACGAGACGGATCCGAGGCCGGCTTCGACCACCCGCAGAAGACACGGTTCCCGGGAGGCCCCGCCCCGCCGGCCACCCCCGCCCCGCGCCGGCGTTCACGCATTGGGGTCAGGTCTTTCATTCCTACGTTTTCGTTCCTGCCTTGGGGTCGGGTCTTACATTCCTACATTTTGGCGGCGGCGACTCCGAGGGGTCAGGTGAGCTCGAGGAGGAGGCCGGTGAGGTAGTGGGTTTCGGGGACGGTGAGGAGGACGGGATGGTCGCGGGACTGGGTGAGGGTCGCGCGGATGCGGACGCGGACCCCGGCATCGCCGGCAGCCTGGCGGCAGATGTCCTCGAAGAGGGCCGGGGTCACGTGGTGCGAGCAGGAGAACGTCGCGAGCAGGCCGCCCCGCTCGAGCAGGCGCAGTCCCCGGAGGTTGATCTCCTTGTAGCCGCGCAAGGCGGCCTCGACCGCGTCCTTGCGCCGCGTGAAGGGCGGCGGATCGAGCACCACCAGGCCGAACCGCTCGCCGCGCGCCTCGAGCTCGCGGAGGGCGTCGAAGGCGTTGCCGGCGCCGACGAAGGCGCGCTCGGCCACGCCGTTCCGGGCCAGGTTGCCCCGGGCGGCCTCGAGCGCGTCCGCAGAGGAATCCACCAGCAGCGCGGAGCTCGCCCCGGCCAGCAGGGCCTGGCAGGCGAAGCCTCCCGCGTAGCAGAAGGCGTCGAGCATCCGCCGGCCCTGCGCCAGGCCCGCCACGAGCAGGCGGTTGTCGCGCTGGTCCAGGTAGAGCCCGGTCTTCTGTCCGGCGCCGAGCGAGACCGCGAAGCGCGCCGGCCCTTCCTCGACGATCAGCTCCGTCTCGTAGGTCTCCCGCACCGGCTCGAAGCCCTCGATCCGGGCCGCGGTCAGATCGTCGAGCCGTAGCATCGGGTCGCCCGGGAAGAGCCGGTCGAGCGCCTCGCGGACCCAGTCGGCCACGCGCGCCATGCCGAGCGTGAGGCACTGGACGACGCTGACCGGCCCGTAGCGGTCTACGACCAGCCCGGGCAGCCCGTCGGCCTCGCTCCAGCACAGCCGATACGCGGAGCCCGCGAGGCCGGCGGCGCGGCGGTACTCCCGCGCCGCCTCGAGCCGGCGGTGAAAGAGCGCGGCGTCGACCGGCTCGTCGGCCCGCGTGAGCAGGCGACAGACCAGGGACGAGCGGGGGCTGTAGAAGCCCCGGCCGAGGTAGCGCCCGGTCGACTCGGTGACCTCGACCGCGGAGGCCGCCGCCCACGCGCCCTTGATGTCGGCGACCTCGCCGCGGTAGATCCACGGATGCCCGGAGCGGATGCGGCGCTCGGCGCCGCGCTTGAGGATCAGCGTGGCCAGGGGCTACCGCTTCCGGAGCACGACGACCATCAGCAGGGGATGGTGAGCCTGATCGAGGCGGAGGTGGGGCTTGAAGCCGTAGAACCACTCGACCAGGTCGAAGCCGCCGGCCAGCTGGACGAGCGTGCGAAGCTCCTGCGGGAAGACCATCCGCGAGGCGTGGCGCTGGCGATAGACCCGGCGCACGCCGTCCTCATGGGCCTCGAGCTCCATGTCCTCGTAGAACGTCTGGGTGACCGGGTTCAGGTCCTTGAGCGCCTCGAAGGTGGCGCGGACGGTGGCCCGGCCCCGGCGGCGCGTCCACGACCAGCGGCGCGCCGGATCGGTCCACGACGAGCACATGTAGCGGTCGAAGACGTAGAGCCCGCCCTTCTTGAGGCTCCGCGCCACGCAGCGCAGGTGGCCGAGCAGCGCCTCGTTCGTGAGCAGGTGACCCTGCGAGTCCTGCATGCAGATCGCGGCGTCCACCGGACGCCTGAGCTTGAAGCGGGTCATGTCGGCGATCAGCAGGTCGGTCGCGAGCCCCTTGCCGTCGGCGCGCTCGCGGAGGAACTCGATGTTCTGGGGCGAGAGGTCGAGCCCCGACATGGCGTAGCCCCGCTCGGCGAGGCGGATCAGGTGCGGGCCGGTGCCGCAGGCGATGTCGAGCACCGAGTGCACCCGCCGGCGCGCGTAGCGGCGGAAGCAGTGAACGAGGAAGTTCACCTCCTGGCGCCGGTTCATGTCGAACGCGATCTCGTAGTAGCGCGGAGCGGAGTACTGATTGGCCGACCCGCTGGGGGCGGTCATCGGGAGCTTCCCTTCATCTTCAACATGGCTCAGCCATGTTGACCGTGGTCTAGCCTGACGGGGCTGGGGGCGCATGGCTCCGTGCGTGGCCCCGCGTGTGGCTCGGCTGCGCGCGACAGGCCCGCGCCCAGCTTCACTGGCCCCACCACGTCAGGATCGCTTCGCGGAGGATCCAGGAGGCGGTGATGCCGGTGCGGCCGGAGGGGTCCCAGGCCTGGGCGACTTCCATGAGGTCGGTGCCGACGATCTGGCAGGGAGCCAGGAGGCGGACGATCTCCACCAGCTCGGTGGCGGTGAGGCCGCAGGGCTCGGGCGCGCCGGTGCCGGGGGCCTCCGACGGGTCGAGCACGTCGACGTCGATCGTCACGTAGAGCGGGTGCGCCTGGAGCTCGGGCAGCAGGCCCCGGACCGCCTCCAGCGGCTTCACCCGGTGGGCGGGGAAGAGGTGGGGCGCCTTGCGCTGGTACTCCTCCCGGGCGCCGGTCCGCATGCCGACCTGGAAGACGCGCTCGGGGGCGACCACGTCCATCACGCGGGCCATGGCCGAGGCGTAGTTGTACCGCTCGCCCAGGAACTCCTCCCGGAGGTCCGGGTGGGCGTCGAGCTGGAGGATGCGCAGGTCCGGGATGGCCGGCGCCAGGACCTCGATGACCGCGAGCGTGGCGGTGTGGTCGCCGCCCAGCATGACCGGCCGCAGGCCGGGCCGCCAGAACCGCCGGATCTCCTCCCGGGCCCGGGTGAGCTGCTCGCGGGGCGTGCCGTCGCCCAGCTCGCAGTCGCCCAGATCGGCGATGGCCAGGTCTTCGAGGTCCCGCCCGAGGAACGGGGAGTAGGTCTCGATGGAGTCGGAGGCCAGCCGGAGCTCCCGGGGGCCGTGGTCGGCGCCGCGCCGGAGGTTGACGCGGCCTTCGAAGGGGATGCCGAAGAGGACGATCCCGGCGCCCGCGAGTGAGGCCCGGCAGGCGATGAAGCGGGGCTCAGCCGGGATCAACAGCCGGCGCTAGACGAGATCGTCGTCGGAGAGCAGGGTGACCGCGGCCAGGGCGCAGCCCGTCCGCTCGACCCGGTGCTCGACCGCGAAGACCTGCATGTCGCGGATCGTCTCGCCCCGGACCCGGAAGGCCTCCTCGAGCATCTGCACGATCATCCGCTCGGCTTCCTCGCGGGTGGCCTTGTCGTGGAACTCCATGATGACCCCGTTCTTGGCGGGATCGGCCGGTCGGGCCCAGCCGACCGCGGCGGCCACCACCTCGCCCGGGACCTCGCTCGTCATGGCCGCGTAGGCGGTGGGCACGAGCGCGCCCGGCTTGATGCGGGGAAGCGGGACCAGCTCGACGCCCGGAGGCAGGATGCTCGAGACCTTGATCAGGTTGATGTTGCCGATGCCGGCCGCCAGCAGGGCGTTGTCGAAGGCGTTGAGTGGGGTCGATCCTTCGGCGTTGCCGGCGGTGCCAGCCGCCTTGGTCACTGGTGCGAAGTGCATTCGCTCCTCCTCGTAAGCGGGCTCGTGAGCGGCCTCGTGAGCGGGCGTGACTCGAGCGGCGCCCCGTCGCGGCTCGACGCGAATTTCTCGCTCATCGTAGCGGCTCGGCCCACGAACGCAAGCGAAAAGTTGCCCGCGGAGCCGCTCGGCGGGCTCGCGGGCGCCGCGCGAGCGCTCGCGCGGCGCCGTCGGAGAGCGCTCGCGACGCCTCCGGAGGCGCCCAAAACCCCATTTTTCTCTTGCAATGAAAAAAAAATAGCCCCACAGTGCAGAAAAATCCGGCAAGTAGAAAAAAAGCCGGGCAGAACCTGGGAGGAGGGAAAGAGTGCAAGCACTGGGGCGTCACCTGCTGCTCGAGCTGTTCGACTGCGACGCGGAAGCCCTGAACAGTCTGGACACCGTGAAGGCGTCCATGGTGGAGGCGGCCAAGCGGGCTCAAGCCACCATCGTCGACGTTGTCTTTCACGAGTTCAACCCGTTTGGCATCAGCGGAGTCGTCGTCATCGCCGAGTCGCATCTGGCGATCCACACCTGGCCCGAGTATCGCTACGCCGCGGTCGACGTGTTCTCGTGCGGCGACGTGCTCCAGCCCCAGGTGGCGGCCGACTACCTCGTCGAGCAGCTCGGGGCCGCCCGGGCCTCGGTGGTCGAGCTCCAGCGCGGCATCTTCGTGAACCACGGCCGGCCCCTCCTGCACAAGCCGGCCGGGGCCCCCGTCGTCACCACCCCCGGCTGAGCGGCCGATGGCGACGCTCCAGTACAAGTGGTTCTTCGAGACCACGACCCCGGTCGAGGGGCACATGCACGCCATCGCCCGGACCATCGTCACCCGCCAGACCAAGTTCCAGTTCATGGAGATCATGGACACCCACTCGTACGGCAAGTGTCTCGTGCTGGACGGGCGGATCCAGTCGAGCCAGGCCGACGAGTTCATCTACCACGAGACCTTGGTGCACCCGGGGCTCCTGGCTCACCCGCGGCCCCAGCGGGCCATGGTCATCGGCGGGGGTGAGGGCGCCACCGTCCGGGAGATCCTCCGCTACAAGACGATCACCGACTGCCTGATGGTGGACATCGACGGCGAGGTGGTCGAGGAGTGCAAAAAGCACCTGCCCGAGATGCACCAGGGGGCCTTCGAGGACTCCCGGACCCGGCTCCTCCACGAGGACGCCCGGGCGTATCTGGAGAAGACCACCGAGCGCTTCGACCTGATCGTGGTCGACCTGGTGGAGCCCCTCGAGGAAGGGCCGGCGTGCCTGCTCTTCACCAAGGAGTTCTACACCCTGATCCGCGACCGGCTGACCGAGCACGGGGTCATGACCATGCAGGCCGGCATGACCAAGGTGAACGAGATCTTCTTCCACGGGGCGGTCAACCGGACCCTCAAGGAAGTCTTTCCGGTGGTGGCCCCGTACCAGAGCTTCATCTCCTGCTTCGGGACGCCGTGGGGCTTCATCCTGGCCTCGAAGGGCACCGACCCCCGGAAGCAGACTCCCGCGGACATCGACCGGCTCATCGCCGAGCGCCTCGATCCCAAGCAACTGGGCTACTGGGACGGCAACGCCCACCTGCACTGCTTCAGCCTGCCCAAGTTCCTGCGCGAGTCGATCGAGAAGAACGACCGCGTCATCACCGACAAGAATCCCCTGATCGTTACCTGAGCCCGCCCGTCCTCATCCTGGCCTCCGCCTCCCCGCGGCGCCGGGAGCTGCTGGGGCAGCTCGGCATCCCGTTCGAGATCCACCCGAGCCACATCCCCGAGGTCCATCCCGCTCGCCCCCCGGCCGAGGCCGTCGTCGCGGTCGCGCTCGCCAAGGCCCTGGCGGTGGCGGCGGCGCTCGGGCCGGCCGCCCCGCGCGCGGTCGTCCTGGGCGCCGACACCGAGGTGGTGCTGGACGGCCGCCTGCTCGGCAAGCCGCGGGATGCCGCCGACGCGGCCCGCATGCTCCGGGACCTGCGGGCGCGCGAGCACCAGGTGATCACCGGCCTCGCGGTGGTGGAGACGGGCCCGCCCGGCACGGCGCCGCGGCAGGAGACCGCCTCGGTCGCGACCCGGGTCCGGATGGGCGGCTACGGAGACGCCGAGATCGACGCCTACGTGGCGACCGGCGAGCCCCTCGACAAGGCGGGTGGCTACGCGGTGCAGGGGCTGGGTGGCCGGCTGGTGGCGGCGGTCGACGGCTGCTTCACCAACGTGGTGGGCCTGCCGCTGACCACCACGCGCGCCCTGCTCGCCCGCCGCGGGCTCCTCTAGCCGCCCGGCGGCGCCATCAGGAGCTGCTCCACCCGCTTCGGGACCTTCACCTGGACGGGAAACGGGGCGCGGGCCCGGACCAGCTCGAGGCTGTGCTCGAGCGCCTCGACGCTCACCCTCCCGCCGGGCAAGAAGAGGTCCCGCGCGCTCTGCAGGCGCGCCGCGAAGTCCGCCGGCGAGCCGATCACCGCGGGCGGCAGTCCCTCGGCGAGCGCGGCCGGCTCGCTGCCGGTCACGCGGGCGACGGCGGCCTGCAGGGCCAGGCCGAGCGCTCGCAGCGTGGCCGCCTCCGGTGGCGCGCCGGCGCGGGCGAAGAGCGCCGCGTTCACGGTCGGGCCGCCGAGCGCGTCGGCCGCCGCCGCGGCGGTCCGGAGGTCCACCGCGATCTTCGCCTTGCCGTCGGCCACCAGCCGGCTCACGAAGGGCTCGGCCAGCACCGCGGCCGCCACCGCGCCGCCTTCGAGTGCCCGGGCGGCGCCGCGCTCGCCCAGGCTGCGAAGGGTGACCCGGCTGAACGGCACGCCCGCGCGCGCGAGCAGGAGGCCGAGCGCCTGGTCCTCGGCGGTGCCGGGCGCCGGCACTGCGACGGTCTGCCCCACCAGATCGGCGACGGAGCGGATGGACTCGGCCCGCGCCGGATTGACGAGCAGGGCCACCGGGGCCGCGCCGGTGAGAGCCCACACGATGCGCGGCGGGATTCCCTCGGTGTGGCCGAGCCGGAGCGCGGCGTCGAGCGAGGTCGCCGCGAGCTGGACCTGGCCGCGGCCGAGGGCCTCCGCGGCGCCCGCCTCCGAGCGCATGGTCCGCAGGGTCACGTCGAGCTTCTGGGCCGCGAAGTAGCCCTGAGCCTGGGCGACGTGGAGCGGCAGGTACTCGGGTGACGTGATCGGTCCGCCCACCGCGATGCTGAGCGACGCCTGCAGGAGCACGAGCCAGGCGATCATGGGCGGGCGCTCATCGCGGGTTGGCGCCCACGACCTCGAAGAGGAGCCGGACGATGCGATCGGCCGCGTCGGGCACCGCCAGGCTCCGGGCCCGCTCGCCCATCGCGGCGAGGGCCGCGGGATCCCGCAGGAGGCGCTCCACGGCCTCCACGAGGCCTCCAGGCGTGAGCGAGACCTGCGGGAACACCACCGCGCCTCCCGTGGCCTCCACGAGGCGCGCGTTGGCCGTCTGCTCGTCTCCGCTCGTGCCGGGCAGCGGCACGTAGAGGGCAGGCAGGCCGAGCTGGCAGCACTCGTTGACCGTCCCGGCGCCGCTGCGCCCGATGACGAGCGCGGTAGCGGCGTAGACGTCGCGCAGCTCGGCTCCCACGTACGCCTGGAGCGCGTAGCGTCGCCGCAGGCCCTCGGGCAGCGCCCGGGCCCGCTCGCCGAGCCACGCCAGGTCGCCGGTGGTCTTGTTGTCGCCGCACTGGTGGATGACCTGACAACGCTCGAGCAGGCGCGGGAGCGCCTCGCCGACGTCGCGGTTGAGCCGGTGCGAGCCCAGCGCGCCGCCGGTCACGTAGACGATCGGCCCCGCGTCCTCCAGACCGAAGCGCCGGCACGCCGCCGCCCGCGAGCCGCCGCGCAGCTCCGGGCGGAGCGGGTTGCCGGTGAGGACGGTGCGCTCCGTGGGCAGCTCGCTCCCGGTCAGCGGGAAGGTCAGCGCGATGCGACGGGCAAAGCGTCCGGCCACGCGATTGGCGAGGCCGGGCACGCTGGTCTGCTCGTGGACGACCACCGGGATGCGCAGCGCGCGGGCGGCCAGGGCGGGCGGCAGCGCGACGAAGCCGCCGGTGGCCAGGAGCAGCGCCGGCCGCAGGCGCCGGAGCAGCCGCCAGGCCTGGGCGAGACCGGCCGGCGCCCGCACCGCCAGGTCCGGCACGTTCTGCCAGTCCCAGTAGCGGCGCAGCTTGCCCACCGGGATCGAATGGAAGGTGAGGCCGGCCTCGGGCACGCGGCGCGCCTCGATGCCGGCGCGGCTGCCGATCCAGTGCACGTCCACCGAGGCCTCGCGCAGCCGCGCGGCGACGGCCAGGCCTGGGCTCGTGTGTCCGCCGGTGCCGCCGCCGGCTATGACGACTAGCACGCTGTCTAGCGGCGCTCGAGGGCGAGGGCAATGAGGCGGGAGATCAGCTCGGGGTAGGGGATGCCCGAGGCTTCCCAGAGCCGCGGGTACGCGCTGGTCGAGGTGAAGCCGGGGATGGTGTTGATCTCGTTCACGAGCACGCGGCGCTCGCCCTCGATGAAGAAGTCGACCCGCGCCATCCCCGCGCAGTCGGTGGCCCGGAAGGCCCGGAGCGCGAGCGCCCGCACCTCCTCGGTCACCTCGGGCGGCAGCGGCGCGGGGATCTTGAGCGTGGTCTGCCCGGCGCCGTACTTGGTGTCGTAGTCGTACCACTCGCCCGGGAAGGTGACCTCGCCCGGCACCGAGACCTGGGGCTCGTCGTTGCCGAGCACCGCCACCTCCACCTCGCGGCCCTGGATCCCGCGCTCGACGATGATCCGCCGGTCGTACCGCGCGGCCAGATCGATGGCGGCGGCGAGATCCTCGGGAGCCTTCACCTTGCTGATGCCGACGCTCGAGCCCAGGTTGGCCGGCTTGACGAAGCAGGGGAAGCCGATCTCGCCGCCGATACCGCGCGCGATCGGGCCGGGCTCCCGCCGCCAGTCGTGCCGACTCACCGTGGCGTACTCGACGATCGGAAGATTGTGGGCGCGGAAGAGGTCCTTCATCGCGACCTTGTCCATGCCGACCGCGGAGGCGAGCACGCCGGCGCCGGTGTAGGGGACGCCGGCCAGCTGCAGTAGCCCCTGGATCGTCCCGTCCTCGCCCTGCGGGCCGTGGAGGAGGACCAGGACCACGTCGAGGCGCTCGCGCAGGCCCGGAGGCAGCCCCTCGGTGGTCTCCATGCGCATGAGCGCGGCGCCGGTGTCGGTGGCGGACGCCCGCTCGAGCAGCTCGTGCTTGGTGGAGGCGTCCGCGCCGCCCTCGCGGAGCGCCTGGCGCGCCGCCTCCTGGGCCAGCGCGCGCAGCGGGTCGCCGCCCATGAGCCAGCGGCCGTCCTTGGCGATGCCGATGGGCACCAGATCGAAGCGGCTCCGGTCCATGGCCGCCATCACCGACGCGGCGCCGGCGAGGGAGACCTCGTGCTCGCCCGACCGGCCGCCGAACACCACGCCGACCCGCAGCTTCCCTGGCGTTTTCGCCATGAGTTCAGTTGTATCAGACCACGGTTTTCCGGGGCGAGAACTCCTTGAGCCCGATCTCTCACGTGCTCTTTTGCTGGTCCCGCCACGCCCGCCATTTGGCGAGGCGGGCGGCGATCTCCTTCTCGGCGCCGCGATCGGTCGGCTGGTAGTACACGCGGCCCCGCAGGACGTCGGGCAGGTGCTCCTGGCTCACCTGGGCGTCGGGGGCGTCGTGCGCGTACTGGTAGCCGCGACCGTAGCCCAGGTTGCCCATGAGGCCGGTGGGCGCGTTGCGCAGGTGGAGCGGCACCGGCTCGGCGGGCTGCTCCTCGATGTCGCGACGGACCGCGTTCCACGCCGCGTACACCGCGTTGGATTTCGGGGCGAGCGCGAGGTAGCACGTCGCCTGGGCGAGGGCCAGCTCGCCCTCGGGGGTGCCGAGGAAGTGGTAGGCGTCCTTGGCGTCGAGGGTCAAGCGCAGCGCGGCCGGGTCCGCGTTGCCCACGTCCTCGGAGGCGAAGCGGACCAGGCGGCGCGCCACGTAGAGCGGGTCCTCGCCCGCCTCCAGCATGCGGCCGAGCCAGTAGAGCGCGCCGTCGGGGTCGGAGTCGCGCAGCGACTTGTGGAGCGCCGAGATCAGGTTGTAGTGCTGCTCGCCCGACTTGTCGTAGAGCAGCGCCTTCTTCTGGGCCGCCTCGCGCACCGCGGCCTGGGTCAGGCGGGCGCCCGGCTCGCTCACCGCGAGCTCGAGCACGTTGAGCGCGGTGCGGGCGTCGCCGTCGGAGAGGCGCACGATCAGGGCGAGCGCCTCCGGCTCCACCGAGGCGCGGAGCCGGCCCAGCCCGCGCTCGGGGTCTGCCAGCGCGCGCTCGAGGATGGTCACCAGCTCGGCCTCGCCGAGCGGGCGCAGCACGTAGACCCGCGCGCGGGACAGCAGCGCGCCGTTGACCTCGAACGAGGGGTTCTCGGTGGTGGCTCCGACCAGGATGATGGTGCCCTTCTCGACGTAGGGGAGGAAGGCGTCCTGCTGGGCGCGGTTGAAGCGGTGGATCTCGTCCACGAACAGGATCGTGCGGCGCCCGAGACGCATCCCCTCGGCCTCCGCCTCGGTCATCACCTGGCGGATCTCCTTGACCCCCGAGACCACCGCGGAGAACGGCACGAAGCGGGCGCCCGCCACGTCGGCGAGCAGGCGCGCGAGCGTGGTCTTGCCGGTGCCGGGCGGGCCCCACAGGATCATCGAGTGCAGCGCGCCCTGCTCGAGGGCCCGGCGCAATGGCCGGCCCGGCTCGGTCAGCTGCGGCTGGCCGACCACCTCGTCGAGGCTTCGCGGCCGCATGCGGTCGGCGAGCGGTGCGGGCGCCTTGGCCGCGGCGGCCGGGGGCGAATCGAAGAGATCCACCCGCGCAGTATACCCATTCTCCCTCTCCCCTTCGGGGAGAGGGCAGGGTGAGGGGTTTCTAGTCGGCGAGCGCGGCGGGCAGATCGAGCAGCGAGTGGATCCGCGCAGCGATGATCACGCCGCGCTCCTCCATCTGGACCACGTCGGGGCGATAGGCGATGAAGGGCACGCCGGCGGCCTGCGCCGCGAGCCCGTCGACCCAGGAGTCGCCGACGACCACGATGCGGGAGGCGTCGGGCCAGCGCTCGCGCACCACGCGGAGGCCGTCCGGATCGGGCTTGAGCCGGCGCACCTCGTCGCGCGTCACCACGAGATCAAGATGCGGGAGCAGGTCGAAGCGGGAGAGGACGAAGTCGGCGACCACGCGGTCGTTGTTGGTCCAGATCGCGGTGGCGAAGCCGAGCTGCTTCATGGCCGAGACCGCTTCGCGCGCGAACGGGATCAGGGTGGCCTGGGCCATGGCCCGCCGCTCGTGGGCCACCGGGATCGCGAGCAACTCGTCCTCCAGGTGGAGCGCCTCGCGCCGGACCAGGTCGAAGAGCTCGGCCCCCGACCAGCGTAGCTCGCGCTCGGGCACCGCGACGTTGCGGGCCCGCAGGAAGGCTTCCATCTCGCGCCCCACCGCCTTGAGATCGAGCGGCGAGTCGACCAGGGTGTGGTCGAGGTCGAAGACGCAGACCGCCGGGCCGGTGCCTATGCCACGGCCTCCGCCTTCGCGATCAGGGCCCGCAGGAGATCGGAGTGGGTGAGGATGCCGACCAGGCGATCCTCCTCGACCACCAGGGCCTCGTGGGCGCCGCGCTCGAGCAGGTGCCGCGCGGCCTCCGCGAGCGGGGTGCGCGCGGCCAGGGTGAGGGCCGGCTCCACCGCGCGCTCGACGGTGAGGAGCGCCAGCGTGTCGAGCAGCTCGTGGCGCGACAGGGTGGTCGCCTCGGAGGGCGTCAGGGCCAGCAGCCGCTCCTGGCGCACCACGCCCACGATGCGCCCGCGGTCCACCACCGGCAGGTGGGCGATCCCGTTGTCACGGATGAGGCGGAGCGCCGCGGCCACGCTCGTGCGCGGGGTCACGGTGAGCGGGCCCGGCGTCATCGCGTCGGCCGCGGTCACGCCCGCTCCCCCTCGACCTGGGCCAGCAGGTCCCGGAGCATCTCGATGCCGCCGTTGTCGAGTCGCCGATAGGCGAAGATCACCTCGACGTCGTGGGGGAAGCGCTCGCGGATCTGGTCCGCGGCCTGTTCGGAGCACACCACGATGCGCGTCTTCTCGAGCATCCGGTCGATGGACCAGGGATCGTCGGTCGAGGCCAGGATCGGCACCACGTGCGAGAGCCCGGCCGACTGCACCGAGCTCAGGATGTTCTGGCTGCCGCGCAGGGTGTTGCAGACGAGCCCGACGCTGGTGCCCTCGGGCAGCTCGGTCAGGCGCAGCAGGGACGAGATGTTCGACTCCGAGAGCAGGGCCACCGCGGGCGGACCGTCGAGCGGCAGCGCCTGCTTGACCTCGTGGATGTGGAAGAAGGTCGTGATCACGACCCGGTAGTCCTTGAAGAAGCCGGGCTCGCGCATCCGGGCCGCGAGATCTTCGACCAGCAGGCGATCCACCGTGAGCGACAGCTCCTCCTCGAGCTGCTCGCGGTAGCGGGAGAGCTCGGCGTGGTTGCACTCCACCAGGAGCACGCGGACCCGGGCCCGGCGGGCGCCGCGCGCCGGCGGCGCGCTGGCCGCGATGGTGGCGGCGAGCTCCTCGTGGGTGAACCCGAGCCGGCGCGCGCGCTCCAGCGCCTCCCGCACGAGGCGCTCGAGACTGCGGGCCGCGCGTCCCTCGCGCATCGGGGGGCGATCGGCCACGAACGTGCCACGGCCCTGATGGCTCTCGAGATAGCCGTCCTGGGAGAGGTCGGCCAGGGCGCGGGCCACCGTGTTGCGGTTGATGCGGAGGAAGCCGGCCAGCTGGCGCACGGTGGGCATCTGCATGCCCGGCTTGAGCGCGCCGGTGTCGATGAGGTGGCGGACCTGGGTCTGGAGCTGCACGTGGACGGGAACCGCGCTCTTCCGGTTCACCCGGAGCCCCGACGGCGGGGCGATCTGCGAGGATTCCCGCGCCACGTGCTGGCTCCTCCCTAGGCCGTGGCTCGTCGCGGCTGGCCCGCCCGTCGGGGGGCCCGCCCGGCCACCCAGTGGCCGACCTTGATCAGGGCGAAGCCGAGCGCCACGCGCGCCGGGCGCCGCGCCGGCCGAAGCTGGCGGAGGAGGGCCCAGCGGGCCGCCTCAGCCCGGGCCTCGTCCAGCCGCTGCCTGGCCACCTGCTCTTCCATCTGCGGGTTCATCACACTGCCTCCTCTCTGAGGTGTCCCTAGGACAGTTCGTCCTGGGTACTGGACCGGGCTGCTTAGTGTCCTAGTACACTAAGACACTATGACAGTGTGATGCCCCGTGTCAAGTTATTCGGCGGCGAGTCGATACCCGACGCCGGGCTCGGTGAGGAGGTAGCGGGGGCGGGCCGGATCTCGCTCGAGCTTCCGGCGGAGGGTCCCCATGTAGACCCGGAGGTAGTGGGCCTGGTCGGTGTGGGCCGGGCCCCACACTTCCTTTAATAGCTGTCGCTGACTCAGGACCCGACCGGCGTGGCGGACCAGGGTGGTGAGCAGCCGGTACTCGATGGGGGTCAGGTGGACGTCCTTGCCGTCGATCTGGACCTGTCGCTTGATCTGATCGACCCGGAGTCCGGCTACCGTGAACGTGGGCTCGCCCGAATCCCCGACGGCGGCATGGCGCAGGGCCACTCGCAGCCGCGCCAGGAGCTCGCCCACCGCGAACGGCTTGCTCACGTAGTCGTCGGCCCCCGCGTCCAGCGCGGCCACCTTGTCGCCCTCCTGCCCGCGGGCCGAGAGCACGATGAGCAGGCCGTCGATGTCGGGCAGGCCCAGGTCGAGGATGACGACGTCGGGCTGGCGGGTCGCGGCCTCGACCAGGCCGTCCTCGCCGGACGTGGCCTCATACAGACGATAGCCGCTGCTGCCGAGGGTGGCCCGCAGGAAGCGACGAATCTGTGGCTCGTCCTCGATCAGCACCACGACCGGGGAAGGCGGGCTGACCGCCGGAGCCGGGAGGTCAGGGGACATCTGACTCGGCCGGCGCGGTGGACTCGGACGGCGTGGGCGGCATGTCCTTCAAGGGCAGGGCGAAACGGAGGGCGACCCCGCCGCCGGGGCGGTTCTCCGCCCAGATCCGTCCGCCGTGCGCCTGGATGATCCCCTGGCAGATGGCCAGGCCGAGCCCGGCGCCCCGCACCGAGGGGGCAGGGTCCGTCCGGTGGAACTTCTCGAAGATGAGGCGCTCCTCGCCCGGCCGCAGTCCCGGTCCCCGGTCGGCAACCTCGACCACCACCGCGGCGCCGGTGTCCTCCGCGCTCACCTCGATCGGCGTCCCGGGCGGCGTGTACTTGATCGCGTTGTCGATCAGGTTGATCAGCACCTGCTCGATGAGCACGTCGTCCATGGGGACGAGGGGCAGCTCGGCCGGGATCC
>WNFK01011104.1_pt1 | contig 44708 bp, 63 predicted proteins | sample 5400281 | NCBI WGS metagenome assembly WNFK01 (sample SAMN13153350, study PRJNA577476) | soil metagenome | isolation source: 20 cm soil on Douglas fir-dominated hillslope | place: USA:California | collected 2013-09-17
GTAGGCGTCTTGCGGCGTCACGGCTTGCGTGCGAATTGGAGGAGGGCGCGTCGTTCTTCGTCGGCGAGGAGGCGATGGGCGCGTTGGACGTCGAGTTCGAGGGTGCCTTCGTAGCCGGGCTTTTGCTTGATCTTGGCGGCGAGCTTGCCCTCGGCGAGGGTGAGGGCCTGGCGGAGTCGGTCGAGCTTGGAGACGGGTCCGGTCTTCACGGTTGGGTCCCTCCTGCGGGGTGCTGAGCCGGCGTCGTGCGGTTCCTCCCTGAGAAGTCGTTCGCCTTAGGGCAGCATTTGAAGTGGTTGACGAGGACGGTGCGGCCTGTGACGAGGGCGACTCCTTGGGGGTCGATCTCGACGACGGGGACGCGTTCGAGGGGGACGGCCTTGCCGGAGGGGGTCTTGGCCCATTCGATGGTGCGGCCGCATCCGGTGCATGGGCGGGCGCTCACTGGTCCCGCCCCAGCGCCATCATGGCGTAGCGGCCTATGTGCTCGGCGTAGGCTGGCGGGATGGCCTGAGCGAGCTCTAAACCTGACATCCAGTCGATATCAAGTGCGACGGCCCATTCGTCCTTCGTGCCGGCTCTCCCACGATAGCCGCCGCTCTTACCGGAGTCTTTCCGGTAGTAACGGCTGAAGGTCGTTCCGGGATGGCCCGCGACCGTGACCGCTTCCGGGTGTGTGCATGGACCGAAGCGACGCCCGACCGGTGGTGCGAGGATGAAGAAGTTGCTCTCGAAGATTCGGCGGCGCTCGGTGCGCCGATGGCGCATCGGGAACATGGTGCCATCCAGGGTAACCGGCGAAACCAGTTTCGCCTGTGGCACATTCTCGATGACATGGAGGTGCCCGCTTTTCTGGAGCAACTCCCGCGTCCTTGGAATGAGGTTGGGGGCGCGGGCGCGACTCGTGCGGGAATTCCGACCAGCTGCGAGCGAAGCGTGCTGGCACGGCGGACTCGCCCATACGAGATCGAAGTCCTCCAGCCTCACTGGGGGCCTAAGCGCGTCCGCCCGGATGAACGGGAACGGGTATCGAGGCTGCTTGCGGTTGTCTATGCCGACGATGTCGAAACCCGCGCGGTAGAGGCCCATCGCCGCTCCGCCAGCCCCGCAGAAGAGATCGAGCGCGCGAGGGCGGGTCACGATGCCCTCCTGGGATCGCCCTGCGGGCGGAGCTCGGGGTGCGCCGGCAGGCCCGTCTCCGGGGTCTCCTCGGCGGTGATGACCACCACCCCGGCCTCGGTGTCCCGGTGGAAGCGCACGGTGAAACCACGGTATCCCTGGACGACGGGCAGGTCCAGGCGGATGCCCCCGGCCTTGGCGGCGACTGCCGCGAGGGCGCAGAGGAACTGGGACTCCGCGATCAGCCAGCCTTCCTCCTGGGACTGGAGGAGCTGGTCGTAGCAGCGCTCGACCCAGGGGTAGCCGCAGTTCGCGCACTGTCGGTGGAGGTGCTCGCCGTCGACCTCGCAGCCCATGACCCGCGGCAGGGTCACGGCGTCCTGGTGCGGGAGGCAGAAGACGACGTGGTGGTTTTTGCTCGAGCACTTCGGGCACTCGCCTCCGGTGTGGTTGAAGGCGTGTGGGACGGTGGAGTCGTGGCCTTGGGGGCGCATGGCTAAGACGACGCCGTCCTGGGGGCGCTTGGATCCCATCAGGGCCTCCCCGCTGTCTGCGATGTGCGGTAGCGGAACGTGGGTCCGTGGATCGGCCGGCGACGACGAACCGCGGCCTTGGGTTTGCGATGTCTCGGAGCGCCAAGGATCGCCGTGATCGCGTTGTTCCAGTGCCGGGGCAAGAGGCTCTTCTTCACGAACTCCACGGCCGTTATCTGCTCCTGGGTCTTTCGGGCCGCGCGCCATCTCTGGATCAGGTTCACCTACGACTCCTGTGGCGGGGGAACGTCCGCCGGTTCGGGGAACAGCGTCTCCTCGGGGCCCTCGTAGGCGTCCCCGCGCGGCAGGATCGACCTCGGAGTCGAGAAGCCAGCCACCAAGGCCGAGGCCATGGGCATCTCCGGGACCGAGAGAGGCGGCATGGACCAGTTCGGGTCGTGGCGCATCTGGAAGGCCGACCGGCACGTCTCCGGCGGGTGGTTCCCGCAGAGCTCCGCGTTACGCTTGATCCAGGTCGTGTACGCCCGAGCCTCGATCGAGGACCGCTGCTGGCTCGCGGTCTCGCCTGCGGGCTTAAACTGCTCGCCGATTAGCCCTTCGAGCCGGTAGGTCTCGAGCAGCGCCGAGTTCTCGGGCGTCACGCTGGCAGGGCCTTTGGCGGCTTAGGCGCCGGGAGCCTCGCGCGGGAGAGGTCGGAGAGGAGCCCGACCCGGATGTCATCGGATACACCCTCATACACCTCCTTAAACCCAGCCTCCCAGCCGAAAATGGGCTTCCCGTTGCCATCGCATGGCTCGCCTACGCGGGCCAACGTCTCCTCGATCGCGAGTCTCGTGGCCTGGTTGATCCCATCGGGCCACTCCCACGTGCGTTCCTCGTAGGCGAAGGATCCGTCGCGTCGGTACACCGGAGTCCGAACGTCGGCGCGCCGGATCAGGGCCTGGGTTTCTGCGCTGTACGTCGGTCCCTCTCCGGACTCCGCCAGAACAGCCTCCCTAACCTCAGCCAACCTGGGAAAGAACTTGCGGGTGAGGATGATCCTGTGGACGGCCTTGGCAAGTAGGTGCCCCTCCACGTCGGTTAGCCCGTTGACGTAGACCTCGATCGTCTCCTCTCCTATGCCGTCCTTGCCGAACGCGGCGACCAACTTGGACACCTGCTCGACCACATCCGACCGTTTCACTTTCCCTCCGATCTCAGTTTTTCCGCGAACGCCCTAAGTCCCCGTGCGGTCACTCCAGCCTTTCCGTTGCGCTGATTATTCTTTTCCCAGTAGCGCACGGACGCCTTCCAACTTTTCATTGGATTAGGACCAACGCGCCAGCCGTTCGACTCGTAGTGGTCCATCCAGAGGCCCGGGTCGATACCGTTCCCACGTTCCAGGCAGTAGGCCTGGACCTCTTCAAGCGTGGGCGGGGTGAAACGTGACCGCGAAGCGGGCACAGTGTCTGTCTTTACCCCCTTCGTAGTCTCAATGACGGTGCTATCAGGAAAGAGGCTCGAAGACTCACCTACGCTCCCCTCTGCGTCTTCTTCTGCCTCTGCTTCCTGCTTCTGCTTACTGCTTACTGCTTGGCGTGATTTTGCGTTACTCGCGTTACTATCACGTGACGTCACGTGACGGTCCGTTACGCTAGAGCGCAACCTCTCTCGGTGCTTCCTGGCACGTAACCTGTTTTGCTCCTTGATCTTCTCAAGGTCGTTGGCGGTGCGGTACTTGTCGTAGTTCACGATGAGCCACCCCCAGTTTCGGCGCTCGTCGAGGCGCGACAGCCTCGCTCCTCGAGCCTCCGGCGACCTACTCCTGGGGTCTGGAGCCTCGAGACGGAGGATGGCGGCTTGGACCTGCTGGATCGGAAACCCGATGTCGGCGGCGATTCGGTCGTGGATCACGTCGGCGATTCCGTTCGCGTCGGAGTGGGCGCATAGGTAGACGAGCACGAGTTGGTCGAGCCCGTGTCCGCGCATCGAGCCCTCCCATAGGCTGCGGTAGATCTTTGCGTACACGGTCACCCCCTGGTGGACTTCCCCCGCCCCGTGTACGACGCGACGCGAATAACGCTTGGGGCGTGACAGCACAGTGCCCGAGGCGCTAAATAGCGTCAAGGGGAAAGTTCTAAAATCTTTGGCTTGACATCAAGGCGGCCTGTGGCCAATCTCGCGCGAGCCATGGCTGATCCGAGGTTTGAGGGGGACGAGATCCCAGATGCTACCCACGGCATATGTAAAACGCACAACCTCGGCGGCGTCGTTCGGCTGGTGGACGAGAGTGGACGTCTGGCCCCGAACGGGATGTGCCAGTTCTGCTGGGAGGAGTTGAATGGAGGCGGATATTTTGCGTGCCCGACTCATGGAATCCAGCTCAAGGCCGCGGGCCGAGACGGGTGCCCTTTCCCAGACTGCCTGGGAGAGGACACTGGACCAACTGAGGCTGAGGTTGAAAGGGAGGCCGAGTCGTACGCGCATCTTTGGCCGGGCGGGGCTCCGAAACGGCAAGATGTACTGGATGCGCCGGAACCCGGACCTGAGAGCGAGCGTGGTCGTGAAACTGTCGAAAGCGCTTCGCGTGCACCCGAGCACGTTCTTCCGGCTGATGTACCTCGAGGCGACGAGGGACCTGGATGGCGTGATCCGTTTTTAGAACCGTGACGGAGGTGGGAACATGAAAGAGGTCCTGCACTGGATGGTGGTAGGGTTCTGTTTTGGGGTCGGCTTCGCGACGGGGCAGGCCGTGTACGCATCGGTCCTCCATCTGCTCCAGGGGCGTAAATGAGCACGACCGGGCACACCTCACAGTTCGAGAAAGACGAGCAGGGCCGGCCCGCGGGCGGCGTGAGCTACGGGCTCGGCTTCAGCATCAGCTGGCAGGACGGCCCGCTGGGCCGCGGCGACGAGAGGAAGCCGCCCAACGGCGCCTTCGTCGAGGACGTGCTCTACGCCTGCCTCGATCGGCTGCGGTTCTACGAGGATTCGGAGTTCGCCTGCGCCGAGAACGCGGACGCGATCACGCGTATCGCTGAGGCACTGAACCGGCTCGACGATCGCACGAGGCGCCGGATCGCCGCCGGCGTCGAGGGGACACACGCGAAGTGAGAGATCGCCCGTCGATGCTGCTCGCGTTCGCCATCTGCGCGGCCATCGGGCTCCTCCTCGTGGCCTCGGCTCCGCTGCGCGACGCGAACGGGAGAATCCACCGCTCGCAGTCGGCCGTGCACCGCTTCCAGGTCTCGACCGGGCACCCGAACGGCTGGCCGGGGCACGTGGTCGACCACATCGTCCCGCTCGCCTCCGGCGGCCCAGACGAGCCCATCAACATGCAATGGGAATCGGACGCCGAGGGCAAGGCCAAGGACGCGATCGAGAGGCTGCCCGCCGCGGTCGCGCTCGAGGTGCAGATTCTCGCCTGCCGCAGGGCAAGGACGGACACGATCAGGATGGCGAAATGACCGGCGCGCTCTGGGCCATCCTCCTCGCGCTCATGGCGGTCGTCTCCGCCGTCAGTTTCTATGCTGGCTACCGCTCCGCGCGCTCTTACCTGAGCGCCGCCCAGGCCGTGCTCAGACTCACGAACGCGGTGGCCGAGCAGAACAACTCCTTCGGCGCCGCGCTGGACAAATCGACGACCCAGGATGCACTCTTGCGGAAATCGGTTGAGCACCTCACGGAGGTCGTGGATGCGCGACAACGAGCCGTCGAAGACTCCATCCTCCTCGTCCTACAGGGACTCGAGAGATCGGGCATTGCTAGAAGCGCAAGCCGAGCGCCGGGCCGCCAAGTTGGCGAGAAGGGCCCGGAATAAAGCAGTCTGGGCGGAACAAAGGAGGCAACGAGATGCCGAGCACCAAATTCGCCTGCAGAGTCGTCGGGCACGAAATGACCTTCAAAAAGGACCGGGTGCTGGTGAAGGTGAAGCTCAAAAACGAGGTCGAGGGCCTCAAGGTCGAGCTGATCGTGGACGAGGAGGACCGCGTGAAGTATCCGTTCGGGTCCAGCGCCATGCTCGACTTCAACGTGCAGCAGACGATCCCACTCGAGAGGTAGCCGCGCGGCGCGGGGCGGCCGAGGACGTGCCGCCCCCGCCTGAGTTCCCCGGCCTCGACTACTACCGCGACCTCGCCCACTTTGAGGAGTTCTGCCGGGACTGCCTCGTCATCGTCACCAAGCAGGGCCACCGCGTCCGCTTCGTCCTCAACAGCAGCCAGCGGATCATCCTCAAAAGAGTCCGAGAGCTGATCGCAAACGGCATCCCGCCGCGCATCTTGTGCCTTAAAGCGAGACAGGTCGGGGTCTCGACCCTGATCGAGGCACTCCTTTCCTGGGACTGCCTCATGCAGCCCAACCGATCCGCCCTCGTGATCGCGCACACGCTCAAGAGCTCCAAGGTGCTCTTCCGAATGAGCCGGAACTACCACCGCTTCCTCCGCGGCGAGATGCAGCAGGAGACCCGCATCCAGAACGTGCACGAGATCGAGTTCGATTCGGGGTCACGTCTCCAGGTCGAGGTCCAGGGAGACCCGCGCGGGTACACGGCGCAGAAGGTTCACCTGAGCGAGTTCGCCTACTACGAGCAGGCTGAGGCCACCCTTCAGGCCATCATGCAAACCGTTCCACTGAGTCTCGACTCGCTGGCCGTCATCGAGAGCACGGCAAACGGAATGGGTGGGATCGGGCAGAAGTTTCACAAGATGTGGCAGCGAGCGGTCGGCCTGTCGCTCGACAAGGACGTGCCGGAGGACGAGAAGGGGTGGACGCCCATCTTCGTCCCCTGGTTCGAGCACGAGGAGTACGAGTTTCCGCTCAAGGGGGAGCGCTTCTTCCGTAACTCCGTCGAGCAGGCGCTCTGCCGAGCTCACCCGCAGATCACGAACCAGAAGCTCAAGTGGCGGCGGTGGTGCATCAGCGCAAATCTGGACGGGGACGAGGTGAGGTTCGCGCAGGAGTATCCCGCGACTGACCTCGAGGCCTTCTCTCTTTCCGGTCGCCCCGCGTTCGACGTCGAGGCGGTCGAGCACTACACGAAGGCCCTGAACGACCTCGTGGGGGCGAACAAGATGCCCGAGTGCACGGAGATCGAGGCGGAGCCCTCGGGATTCGGAGTGCCGCAGATCGTGGTTCACGACCGGGGGCGGCTCAGGGTCTTCTTCGAGCCCCAGAAGAGGCACACCTACGTCATCGGCGCCGATCCCTCGGAAGGCGACCCCGGGTCGGACCACTCCCCGCTTGCGGTCCTGGACGACCAGACGATGGACCTCGCCGCGACCTGGTACGGGAAGGCACCGCCCGACGTCCTGGCGCTCCGCGCGATCGACATGGCGCACTACTTCAACGACGGGCTCATCATCGGCGAGGCCAACAACCACGGCATCCTCTTCCACGACACGATCACCCAGGTTGGCTACCCGAACCTCTACTACCGGAAGGTGAGCGCCGAGTCGGTTGCCGGCGAGATCACGGACAAGCCCGGGTACATGGCGACGACCAAGATGCGCCAGCACCTCTTCGACACGCTCAGGAAGTACGTGCGGATGAAAATGGGGAAGATCCACTGCCCGCATATGATCCAGCAGATCCAAACGCTCATCTACGTCGACGACAAGGTCCAGGCGGGGGTCGGCTCGGAAAAGGACCTGTTGGTCGCGTTCGGGCTCTGCCTCATGGCGCACCGAGGCTCGATGCACAACCCGCTGGAGGCGCACCCCGAGGAGTTCGTCCGGTCGGTCGCCACGGCCGCGTCGCTCCTCAAGGAGCGAGAGGGGCCCGAGGTCGCAGCCCGGTACGCGATGGTCCAGAGCGGGATGTCTATGGACGAGGTCCTGAAAATGGAGGATGCTATCCTGGCTCGGGAGGCCGCGCGCAAGAAGTTCGGAATCGCTGGCTTGCGGTAGGAGGGGCTGTGGCGTGAGCGACGAAAGACTCTTCGATGACGGAAGGTTCCCTGACAGCGATGGGCGGGCGGAGTGCTTTTGGTGTGGGCGCAAGGTGGACCCGCTCGATCCCAAGCGCGTGACGTACACGCCCAACGCCGCGGCCTGCGAGCCACTACCGGCCCACGAGTCATGCCTCGCCGGCGACAGCAACCACATGGAGCGCGTGCGCATCGCGGCCATGGCGGCCATAAACCAGATGGGCAATGCGAACATCAAGCGCGCTCGCGAGGCGGCCCAGTGCGTCGCGCCCTCACCGGTCCAGCACTGATGGCTCCGTTGTACGATTACGTTTGCGAAAAGGGCCACGTCACCGAGCAATTCCGCCATATGAGCGACCCGGAGCCCGGAGTCGTGCGCTGCGGCTCCTGTCCGCATCTCGCGTCGCGAGTATTCGCCCCGCCAGCCGTGATCGACGATTTCCCGGAGCACGTGTCCATCGCCTTCGGATGCGTCGTCAAGAATCGAGCGCACCACCGAGAACTCCAGCGGATCCATGGGACGCACGACTGGCAGCCCGTCAAGGAGGCCCCGTTGTTCAGCAAGTTGCGTAAGGAGGGGTACGCGATCTGATGCCGGGTACGGCGTTCACTCTCGACGACGGCTCGATCTTCGCCGCCAGCGAGCGGCACGTTCCCGAGACCCCCGCGTTCGGCTCCTTCGGAGACGGACCCGAGGGAGAGGGCAAGATCAGGGCGTGGGTCGCGGACAAGTGGAATGTCGTATTCCAGCTGAAGCGAGGCGAGCAGGAGAGGCTCAAGACCTGCGAGCTCTACTACGCCGGGTTCCACTACGTCGATCCCTGGGAGAACCGCAACAACCCGGTCACGAACTACTGCATGTCCACCGTCGAGACGATCTGGCCCATCCTCACGCAGTCGAGGCCCAGGCCCGAGCCCGTGCCGCGGAACTTCATGGACGCGGAGAAGATCGAGCGGCTCCGGGAGTACTCGACCTACAAGATGGACAGCAGCGGGTTCGACCGGATCTTCCGAATCTGCGTCCGGGATCTCCTGAAGTACGGCTGGTGCTGCCCGATGATCGGCTGGGACCCGCAGGGGAGGGCGCTCCCGCGCTATCTCTCCCCGTTCGACTTCTACCCCGACCAGGCGCCGGACGAGTCGGAACTCGAGTGCTTCTTCATCGCCCGGCCCGTATCGGTGCGCAGGCTTCGCGCGCTTTTCCCGAAGGTCGCCGACAAGATCAAGCCCGACAACATCGCGAGCCCGAGTTACGAGGTCTTGGTCCAGCCCTACCTCGACGCGGAGGGTCTGTTCGGGGGCATCCGGGGCCCCCAGTTCATAGGCACGATGCCATCGGCCTCGTTCGAGGACGGCGCGGCCGCGACGACGAGCGGGGAGTACGCGATCGACACCGGCTCCTTCTCCGTGTTCGGCCAGACGGTCTTCTTGCTCCAGATGTTCGTTCGCGACTACACGACCATGTCCGTGAGATACGAGGGCACGCGCTACATCGACGATCCGACCGGGCAACTCGAGGTGCCGCACTCGATGACGGTCCAGGAGCCCTGCTGTCCCTCGGGCTGGCGCATGATCCCGATGACCGCGTCGGGCGCTATCCTGGACACCCCGAAGCCCGTGGATCCGGTGCTCGGGGGTATCCCGCTCGTGATCGGCAGGGACTACGAGCAGGGCGGCAAGTTCTATCCCAAGGGCGAACTGGACGACATCATCCCGATCCAGCGGGACATCAACCGGAGCGACGCCATGATCGCGCGCGCCCTGGAACTTCAGGGGAACCCGCCAGTCGTGACGAGCATCGACTCCAGACTCTCGACCGACAAGTCCTCGGTCGAGGGCGGCGAGATCCTCCGCATCGCTCGCGGGTCGACGCTCGTTTATCTTCAGCCGCAGGGCCTTGCGGAGTCGCACTTTGTTCGCCGCGCCGGCCGCCGTCAGGACATCCAGATCGTCGCTGGCACGCCGGACTCCCTCCAGGGGCAGAGGCCGATCGGGGTCGAGGCAGCGTCCGCGATCCGGCAACTCACGGAGTCGGGCGCATCGCGAGCACGCGCCAAGGGAGCGGGGCTGCTCGAGTGGGCCGCGCTCTTGCTCCAGAAGATGATCCGGGCCGACATCAGGAAGAGCGTCGACCCGATCTACTTCCGCACCACGAGCGGCGGCGACATGTGGCTGAACCCGGACGATTACACGGCGGACGACTTCGAAGTTCGGTGGAGTTCGGACAGCGGAGACGCTCAGGGTCGCCAAGACAGGCAGGACCTGGACCTGCAGCTCTACCAACTGGGGGTCATCGACGCTCAGCAGCTTCTCGACGACTTCGACTACCCCAACAGGGCCGCCATCCTCCAGAGAATTGCGATCAACCGGATCCAAATGGCGCAAGCGGCGGCCGCCACGAACGGCGGCGGACCAAAGGGAGGCGGACAGTGAAGCCTGTCAAGCACATCGGATTCGCAGCGGCCGTCGCGAAGGCCAAGGCTGGAGGCGCCACGAACCCGGCGGGAGCGATCGCGGCGGCAGCGCGGAAGGCGAGCCCGGCAGCGGTGGCGAGAAACCCGAGGCTGCTTAAGGTGAAGCGCGGCAAGAAACGACAGAAGATCGCCGCGATTCGGGCCGGATACTAGGATGCCGTCAGTCTCGCAAGTTCAGCAGGAGATGATGGGAGCGGACTACGCCCGGGCGAGAGCCGGCAAGCCGACGAGGACCGGAATGAGCGTCGCCCAACTGAAAGAGTTTGCGTCAACCCCGCGCAAGGGGCTACCGTACAGAGCAGCGTCGTCCAAGAAGAAGCGTCGGCAGAGAATCGCGGAGATCAGGGCGGGAGGTGGGTGAGACATGCCGATGAGCCCCGAAATGGCGGTGGGCGCAACGCAGGACGCGCCCCCAGACCGTCCCACAGCAAACCTCGAGCAGCTACTGACCCAGGCCACGATGATCATAGGCAGAGATGGCGGGATCGACCAGAACGAGAAGCAGATCGTCCGGCGCTTCGTCGAGCAGTTGTCCATGATGGCCCAGGGTGGCCAGTTGGGCGGACCTGGCGCGCCAGGCGCTGGGGGAGCGCAGGCTCTTCCGCCGAGCCCCGGCGAGATGAACATGAACACTCAGGACATGGGCACCGTGGAAGGTGCCCAGCCCGAATACGAGGGGGCCTACTAACATGGCGAATCCAGCTTCAGTGATGATTCCGCCGGACGCAGCCGAGAAGGCTGCGGAGGCGGCCAAGACGCGCGACTACTACGCCGACCTGACCGACGAGGAGCGCGCCGAAGAGGGGTTGCCCCCGCGGGAGCCTGCAAAGGCCGAGACCGCGCCCGGCGAGAAGCCCCCAGAGGAAGAGCCCGAAGAGGGCGAGCCAGAAGAGGAACCCGAAGAAGAGTCGGTCGAGGACGAGGACAGCGCGACCGAGCGGCTCTTCGAGGAGATCGCGAACCTCCAGGAGAGCGTCGACGACGCACTTGGCAGGACCAAGCCGGCCAGGACCGAGGGAGAGGTCGACGCACGACTCAAGGCGGCGCTGGAAAGCGACGACGAGTCGACACGCTTTCTAGCCGAGGAACTCATAGCCGCGAAGCAGAGGCTTGAGCGAGTCGAGCTAGACGCGCGCACGGAGCGGGTCGATCGGCAGAGAACCAAGGACGACACCGACTTCAGGAATCTCCAGAAGGGCTACACCGTCGGTGGGAAACCAATGACGAAGGCGCAAGTCGAGATGGTCGAGGACTACATCGACGCGAACAAGGAAGTGGGAAGTCGGCTCGACATCGAGGACGTCGCTCGCGTCGTGTTCAAGGACGCGCTCGGCCGAGTCAACCCCAAGTCGTCCCCGGGCAAGGCCCCCGGCGGCTCAGTCAACGGAAAGGGTTCCCCCGTCGCAACGATCGTGGACGAGGGGAGCGCCGGCGGAGTTACCGTCGGCCCTTGGAAGCCAAGGCCCAACGAGACCATGGAGTCGGCGGTGGACGCCGCGGGGGCTGCACTTCTCGGCGTAAAGCGCTGATCGCACATAGGAGTACGCGAAAATGACCTCTTCGTTCCCCTGGAACCAGGTGAACGTAATGGTCCAGGACTTCATCATTCCCACGATCCAGGACCAGATTTTCCTCTCGAACGCGATGCTGAATCGCATGAGAGGGCGGGTAAAGCACTTCACTGGAGGCCGCAGGATCGTAGTACCACTCTCCTGGCGCACGCAGGGCGGGCTGAAGTGGTTCGCCGGGGCGGACGTATTCGCGCCGACGATCCGCGATCCCTTCCAGGCAGCCGAGTTCACGCCGAAGAACGCCAACGTCGATCTCACGATCGATTGGGACGAGGAGATGACCGCCTCGGGCCTGAACCAGGTCATGGACCTGATGGCGGCCAAGGGCGAGATGGCCCGGAACACCTTCTTCGACGGGATGGCGAGCGAGATCTACAACGACGGCACGGACACGCGCGCTCTCGCCGGCCTCCAGTACGCGCTCAAGGAAGGCGCCACCGGCGGCCAGGTGCCTCCGACGATGACCTACGGCGGGATCTCTCGGAGTTCCACGTTGAACACGTGGTGGAACCACAACTCCGACAACCCGACCACGGCCTACGTCACCGGAGCCTCGAGCACCTTCGCGGGCTCGGCGTCGACGGGGCCGAACTTCGCGCCCATCAACAAGATGTTCGCGAACATCAAGCTCCGGTCCGGCAAGCTACCCACGCTGATCCTGAGCAACGTCGGGGCGTGGAGCGACATCCACTACAACCTCGTGAAAAACGAGCGCTACCAGCGTCCTCAGCAGCAGACGGACCTGTTTAAGGCGGGCTTCGAGAACTTCATGTTCCGAAACGCCACGTGGGTCCAGGACGAGAAGGCCCCGCGGGACACGAGCGCGAACAAGTTCGAGAAGGTCTACATCCTCTACGAGCCGTCCATTCGGCTCCACGTGGATTCCCGAGCCGACTTCGCGTTCGAGCCGTTCCGCAAGCCCCACAACCAGATGGTCCGCACCGCCTACATCCTCTGGCGGGGCGAGCTCATCATCAACGAGCCGCGTGCGAACGGGGTCATGCCCCGCATCGACACGTCCGGCGTCTCGTAAGGGGGGCCAGCGTCCATGTTGAACATCGGTCTGGAAGTCCAGCAGCAGATCCGCGGCGCGGACGGCACGCTCCTCTGGAGCGGAGCCCAGGCGATCGCGACGAGCTACATCGCCATCAGCAGCGAGGCGTCAGCCGCATTCGTCATGGGCGAAGCCGCGCTGTGGGATCCGGCGACGGTCTCGACGGGATTCATCCCGAGGCAGGAGACGACGGCGGCGGGCGGCACCCCGGCGTCGGATCTTCCTGGTTCTCTCGTCCTCGGCATCAAGCGCACGACGGCGGGCGGCATCGGAACCGACGTTGGCTTCCTGGGCGTGGTCCAGGAGCCGGTCGGGCCGGGAAAGCGCGGAGTCGTCGCTGGCGTTGGGAGTCTGACGAGCGTGCTCGTGACCACGGGCGCGATCGCGGTGGGAACGATCCTCGTGAGTTCCGCGACGATCGGGCTCTGCGCTCCGGGCGCCACGAAGGCCGCGACGGTACCGGCGTACGGGACCGTGCTCGGCATCTGTCTCAAGACGAACACCACCGGTGCCACGGGCACCAATAGCACGAGCTGGGCCGGGATCCTCGTTCTACCGGGCTAGCCGCGCGCGAGGAAAGCGGGGCGCCGTGCGCGGTAGCGTTACGTGCACGGCGCTTCATCGTATGCGGGGGACCTGATGGCGTTCAGCGCCGCTTCGTTGGACATCGTGTCGCAGGCGGTTTCGGACCTTCAGCAGCTGGTGAAGGCCCGCCAGCAGTCGAAACTCTCGATCGCCGACGTCCCGCTGATCCCGCTCAGCGCGGCCACGATCCAGCAGGCGAAGGAGGACGCGAAGACGCTTGCGAATAGCCTGATCGCGACAGTCAAGACGGAAGCGGCGGGTTGGGGGCCGATACCGTAATGGCTGGCGCCCAGGTTCTCAGCGTCGACGTGGGTTCGGTTCCCCTCAAGGTGCCAGCGCTCGTGGTCGGGTGGGACGACGCTGGCCAGTTGACGGTTGTAGTTCTGGACGGGGATCTCTTGCGTGCGTGCGCGCTGCTTCATATCGCGGCGTCGAAGCTCGACACGATGAACGGAATCGCCAACTTGCCGAAGGTCCTTCCTTTTGCGAAGGGCCCTCCGAACGGCAATCCCGGGGGAGTGTAGCCAGTGTCCCAGATGTCGGATTTTTTGGAGCAGGGCCTCCTGGGGCACCTCTTCAGGACGGCGTCCTTCACAAAGCCGACGGTCATAGCGATCGCGCTGTGCACCGCCGCGCCGACGGACGCGAGCACCGGGGCGACGATTGTCGAGGTGCCGAACTCGAATAACTACGCTCGCGTCTCCCTGAACCCGTTGGACGCGAACTGGGCTGCGGTAGGAGTCGGCGGTGTCACAAGCAACTCCGTGGCGATCACGTTCGCCGCTGCGACCGGGTCGTGGGGCACGGTGTCTCACGTGGCTATCTGTGACAGCGCGACGTGGGGAGCCGGGAACATGCTCCTGTACGGGGCGCTCGCCGTGAGCAAGGCCGTCGCGAACGGGGACACTTTCAGTTTCGCGATCGGCGCGCTGACCGTGACGTTCGCATAGAAGTGAAAGGGGGATAAAGCCATCGGTCGCCAGTATTTCGGGGATGTTCTTGCAGATCCGCCGAACGCGGCGTTGGCGACGATCACGGCTACAAGCGAGACCGTGCTCGTCCCGACGATCTTTACGCCGATCCCAGCGAACGAGCCGCGCGCAGGCAAAATCTATAAGCTCAGCGTGGGCGGGACGTGCACGACCGGGACGGCGGGGACGCTGATCGTCACGCCGCGGTACGGCTTGGTTATCGGCGGGGTCGCGCTCGGCGCCTCTCCGACGCAGAACTACGTGCCTTCTATCACGCTCGCGCCGTTCATTTTCGAGTACACGCTCGTCTTCCGCTCGATCGGAGTGGCGGCCGGAGCGAACTCGACGTGCGTGGGCAGCGGCGTCTGGATCTCCAACGGGGCGGTGGCTACGGCCGCAAGCTCCACGGTTGTCGTCGCCTCCAGCACCGCCAGCGTCTCCGTCGATACGACGATCGCGAGCGGGCTCTGGATCGGCGTGACGTTCTCCGTGGCTCCGTCGGTGATCCCGCACTGGATGACCTGGCGAGCGCTGAACTAGGCCGATGCCGGGGCTCGGTCCGTCAAGCCTCGGGATAACCTTCTACGTACCGCCAGGGAAGCGATCGTCCCAGTGGGACGTGCTCTCCGATATCGCGGGCCTGGGGCTCCTTGAGGCGTCCGCTACGAGCCCGCTGTTCTTCGCGGCCTGCGCCATCGCCGCGAGCGGAGTCATCTCCTCGGCCTCCGCGAGCCTCACCCTGGGCGCAACCGCCGCCATCACCGGATTCGCCACTGTCTCCGCCGCGTCCGGTGGCATCTTTCAGCTTGGCGGCCTTCTCGGCGGCGACATCCTCTACGACGACGACCTGAACGCCGACGCCTCGCTCGATGCCGTCGCTGGCTCCTACCACATGGAGGACCTCTACCAGAAGAGCCAGGCGAACGGCTGGAAGGCCGCCGACGGCATAACAGCAGCCATCGAGAAGTGGGGCGGGATCGTCTTCGGGCTCCTCGCGCGCTACTGGTTCCACGTGTCGATCCAGAACGGCGACGGAGTGAGCCTCAAGACCACCACGCTCAAGATCTCCCGGTGCAACTTCACCTTCGATACCGGGAAGACGATGAAGGTGAGCGCAGTCGGCATCGCGAACCGCTGGACGATCATGGGGCTGGTGCAGCAGGCGGGATCGGCCTCTCCTGTCGGCTACGACGGCTGCGAGGGCACGCTCGGAGCCACGACAACCATCGACGGGCAGACCCAGATTTACGGGACCAAGTTCCGCACCGTCGGGGCGAACGTGCAGCTGACGATCCGCCGGACGAGCACGTCCGCAGCCGGGGACGCGGTGAACGTCACCCTGGAGAGCGCCGGAACCGGCGTCGCGACGCTCGCCTTCGGCACGTCCGCGATCCCGTTCGCGCGGGCGCATCACATCTACCTCAACACGATCGGTTCCACGACGGCCGGCGTGAGCCTCTTCAACGTCATCGACGCCGACGACCTCCACGTGGACGGCATCGCGAACAACGCGATCAACGTGATCTCCGCCTACACGCTGATCCGGGATGGGGTCATCCACGGCACGCCCGGATCGGTCGATCTGCGGGGGAGCACCGGCGTCACGGACCTCGTGGACTTCACGTGGTCCGGTACGGCCGCGCAGCAGACGAGCACGGCGACCACGAACGACTACCGCACCTACTCGCCGATCGTGGTGGACGCGAACGGGAACGCCTCAGCGGGCGACCTCATCGAACTTCTCGATGCGTCGATGACTGTGGTGGTGTCGGCGACGTCGAACGCGGACGGGATGATCGCCTACACGACGCCGGGCTTCACGGGCATCGCTATCGCGAACGCGGTGAAAGCCAGGATCCGGGGGCTCACCGGCTGGGTCGACCAGGGCCCATTCACCGTGCGGCGGAACGGCCTCGTCGTGCAGAAGTTCACTTGGCCCAGGCGCTCCTACGTGGTCGGCGGGAACACGTACTACCAACTCTTCCCCGTCTACGACACGATCGGGCCCGCAGAGACCCTCAAGGCCGCCTTCAGCGTGAATCCTGGAGGCGGGCAGCCGCCGCTTTCGGTCCAGTTCACGGACCGCAGCACGACGAGGCCCGGAAACGCGATCACGGCCTGGTTCTGGGACTTCGGGGACGGGAACACGAGCACGGTGCAAAACCCGGTCCACGTGTATCTCTCGGCGGGGCTCTTCCAGGTGAGCCTCACCGTGACGGACGCGAGCGGGCAGGCGAGCGAGTCGGACATCAACGCGGTCTACGTCGCCACGACCCCTGGAAGTTACGTGCGAAAGGCCATGCCGGATGTGCCGTACGTGCATCAGGACGGAGCCGTGACGCCGTTCTCCCCGAGGGACATCCCGGTGCAGCAGTTCACGCCGGTCAACCCGCCCGGGACCGCGTACACGCACAAGGCGGGACCCGTGACCGACCTCACGCACCGAGCGCAGCCAGTGACGGCGTACAAACGCAAGGGCGTCCCTGCGGTCGGCTATACTGAGTTCGGCCTTCCGGTCCCTGCGCCGGAGGAGGAGTTCATTATCTTCGGTGGCATGGGCGGGATGCCGGTGGAGGGGGCGGAGGAGCCATGAGAAGGGTCGGAAGGCTGCTGGCGACACTGTTGTGCGCGGGATTGCTCTGGGCGCAGCCCGCGTCCGCGGTCCTCTTCTTCGGTTCTGGGGCAGGCGCTGTGTGGGGGATGGCGAAGGGCGCCTTCAAGGCCACGCCCTACGACGGGGACGCCACGGGGCTCGCAAACATCGACGCCTCGTTCCCGCTGGGTGGACTCGGGCAGCTCGGCCCGGGGACCGAGGGGCTGACGCTGCCGGCCTACCGAGCGGGCGTGTGCTACCTCTGGTGTCGATACGACGCCTACCGGATCGTCGGGACCCCGTTCGAGAGTTGGCCTGGAGGGATTCGGCAGTTCCGCGTGGACTCCCTGGGCGTCCGTGCGGACTCCGGGATGATCGCGCCGAGATTCGGTCCTGCGTCTGGCTCGGGCTTCGGCGGGGCGATCCGGGTCGTGGATGGAGTGACGTTTCCAGCTACCGACGTCGGGGTGAACGCCGCCATCGCTGACTGCCCCTCGGCTGGTTGTACCGTGTTCCTCCCTGCCCAGACAATCACGGTCAACACGCCGATTCTCTATCCGGCAGGAAAGCGGGTCCGACTGATATGCGCGGGACGTGGAGCAACGGTTCTCAAGCGCGGGTCGGGCACCAATTACGTCATTTCCGGTACAAGCACGCACCTTCCAGGGGAATGGTATCGGTCCCTTGAGAATGTGACGCTTGATGGGAACGGACAGAACGGTACTATCGACAGCCTCACTGACTTCACGCTGTTTACGATGCGGGACGTGACGATCCGCAACGGTCCGCAAACCGGCCTCAAGCTCACATCGTTCTTCGATTCCCACTTCGAGAACGTCTACGTAGAGGAGTGTGGCGACGCCACGCATCCGTTTGTTGTGCTGGACGCCACAACCAATTCCTCTGACACCTTCAATAACTGCCAGTTTTACAACCTCCACATCGAGGCGAATAACCAGGACGCGATCTTCCTGGACCTGATCGGGAACGGCACGAATGCCGTAGTAGGAAACTACTTTTACGGGCTGAAGGTGCACGGAAACGCCTCTACGGGAAACCCGGCCAGACCGCTGATCCGGCTTGGGACGAACGCGACGAGCAATGTTTTCGATGGGGGTGAGGTTTCCTACGGTAACGGCTCGTCTCAGGTTGAGTGTTCTGGGACGCGCAATAGGTTCAACGCTCAGCTCTTCGGCATCGCCGCCGCGCATCCTCCAGCCAGAGCTTTTCAGTTCATCGGTGGCCCGAACTCGGTTTTCGAGACCCACTTCATCAACTCGAACCTGTACACGACGGCCTGTATCAGGTTCGACTCCGGGGCGAACAACTGCCTGGTGATGGGTCCGTTTCTGGCTAGCGGGGGGACCTCGATCTCCGACGCCGCGACGGGAACTATGCTTATCTACAGGGACGAGACCTCCGGACAGAACATCGTCACCGTTGGCACAGCCACGATCAACACGCTGGCCGACGTTCCTGGGAACATGACTTTTGGGAACGGCTCGATCGTTAGGATGAAGGATACGGGTGGCACAGCCAGGAACCTGCTCCGTACCTTCGGCACGAATTTGCTCAAGTGGTATCCGTTGGCTTCCGGACAGGCGACTCGCTTCCAGAACTTTGCCGACAACGCGACGAATTTTGAGATAGGAGACAACGGACTCAGCACGGCGCTGACCTTCCACGCCGACTCCGTAAGCACGCCGGGCGGCCTCTTTGTGGGCGGCCAGAGGGTGAACAAGATCCTTAGAGCCTCTGCCACGCTCGACTTCGATCTCACGGCCGTTACGTGCCAGGACCTCACGATCACGTTGGCTGGAGCCGCACTAAACGATGAGGTTGTCCTTGGGGTTCCGAACGGATCGGTTACGAGCGGAGTGGATTACACCGCATGGGTGTCCGCTGCAGGCACCGTGACGGTGAGGGCCTGCACGTTCATTGCGGCCCAGAATCCCGCGAGCGGAACCTTCAAGGTCACGGTAGTCCAGTGAGGCCCCTACTGCTTCTCCTGGCCCTGGCGTTCGCCAATGGCGCGTACGCGAGCACGTATACGATCGTTTTCACCGTGCCGTCGACGAACTCCTACGTCGAGGGCGACAGCGTCTTCTACTGCGACGGCGGCGGGCCTACCGACGACCTCGCGCAGGTCCGCTTCATGCGCCAGGACGTGATCGGCGGGCAGCCCTACGCGTTCGACTCGCTGGACGTTCGCGGCATGGAGGCGCAGGAGGACTCGCTGCACGTGGAATCGGGCCCAGGCACGCACGTCTACGCGATCGCCGTGGACGATTCGGGCAACGGCGCTTGCTGGTCCGCTGGGGTCTACCTTCCCGGATACGTGACGGCGGTGGGAGACGTAGGAGGGCCAGAGTGGCGGAATCCACTGAGCGTGCGGACCTACGACGTCCAGGGCAGGCTCGCCGAGGGACACCTGGCCTCTGGCGTCTATCGGATGGTAGAGATTTACGCCGACGGCCGAAGGCGCTACACGAAGATCGTGGTGGTGCGTTGATCCCTGGGCTCGAACTCAAACGCCTCGCGCGCCAGCGAGTGCTCTTCCGCTGCCCGAGGTGCGGGACGTCCTTCTCGTTGCAGCCGGCCGTCGCCAAGGACCGGAGCCGGAACGGCCGCCGCCGCCCCTGCTGCTCCAACTCCTGCGCGGTATCCGCAGTGCACGCACGCCGTCGCGGCGAGAGAATCTAGGTGCCGTTCCCGACCTGGGCAAACCTCGGTCCCGCGAGCGGCGGCACGGGCGCTGTCACCGTCAACTACCCGGTCAACTACTCCACAAACGACATCGCCGTACTGGTTTGCCAGTCTTCGAACGAGACGGTCACGGAGACGAGCGGAGGATGGACGCAGAAAGCGGCGATCGGGCTCGGCACTCCCGGCGCGCCAGGATCGACCAAGCTGACGGTGTTCTGGAAGCGCGTGACGAACGGGGGCGGAGAGACCCCCGCGGCGCTCGCCGACGCGGGCGACCACGTGAACGGCATCATCGCGATCATTCGCGGCTGCCCGCTCACCGGCGATCCCTTCGATATCGTCGCGACCGGAAGCGAAGCGACCGTGGACGCCAGCCTGGACCTGACCGGGCCGAGTTCGAGCTTGGGCGAGTGCCTGGTGCTGATCACAGCGTGCCACGCCGTCGACACCGCGAACCCGGAATGGTCCGGGCAGACCGCTCCGAACCTCGGAACGCTTACCGAGAGGTACGACAAGTCCATCACGATCGGGAACGGCGGCGGAACCGCGATCTGGAGCGGCACGCTGGCGGCCGCGGGCGCGGTCGGGCCATTCTCGGCGATCGGCGACGTGGCGACGGTGAAGGCGTGGGCCGTCCTGGTCCTGAAGCCCAAGGCCAGGCTCCTAAACCTGAACGCGATTCCCTCGATCCCGGGGCCCTGGCAGTGGTCGAATCCTGGCGCCGGCGGCACGTGGGCGCAAGCATCCGCAGGGCCGACCGGGATCATGCTCGTCGCGAGCGATCTCGCGGGCCTGTACATGAGCACCGATCGAGGGAACTCCTGGACCGGGATCGGGAACAAGCAGGGGCTTAACGAACAGTTCATCCACGCCGCAGGCTTCGATCCGACCGATCCAGCGATCATGTACGCGGCCTCCGCGCACGGGGTCTATCGGACGGCGGATACCGGAGCGCACTGGACGCTCGTGAGCTCCGATCTCTGGATCGGCGACGTCGTGCCAGCACCGTCGAACCACGACATCGTCTACGCGGCCTACCATCCGACCCAGCTCGACCCCGCGACCGGGATTCTCAAGAGCACCGATCGCGGCCTCACGTTCTCGGTCGTCGCGAGCGACCTGCCGACGAACCTCACGATCAACCGCCTCATGGTCGATACGCTGAATCCCGCGATCCTCTATATCGTCTCCTCCTACCACGACTTCAACCACACGCCGGATGACGCGATCTTCAGGAGCGCCAACAGCGGGGCGAACTGGACCAGGATCAGCGGCGTGCTCGAAGCCGCCGGGAAGGTCTGGGACTGCGTGGTCGATCGTTCAACCCCGACGACGCTCTGGGCGACGATCTACACGGGCGACCCCTACGTGACGCCCTTCACCTGGGCGGGATCGGCGTGGAAGAGCATCGACTCCGGGACGACCTGGACCAACAAGGTCGCGCACACGGGGAACGTGATGGTGAAGCACAACGACTCAAACACCATCTGGATCGTCGACAACAAGCGGAGCCAGGGGAACGCGGAGGAAGGCTTCTGGGAATCGACGAACGGGGGGACCAGTTTCGCCAAGAAGAGCACCCTGTCCGACTACGACTTCGGATGGCAGGCCAACGCGGACCGCTCCTACGGGGCCGGGAACTACGGCATCTGCCACGGCTTCGGCCAGGACCTCTCCGACCCGAACACGGTTCTCCAGGTGAGCCCTCAGTTCGTCCACGGCTCCTTCGACGCTGGCCTCGTCTTCCACAACCTCTACACCTACCAGGTCTCGGCCAACGCCTGGATCACGCGGCGTCTCGAGAACCTCACCGTCGGGGAAATCAGGATCAGCCCCGCCCTGGGAGGGCTCGTCTACGGAGGTGCTTTCGATACCGGCATGTGGAGGAGCTTCGATGGCGGGCTGAGCTGGCAGTCGTGCAACTCGCCGGATTTCACCGGGGACTGGAACGGGGAGGGCGGGAACACGTGCACGATCATGCCCGACCCAGGCGACGAGAATGTCGTGTGGGCCGCCCAGGGGCGCACCGAGACGACGTCGAACCTCATCAAGAGCGTCACGAAGGGCGAGGCCGGCGGATGGATGGCCGTCTCTGGCCTGCCGGCGGACAAGTTCGTCTACGGGCTCTCGATCAACCGCCGGACCACGATCGGGAACCGGACCCTGTTCGTCACGATCGGGGACAATACTTCGCGGAGCGGGGACGTCTACCGGAGCACGGACGACGGCCTCACCTGGAGCCTCGTGCTATCTCCCACCCTGAACGCCGCAGCCCGGGTCACGGCGGTCGATGCCGTCGATGGAAACCTCGTCTACGCCGGAGGAGAGGGCGGGCTCTGGCGATCGACCACGGGCGGGGCCTCGAGCTCCTGGACGCTCCTCACGACACCGGCGGACTTCGTGGGCACGACGACCGGGAACAGCCTCGGTGCCCTGAGATGGAGCGGCGTGGCGTGGGTCGAGGCGGACCCTACGGTGGCAAATCGCCTGTACGTGGCCTGCTACGGAGACACGGGAACGAATCGCGGGCTCTACCGGAGCGACGACGCGGGGATCACCTGGACGAAGATTCTCACGGGCGACTACATCCGGCGCGTGGGCGTGCATCCGACGAACTCGGACATCGTGTTCGCTGCCTCCGCGAGGACGGCGACGTCCCCCGCCGCGAACAGTTATCTCTCCAAGGGCATCCGTCGGAGCAAGGATTCTGGTGCGAGTTGGGAGGACGTCAACGATAATCTCCCGTGGACGCTCGCGGGACCGATCGCCGTGGGACCGGGCGATCCCTACGACGTGTTCGTGGGGAGCACCGGGAACGGCTTCCTGAAGCGGACCTTCTCGTCGGCCGATGAGGCGCCGGCAATCGAGGTGAACGTGAGCACGTTGGTTAGCTACCTCGTCGACGACGCGGCCCAAGCCATCGGCGATCCGAACAAGCAGCGCATCCAGATCCCCCAGTGGCTCTCGATATACAACCGCAGCAACCGCGAACTCTGCCAGAAGGCGAACGTGCTGCGGTTCCTCGACGCCTTCGATCTGATTGCGAGCCAGACCAAGTACGACTTCCCACAGTCGATGGTGGTGATGAACGGCATCGCTGTGTCCGAGAACCCCAGCGACCAGACCTCCTTCCGATGGATCAAGGAGATGTTTGAGGACGAGTTCAGGGAAAAGACCACCTCGAACTACCCGTCGGCGACGCTCCCCGAATCGTACTTTTGCACCTCCGGCTGGTTCTACCTCGTCGGCGCTGCTACCGGGACGATCGTCGACGGCGGGTGCATCGACTACTTCGGGCTCCCGGACCGGATCACGGACTTGAGCACCGCGCTGATGCAGGTGGACGACATGGCGCAGGACTACCTGGTGCGCCTGATGATCATTCACGCGCTAGAGTCCCGGAACCGCTACGCGGAGGCTGAGGAGCAGCTCAAGCTCTGGAACGCCGACATGGAGACGCTGAAGGACAAGCTCGACGATAGAAGCGTCGACCGCAGGTCCACCATCGCCCCTCGCCGCAATCGGCTCAGCGGCATGAGATAACATGAGCCCCCGCACCGCGACTCGCGAGATCGCGATTCCGCTCCGGGACTTCTCGGGCGGGATCCAGGGGGGCGTGTCCGAGCGCGGCCTGCGCAGGATCAACTGGCTAAGTGCCGCTGACAACCTCTACGGCAGGCCCTACCGTGGCCTCCGCGTGCGCCCCGGAACGCGCGATCTATCGAGTGCGGTCCTCTCGGACGCGCCCCACAGCCTCATGGGCTTCTACTCCGGCGGGGGCAACAAGCTCTTCGTCGGCGCGGACGCCAAGATCCTCGAAGTCACGAGCACCGCGTACACGCTTCAGACCCTCCCCGGCGGCCACCCGGCATCGTCGGACATCTACACGCACACGAACCTGGACGGCGTCCTTGTGGCGACCCAGCGCACGGGCGCGCTCGGGCCGCTCATGTACGACGGCGCCTGGAAGGAACTCAAACTCCCGAAGCCGACGGACACGATCGGGTTCGCTGCGGACAGCGCGATCATCGCTCCCGCGATCGGTGTCGACGTCGGGGACCACTACTACCGGATCCGCTGGCGCTTCGCGAAGGGGTCGAGCCTCGTGGGTCCTACGAGCGCCAAGCATACCGTGGCGGCCCCGAACCGGACCGTGAACATCAACGCCGGGCTCACGGCCTCGGGCCGCAGCGACTACATCGGCTGGACGCTAGAGCGGACCAAGGTGAACGGCACCGTGACGGGCCCGTTCTGGTTCGTGAAGGACGGCACGGGAACGACGACTACAGACGACACTGCCGACGCTTCCCTGGGCTACTTGGCCGATGAGGGCCTGCACGGGGAACCGCCTCACGGGGACGGGATCGCGAGTTTCACGAACCGCCTGTGGCTCTGGGCCGGGTCAACCATCTACGTGAGCCAAGCCGCCTTCGGGGACCTCGAAGCTACTGGGATCGCAAACTTCGATGCCGACCTCACTTTTCCGGTGGCGAAGGACGACGGCGACATGATCCAAGTCTGCGTTGTCGTCCTGGACGAGCTCCTGATCCTGAAGAAGCGCAGCGTCCACGTGATCTCCGGAGTGGACCCGGACAGCTACGTGCTCACGAGCGTCGTATACGCCGATCCCGCGCGCGGTAGCGAGGCTGGCTGCGCGGGCCCGAGGGCCGCCTGTGTGATCGGCGGAGTCGCCTACTTCTGGGGAGAGTCGGGTGGGCTCTTCACGTACTCGAAGGGAGCGGTCAAGCCGGTCGCGTGGAGCGAGATGGGACGCTACCTGGACGAGGTGAATCCAGCGGCGCTCGACAATCTGCTCCTGACGAACCACCAGGGCAACTACATGATCGCCTGGTACCCGAGGAGCGGCACCACTGCGGACGAGCAACTCGTTCGAGATGTCAGATTCAAGATCCAGTGGTGGCACTGGAAGGGCTGGGGCGCGCGCGACGCGCTCGAACTCAAGTCGGGAATCCTGGGCGCGACCTCGCTTGCCTACTGCGACCCCAGGAACCGAGCCTCCTTCCCGGCCATCTCGAACGGGGCGACCATCACGGGCTCTGGCGTGCCGGGCGCGACCACCGTAAGCGGCGCCGTGGTCGCTGGCGCGACGAGCCTGACCATGAGCGCCAACGCCTCCGCCACCGCGCAGAACGTCACGTTGACGATCGCGGGCATCGACCGGCCGCGCTGCAACACGGTCTCTGGTTCGCCCACGGTCACGATCTCGGAATACCACTGCTGGTCCGCGTTCGACGGGTTCAAGGACGAGAAGGATTCGAGCGGCGGCGGCGGCCAGGCCGTGTCGGTGCTCCAGGAGCATCCCTGGCTGGACGACGGAATGCCGGACGACTGGAAGGACCTGGACCGGATCGCATTCTCCTCCGAGGGGGATCTCACGCCCGTCAACGTCTCGATCCAGACGGACCCGGCGGGAGGCGCGTCGTCGGTCTCCTTGATCGCTCAAGGAAGCGGGGCCGATTGGGCTCCCGATAGCGGAAGCGGGCTGAATGATTTAGAGTGGGACGTGGGCGACTGGGCGGTCGAGTCCCCGACGACTGCCGTTGCGGGGGTTCCGGCCGGCACGCTCGGGAAGCGATTCAAGATTATCGTGACCGCGAACCCGATCGGGGATTACCGTCCGAGCGGGATTGAACTCGTCGCAGTGCTTCTACCGGACAGGAGCTACGACGCATGAGCGTGGTAATACCGTACGTCTTCGTAGGCGGCACTGGGAATAAGGCTCGGGCCTCCGAGGTCAACGCCAACTTCCTCGCGCTGAAGGCCAAGTTCACCGAAGGCTCGGGCGGGATCGGCGACGAGGACATCTCCGCTACCGCGGGCATCAAGGCCAGCAAGCTCTCCTCCGTCGGCGGGAACCGCGTCACGGCAACCCAGCTTGAGGACGACGCCGTCGATCTTCGCGTTCTCAAAGACGACGCTACGGCCGGGGCTCCCAACGCGGCGGTCAACACGGCGGCGCACATCAAAGACGGCATCATCACGCCCGCCAAGATCGTCGCTGGGTCGCTCGCGAAAGATCGGCTCAAGGTGGCGGCCGTCGGGCCGTTCGTCATAGCGGCCCTATCGGAGGGCGCGTTTTCGAACACCGACACCGGCCTGCTCTCGACGACCGCTTACCCGATCAGACTCGACATAGAATCCGCTGGCGTGCCAGGCGGGAACGACCCCGCGATATGGCTCGTTCTGGACACGGTGAGCGGCAAGTTCTGGATCCGCGCGACCGACATATTCCCCGTCAACTCCAGCGCGATCAACGTGCGCGTCCACTACCTACAACTGACATGACCCAACGCAAGGACTGGCGCGGAACGACGAGGAGCGTGCACTCCTCTGATCTGATGGATCGCTCGCTGGGGGTGGGGGATCCGAACTCGGCGAGCAGGAAGAAGCGCAAGCTCAAGGAGACCTGGTCGAGCGTCGACCTGACAGGCGGCGGCGCGGTCGTAGGGACAGTGGTCGAAGTCGACGTACCCCACGATCTCGGGGAAACGCCGACCATGTGCACGCTGGGAAAGGTCGAGAACGCCAAGGTCGCCGGCACTTTCGTCATGGGAAACGCGGTGAGGCCGGAGAACTGGAGTCATAGCCACGTGCACATGTCTGTCCAGTTAATCTCCGGCTCATTCGACGGATGCCGGGCTTCGTTTCGAGTCCAAGGGTCCTAGGGGAGGCGAGCATGCCAGTACCGATCGCAGCAATCGCGGCTGGCGTCGGGGTCGCGAGCAAGCTGTTCGGCAAGAAGAAGCGCCCGGACATTCGCGGGGCGATCGCAAGGCTCCGCGCGTCTCGTCCGGTCGGCTATCTGACGCCGGAGGATATGCGAGCCGCCGAGTTAACCCGAGGCCGCCTGACCGAGGGCGTTCAGGCGCAGGGACAGCTCGGCGGCTACGAGATCGGTCGCCGCTTCCAGGCTCGCGGCCTCGCCGGCTCTCCGTCCGAGGAGCGCTCTCGCTCCCGGCTCGAGCAGCAGACGCTCCTTGGCGCGCAGCACGCGGGCGAGACCTCCGAGGAGCAGCTTTCCAACATCCGCACCGGGCGCGAGGCGTACCAGCGCCAGCAGGACCTCGCCATCTTCGGCGCTGAGGTAGGGCAATCGCAGCGAGACCAGGAGCGCCAGCAGGCCGAGAATTCCGCCTTCTGGAACGGTCTCAACGAGTTCATTCCGACCATCATGTCCGGCCTGGGCCCGGAGAAGGGGACCGACTATAGCGGATGGCGACTCGGCTCCGACGGCAAGTACCATCCTCCGCAGTACGGGCCGCAGCCGCTGGGCTCCGCTCCAGCAGGTCCGTCGCCCAGTAGGGCGCGTGGCTTCAATCCCGAGTCTCCTCCGACCCCGAGGCTCTACTGATGGCGTCAGCGCTCCGGGCCTCCAGGGACTTCGTCAGGGAGGCGCTCGCACGCGTACGCGCCGGGGCTACGGATTACGAGCGGAACCTGGACCGCCAGGGGCCCGAGATCAAGGTCGAGCCCTTCGACGCGCACAACGTGTCGACCCCGGCGGCCCTCATCAAGCTCGGCACGTCGATTGCCGCAGCCCGCCGGCACAAGGCCAACGTGCAGGCGGCGCAGCAGGACGTGGAACTGGCCCGAGAGAAGACGCGCGCCGAGATCGCGCATCTGAGAGCGGAGGCGGAGTACAACCTCGGCCGGGGCCGCCAGGGTGCCACTGTCCAGACAATCGGGAGCGGCCCGCACAAGGGGCAGACCGTAGGCGAGGCGAACTTCCACCTCGCCGAGGACCGATTCGGCCTAGCGAAGACGACGGCGGCGGAGCGGGCCCACAGAGCGGATCGGCTCGCCAAGGCGCGCCTCGGCTTGCAGGAGATCGACAAGGCGGTCGCGCGCGACGCGGAGACCGGCACCTTCGGACAGATGAACGTCTATGAGCATGCAATCAGCGGAAGGCTAGGATCCAAGATACCCGAGGAGAGGGCGTCGGCGCTTGACGCGCTGCACATCAATCCGACCGACTACGAGACCCTTTACCCGACCGAAAAAGCGAAAATGGTCCAGGACGCGATGAGCAGGTTGCGCGCCATGACCCATGCTAGGGCCAAGTTGAACTCCGAGATGCACTACCGCCCCTACCGCGAGAGGTACCAGTCGATCATCGACGAGGGGATTCAGGGCCTACTGGACGACCAGGGCGACCAGGTCGACGAGGGCCCGGGGCCAGCAACGGTACCCGACGAGGGAGTCGATCCGGCTCTGGGGTTCTAATTGCCCCTCGCCCCGGAGGTCGTCTCCAGCGCAGCCGCCAGGATTAGGGCGCGTTACGGCTCCGATCCGTCCATCCCCGACTCGACGCTCGTATCTGCCTACCGCGCGAAGAAGCTTCCCAATATGGGCGACGACGAATTCGCGGGGCGGGTCTTGCGCACGCCCGGCCGGAATGCCCGGGAGGGCGTCTCCCGGGTCCGTGCGGCCCCTGAAACTCCGATCCAGGCCCCGACTGCCCCAGGCTTCGAGACGTCTCGCTACGCGGCTCCTGCGGCGCCTGAGAGAGCCATTGCGGAAATCCGCGATCCCCGCGTTCCGCCGCCCGCCGGGCCGGGTCCGGTTCAGACCGCCGCCCAGTTCGTAGGCGGTGCGGCCCGCGGCGCGGGGCGCGCGGCCGTCGAGACGGTAACGTCCATCCCCGAACAACTCAGGGAGTTCTACGCGCAGGCGAGCCAACGGCCGCCTACCCCGGAAGAGGAACAGCTACTAGCTCGCTACGACCCCGAGCGTCTCGCGGCGATGCGCGCCGGGCCCAAAGAGGCGGCCAGGACGATCGCCGCCTTCACGCCGCTGCCGGTTCCCGGCGCCGGCCACGTGTTCCCGGCGATGGTCCTGGGGGGCGTGCAAGGGGCGCTGGGGGCCGGAGAGCCGGTTGTAGGCCCAACGGGACCACAGGCACCCTCGACCGCAGTCGTCGGGGAGCGCCTTGGCGGCGCTGCCCTGTCCGTAGCGATGGGGGTGCCGGAACTCGTTGGCGCTGGGCTCGCCAGGTTCAGGCCCACGCCGAAGGAGGCGGCTGCCGCCAAGGCGAACATCGCCGCGCCGGCGTCTCTGCCGCCGCAGATGCGCCGCGTATCGGACCAGGCGAGCGCCGACCTCGGGAAGGCCGTGGCCGATATCCAGCGCAGGACGACCGGCCCGGTCGCGTTTCGCGCGCCTGGGCTCACCGTCGAGGACGCACACATCTTCCCCGCGCTCGTGAGGGTGTTCCCGGGCGAGCCGAACGGCGTGCGCGTCACCGTGCTGGACAACGCCACGAACGCGATCCACTCGATCGCGCTGCCGGATGTGTCCGCGCTGCGCGAGGCCATGACTCGTCGGCTCCCGGCGGCTCTTGAAAAGCCGACAGCGGCCGAAGCGCCAGCGCCGAACATCGAGGCGAGGCCGACCGTGCCTGGACAGATAGTGACGCCCGAGCAGGTTGCCGCCGTTGGTCCCGCGCGTCGCGAGGCGATCGGTCGGGCTGGGGCGCAGGTGGTCGCGAACGTGCCCTCGGTACAGGAGAGGATTCGCACTGCTCCGGCTGCCATCGACGCGCTCGAACGGCAGATCGCCGACAACCCAGGGGACGCGCGGATCGGTCGATGGAAGCGGAGGCTTGAGAAGTTGAAGGCGCTGCCTTCGCCTGAAACGCCAGCCTCACCTAGAGTCGGAAAACCGGCACAGGCGGGGACCGCGGAGCCCGTTCCTGCTACCGGCGAAGCGGTGCGGGCCAAGCCAGGCGTGCCGACCGCCCCTGCGGCCCCGCCGAAGTCCGCACGGCCGTTCGTTCAGGCATTCGAGGATCTGGCCCGGCAAGGAAAGACGCTCGAGGAGTCCACGGCACAAGCCAGGGCGCTCTCCCGCAGCGAGCCACCGGCCGGGCTGGACCTCGGATCACGATGGGCACAACTGCGAGCCGAGAAGGCGGTCAAGCCAGGGCGCGAGGCGCCATCCACGACCGATCTGCAACTGGAGGCGTTCCGAGTTCGGGAGCGTGGAGAAAAGGCGGCGCAGTTCGAAGGCAAATGGCAAGCTCTCATGTCGGCCAAGCCAGAGGGCAAATCCGGGGCGGCGGCCAAGATGACGAAGGCCGAGGCGGGCGTGGCGCTTAAAAGGCTTCGGGCCGCACCGGGCAACGATCCCGCGGCGGAGGCCGCGCTGGTCGGGCGACTACCGGCGATCGTGACCCACGAGATGCGCGCCCCCGGCGCCCCACCAGTTCGCAAAGTCACCGCGGCCCGAGGCATCCCGATCGCCCGCGCGACGCCCAGGGTCCCTACCCAGGCCGAAGCCGCCGGCCTGCCCGAGGCCGAGGTCCCGGAACTCCCGATCGGTGCCAAGGCCGCCGGTCTGATCCGCAAGGTGCGCGAGGCGATGGGCGCGTTGGTGGCCGCCACGAATCCGGTGCGGCCCGCCGTGGGGCCGAACCTCGACCTGGTGATGAGGAAAAAGGGCGAGCCGAAGAAGGCACTCTTCCGCACCGAGCAGGCCCAGGAGAAGGTCTGGAAGTTCTGGGAGGACAGGCCGAAGGGGCAAGTTCTCGATTTCTGGAACCGGCTCGAAACCGGGGTTCAGCCGGATGCCAGGCTCGCCGAGATAGATCGGGCGTACAGGGAGCGGACGGCCAACGTCTTCGAGGCGATCTCTCGCTGGAAGCAGATCCCGTTCTGGGAGAACTACTTCCCGCACATGTGGAAGGACCCCAAGAAGGCGGAGACTTTCATCCGGGGTCGTCGGCCGATGGAGGGTTCGAAGTCGTTCCTCAAGGCGCGCGTCCTGAACGACACGCTCGCCGGTCTCAAGGCTGGGCTGGAGCCGGTGTCGTGGAACCCGGAAGAGATGATCCAGCAGATGGAGCACAACGCGCGGAAGTTTGTGACGGTGCAGGAACTCGCCGAAGAGGGGCAAGCGATCGGGTCGATGAAACGGATCCGCGTCGGCGAGAAGATGCCCGAGCGGTTCAGGCGCCTAAACCAGAACTGGGCCAGGATCTATCTCAACCCAGAGATTGAACTAAGGGAAGCGTTCGACGCGAAGGTGATGGGAGGGCTGAACGCGGTCGCCGACGCCCTGGGCATCAAGCGCGAGCGGAAGGTCAGGATCGGCGGGAAGATGCTCGGATACTCCGAGGGCGCCCCTGGGCGGACCGGCCGCGTGGTTACGCGGTTCGCCACTCCGGAGAGCGTCCTCGCGCACGAGATCGGACACCAGATCGACGACAAGTACGGACTCCGCGAGACCTTCATTCGCAAGTCGACGCCGGCCGAAAAGAAGGAACTCCGGGCGCTGGCCGACCTGCGACTGACGGGCGAAGAGCCAACGGCCCACAGGCAGTACGTACGCAGCGGACCGGAGAAGATGGCCGTGATGCTGGAGGCGCTGATCCACGCGCCCGAGGAGTTTCAGCGCGTCGCGCCGCTCAACTACCGGAAGTTCGTGGGCTTCCTGTCGTCGCGCCCGGAACTGGCGCCGCTGGTGCATATCAAGCCGTCGCTTCTCTACGGAGAGAGTACCGGGAAGGTCAGCGCGGGCGGGGTCGTGTTGGGTGGGGAGATCGTGGCGGAGGAAAACCTCGCCCGCCTGCTCGATAACCACATGAGCAAAGACTGGGTCACGGACAACGCGTGGGGCCGCGGATTCATGGGGAGCCGCAACTTCCTGAACGCGGTCGAGCTCGGCGTCTCCGGCTTCCACGCGACGGGGACGACGATGCTCGCGGCGATGTCCCGCGCGTCGGTCGGCATCTCGGAACTGGCGCATGGGCACCCGATCGAGGCGGCGAAGAAGTTCGCCACGACGCCCTTCGCACCCCTTTCCTACGCGCGCACCGGCTGGAAGTTCTACCACGGGGATCCCGGCCTAATCGCCGCCATCGAGAACGAGATTTTCACCGGCGGGGCCAGTCTGGAGCGGAAGCAGTACTACCGTAACCAGATGATCGACCGCTTCGTCCGAAACTACAGGCGAGCGACCGCGCGGGGCGGGACGCCATACGAGCGCGCCGTGGGCGGGGCTAAGGCGCTGGGACAGGCTCCGTTCGCTGCAATCGAGATCCCGATTAAGGTGCTGACCACGCGGTACATCCCGCAGATGAAGGTGGGCGCGTTCCGGGAGCTTCTCAGTAGCCAACTCCGAATCAAGGCGAAGGACTTGGCTACTGGGAAGGACACGATCGAGAACGTCGCGCGGCTCGCGTGGCGCGACATCGAGGACCGCTTCGGGCTCATCAACTACGACAACGAGTTTTGGAACAACGGGCTCCGGTCGGCAATCATGGTCCTGATCCGGGCGCCTGGGTGGAAACTTGGGACCGCGCGCGCGCTTGGAGGCGGAGTCTTCGTCGACATGCCGCGCTTCGCTGCGGCTTCGCTCGGAACGGTGGTCGAGAGGATCAGGTCTGGCGAGCGGGCGCTCCCGGAGCCTCCAGGCCAGGAACTCGAACTGGTCGGTCGGCGGACCATCAAGCCTCCCGAGTGGACGCCGCGCATGTCCTTCGCTTTGGGGATGGTCTTCACGTCGTTCGTCGCCTCCGCGGCCTACCAGGTCCTCCACACCGGGCAGGCGCCGCAGACCCTGGAGGATCTTCTGCATCCAAAGAACGGGCTGATGAACGACGACGGGACGCCGGGGAGGATCAACTTGCCGACCTTCTTGAGGGACGTCCGGGGCTGGACGGGTCTCACCGTGAGAGGCGGGAAACTGGGCTTCAAGCCGGACCTTCCGGGCTTCCTCTTCGGGCGCATCCAGCGTCGCGGCGGGGGCTCCTCACTGTTCCACGGCGGAGCGCTCGCGCCGGAGGTAACGCTGATCCTAGACCTGCTGGAGAACCAGTCCTATCGCGGGCCGATCCGCGACGAGAACGCCTCCAATGGGAAGCAGGTGCTCCAGGTGATGCGTTATCTTTTCAACAGGGAACAGCCTTTCTCGATCCAGCAGTACCGGGCGCTTGGCGCTCACCAGGCAGCGAGGGCGGAACAGGCCGAGGCCTTCTTCGGCATGACGCCCTACCACGAGCCTCGCGAGCAACGTCGGGCGCACTTCAGGGAGCGCTACTAGGGGGAGGGAAGGATGGGGGGCAACGGGATCCTAGGGCTGAACGGCGGGCTGGAGGCCGCGATCGCCACGGTGCGCCGACTCTGGAAGGTAGGCGTTGCGATGTTCGCGCTCGTCGTCGTGGTCTTCACATGCGCGCAGGCGATCAAGAAGTTGGAGGCCGTTCCCGCCATGCAACGGTCGCTCGCGAGGATCGAAGCCTACCAGCACGACAGCCTGATGACCAACGCCGATCAAGCGTTCCTGATGGACCAGATGCTGAGGAGGGACCGTAACATGGACAACCGAATCCGCAAGCTCGAGCACCGGCCGATCCAGGAGGGCCTTGGGCGCTGGGAGTATTTCTCGCAATACGGGCCGATGCCGGAAAGGTATCGACTCTACTTCGACCCGGACGTGCCCAGCAAATTCCTGGCTGCCAAGGCGGCCGGCCAGTGACCAGGCTGACACAGGAGCAGACGATCGCCGCGTTCGGGGATCCGAACGCCTACATCAACCCCGACGGAACGGTAAACCAGAAATGGGAGAAGATCCTGGGCTCCGCTGCGCTCCCGGCGCCGCTCCCGCTGTCCTGGGATCTGAGCCGCTCGGTGTCCAAGTTCAAGTGCCATCGGTTACTCGTTGAGCGCTTCGAGGCTGCATTCCAGAAGGCGCACGTGAATCCCTACGTCTGGGACACGATCGGGAGTTTCGGCGGCTGCTACGCTTTCCGAGCGAACCGGAAGAACCATCGTGTACTCTCGACGCACGCCTGGGGGATCGCGGTCGATATCGACGTGGCTGACAACGAGCAGGGGCACGCGCCAGAGATGGATCCTGTGATCATCGCTGCTTTCGAGTCTGAAGGATTCCTCTGGGGCGGTACGTTCCACGGGGCCGCGGTGGATGGCATGCACTTCGAGTTTGCGGATCTGAGTAGACTCGCGTAGAAGGGAGGGATCATGGGCAACGAGAACCTGATGTTCCTGGTCGGCTTCGTGTCGCAGTGGGCGAAGGCGAACCCAAAGGTGCCAAACCTCCTGGTCGTTGCGGGCGTGTGCGCGCTTGGGTACGCCGGCTACTGGATCAAGGACTCGACTGCGCTGGAGCACGGCGTTCGGGGCTTCCTCGATGGTGGCTTCCAGTGGGCGCTCCGAGGCGTGTTCGCGCTCCAGGCGACGAGCGCCACCGCGAGCGGGCTGAGCGCCGTTGTACCGCCAGCCGTAGCGGGGCTGCTGCCGGTGACCAAGAACTAGGATGCAGCGCTACTGGGTCACCTGGTTCTGGGCGTGCGCAATTTCCTGGATCGTCGTTGCGGCCGTGTTCGTCGGTTTTCTCAGGCTGCTCGGTTGCGAGTGGCCGTGGTAGTCAAAATCTCAAAGGGGGATCCAGTGAACTACGCAGGGCAAGCGGTGCGCGGGGTCGACGTGGCGCGTCCAGCGGACGACACCATCACGGCGAAGTCTCTCCGTATCGACGAGAAGGCGCACGTCCTCCGGGAACGCCTCCGCGAAATCGAATCCCGGTCAACCCGCCCGGTGCCGGAGACGGCCGAGAACGCGAAGGCGCCAATTCCCTCCCACGCGGTATTCGCACTCCAGGAGGCGGAGGAATGCCTTGAGGAGTGCATCCACCTCGCCGAATCCGTACTCGGCGCTCTCTAAAAAGGAGACCCCATGAAAAGGATATGGCTGCTCGCGCTGCTGCTCGCCGCAATCTTCCTGCCCCGCGCCGCTCCGGCGCAACTCGCGCCAGTGCCGCCGCTCGACATCTCCAGAGCGCACGTCACGGCGAACAGCGGCTTCATGGCGCTCACGACCGGGCAGAACTGGTCGGGTGCAAGCGTGGGCGGAACGGTGCTCTACAACTTCCACCCGAAGCTCTCGGCCTTCGTCGGCTACGACCACGGCTTCCCCGTCAATAACGTGGACCCGCAGCTGAACCTCGTGAGAGCGGTCGGGAGCCTCCGCGTCCACCCCAACGGCTTCGTCGGCTTCGGGTACGCCTGGTTCGACAAGCACACGGACGGCGCGCTGGCGCAACTCCTCATCTACAAGCCCGTCATGCGCCGACTCGATCTGAGCGGCGTGTACGCGCACATCTTCTCGAGCGGCGACACGCAGGACTTCGAGTACGTCCGCGTGTTCGTCAACTACCACCTGCTGGGAAAGGAGTAGCCCGTGGGGTTCGATCTTTTCGCCTTCCTCACCACGATCCTCGGGGGCATCAACGTCAACGAGATCGGTACCGAACTGACCACCTGGCTCAACACCAAGGGCAAGGAGTACCCGGACCTCCAGTCCCGCACGGACGCGCTCGCGACCTGGCTCCAGAAGACACTCGGCGAGATCGCTCCCGAGCTCGACCCCGCGACGATGGCGAATACCATCAAGGGGATCGCCGCCGACATCGTCCACGGGACGGCCGGAGTCGATCCCGGCGCTTTCCACGGCGGAGGTTAAGTGCGAAGCGTCAAGGTCATCTCGAATCCGGCGCCGGCTGCGGAGTTGTTGGTCACCGTGCCCGCGGGCAAGTGGTGGAAGGTCCTAGCGATGCGCTTCGTCCTCACCACCGACGCCACCGCTGGCACCCGATTCCCGGCCCTGACCATCGACGACGGTACGAACGTGATCTGGCGGGGTCAGAACGCCGTGGGCCAGGGTATCTCGCTCGTCGTGGACTACAACTTCTGCCCGAGCGGGAACCCGTTTTCCGCCCCGGGCGTTGGAGCGCTCACGCGGCAGCATCAGATGCCGGACCTGACCTTGGGACCCGGCTACCGGCTGCGGACGACGCTGTCGCAGCTTCTCGGGACGGACCAGTTTTCCAGCATCGTCCTCTACGTGGACGAGGACAACAGCGAGCGCAAGCCGGTCGACCAGGCCGCGTCGTAAAATACCCCTTGACATCAAGGGTTCGATAGCCGATCTTTACGGTTGAGCCTGGAGGACGGCAACCTGAAGCGCGGCGCCGAAGTCGATTCGAGTTCCTTCCAGGCTCTCGAGTTGGCGGAGGTGCCGCGCTCGTTCTTTGTGGTGTGGGATACGGTGGCCCCGACCGAGACAATCGTCATAGGAGCCGGAGCCCTGGAGAAACCTTCAACCATTCGCAGATTGGCGCACTGGCGTCCGAGCCCGAGCTGCGGCAAACGGCTTGCGCGGTCAGGTACAGGGGCGAGGCAGTTCCAAGTTCCACTTTGACACCTGCGGTGTAGGGGCCACCGCTCAACCTGAAGGAGCCTGGAGATGGAAGAGCTGACCGCAACGATCTCGATGTCGCGCAAGATCAACCTCGGTAACTACGAGGCGGCTGATGCCTTCATCTCGGTCGGCGGCATCACTCACGAGACCACAGAAGCCGACGTCATCGCGCTACTCGATGGCCCGGGGAAGGAGACGTTCGAGATTCTCAAGACGCGGCTCCGCGCACAGGTGGCGCGGATGCGGAACGAGGGGGGCCAGTGATGGCAGCACCAAAGGAGAAGAGAGAAACGCAAGAGATCATCCCGGGCGGGCCTTCGTCAATGACGCTGGTGCCCGCCCCGGACCGTTCGAGGTTGAGCGCCCTGGTCGGCACGATCGAGGACCGCATCCGCGCGTTCGAGCAGATCGCGGCGAACCTAGCGACCCTGCAACTGAACGGCTGGGACAACGTCCAGAAGTGCAAGGCCGCGTGCTGGCTCGCGGACGGGGCCGGTATGCACCCAGCGATCTTCATGCAGAACCACTACGCCATGACCATCAAGGGGAAGCTCATCATCGAGCCGAAGTGGGAGTTCATCGTCGGGGTGCTCCAGAGCCGGATGCTCGGCTTCCAGATGGAGGTCCTGGTCGAGGCCGACGACTGCGCCGAAGTGCGCATGAGCGCGACCGGGATCAAGCCCCAGACCGTCCAGTACTCGCTCATGGACGCGAAGCGCCAGGGGCTCCTCGGCCGAGACGGCAACATGTGGACGTCGGGGAACACGCGCGAGGGGTGCCTGAAGCAGGCGATCAAGCGCTGCGGGCGGCGGATCGGAGCGGCGGCTCTGATGGACCTGCCCGTGGGCCTGGACGCCTACGAAATCGCGGAGGTGGAGGAGCAGCCGACTCCGGCCGAGGCCATCGACAGAGCGATCGAGAAGGCGACCGCAAAGCCGGTGGACGTTCCATTTGAGGAGGCTGGGGATGACACTCCGAGATCCAGCGGCGCAGGTTCGGGAGCGCAGGCCCTGGCGCCGGCAGCAGGTTCCGAGCGCCCTGCGGCCCCGGCCTCTGATGCTCCGCGCGTGCGCCTCAACGCCGCGCTGGCGCACCACTACGGCAAGCTCTCGAAGGCGGACGCGGCGGCGAAGGTCAGCGAACTTTACGCCGCGATGGTGAAGGACCGGACCGGCGTGGAGATCAAGGTCGACGTGAAGCCCGGAGAGATCGGGCCCATCGAGGCCGAGCAGCTCATCGAATATATCGCTGGGTTACTGCCGCTCGTTCCAGTGAGCGGAAAAGAATGGAACGCCAATGCGGATGCCTTGTCCGACGCGATCAACGGTCCCAGAGGCGGAGGCGGCAGCAAGACGGCGGACGCCCCGGTGGCGACGAGTTCCGCCGGCGCCCTCGCCCCCGACGACGCTCCTCCGCCAGAAGAGGCGGAGCCAGTCCAGGGCACCGCGGCCGACGCCTACGAAGCGCTCATGATCACCGTGGCGCGCGCGCGCAAACTCTGGCCCCGCAAGTTCATCCTAGAGGCCCCACCGGGGAGCAAGAAGTTCTGGTTCGTAGACCAACCAACACTCTCGCAAACAGGCGACGAGGAGTCGGTCAAGCTCCAAGTCGGCGGCGACGTGGTCGCGCCCGTCGAGAAGATGAACCAACTCAACGCGGCGCTTGCAAGGCTGTGTGACGAGAAGGAACGGGGAGGGCGACCGTGACACTCAAGGTGCAAGTCACAGTGAACGGCGTGACGTCTTGGTCCCAGTGGAGCGATGAGATGCCGCGGCCTCCAGTGGGCACCCCAGAGCAGCAGGAGTGGGTGCGGAAGCGCGCCCTCAAATGCTTCCTGCGATCGCTCGAGCGCATCGGGAAGGCGAAATGAGCCGCTACCCGATCAAGTACCACTCCTCATCGAAGGGGGACATCGACATCGAGGACATGGCGACGCCCCACCTGATGAACGCTTGGCGCAAGATGGGCGGCACCAGCCTGTCCCTTGGACCGGCGCCGGAAGGTATCCACGCGCTAGCGGTAGTGAACTCGCTCGGCCTTGAACTCGTGGCCCGCGGCTGCACCCTGGACCCGGAGACGGGGCGGTGGACCCTACCGCCGAAGGAGGAGCCGTGACCACCTACCACTGCGACAAATGTGGCGCGGAGGTGATAGTAAGCCACCGGAGAGGCGTCCAGGTCTGCTTCGGTGGCTACGACAGCCGCGGCGAGTTCATTTCTCACGCCAAGCGCGACCGCGAGTTGTGCCAACAGTGCTACAACGGCGTTGTGGACGCGATGGATTCGCTGTTGCCTATCCAACGCGTAGCGCCCAGGGGGACACCGTGACGCGAGGCGAGATCATCGCGGAACTGACCGAGGCCCAGCACACGCTCGCCGGCTTCGAGAACACGCCACTAAGGACCGAACAGCGGGGCGGCAAGGTGCATCTCTTGGAGAACGTGCCCGCAATGATGCGGGTCCACTACGCCTTGAAGCGGCGCGTCGATATTCTGAGGATGCTACTGGAGTCGGCATCGTGAGCCGTGGCGACTTGGTGAGACAGCAGTGGCAGGTGTGGCCGCGCTGGACGCTCAACGTGGCACCCCCCCCGTGGACGCGGGGGCCGTGCGCGAGGCCGTCTTCGGAACCAGCGACCTCGATGCAGTTAACCTCGTGCAGCGCGACGTGAACGCGCGAGAGGCAGCGTACGTAGTCGCCTTCGATCCGGCGATGCCAGCCCGCCTGCGCTGGTGGCAGAGACTCGAGCAGTGGCTCAGGAGAAGATGGGCATGAGCAACCGCAAGCACAAGCCTTGAAACGCGAACCAGCGGGGCCGGAGGCTCCGCAAGGTGAGAGCGCGCAAGATGAAGAAGCCCCAAACCCGCCAGAAAGGACGATTCGGCCGATGAACGAAGAACTGCTGGTCCAGGCGAGCCTCGGTGGAACGCTCCAGCACCAGCTGTCCGTTGCCATGCGCGGGATCGGCGACCGGATCGCGGCTCAACCCGAGATCGTCCGCGCCCTCGCGGCGGCCGACCTACTCAAGGATGGCTACGTCATTACGACGGAGGAGCAGGCAGCCGAGATCGCCGACGCCGTAGCGCAGGTAATCGACGGCGAGAAAACGCTGGAAGAGCAAGTCCGCGTTGCGCTTCGCATCCCGAAGCAGATGGAGGCGGCATTGAAGGGGGCCGTGGAGGCGACCAAGGCTCGGCTCCAGGATGCCCGCCAGACGGGCAACGCGGCCCGCGTGGCGTGGCAAAGGGCCCTCCGGGTACAAGCGGCCCAGGAAGAGGAGAAACGTCGCCAGGGGGCCCAGGAGGCGGCCCAGAGGGCAGCGGCTAGAGCGGCCGAGACCGGCGAGGACGCGCCCCCGCCCGTTGAGACGGCGCCTGTTGAAGTGCCGCGTACCGTTTCTGGCGGGACCGGGAAGATGGGATTGCAGGTGCGGATCGAAGTGGGCGAGATCGTGGACTGGTCGGCCGTTCCGAGGGAGTGGCTTGCGCTGATCCCGACCGTGCCGCGGTCGTTGTTCCTGGCGGCTTGCGAGGCGAAGCAGGCACAGAAGCCCGAGCCAGGCGAGTCGGTCGTTTGGCACGGAGTTAGGTTCGCGAGCGTGGAAAGCGTGGTGAACCGCCGATGACGGAAATCCCACTCCCAGGTCCCCAGCACCCGCACGCCTATAGCGCGGACGAGCAAGGGTTCCTGGATGCGATAAGATGCGCGCCGACGGCCATTCCAGACGAAGAGTTCGACAGGTTGATCGAATTGCTGGGCCGATGGCCGACTTACGATCTCGGCGAGGACGGCCGCCTTGATTACGACAAGCCCATCACGATCAATCAACTGTTTCAGGATGCCCCGCTCGCCAAACAGGGTGTCGATAACGTCCTGTTCCTGGGCCGACCCTTCATACGAAGAGATCCCGAACCGCCATGCGAGGAGGACAAGCGATGACCAAGACGAAGGAATCATCAGAAGCGCCGCAGCCCGAAGCGCAGGCCGACCCGTTCGAGCACCTCGTCCCCGGGCGGATTGTCCACTACCATCCGAGCCTCCACGAGTCCAGGAGCGGCGCGCCCGGCCCGTGGGCCGCGATGGTCACTGCGGTCAACCCGGACGTGCCTGGCGTGGTCACGCTCAACCTGAACCTGCCGGCTCCGACCCCGGTCGGCGTGGACCCGGTGCAGCGCCTTGCCGAGGTGTCCTTCGCACGCGACGGAGAAGACAAGGACGGCCGATGGACTTGGATCTTTCCGGGGCAGGCTGGCCGCTACAAGCCAGACCGGACCGCATGATGGACGGCGTCCTCTGGAACGTACCGGGGACCGGCCCCACGCTGGAAGAGCGCAACGTGGTCCCGTCCAGTCTCCCGATCGCGCACGAGGACATCGTTCGGTTGATGCGCGACTGCCTCGATAGACTTCGCTCAAAAGAGGAACTCATCGCCGAACTGAACCAGCATCGCATGAGCCTCGTCGCTGAACTCGAGTCCGCGCGGCGCGAGGTGGCGAAGCTGCGCGCCGAGCTCGTGATGAATACCCAGGCCTTCATAGACTTACTCGAGAAGGCCGCCCAGCAGTGACCCGCCTCCTCGTCGATGGCAATGGTGCCGTTTGCCGCCTCTGGTGGGCCTCTCCCGCCAACGTCGTCGGCCGCTTCCGCGCCGCAGTCGAGCGCGTGCGACCGAGTGGCGGCGCCGAGGTGACCGTCTGCTGGGACCATCCAGGCGGCTCCTGGCGCCGGCTCCTCTACTCGCGCTACAAGGCATCGCGGCCTCCGAAGCCCAAGGCGCTCATCAAGGCGCTCCAGGACTGCCGCAGCGTCTTCAACGATGTCGAGGCTCCTGGGTTCGAGGCCGACGATATTATAGGCACACTGGCGCGCTCGGGAGATTTCGCGCTGGTCCTGAGCGACGACAAGGATCTCCTACAACTCGTACGGGGCGCGTGCCTAGTCGTGGATTCGCACGGCGACGTCTACGACACTGGAGCCGTACGAGTGAAACTCGGCGTCTTCCCGGACCAGATCCGCCATCTCCTGAGCTGGATGGGCGACGTCGCGGACGGGCTGCCCGGCGTGCGCGGCTACGGGCCGAAGCGGGCGATCCCGAGGGCGCTCGCGTACGAGATCGGGAACCGATTAACATTCGAACTCGCTGAGTTAGCGCAGGTTCCCGAGGACCTCATGGTGCGCGGGTGAGCGCACGCGTCTGGCCCTCCACGTGCGCGCGATGTGGATGCGGAATCGTGCCCAAGAAGATGACCAAATACTGCGGACCGTGCTCGGCTGCGGCAGACCAAGAGCGCAAGAATAAGTGGAACGCCGCGCATCCGAGGCGCGGCGATATCCTGCGAGCCGACCGAGCCGTCTACAAGCGCAAGATCCTGGAACGGGCTAGCGCCGTGGCCGTATCTCTTCCGCGCTCGATCCTGTGGGAATTTGACATGCCGATGCCAGACATGGTGCGTTCGGTGCGGATCAGGATTCCTTTTGACCGCGACCTATCGAAGAACGCGATCTACGCAATGGGCCGTGGCGGGCACGTATTCATCAGGCAGCGCCAGCGGCAATTACGCGAGGCTATAGCTTGGCAAATCAAGGGTCGGGAACTCGACCCTTGGCCCCAGAGAAAGACCTATGTCTCGATCCTGGTTCAGAAGCCGAACAACAAATTTGACGCCATCAACGTGATCGACGGGATCTGTGACGCGCTCAAGGTTGGACTCGGGATTGACGACAGGTGGTTCGCGATCCAGCGGCTCGACTGGATGATCGTAAAGGATGCGCCCGAGATCATAATAGGTGTCGGCCAAGATGGCGTGGAGTCACAGACGGCGTGCTCGAGTTGCGGACGCATCCTAGACGATCGGCACTTCCCCTCGCACGCGCGAATCTGTTCCTGGTGTACGCGAGGAGAGTTGGCGGTCTAGCCCCTACGTCGCCTTCCCGCGTTCATCCAGCATGCGCCGGATGGTGGCGATAACGACGCGCTCTCTATTTCTGAACTTGCTTCGGCGTTTTCTACGTAGTCATACACATATTTGACGATGAGCGGCGGTCATGGCTTGCGTTTCCAGTACAGTGCTCGTTCGTCAATTTGCCCGCAGCGATAGCCCATAAAGAAAGCAAAAGCGATCCAAGCGATCGTCCATATCCAAATACTCAACAGACTCACGTCCCCTCCTTTAGCACCGCGTCCAACGCGGCGATAACCTTGCATGCGCGATAGACCTTGCCCCATTCTTCTGGCGAGAGATCAGGCATTTGACCGCCTGCCGGTCCATCGCTTGCCATGAGCCGTTGGTCGCCCAATTCAAGCATCGCCACAACCTTTTGTGCGGCACCCCTTCCAGAACGGAGGCGCGGCAAATAGTTAGACAAAATGCCACCCACCTGCTTCGCCAACTCGCGCTCCTCTTCCGGTATGTTCTGACCACCAAATCCGAATGTTGTGGTCCAATGATTCGCGAGCGAAATCGCTTCCTCCACGCTCATGGGTCTGTTCACGCTGGCACCGGATTGTGGATTCTTTGATGGCATCGGCAACAGAGCCACTTGACCTCCAGCGGCTTAGAGTAATCCGTATGGTGGGCTTGGAGTTTTCTGACATCAAGGCAGTTTTCGCACCGCTCGGGCTTTTGGATTAGGCCAGAAAGGACGGCCAGGTACACCAGCCTATGGGCGTTTTTGCGTTGGGGGTACTTTCTACACCATGCTAAGACAGAGGCGGCGTGATCTGGCCTTGGCCGTGCGGCTTCGAATCGCCTCAGACGTTCGGAATGTCGGTCCCGATATTCCAACAGGTCGAGCCTTCGACACTTTCGACAATGAGACTGGCGACCACTGGCGTTGGAACGATGGACCCCAAAGGCCTCGATCGGCTTACTTTCCGAGCATCTTGGGCATCGCTTCATTTCCCATCCGTGGCGCTGTCCGGGGCTGCGCCATCTTCGGCGGCGATATCGTCGGAGGTCGCTGTGAGTGTCATGTCGCACCACCGGCGTACGGTCTCGCGATTAGCTCTTTTCTCGCCGAAGTGCTTGCCTAAGGCGATGGCGAAGTCTTCATCGTACTCGAACGTGACGCGCACTTTCATTCGCCAGCCTCCGTGGCGCTGTCTGGGGCAACGAGCGCGCGGTATCGTTCGCAGAAGAGTGATAGTCGGGTAGCAAACTCCTCCGTAATGAGATCCGTTCCTAAATACGGCACATTATCCCGATCAAACGAAAGCACCTCGCCCATATCGTCTCCAATTGCCATCGCTGCCTCGACGAACGGCGCGAACTTGGCGAGCGTGGCGGCGGCGTCACTGAAGGCGCAATCGCCGATCTCGTCTTTGTGCGACACCTCGCGGCACGATGCCTCGCAGGCGGTGATCGCTGTGCGTATCGCGTCGATGGGGGTCGGCAGTGGGGTTAACGCGCTGGCCTGCGATTTCAACCTTCGGCTCGCAGCATCGCCGTCCGGCCCACGCCCCTCAAGGTACTCGATCGCCGCCAGGGCGTCGCGAGAGAGCTGCGCCAGCGCGCCATAGGACCGCTCATCCGCAATCGCCGCGTCGTGCCGTAGCCGCGACTTAACCGCCGCCACGTCAACCACGGCCCGCCTCCTCCAGCGCGCGCGCCGCCATCTCGACTTCCTCGAACGCATCCAGCTCGTCCCGCATCCAGCCAACGAAGGACATCGTTCGCATGATCTCCGGTGCCGTGACGTTGTGCATACGCTCGGCGTGATGGCGCTTCAACGCCTCAAGTTGCTCCCTGCTCAGTTCCAAGGCTACCCCCAAAGAAGGCGGGCGGGTCGCGCGGTCGCGCCCGCCCCGGTGGTCTTGCCGGGATCCGCCCGGCCCGCCGTGCTAGGCGGCAGGGTCAGTCTTTCGCGTTGGCGCACCAAATCAGGATGCTGTCAATCACGGCCGAGAAATTGGCGAGGCACTGAGCGCTGCTCTCGTACTTACGCGCTTCGACCTTCGCTTCCTCGCCTGGCAGTTGTCGCATCTGCATTGCGCGCTCCCTTGCGGCTGCAACGCACGTCTGAATGTGTTCGATCATCCGTTCCCCCACAGCGCGAGGAGCGTGAGGATAACCGCGCCCCCCACGAAAGATGCCCACAGCAAAAACCACTCGCGCCGCTCCGACTCCAGCCGCCTGCGTTCCTGGTCCGCCCAACCCTCTTCCCCGGGACCGCAACCCCAGCGGGCAATCATCGGGCACGCTCCTCGAACACGTTCGCATCCAGGCAAACGGCCGAGAGTGCGCGCTCTTCGCTGCGGGTCCGCACTATCCGGCTCACGTCCGGCATCCGGTCGGGGTCGTCGCTCTCGCCCCGAATCCACAACTCCACTCGATACGATCGAACCATCGCAACCTCCCTAGCATCCAAGGCGCGAGACCACCCCCGCACCTACAACGGAAGGATACCGCCAAGCGCGCCTTGCTGTCAAGGGCTATAACCAGCCGCAATCCCAAAAACGACCCCACACGCTCCACAACCTACCAAACCACACCGAACGATCGCGCGCGCGCAAAACGCGCCGCAGGCGACTTCTTCGTTTTTGGTTGTAGGCTGACGCTCCCTACCACGTTCCCACGTGCAAGAAGATGGGGGAAAGCCAAAATCGGGATCGGTCCGCTCGCACCGGAATAGGCGCAAATGGGCCTGCCGTCGTTTCTGGGGCAAGATTATGGCGCGGGAGTACCCTGACATGGGTCGGCCCGAGATAATGCCTCCTGAGCCTTCCTACGAGGTCGGCCAAAATCGGCGGGGTTGGGTGAAAATGCGCAGGTGTGTCAAGATTGACACGGTCGGGGCGGCGCCTGCCGCGCGATGCCGTCCCCGCTCCCTTAGGAGTCCCAAGCGACGCGGCCACGGTGCGGCGGTGAGGGGGCCCCACGGGCTCGTGTGGCTGTCCCGGTAGGGGCCCCATGGGCGGCGCCTCTGGTCACGTCTCTGGGTCCCAGGTTGGGCCTGGGCTGGGTAGGGTGCGGCCTCGGGTGGCGGGTCGGGAGGTGATG
>WNFK01247126.1_pt1 | contig 44688 bp, 43 predicted proteins | sample 5400281 | NCBI WGS metagenome assembly WNFK01 (sample SAMN13153350, study PRJNA577476) | soil metagenome | isolation source: 20 cm soil on Douglas fir-dominated hillslope | place: USA:California | collected 2013-09-17
GGTGAAGAATGCGCGCAAGAAGGGATTTAGAGTCGTGATTGCCGGGGCAGGGCTGTCCGCCGCGCTCCCAGGATTCGCCGCATCGCTGACCGACCTGCCCGTGATTGGCGTGCCGTTTGCCGTCGGGCCGTTGAATGGCCTGGATGCGCTGCTCGCGACGGTGCAGGTGCCGCCCGGCGTGCCGGTCGCGACGGTGGGGATCGATAACGCGAAGAACGCGGCACACCTAGCGATTCGGATTCTGAAGGGCTGAACGTCAGCCCCTGATCATTTCAGAGGGCTATAGTTGGTCGCCACCATGAACTTGTTATCGACGTCGACGCTCACCTGCATGTCGGTGCGCGTTTTCACCCACTCCGGATCCGCGCTAAACGCGGCCCACGCCGCGTCCCTCGCAGCCGCATCGCGGTAGGCCAGTATGTACACGAGCTGATCGAGCCTGGCGACGGGCTGCCAGAATCCGACGACGGTCATTCCGTGCTTTTGGAACAGAGCGATCGTATGGTCCCGAAAACGGGCGTGCAGCACGTCGGCCGAGCTGCCTGCTCGCACCGTGTACGTCCGGAGCTCGAAGCAGCGCGACTCTGCTGCCGTGTTCTTGATGTCAACGCCGGGACCGCACGGTGGCGTCGCGGCCCGCTCCGGTAACGCGCGCCGGGGCGACGGGACATCGTGCGATGACGGAGCGGCGGTCGAGCCGAGCATGGCGATCGTCAGGTATATGAGCCGTGTGTTCATCGCATCTCCTGGTGTGTGAATTGGCTTTTCCCCGCGCGGCCCTCGCGTTACGGCTCAGCGCGGCAGTAGCCCACGCTGTTGCAATGCGCTGCGCAATTGCTCGGGCGACTCGAATCGAATCGTCTCGAATCCCAACGACCTGGCTGTGGTGATGTTCTCTTCTGAATCATCAATAAGCACGCACTCGCCGGCCGATCGGCCGATCCGCTCGAGCAACGCCTGGAAGATCCTGGGGTCCGGCTTGATCAGTTTGACATCGCCGGACAGCAGGATCGTTGCGAACAGCTGAAAGAAGGAGTACTTGGTACGCACCGCGGCGAATTTCTCGCTGGACCAATTGCTCAGCCCGTACAGCTCCAATCCGGCTTGCTGCAGCGGTAGCAGTAGGTCGACCGTCCCTTGCAGCGGCCCGGCGATGGATTCCTGCCATCGCTCGTCATATGCGTGGATGAGATCGGCGTAGCAGGGGAACCGTTTCACGAGCTCGGTGACGGCGAGCGAGAAGGCGCGGCCGGCATCCTGCTGCTGATTCCATTCGGTGAAGCCGATCTCGGCGAGAAAGCGCTCCATCGCCGTGTCGTCGCCGGGGAACAGCTTGCGATAGAGGTAACGCGGATTCCAGTCGATCAGCACGCCGCCGAAATCGAAGACGATCGCGCGTATGCGAGTCGGGAGCATCGTTCTTTAGAACAGCCCCACCTTCCCCTTCACCGACTCGATCAACTTGGCGGGGTCATAGCCGACGCCTTGTTTGAACACCAGCGTAACATGTCGGATATCGGAAATCGTCGCTCCGGGATTGCCGTCGATCACGACAAGGTCGGCCTGTTTGCCCACCGCAATCGAGCCGATACGATCCGCCCGGCCGAGGTACGTCGCCCCGTTCAGGGTGCAGACCTTGATCGCCTCGAGAGGGGTCAAGCCGCTGTCGACGAGCAGCTCGGCCTGTCGTTGGTCGGAGTAGCCGGGAATCACGCCGCCGCCGCCCGTCGGGTCGGTCCCCGCCAGGAGCAGCCCGCCGGCGCGGAAGAACGCCAGCTCCATCGCGCGATCCTGCGCCAGCAGCTTGGCGAACGGCGACGTCGTGTTTTGCTGCACGCGCGCGTATTGCTGCTCGAACTGCGTCTTGAGAACGGGATCGAGGACATCGAGCCCGGGGGGGACCGGCTGCCCCGGCGTGAAGGTCTCGAACACGGTCTGCGTCGACGTGACCGCGACGTGACGCGCGATCAGGTATTGCACGAGTGACGTGAATTCCGGCGATTTCGGATCGACGGCGCCGAGGGCCGTCATCCCCGCATTCTGTCCGGGACAGACGTCCGGCTGCTTGTCCTTGACGAAGTCGGTGGCAACAAAGAAGCCGTGCTCCAGGTCGTCGATCCCGAGATCGGCGGCTTCGCGGTAAGTGACGGAGCAGAGATGGCCCGTGATCTTGAGTCCCCGCCGATGCGCTTCATCCACTGCCGCGGCGAGCTCGGCGCGGGTGATGTTCATGTAGGCTTTGAGCGATGTCGCGCCCGCGTCCGCCCAGAATGCCACGAAGCGGCGCGCGTCGGCCGAGTCCTTCAACGCATACATCTGCGTGAACGGGGACGGACCGTTCACGTAGGGGGCGGTCGCGTCAATCCAGGGTCCCACCTGATTCCCGGCCTTGATCGCCGCCGCGAGGTTGAGATCGGCGTAACCGCCGACGTTGCCGCCGGTCCGCATCGACGTAACGCCGCCCGCGAGATACAGGCGCGAGAAGCTCACGTAATCGGCGCCGTAGACGCCCGGGCCGGTCGGGTAGTAGAGGTGCTCGTGCATCATCACGAGACCCGGGATCACGGACTTCCCGGTGAGGTCCATCACTTGCGCACCGTCCGGCACTCTGGTCGAGCGGGCGGCGCCCAGCGCGACGATGTTGCCGTCACGGATGATCAGCGTCTGGTCTTCCTTGGGCGCGGCGCCGGTGCCGTCGATGACGCGCACGTGGGTAAGAGCCACCGCCGGCGTGTCGACTGTGACGTATTGCTTGACCGCGGCGGAGAGCGTCGGGCGCTGGGCCGTGGCCAGCGCAGGAACGAGGAGCAGGGCGCCAAGGGCGCGGAGGGTTGTCGTAGACATGGCGAGAGACTAGCACCGGGTTGGAAACCTGACCAGCCGAGACCTCTCAGCCTAGCACTGCCCATCGTGGGGGGCCACCACAGCGCACACTGCCGCCTCGGCAAGGATGGCCGCGGTTACGACGCCTACGAACTCGGTAATGCTTTGGACGCGCGTCTTGTAGCCCAGCTTCATGGAGTCCACACGGGTTCGGGGAACGCTCTGCCGGCAGAAGGCGCACTGCAGGGGCTGGTCGAAGGGAATGCCCGAAACGGAGTCTGGGGTGATGACCACCTCATGCCATTTCTCGACCTCGCCTCCGGTCCAGATCCAGACAGGGTTCCTAGGGTTGAGGCGTGTTGCCTGATCGAGTGGACGCTTCCCCCAATAGCCGGCGCAGCCTGCTATGAGAAGCACAAATGCGATGGACAAGCAGCGCGTCATCAAGACTTTCATACCTTCTATAGCGGGATTTGGGGCGGAGAACTGTCATTCTGCGCGGCGCGCGCGGAGCGATGGATCGTTATTATGCTCTCCTCATGCGCGTCGGTATCGGCTACGACTCACACCCCTTCGCCGCGGGCCGAAGGCTGATCCTCGGCGGCGTAGAAATCCGCGGTGCCAAGGGCCTCGCCGGCCATTCCGACGCCGACGCCGTGGCGCACGCGGTGACCGACGCCATTCTCGGCGCCGCCGGACTAGGCGACATCGGGCGCATGTTTCCCAACGACGACCCGCAGTGGAAAGACGCCAGCTCGATTGCCCTCCTCAACAGAGCGTATCTCAAGGTCGTGGAAGCAGGCTTCCAGTTCGTGCACACGGATGTCACCATAATCCTGGAGCAACCCAAACTGGCACCCCACGTCGAGGCGATGGAGAAGAAGCTGGCGGAGGCGCTGCTCACGGGGCCCGCGCAGGTGTCGGTCAAGGCGAAGACGAACGAGGGCATGGGCTGGATCGGACGTGGCGAAGGGATCGCCGTGATGGCGGTCGCAACGCTCGCCGGGCCGAGCGTCTGACGGACTTCGTCGCGTTTCTCGAGCAGCTGCCCACCGGGCCTCTCTACGCGCTGATCGCCGTGCTCGCCGCCGTCGAAAACATTTTCCCCCCGGTCCCGGCCGATGTCGCCGTCTCGCTCGGCGCATTCCTGTCGGGGCGGGGCATCATGAACGCCTGGCTGGTCTTCCTGCTCACCTGGATGGCCAATGTGGGCTCCGGAGCGGCGGTGTACGCCCTGGCGCGGCGCCACGGCCGCACGCTGTTCCAGGGCGTCCTCGGGCGCCGCCTCTTTTCCGATGCGACGATCGCCCGGATCGAAGCGCAATACGCGCGGCATGGGACGTGGGGCATCTTCCTGTCGCGTCTCCTTCCTGTGTGGCGCGGCCTCGTCATGCCGTTCGCGGGAATCGCGCGGGTCCCTCCCTGGCGGGCCTTGGTCCCCCTCGCCGCCGCAGCGGCGCTCTACTATGGCGCGTTGACCTTCCTGATCACGACGCTCGGCACGAACCTCGACGACGTACTCCGCGTCCTGGGACGGGTGAACGCAGTGCTTGGCGTGGTCGCAGCGTTGCTGCTGACCGGGGTCACGATCTGGATCCTGCGGCGGCTGAAGCGCTAGAATGGAGAAGCCCCCCCCCCCCTCGCGACTACCTCGCGCTCGAGGCGGGGAACAGCGGCCACACAGTCGCCAGTTATCTGCGCGATATCACCCGGCTCAGCGAGTTTGCGACGTCACACGGGGCCAAAGCCCCGGAACAGCTGGCGGCGCCGCAGCTCCGGGAGTTCGTCTACTTCCTCAAGGACGTCGGCCTCGCTCCGGCGACGATCCGCCGCCAGATCTCGGCGATCCGCACGTACTTCAAGTTCCTGGTGGGGGAGGGGATCACGGCGCGCGATCCGAGCGAGCGGATCGAATCTCCCAAGCGGTGGCGGACGCTCCCGGCCGTCCTGACCATCGCCGAGGTCAGGAAACTGCTCGATGCACCAAATACCAACGAGCCGCTCGCGATGCGCGATGTGGCGTTGCTCGAATTCGCCTACGCCACCGGCGTGCGCGTGTCGGAGCTGGTGTCGCTCAAGCTGAGCGACGTTCTGTTTTCCGAAGGGGTCGCACGCGTCTTCGGCAAGGGGGCCAAGGAGCGGATCGTGCCGGTGGGCCGCCGCGCCCTGGGCGCCGTGTCATCGTACGCGCGGGAAATCCGGCCCAGCCTGGACCGGGGGAAGGCCCGCGGGTTCCTGTTCCTGAACGCCCGGGGCACGCCGCTGTCGCGCGTCGGCGCGTGGGGGATCATTAAAGCCCACGCGCGCCGCGCCAGACTGACGAAGCGCGTGACACCGCATACGCTGCGCCACACCTTCGCCACGCATCTGCTGGAGGGTGGTGCCGATCTGCGCGCGGTCCAGGAGATGTTGGGGCACGCCGATCTCTCGACGACCCAGCTCTACACTCACGTCGATCGGGAGTACCTCCGCCGCGTGCACAAGACCTACCACCCCCGGCCTTAGCTCACTCTCCCGCTCAGGAACGCCGCGATCGCGGAAGCCTCCGCGTCACTCAGGCCGAGATCCGGCATGATCTGGGACGCCGGATTCTTCACCTTCTGCACCACGAACTCGCGCGCCAAGTGGCGGCCGCCCAGCTCGGGTCCCACCGTGAACGCCGCCTGGTTATCCGGCCGGTTCGCTAAATCGATGTTCGAATGGCAGGTGTTGCACCCCTTGGCAACGAACAACATCTGCCCGCGCTCGGGTGCGGCGATCACCGGACGTGAAGCACCGACAGCGAGGACAGTCTCCGGGTAGAGATGCAACTCGGTGTTGCCGAAGCCGCTCCTGATGGTGAGGCTCACCTGACCGGGAGCGGGCGCCGTGAACGTGACGGCGTAGGTTCCTTCCGACGATCGGGGAACGGCCGGGATTGTGACGTCATGAGCCCCAGGGGTCACCATGACCAGCTGCGGCCGCAGCCCGGAGAGGAGCGTCCTGCCGTGCTGGCGAACCTGAAACTCGATCGTGTACTGCTGACCGGCGACGAAGTATTCCGGCAGGTCTTTGACTGTTACGACCGCCCATCCACCCATTGCTACTAGCCCCGCAGTTAGTGCCGCCACAATTTTCAGCATATGAGGTTTCTCCTTTCTCTTCATAGGATGCCGCTGATCACGCGGCGGTTTACCCCAGTCCCTAACCCCTAGGCCCTAGGCCCCAACCATGCTGTTCGTGCTCGATAACTACGACTCGTTCACCTACAACCTCGTGCAGTATCTCGGCGAGTTGGGGGAGGAGCCGGTCGTCTATCGCAATGACGCGCTGAGCGTCGCCGACGTGCAGGCGCTCAAACCGACCGCCGCGGTGCTCTCACCTGGCCCCAAGACGCCCGCGCAGGCGGGGATTCTCGTTCCGCTCGTCCGCGCGCTCGCCGGCCAGATCCCGATCCTGGGCGTCTGCCTGGGCCATCAAGCGATCGGCGAAGCATTCGGCGGGAAGATCGTGCGGGCGCCAAGGCTGATGCACGGCAAGACGTGCCCCATCGTTCACAGCGACGACGAGCTGTTTGACGGTATTCCCAGCCCGTTCACGGCCATGCGCTACCACTCCCTGGTCGTCGAGCCGAGCTCCCTCCCACCGGCACTGGTCGTGACCGCCATGAGTGCCGATCGCCAGGGCGTCGGGGACGCCGCGGAGATCATGGCCATGAAGCATCGCGATCATCCCACTTATGGGGTGCAGTTCCATCCCGAGTCCATCGGTACCGAGCACGGGAAGCGCATTCTCGAGAACTTCCTGCGGGTTGTAAGATCAACCGGAGCACTGGTATAGGCGCGGGCTAGACTCCACGGCACAGATTTTGTATCTTGCCCCGTGCCCGTCCTTGGCGTGATTCCTGCACGGCTGGGCTCCAGCCGACTCCCTCGCAAGCCACTCCTGCCTCTGGCGGGCGAACCCCTCATCCTCGCCGTCACTCGCCGCATCGCCGAACTCGGCGGTTGCGATCGCCTTGTCGTTGCGACTGACGCCAAAGAGATCGCGAATGTCGTGGAAGGCGCTGGTTTTGAGGCAGTCATGACCTCGCCCGACCATTCCACCGGGACTGAACGGGTCGCGGAAGTCATTGCCAGGTCGGAGTTTAGCGGCTTCAACTACATCCTGAACGTCCAGGGCGACGAGCCCTTCGTCGCTGCCGCGGCCGTACGCGGCGCGCTCGCGTGTCTCGAAGGCGGGGAGCCGCTCGGGACCGCCGCAGGATCGCTCGATGCGAAGCTGGTCAACGATCCCAGTCGCGTAAAAGTCGTCGTCGATGCCCGCGGTCGCGCCGTGTACTTCTCCCGCGCTTCCATTCCGTTCGATCGCGACGGTAGCGGCCAGGTCGTCTACCATCAGCATGTCGGGGTGTACGCCTATACGCGCGAAGCATTGGAAGCATGGGTGCGGCTGCCTCCCGTTCCCGAAGAACAGTGGGAGCGACTCGAGCAGCTCAGGCCGTTGCTGCACGGTATTCCGATGGGTGTGACGTTGTTCGACGGACCGGCAGCGCCAGGCATCGATACGCCGGCCGACCTCAAGTGGGCCGAAGCGGAGATCACCCGACACCTCAGAGAGGTGAGCTCGTGAGCTCGACCAAGTACATCTTCGTGACGGGAGGCGTGGTGAGCTCCCTGGGCAAGGGAATCGCCGCGGCATCGCTCGGCCGGCTGCTCGCCGAGCGCGGACTGAAAGTCACGATCCAGAAATTCGATCCCTACATCAACGTCGATCCCGGCACCATGTCGCCGTTCCAGCACGGCGAGGTGTACGTGACCGACGACGGCGCCGAGACCGATCTCGACCTCGGACACTACGAGCGGTTCATCGACCGCTCGCTGTCACAGGTGAACAATGTGACGACCGGCCGCATCTATCTCTCCGTCATCACGAAAGAGCGCCGCGGCGAGTACCTCGGCTCGACGGTGCAGGTGATTCCGCACATCACCGATGAGATCAAGAGCGCCATCCGCCGCCTCGCTCCCGATCACGACGTGGTGATCACCGAAATCGGCGGCACGGTCGGCGACATCGAATCGCTGCCGTTCCTCGAGGCGATCCGGCAATTCCGCCAGGAAGTCGGCCGCGACAACACCCTGTTCATCCACCTGACGCTCGTGCCGTTCATCGCCGCGACCGCGGAGCTGAAGACCAAGCCGACACAGCACTCGGTGCGCGAGCTGATGCAGATCGGAATCCAGCCCGACATCCTCGTGTGCCGCACGGAGCGGCCGCTGTCCGAGGAACTGAAGCGCAAGATCGCGCAGTTCTGCAACGTGGACTTCGGCTGCGTGGTCGAGAGTCCCGATGTGAAGTCGATCTACGAGATTCCCTTGAAGCTCCACGACCAGGGACTCGACAAGGAAGTCTGCATGCGGCTCCACCTGGACACGAAAGAGCCTGATTTGAGGGCCTGGGCCGCGATGGTCGACAAGATCCTCAAGCCGCCACACCAGGTGCGGATCGCCGTCGTGGGCAAGTACACCGAGCTCGCCGATAGCTACAAGAGCATTCACGAAGCGCTCGTGCATGGCGGGATCGCGAATGAAGCGGGCGTGTTGATCCAGTGGATCGCGTCCGACCGTTTCACCGATCAGGAAACCGCGGGCGAGCTGCTCGCCGACTACGACGGGCTGCTGGTCCCGGGTGGGTTCGGCGTCCGCGGCGTCGAAGGGATGCTCGAAGCGATTCGGTGGGCGCGCGAGCACAAGCTCCCGTTCTTCGGCATCTGCCTCGGCCTCCAGACCGCGATCATCGAGTTCGCCCGCGACGTCTGCAAGATCCCCGACACGAACTCGAGCGAGTTCGCACCCGAGTGCGAGAATCCGGTGATCGCGTTGATGCGCTCGCAGGAAGGGATTCAGGAAATGGGCGGCACGATGCGGCTCGGCGCCTATCCCTGCCGCCTGCGCCCCGGCTCACGCGTGGCGCAGGCGTACAACGCGACCGAGGTGAGCGAGCGGCACCGCCACCGCTACGAGGTCTCGAACGCCTATCGCGACGTACTCGCGGAGTACGGTATGCGCTGCTCGGGTCTTTCCCCCGATGGCTCGCTGGTCGAGATGATCGAGCTGCCCGACCACCCCTGGTTCATCGGCTGCCAGTTCCATCCCGAGCTCAAGTCGCGGCCGATGCGCCCTCACCCGCTGTTCGCCGGCTTTGTCGGCGCGGCGCGCGATCACCGCACGCTGCGCCCGCGCGACGCGGCGTCGCGCGCGCTGGCCGAACTGACCGACTGACATGTCCCAGCGGTTCGCGGCTGACAGCAGCCCGTTTCTCATTGCGGGTCCGTGCGTCGTCGAATCCGACGAGCTCAACGTACGCGTCGGCGAGGCGCTGGCGGAGCTCGCGGTCAAGCTCGGCATCGGCGTCATCTACAAGGCGTCGTACGACAAGGCCAACCGCTCCCGCTTGAACGCGCCGCGTGGTCCCGGACTCGAATCGGGCCTCTCCGCGCTCGAAAAAGTCCGCAGCGCCACCGGTCTGCCGATCCTCACCGATGTGCATGACCCCGCGCACGTCCCGCTCGCTGCCCGCGTCGCCGATGTGCTCCAGATCCCCGCCTTTCTCTGCCGCCAGACCGATCTCCTGATCGCGGCCGGAAGGGCGGGCCGGCCGGTGAATATCAAGAAGGGCCAGTGGATGGCGCCGGAGGAGATGCGCGGCGCCGTGGAGAAAGTGCGCGCGGGCGGAGCCCCGGAAGTCGCCGTGACCGAGCGCGGCACCTTCTTCGGCTACGGCGACCTGGTGGTCGACATGCGCAGCTTCTCGCGCCTGCGCGCCGCCTGCAACGTCCCCGTGATCTTTGACGCCACGCATTCCGTCCAGCAGCCGGGGCAGGGGAGCGAAGGCTCGAGCGGTGGCCAGCGGGAATTCATTCCGCCGCTGCTGTACGCTGCCGCGGCCGCGGGCGCCGATGGCTTCTTCCTCGAAACGCATCCCGATCCGGCGCGCGCGCCATCCGATGGACCCAACATGGTCCCGCTCGATCAGCTCGCCGGGGTCGTGGGCCTGGCGGTCGAGGTCTGGCACCGCGTGCGGGAGACCGTGCGTGCATAAGCCGGTGCGCGCCCCCACGCCACAGGCCGGCGGCAAGCAGCTCGTCGATCGCGGCAAGCGTGTGCTCGCACTCGAGGCGGCGGCTGTCCAGCGCGTCGCCGACACGTTGGGACCGGCCTTCGCGCGCGCCGTCGAGATTCTCGCGGGCGCCAAGGGTCGGGTCATCATCTCCGGCGTCGGGAAATCGGGACTGATCGCCCGCAAGATCGCCGCGACGTTCACGTCCACCGGGACGCCGGCGATGTTCCTCCATCCCGTCGACTCGCTGCACGGCGACCTCGGCATCGTGAGTCGCGACGACGTCGGCGTGGTGTTGTCGAAGAGCGGGGCCTCCGACGAGCTGTTCGGCCTCGTCAATCAACTCAAGCGGCTGGGCGTGCCGGTCATCGCGATGACAGGCGACGCCGATTCTCCGTTGGGCCGCCAGGCGACGGTCGTGCTCGACGCCTCGGTCGCCGAGGAAGCCTGTCCGGAAACACTCGCACCGACCGCGAGTACCACGGTCGCGCTCGCCCTGGGCGATGCGCTCGCCGTGACGCTGCTGGAAGTCAAAGGCTTTCGCCGTGAGGATTTTGCCGCGCTGCATCCGGGTGGCGTGCTGGGCCGCAAGCTCTTGCTGCGGGTTGCCGATGTCATGCTGACGGACGGTCTGCCGATCCTCGCGCCCGATCGGCCCATGCGTGAATGCGTGGTCCTGCTCGCGGGCAAACGCGGGACCGTGGTGGTGGTCGACGGCGAGACGCTCGCCGGCGTCGTCACGGCGGGCGACCTGACCCGGCTCATGGAGCGCACGGACAAATTCCTGGACATTCCGGTCCGCGACGTGATGACCAGGACGCCGAAGGCGACGACGGCTGATGAACTGGCCAGCGCCGCCGTGCATCTCATGGAGCGACACGGCATCATGGCGCTGCCGGTACTCGATGGTGACAACAAGGTCGTCGGCATCGTGCATCTGCATGATCTGATGAAAGCGGGAGCAGTATGAAGCCGAGCACGGCGCACGGAGCACGGAGCATCATCGGCGCGTCCTGCTCCGTGCTCCTTGCTCTCGTTCTATTCGTTTCCTGTAAGAACGGCACGCCCGTCACGGCGACCCAAGTCGTGCTCGACAGCGCCGACCAGGTTCTGCTCGGCATGAGCCACTACGTCACCGAGTTGGGCGTCCTGCGCGCGCGCGTCCGCGCCGACACCGCGTACTTCTTCTCCAACACGCAGCGCGTCGAGCTGCGCAACGTGCACGTGACCTTCTATGACGTCGCGGGCAACCCGACCTCGACGTTGACGTCGCGCGAGGGAACGGATCACTGGCGCACCGACGACATGGAGGCACGCGGTAACGTGGTGGTGGTCCGCGACAAGGACGGCGGGACGATGCGGACCGAAGTCATGACCTACAACCGCGTGCGCAATGAGGTGAGCTCGGACAAGAGTTTCGTGTGGGACGAGCCTGGACGTCACGCCGAAGGTGACGGGTTCACATCCGATCCAGAATTCAAGAAGATCACCGCCAAACGGCCGCACGGCACCGGCGGGCAGTTCCTCTTGCCCAACCAATGACGCCGCTCCTGGTCGTCGCGTTGGTGCTGCAGGGCGTCGCCGCATCGCAGGATACGACCACGGGACGTCCCTGTCGCGTGGCGGTCGATTCCATGGGCCATTACGCCGAGAGCACCAACGCCGCCGGCGAGAAAATCACGAACGGCGGGGGCGGCGTCCTGGCGCATTGCGCCGGCACGGGGACGACCATTTCGGCCGACAGCTTCGCCCACTACAGCGCGCTCGGCCGCCTGGACCTCATTGGGCGCGTGCAGATCCGGGACACCGCGCTCGCCCTCGACGCGCGCTTCGCGTCGTATTTCCTGCGCGACGAGCGCCTCGAAGCCCACAACAACGTCGTCGCGGTGAATCGGCGCAACGGCTCGGTGCTGCGCGGCCCGAATCTCAAGTATTGGCGCGCGGTCAAGGGCGTGCGCGACACGGTCGAGATGTACGCGACGCAGCGACCCACCGTCGAGTACCGGCAAGGCGCGGCAGCCGACACGAGTCACGTGGAACCGTACATCATCGTGGGCGACCGGCTGCACTTCAAAGGTGACGACCGGATGTGGGCCGGCGGCACGGTCACGATCGATCGCAGCGACTTGGCGGCGCGCGGCGATTCGATGCTGCTCGACCAGACGACGGGATTTGGCGTCCTCGTCGGCTCACCCAGCGTCGAGGGCAAGGGACAGACCACCACAACCGAGGCCACCAAGAATTACACGCTCGTGGGAACGCGAATCGAGCTGGGCCTTGCCCAGCGCGACATCCGGCAGATGAAAGCCCTCGGCCACGGCAAAGCCACCGGTGCCGACTGGACACTCACCGCCGACACGATCGACCTTCGCATCGCCGACCACTTGCTGCAGCAAACGTTCGCCTGGGGTGATACCACGCGCCCGCACGCGATCTCGACACAGTACACGATTCAGTCCGATTCACTGGCCATCGATTCGCCCGGTGAGGTGCTGAAGGAGTCGCGCGCCTTCGGGAACGCCTTCTCCACCGCCAAGCGCGATTCCACGACGCCGCCCAATCAGACCGACTGGATCACCGGCGATTCGCTCACGATCCGCTTCGTGCAGGAGCAGGATTCGGTCACGCACCGCCCCCGGTCCCGGCTGCACGAGCTGGTGTCGCGCGGCTCGCCCGCCCGCGCGCTGACACACCATCCCAATGAGCGTGACACGACGCACGCGGGTCCCGCGATCAATTACTCCCGCGGCCACCAGATCACGGTCGCCATGTTGCAGGATCGGATCGACCACGTGGTCGTCGCCGGCAAGGCCGATGGTGTCCACCTGGAGCCACGCCCTGCGATCGCAGCGGACAGCCTGAAGCGCGCGGCGCCGCCGAAGCCATGACGGGTCTCGACCGATTCGCCGACCTGTTCACGTCGAAAGACTCGTCGCTGGCACTCGCGGCGGGCGCGCTGGCGCGCATCGCCGATGACCAGGGCCGCGCTTCGTTCAGCGATCTCGCCGTCGCCTACCGCGAGGCGTTCCTGAAGCTCCGCGCCCATGCCAAAGGCGAGATGCCGGACGCGGGCAGCCTGTCGGTGGACGACGCCCGCGCCTATCTCGCGACCTCGGTGTTGCCGCGGTTGGCGATGCTGAAAGTGCTGGTGCTGCCCATGGGCGCCCTCTGGGGCGATGTGCCGGTCGCGTTCGCCCCAGAGTTCTGGGCCGGCATGCCGGCGGACCGCGCCGCCGCCGCGCAGTATCTGCTCGCGCTCGCCGAGGATACCGTCGCGCGCAGCGAGTCGGTGAGCGGCGAGCATCCGGTGGTGAGTGGCGGCAGCCGGCTCGAGTCGCAGCATCTCGTCAAAGCGTACAAGGGCCGGCGCGTCGTGAACGACGTGTCGCTCGAGCTGGCGCAGGGCGAAATCGTGGGGCTGCTGGGGCCGAACGGGGCGGGGAAGACGACCTCGTTCTACATGATCACCGGCTTGATCCGGCCCGACCAGGGGCAGATCGCGCTCGACGGGCGCGACATCACCGCGCTGCCGATGTACCAGCGCGCGCGTGCCGGGATCGGCTATCTGGCGCAGGAGCCGTCGATCTTCCGCAAGCTGACGGTCGAAGAAAACGTCCTCGCGATCCTCGAGACCCTCCCCATCGACGCCGCCGAGCGCGCGCGCCGGCTGGAATCGCTGCTCGACGAGCTGGCGATCAAGCATCTCCGGAAACAGAAGGCGTACCAGCTGTCGGGGGGCGAGCGGCGCCGGCTCGAGATCACGCGCGCGCTCGTGACCGAGCCCAAGTTCCTGCTGCTCGACGAGCCGTTCGCCGGCGTGGATCCGATCGCCGTCAACGACATCCAGACAATCGTGGCCGGGCTCCGCCACCGCGGCATCGGCGTGCTGATCACCGACCACAACGTCGAGCAGACGCTCGACATTGTGGATCGCGCCTACATCATGTTCGAAGGCCGCGTGCAGGTCGCCGGCAGCGTGCGGCAGCTCGTCTTCGACGACCGGGTGGCCTCGCTGTACCTCGGTCCCACACTCACGACGCGGTTGCGCTCGCGCCTGGCGCCGGTGGGCGCATGAAAACCGGCCTGCATCAGCACGTCGGCCTGCGCCAGGATCTCCGGATCAATCCGCGCCTGTACCAGGCGATGGATTTGCTGTACATGCCGCTGCTCGACCTCGAGCAACACCTCAAGCAAGAGCTGCTCGGCAATCCCTTCCTCGAGATGATCGAGCCCGAGGAAGAGGTCCAGGCGACGGCCGCCGACCAGCAGCCGAAGCAGGAGAAAGAGGCAAAAGCGGAAGACGAGCCGGATTGGGAGAGCATCCTGCTCGAGGACCGCACCGAGCACGGGGTGCCGAGCGGCAGCTACAGCGACGCGCGCGAGTACGTCGAGCCGGTGACGGTCGAGGGGAAGGACCTGATCGATCACCTGCGCGACCAGACGCGCATGCTCGATCTCACGCCGCGCCAGCAGCTGCTCGTCGAGGAGTTCCTCGGCAACATCGGCGAAGACGGGTATCTCCAGCACACCCTCGACGAGATCCTCAAGGGCGCAAACCAGCTGCTCGAGGAGCACGAGGCGGAGTCGGAGCTCGAGCTGAACGTCGCGGCGTTCACGCTGGCCGAAGTCGAAGAGATGTTGCGGGTCATCCAGCAGCTCGATCCGCCCGGCACCGGCGCGCGCAACCTTCGCGAGTGCCTGATGCTGCAGCTCGAGAGCCAGAAGCGGACCGAGTCGCTCGTCTACCGGCTGGTCAAGGAGTCGTTCGACGACCTCATCGCCCACCGCTGGAGCGACCTGGGCAAGCGGTTCGGGCTGGCGCCCGACGAAGTGCAGCGCGAGGCCGATGAGCTGGCGCGCCTCGACCCCAAGCCCGGACTCCAGTACTCCGCCGCCAACGACGCCTACATCATTCCCGATCTGATCGTCGACAAGATCGACGACAAGTATCATGTCTTCCTGAACGACAGCGGCCTGCCGCGGCTGCGGATCTCCAGGACGTATCAGGAGATCGCGCGCGACAAGAAGAAGTACGACAGCGAGAGCAAGGAGTTCATCAACCAGCGGCTGAACAGCGCGCACTGGATGATCCAGGCCATCGAGCAACGCCGCCAGACGATGCTCAAGGTGATGAATTTCATCGTCGATCGGCAGCGCGAGTTCTTCGAGAAGGGCATCGACCACCTCAAGCCGCTCACGCTGCGCGAGGTCGCCGACGTCATCAACATGCACGAGAGCACGGTGAGCCGCGTGACCAACGAGAAGTACGTGCAGACCCCCCGCGGCCTGTTGCCGCTCAAGTTTTTCTTCTCGAGCGGCCTCACGACCACGACCGGCGAGGATGCGAGCGCGCGGTCGATCAAGTCGCAGATTCAAAAGCTGGTCGACGACGAGCCACCCAAGAATCCGCTCACCGATCAGCAGATCGTGGAGATGTTCGAGCGCAAAGGTGTGAAGATCGCCCGGAGGACCGTCGCCAAGTACCGCGATCAGCTCGGCATCCTGCCCGCGCGCATGCGGAAACGGCTATGAGCCTGGCCACGAATTCGACCCCGCCCGACGTCAGCGTGCTCGTCCCCGCGAAGGACGAAGCCGACAATCTGGCTGAGTTCGTGCGGCTGACGCGCGAGGCCATGCTGCCGCTGCCGTATGCCGTCGAGCTGGTCATCGTGAACGACGGCAGCCACGACGGCACCGCGCATCTCCTCGACGATCTCAGCGCCAAGCACCCCTTCGTGAAAGTCGTCACGCATCGGGCGCAACGCGGCATTGCCGACGCCCTAAAGTCAGGCGCCGACGCCGCGCGCGGGCGCGTGCTCGTCTACTATCCGGCCGACTTGCAGTACCTGCCGTCCGACATCCCGTCGCTCGTGGAACCGATCCTCGCCGGCCAGGCGGACCTCGTGACCGGGACGAAACAGGGCCAGTACAACAAGCGGCTCGTGTCAGGGATCTACAACGCGCTGTCCCGCTGGCTGTTCGGCGTGCGGGTAAAGGACTTGAACTCGGTGAAGGCGTATCGCCGAGAGATCATGGAAGTCGTGCCGATGCGCCCCGACTGGCACCGGTTCATGGTCGTTCTCGCCGCCTCGCAGGGGTTCCGGCTGGCCGAACGGCCCGTGCCGGTCCATCCGCGGCGGGCGGGGGGGTGAGCCGGATCCCCGTCGGCGTACTCGACCTGATGTCGGTCTGGTTCCAGGTCCGCTTCGCGCGCAAGCCGATGCTGTTCTTCGGCGTGATCGGCGCGATGCTGTTCTTGTTCGGCCTGGTGGTGGGGATCGTGGCGCTCTACCTGCGCTACGGGCCTCCCCATATGGGCTTCCGGCCGCTGCTCGACCTCATCATGGTGCTCGTGATCTCGGGCGTGGTGCTGTTCGGCTTCGGGTTCGTGGGCGAGATGCTGGCGGGGATGCGTGAGGAGGTGCGGGGTTTGGAGCGGGATCTACACCGACCGCGTGGGGAGAAATGAGGCAGGACGCCGACAGTTAGAGGGGGGGGGAGCAAAAAGGAACATCCGATGGTATTAATTCGTCGCGATGCCGCCGCTCGCCCTCGCCTCACTCCTCCAGGGTGCTGTGCCGTGGCTGTCTTCGGACGGCCGAGCGGTGGTCAACACCCTCATCTGTGACAACGGACGGGTCGGATCGGCCCAGGCGGTCTGTGAGCGTCTGGGCCTCCGCAGCCGCTTTCAGCTCAGCCGCTTGTTGCGGCGTGAGGGGTTGCCACCGTATGAGGAGCTGGCAGGGTGGATCTCCGTGCTCTACTGGATGCTGCGGAGCGACACCGAAACCCGGGGCACAGCGCTGCGCTCGCTCGCAGCCCAGACGCGAATCGAGACCGCCAGCGCCTACCGCCTCGTGCGTCGCGTCACCGGCCATCGCTGGAAGGAGCTGCGCCGCGCGGGCACGCCGGAAGTGGTGCGCTGGTTCCAGTACCGCACTCATCCGCCACGCCCGACGCGACAGCCTGACGAATCGCACCAAGCGCTGCGGGCCACGCCGCCGTCACGACCGCCCAGTGCGCTCTCACTCGTCCCCATCCGTCTTCAGACTCAGCCCTGTCGTTTGGCGCTCTCCGGAGGGCCGTACGGCATCGCGGTGCGGGGACGTGACCTCGCGTATATCACTCGCGGTCAGGCAGCGCTCGTCGAGCGCCTGGACCTGAGGACCGGCCGGTTCACTGGCAGCACCTTCGTTGGCTGCACGCCGAGCTGCGTGACATTCGATCAATCAGGCTCGCGCGCGTTCGTCACGATTCAGTATCTCGACGCGATCGCCGTCATCGACGCAAAGCGTCATGCGCTGATCCAACGGTGGCGGGTTGCCGGCGACCCGCTTCCGCTCCTTTTGTCTCACAGCGGTCACGCCCTCTTCGTGACGACGAATCAAGATCGGCTGTTCGGGCTTTCGCCCCTGACCGGACGCGTGCTTGGCTCGGTACAGCTCCCCGCGACCTCACACCACCTTGCCCTGCATCCAGCGGGGGATCGCCTCTACGTCGCGACGCGTACAGGGGGATCGGTCCTGGAAGTAGATATCGCGCGATACCGCGTGTTACGCAGCTTCCCGCTCGGCGGCTGGCCGCAGGGACTGGTCGTTTCGCCGGATGGGACAGCCTTGTACGCGGCGAATGAACGCCACGGGCTCGACGTCGTAGCATTGGGGAGCGGTCGCTGCGTTGCGCGACTCGAGGATGAGACGGGCTCGGTCGCGCTGGCCATGAGCCCCGATCATCGCTGGCTGTACGCGGGCCATCCCCGTCACGGGAGGGTCGGCGTCATCGAGGTCTCGTCGCTGCAGCAGCGCGGCACACTGGCCACCGGCGGGCGTCCCGCCCAGATCGCTTTCGACGGGGCAGGCCATGCGCTGATCGCAAACGCGGCGGGGTGGCTCGACATCCTGCCGGTGGGAGGGCTCGAGCTGGCGCCGCGCGGAGTCTAGTTCTCTACGTAGTAACGCGCGAGCCGCACTCCGTAGCGGCCGATAAAGAGGGCGAGCTCCTCGGTAAGGCGGGAGCCGCCCTCGCTGCGCGTGCGGCCGCCGAGATCGAGCCAGTAGACCCCCTGCTTAGCGAAGGCGACCAGCTCGTCCGCTGCGAGTGCAGTCTCGGAAAAAACAGTGTCGCCACGACTTGCCGCGATGCCATCGATCCGCACCTCGCCGCGCAGCCACAGCAGCCGCCAGGTGCGCCGGCCGTAACGGTAGATCCGCACCGGCCCTTGCGCTTCAACCCGCACACCACTGTGCTGCACGAACCGATCGAATTCCGCGATGATCGTGGCGACGAGGGCTGAGCGCTCGCCGTCGCTCAACTGCTTTGGGAAATCGGGCGCCGACCGAACAACCTTGGCCGGGGAGCCGACCGCGAGACTCCGCGGCGGAATCTTCCCCGCCACCAGTGAGTTGGCGCCGATCACCGTGCCGTCGCCGATCGTACTCCCCGGCATCACGAACACGCGCCAAGGCAGCCAGACGCTCGCGCCCAGCGTGACCGGCTCGTACGTCACCGGGTACCCGTCCAACACGTTCGCCCATGCACCGTGCGTAAAGATTTCGTCGGATTGATGTTCGTGAGTTGGAGGATGATGGTGCGACTGCCGAGCACGAATTTCGACTCCGGCAGCTGCGGCCCGCCGACGTACACCTGCTCGCGGATCTTCGCGTCTTCGCCGATCTCGATCACGTTGCACGACAGATAGCTGAACGTCCCGACACTCGAGTGGCGGCCGATGCGAATCGACTCACCCTGGACGACCGCGAGGAACCCGATCTCGACGTGATCGCCCAGCTCCACCGTTTTGCCGATCACGACGCCGCCAAAACTGATCTTCACGCGCCGTCCGATCCGGTAGCCGAGGAGCAGCCGGTATGCCAGCACCTTCAGCGGGCTCGGGAGCCAGCCAAAAAGAATGAGGTGCCGCCACGGGATGCGCGTCTTGGGGAGCAGTGTTTCGGGCATTGGCGTCGTAATGTACGTTTCGTCGCCCTGTGATCAAACTCCCCGAATCCGGTCTCTCATCGGCCGAGCGCTTCGCGCTCGACGTGCTCGTCGATCTGGCGCGGCTGGTCCCAGCCGCGCCGGCGCTGGACGTCGCCCGCCTGGAGCTGAGCGAGCAAGCACCCCGCGACCTGCGGGACTGGATAGCGGCAGGGTGGGGGATCGACGTCGCGGATGGTGTCGTGCGAGTGCCTCGGGCTGTCCTGCGAGCGGTGGTCGATGTCGCGGGCGCCGCGGGGGAACAGCGGGCCACCGAACGCGATCGCTACAGCCGCGTGCCATCTTCGGCGAATCCCCTCGTGCGCGAGGACCTCGAGCGCCAGCCGGTGATCCAAAGCGCTGCCATCGCCCTCCAGCAAGCCGCGCGAAAAGCCGCCGGCCCGCGGCCGTTCCGCACGGTGACGCCCTGGCCCAACGGACATCGCTGGGCGGCGGCGTTCACGCACGACCTCGACGTGGTGTCCTGGTGGCCGGCATTCACACTGCTTCGGATCGTGGAGCTCACCCGCAAGGGCGCTCTCGGACGGGTCGGACGGGTCGCGACGGCCGCCATTACGAACGCCGGGTTCGACCCGGTGACCCAGGGCGTGGTGGGCGTGCTGAATCACGAAGCGAATGCACACATCCGCTCGACGTGGTTCATTCTGTGCGGCACGCCTACGCTGCGCACCATGCAGGCGGGCGATCTCACCTACAGCCCCGAGTCGACCAGAGCGCGCGGCATTCTCGCGCAGGTTGGCGCGATCGGCCATGAAATCGGGCTCCACGGCAGCTTCGCGACGCTGGACCATCCCGAAACGTTCCGCGAACAGCGCCAGCGGCTCGAAGCCATCACCGGTCCACCGGTGCGCGGCATTCGACAGCATTACGTCCGCATCAGGCCGGGCGTGACCGAGCACGCGATGGCGGGGGCGGGCTTCAGCTATGACACGACCTACGGATTTCCCGACCGGAACGGCTTCCGGCTCGGCATCGCCGACGTCGTGCAGCGCTGGGATGACTCGGCCCAGCAGCCGATCGCTCTCGACGAGGTGCCGTTCACCTGGATGGATCGCGCACTGAGCAAGTATCGCGGGGTGGAGGATCCCGCGGCGTGGGCCGCGGACGCGCTTGAGCTCGCCGGGAGCGCTCGTGCCGTGGGCGGGTTATGGGTGGGGTTGTGGCATCCCAATCTCACGCCGGCGTTGGGCTTCCCCGACGCGCCTTCGGCCTACGGCGCGACGATTGCCGGCGTGCTCGCCGAGTCCCCCTTCGTCGCGCCGCTCGACACGATCGTGCAATGGCGCCGGGCGCGCCGCGCCGTGCGCGCGACCGCGATCGCCGCGGACGGAAGCGTCGAGGCAGCCGGCGAGAAGGCCGCGTTTCAGGTCCGGCTCGAGGATGCGGGCGGCAACGCGGCCGAAGCTGTGCGGTAAAGCGCGTCCCACTTCGCGGTGATCACGTCCCAGCTGAAGCGCGTGCGCAGCCGCTCGCGTCCCGCTTCCGCGAGCCGGCGCGCGAACGCCGGGTCCGTGGCGACGCGCTCGATCGCGTCGGCAAGCGCCTCAGGATCCGCCGGCGCCACGAGCAGGCCGGACACGCCGTCTTCAATGATGTCGGGAATTCCTCCCACCCGACTCGCGATGACGGGGATGCAATAGCTCATCGCGTCGAGCAGCGCGACGCCGAGTCCCTCGGTGTCGCCGCGCGCGTCGATGATCGACGGCAGGACCAAGACGTCGGACGTGAGAAACGCGACGTGCAGCTCGGCGTCGGGCACCTTATTGCGGAAGTCGACGGCGATATGGCGCTCGCGGGCGAGTGCCTCGAGCCGCTCGCGCTCAGGGCCGATGCCGACCGCGACGATGCGCGCCGGCACGCGGTCTCGCAGCCGAGCAGCCGCTTCGATCAGGTACGCGAGCCCCTTGAGCTCGATCAGCCGGCCGACGAACAGAATCGTCAATGCCCGGCCGTCGCCCGACCCGAGGGCACGGGGTGCGGCGTCGCCCCTGCCCGGAAACGGCGTCGTGTACGGGATGACGTCGACCGGGACGTCGACGAGCTCGCGAATCTCTCGCGCGGTTTCGGATGAGATGGCGACCACGCGATCAGCGCGCCGGCAGGCCCACCGCACGAAGCCCTTGAGGAAGGGCAGGGAGCGCGTCACCCACCGCAGCTCGATGCCGTAGAACGTCAGCACCACAGCCGCCCGCCGGGCCAGGCGCGCGGCCCAGCCCCAGAGCGCGAGCGGCACCGGCCAGTGCACGTGGACGATGTCATAGCGCTCGCGCCGGCAGCGGCGCCAGATCGCGAACATGCCGGCCATCAGGAACGGCGCCGGCATCAGCCGGTAGAGGAGCGAACGCCGCATTCGGTCGGCGGCCGACTCGTCATGCGTCAACGCTTCCCACCGCGCAAAGAAGTAGCGGAACCGATGCACCGGGATGCCGGCGAAGTCGTGATCTGCCGAGCCGTGATACGAGGGCGCGAACACCTGCGCATCGTGACCCGCGGCGCGTTGCCGTTTGATCAGCTCGACCAGCCACGGCGCGATGATGTCGCGCTCGTCGCGCGGAAACGCCGTCACCACATGCAGGATGCGCATCGCCTCGAAGATAAGTAACTTTCGCGTTCCTTATGGCAAAACGCATAGCCCCAGGCTCGCCCGAGTTGGCCGCCTTCTACAGCGACCGCACCGGGTGGCGGAACTGGGGTGAGGAAAGCATCCGCTATCGGCTCGCGCAGAAGCTTGCGCAGACCGAGCCGGGCCACGCGGTGCTCGATATTGGCGGCCGAGAGGGGGAGATCCGCAAGTTTCTGCCGCAGGGGATCAAGTATCAGGGGCTCGATATCGCGCCTGAGTATGCCGCTTCCGACGTCCTCATCCACGACATCACCACGGGCCTGCCGTTCCCCGACGCGTCGTTCGACCGCGTGTTCATGATCGAAGTGCTCGAGCACACTCCGACGGCGTTTCAAACTGCCGGCGAGGTCTACCGGGTCCTCAAGCCGGGTGGCGTGTGGGTCGTCTCGGTGCCCAACCCCTATCATTTCAAAGAAATCATCTGGAATCTGCTGGGCGTGGCCGACAAGTGGGGGCACGTCTACAGCTGGACCAAGCAGACGATGACCCGGCTGGGCGAGATGAACGGCTTCCGCCGTGCCGACTACGCGGGCACCTACATCTGGCCGCCGATACCGGCGCCGTGGTGGCTGCTCGGGCGGTCCATCGCCTACAAGTTCGTCAAAGATTGAAAAAGGGCTGGCTCAAGGCGGCCAAATTCGCCGCCATGCTCCTGGTCCTGGCTCTGATCGTGCGCTCGCTCGCGCGCAACTGGGCCGCGTTTCAATCCGTACAGGTGACGCTCGACGTGAAGATCGGCTGGCTCGCCGCGTCGGCGGGCGTCATCTTCCTCACCTACGCCATCCAGATCGAGTCGTGGCGCCGCATGCTGCACGGCTGGGACCAGCGGCTGTCCTATCCGAATGCGGCTCGCGCCTGGACGCTGGCGAACCTCGGCCGCTACATCCCCGGGAAGGTATGGAGCGTGGCGGGACTCGTCGTGCTCGCCGAGCGCGTCGGCGTGCGGCGCAGCGCGGCCGCAGTCTCGGCGTTCGCGATGCAGGCAGTGGTGCTGGGGACGGGGGTCGTCCTGGTCGCCATCGCGACGCCGCATGCTGCGTCGCCGGTTCTTCTGGGGGCCGCCGTCCTCGCCGCGCTCGTGCTGATCGGCGTATTGGCGTGGCGCCGGACGGCGCAGTGGCTCGGGACGTTGGCCGATTCGACAACGCCGCTGCCCCCACTGCCGCTCTCCGCCATCATCCTCTCGAGCAGCTTGATGCTCCTGAGTTGGGCCACGTTCGGGGTTTCGTTTTGGATGCTCATCCGAGGCCTGATCTCCACGGCCAGCGTGCCACTCCCGGCCGCGATGGGTATGTTCGCGCTCGGATACGTCATGGGACTCGTCGCCCTCGTCGCCCCAGGCGGCCTCGGCGTGCGGGATCTCGCGCTGGTCGGCTTTCTTACGCCGCTTGTGGGCAGCGGGGGAGCGCTCGCCGTGAGTCTCGCGTCGCGGGTGCAGCTGACGCTCACGGAGGCCGGGGCGGCCGGAGCTGGACTTCTGTTGAAGCCGAAACCGGAGAAACGATCTGACTCCTAACCAGACGCCACAGCCGCAGCAGACGCAACAGGCAGGCGCGTACGAGCCGCGTTACCCGACGCTGGCAGCGACCGGGTTCATGGTCCTGTTCATCGCCGTCCTCGCCTTCCCGATGCTGCGCGGGAAATGGCTGGCGGCGCCGATGAGCGACCAGTACGCCAGTGCCTACGCCGTGCATGAGTGGCAAGCGGAACAGTGGCGCGCGACGGGGCAGCTACCGCTGTGGAACCCGATGATCATGGACGGGCTGCCGTATATCGCACCCGTCACGCACGGCGATGTGCTCTATCCAACGTCGTTCCTGCGCTGGTGGTTGTCGGCCGACAAGGTGACGGATCTCGGCTTCGTCCTGCACTACATCCTCGCCGGCCTCTTCATGTTTCTGTTCCTGCGGCGGCTCCGCGTCTCGTGGGTCGGCGCGACCGTGGGAGGACTCGCCTACCAGCTGTCGGGTATCCTCATCTCCTACGCGCGGCCTGGTCACGACGGCAAGCTGTTCGTCTCGACAATGCTGCCGCTCGCATGCCTGGCGCTGCTCGCGGCGTTGCGCGATCGGCGCGCCTGGGGCTATCCGCTGCTCGCGGTCGCGGTCGCGCTCTGCCTGGTCAGCCCGCACGTGCAGACGACGTACTACCTGCTCATCGCGACGGGCATATGGGCGCTGTATCTGACGTTCGGTGAACCGACGAGCGAGCCGCTCCGCCCACGGCTGACACGCCTCGCGGTCGTGCTGGTCGCCGTCATCGCCGGCTTCGGCATCGCGGCGCCGCAGATACTGCCGTTCCTCGAGTACATCCCGCATTCGCCCCGTGCCGTCGCCTACTCCGGCGCGTTCGAGGGCGCCGCGTCGTTCGGTATTCCGTGGGACCACGTGCCGGGATTCCTGATCGCCGGATTTACCGGGGAATCATGGGCGGATACCTACTGGGGATCGAACGGGCTCAAGTTGCACTCCGAGTATCTCGGCCTGCCGGTGATCGCGCTCGCGATCCTCGGTCTCGGGTTTGCCAGGGAGCGGCGGCGGCTGATTTGGTGGCTGGGCGGCATGGGCGTGCTCTTCCTGCTCATCGCGCTCAGCAACGCGACGCCGTTTTACAAGCTGTGGTGGACCGTGATGCCGTACGTGCGCAAGACGCGCGCGCCGGGGATGGTCTTTTTTATTGTCGCCTTCTGTACGGCCGCCTTCGCAGCCTTCGGCACCGAGCGCCTCGAGCGGAAAGAAGGGGCGACGCACGTGCGAGGGTGGCTCATTGCGGCCGGCGTCATCGCGCTCCTGGGGCTCGCCGGAGCTTTCGGGCACCTTGCAGAATCGCTCGCGCCGCCAGAACGGGTTCAGGTCGCGACGGGACTGGCGTCCAGCATTCGGGTGTCGGCGTTCATTGGGGCGGTGGGCCTCTTCGCGGTGGCGCTCCTCGCGTTCGCATTCCAGCGTGGCAAGTTGCCCGCGCTCGCGTTCGCTCTGGGGCTCCCGCTCCTGATCGGCACCGATCTGTGGCGCGATGGGCGCCGATTTTGGGCGTACTCGGACTCGCCAAACGAGAGCTTGTATCGCCCCGACGCCATTGTGACGCGCCTGCGCGCCGAACCAAAGCCATACCGCGTGCTCGACTTTAACGTTTATGGAGAAAACACGCTGATGGCGCACAATATCCCCCAGGTGCTGGGCTATCAGGGGAACGAACTCCGCTATTTCGACGAGCTGATCGGCGGGCGGCCCGGTACACAAGACGGCGCGCGCTTTCTCCTGACTTCGACCCGCCTGTGGGATCTGCTCGCCGTGCGGTTTGTCCTGCTCGCCGATACCGTGCACATCCCTGGGTATCACCGGCTCCTTGGTCCTGTCGAGACCGCGGCCGGGAGGCGCGGCTACCTCTATGAAGCGGATACTGCGCCGCCCTACGCGCGCGTTGTCCCGACCGCCGCGAAGGTAGGCGCCGATTCGCTCGTGCCGCCGACGCTCGCGGATCCACGTCTCCCGGGGTTCGACCGCGTCGTCTTGTTGCCCGCCAATTCACCGGTCAATCCGCCACCGCTGCGAGGGTTACCACCGGCCTCGGCGTCGAAGGCGCACGTGACTGCCTGGGACGCGGGGAAGATGACAGTCGAGCTCGAGCCGCCCCCTCACGATTCGAGCTACGTGCTGATCGCCGAGAACTGGTACCTCGACTGGCGCGTCAGCGTCGACGGCACTGCCGGCCAGGTGCTGCGCGGGGACCATGCGCTCATCACGGTCCCCGTGGCACCAGGCGCTCGCACGTTGGAGCTGACCTACTACTCGCGCTCGTTTGCCACGGGGAAGGCGATCGGGCTCGTGACGCTGCTCCTCGTCGTGGCCGGCTTTGTGGTGCCGCCGGCCTGGGCACGGAGACGCCCGCGTGGCTGAGCGGGCTCTGGTGGTCATTCCTACTTACAACGAGGCGATCAACCTTCCTCAGATCGTGCCGCAGGTGCTGTCGCAGGATGCGCGACTAGAGGTGCTCATCGTCGACGACAACTCGCCTGACGGCACGGGGGGGATTGCCGACGAAATGGCGCGCACCAACCCGCGCGTCCACGTGCTGCATCGCGAGGGCAAGTTGGGGCTGGGCACCGCGTACATCACCGGCTTCAAGTGGGCTCTGAAGGAGGGATACGACTTCATCTTCGAGATGGATGCCGACTTCTCCCACGACCCCGCGCACTTAAAGGAGTTTCTCACAGCTATCCAGGATGCCGATGTTGTGCTGGGCTCCCGCTACCTGGACGGGAAGGTGACCATCGTCAATTGGCCGATGAGCCGTCTCATGCTATCGTACTTCGCCAATGTGTATGCCCGTTTGTTCACGGGGCTCAGGATGTGGGACCTGACGGGTGGGTTCAAGTGCTTTCGCAGGCGGGTGCTGGAAGCGATCGACCTTTCGCAGGTCGGCTCCAACGGCTATGCCTTTCAAATCGAGATGAGCGTTCGCGCATGGCGAAAAGGGTTCAAGCTCCGCGAGATTCCGATCGTCTTCGTCGACCGGGCCGAGGGGCAGAGCAAAATGAATCGGGCCATCGTCCGCGAGGCGGTGTGGAAGGTGCCGCGCCTCAGGCTCATGGCCTGGTTCGGCCGCATCTAATCGGCCTGCCGGTCTACAAGATGACGGGATCGGGCAACGATTTCGTCATGCTGGATGCGCGTGTGTCCACGCCGGCCGATTGGACCCCCGAAGACATGCAGGCCGTGTGCGCGCGGGGCACCGGAATCGGTGCCGACGGCATCGTCTTCGTGGCGCCAGGGTCGCATTCCGGCGCCGTCAGGATGACCTATTACAATGCCGACGGCTCCCACGCCGCCATGTGCGGCAACGCCGCGCTCTGCAGTACCACGCTCGCCGCCCACCTCGGACTCGGCACTCCCGACGGGGTGGATCTCGAGACCGATGCCGGCACCTATCGCAGTCGAGCCATCGAGGCCGGACGGGCTGAGCTGCACCTGGCGCCAATCGACGCGCCGGCGGCCGTCCCCGGACTCAGCCTCGCCGCGAACGAACGGCAGGCCGCACTCAGCCGCGTCGGCGTACCGCATCTCATCGTGTTAGTCGACCATGTCGACAACGTGGCGTTGCAGGAGCGCGGCCGGGCGCTGCGATTCGATTCGGGGCTGGCACCTGAGGGCGCGAACGTCAACTTCATTTCGCAGGACGAAGCCGGCGCGTGGCGCATGCGGACCTATGAGCGCGGCATCGAAGGCGAGACGTTGGCGTGTGGCACGGGCGCAGTTGGCGCGGGGTGCGCGATCCAGCAATGGGGCCTGGGGCAGCTTCCGATCAACATCCAGAGCCGCAGCGGGCGGATCCTCGGCGTGCGGGCGACGAAGGCGCAGAATGGCCGTTACGACGACGTCTGGCTGGCTGGGGAGGGGAGAATGGTGTTCAGGGGTGTGATTACGTGAGCCGCTTGTCCACATTCATATACGTCTCAACTTAACATAACATCTATTATACGAAGTAAGCTGCTACGAAACTGTCCCCTTCGTGAGCTCACCAAGGCGTACCTTTGCTTCGGTCGCCGCCCCTTCTTTGGCGAAGTCCTTTAAGATGCGTTGGTAGACGGCAACGGCTTTGGCGGTGTCTCCAGCGACCGTCCACGCCCGACCCGCATCCGCCAGGAACTGAGCCTTCATGAAGTCGAGACGCGCCGCAGCGGAGGCGTTTTCGTATGCCTCTCCGGCCTCGCGGAACCGCCCCATGTTCTCGAAGGCACCCCCGAGGAGCCCATAGGCCTGCGCCCGGTACGCACTCCCGGCACCCGGAGCGTAGTCCTTCATCACCGCAACAGCTTGCTGGGGCTGTCCCTGCAGCAGCCGCACGTTGGCGAGCAGCAGCCGCGCTTCTGCGGCGGCGTTCGTCCCGGAGTAGTTCTCCACCACCTTCGCCAACTCACTCGCCGCAAGCGGGAGATTCTGATTCTCGAATGCAAACCGGGCTCCCTGCAGATCCCGGCTTGCGATTTCTTCGGAGCGGCGCTGCGTAGACAGGTTCCAAATGAACAGCCCGGCGCCCACCACCACGATGCCACCGACCCAGGAGCTCAGCTGCCTGTGGGCTTTGACCCAGGCGCCGAATCGATCGGTAAGCGCAGGCCTCTGAACGCCGGGAATTACGGTGCTTGTTGCGGTCGCCATTGCCGCTCCGCGGAATGATCAATGAGCAATGATCAATGTCCAGTGATCATTGATCATTGATCGTTGATCATTGGACATTCGGTTCGCATGCCCCTGGGGTGACTCGAACACCCGGCCAACGGTTTAGGAAACCGCTGCTCTATCCACCTGAGCTACAGGGGCGTGTGTGTTCCGGGGGCGTAAACGATGAAATGTACGCGAGTTAGGCGTAGCGCAGCAAGGCCTCGACGCGCCGCCCTTGCAGCCGCTGCCGGCCCTTCAGGAAATCGAGCTCGATCAGAAAGGTGAATCCAACAACCGCCGCTCCCGTCCCCCCCACGAGCTGCGCGGCCGCGTTCGCCGTTCCGCCCGTCGCGAGCACGTCGTCGACGACGAGGACGCGATCGCCGGGTCCGACGGCGTCGTGATGCATCTCGAGGGCGTCGGTGCCGTACTCCAGGGCGTACTCCACGCGCTGCGTGGCGGCCGGCAGCTTCCCCGGCTTACGGATCGGCACCAGTCCTGCCCCGAGCTCGAGCGCGATCGGTGCACCAAACAGAAAGCCGCGCGACTCGATCGACACGACGCGCGTGATCCGCGCATCGCGGTACGGATCGGCCATCAGCTTGACGGTCTGCGCGAACAGCTCGACGTCCAGCAGCACCGGCGTGACGTCCTTGAACACAATCCCGGGCTTCGGGAAGTTGTTGACGTCGCGGATGGTGCGCTTCAGCGCCGCGACGAGTCCCGTTTTATCGGATGTCAAAGGACCTCGGGACGTCAATCTCAAGTGGAACTTGAAGTCGGGCGACGTCGTCGACCCGTGCGTGCGACGGCCCGCGCCGCAGCTGTTGCTCCAGCATCTCAAGTGATCCTTCAGGTCCCTCAGAAACTACTTCAACCGATCCGTCCGGGAGGTTGGTAACGTAGCCGCCCAGCTTGAGTCGCTCGGCCTCGCGCATGACAAACCACCTGAACCCCACCCCCTGCACGCGCCCGCGGATAACCCAGCGGCGGAGGCTCATTTTGGGCGGCGCCGCCGGAGGATGTAGATCCCGATGACACCGAGCGTGAGCGGGATCAGAATCAGCAACGCCCAGGTGACGTACCGATGGATTTCTTCACTGCGCAGCGCGGCCTCGTGCTGTCCCAGGAAATACCCGATCCACGTCAGGATGGAGCACCAGATCGCCGCCCCCAGCCCCGTATACAGAATGAATTTTGGTAGCGGCATGCGGTGTAGCCCTGCCGGGATCGACACGAGGTGACGAACCACGGGAAACAGCCGCCCGATCAGCGTGCTGATTTCGCCGTGCTGGGCAAAAAACCGCTCGGAGCGCAGCAGGTTCTTTTCGCTCAACAAGACGTACTTGCCATAGCGCTGGATGAGGGGCCGGCCGATGAGCTGAGCGCCGTAGTAGTTGGCGAGCGCGCCGATGATGCTGCCCAAGACTCCGCACAGCAGAACCACTGGGAAGCTCATCTGCCCTTTCGCCGCCCAATAGCCGGCGGGAGTCATGACAAGCTCGCTCGGCACCGGCAGGATCGACGACTCCAGTGCCATCAGCGCCACGATGCCGGGGTAGCCGATGGCCTGGAGTGTCTGGAGCAGCCCGTCGATGGACCGTTCAAGCATCGAAGCCGTGCTCCCCCACCAACGGGACAAAGCGGGCCTCGCCAATCGGCGTCGTGCGGAATCCATCGGCGCTGCGGCGGACGAGGGTGAGCGTTTGGGCCCCTTTTGCGCCGAGCGGGATGATCATCCGGCCGTCGGGCGCCAGCTGTTTGACCAGCGGCGGGGGTACCTCGGGACCTCCTGCCGTGACCAGGATCGCGTGGTAGGGCGCGTAGGCGCTCCAGCCCAGCGTCCCGTCGCCGACGAGCACCGAGACGTTGGTCACGCCTGCCGCACGCAGCGCCGCCTGGGCGGATTCGGCCAGGGGGCGCATGCGTTCGATGGTAAAGACCTGCTCGGCCAGCGCGCCGAGCAGCGCGGTCTGGTAGCCCGATCCCGTGCCGATCTCCAGCACGCGTTCTTTGCCTTTGAGTCCGAGGGCTTCGAGGTAGCGGGCCTGGGTGAAGGGTTGCGAGATCGTCTGGCCAATGCCGATCGGCAGAGCGGCATCCTCGTACGCGCGGTGGCGCACCGCCTCAGGCACGAATAGATGGCGCGGCGTGGACGCGAAGGCTCGGAGCACAGCGAGGTCGCGGATGCCCTGGGCGCGCAGCTGCTCCACCAGTCGCAACCGGTAGCCGCCGTAGGTGTCGCCCCTCCCGCTCGACCCTCCGGTCACTTCCCCAGATCCCATTTCCGCACGACTTCGAGCAGGTCGTAGTTCGTGAGGTCCACGTGCAGGGGCGTGAGACAGATGTAGCCGTCCTTCAGCGCCTGGAAGTCCGAGTCGGGCCCACCCGACCATGTCACGCGCCCACCCCCGATCCAGTGCACCTCGCGACCCCACGGGTCCTTCATCGTAGCGATTTCCTCGTGGAAGACGCGGCTGCCGAGTTTCGTCACTTTCACGCCCTTCACTTTGTCGCCCGGGATCGGCGGGAGGTTGATGTTGAGGAGCGTTTCTTCCGGGAAGTTCTCTACGCGAACGATGCGCTGAATCAGTTGCTCGAGCCCTTTGCGATGGCTCTCCATGTGCTCGATGTCGAAACTACCGTATGAGATCGCGATGCTCGGGATGCCGGCGGCCAGTCCCTCCATCGCCGCGGAGACGGTGCCGGAGTACAGCACGTCTTCGCCCATGTTCGGGCCATGGTTCACGCCCGAGATCACCCAATTCGGCCCCTGGGGCATCAGCGCGCCGAGGGCAAGCAGCACACAGTCGGTCGGGGTACCGTCGACCTGGAAGCCACCGTCCGAGCGCCGGTGGGCACGCAGGGGCCGATGCAGCGTGAGGGAGTGCGATGTGCCGCTTTGCTCCCGATCCGGGGCCACGACCGTCACCTGCCCGACCGTAGCGCACACGTCAGCCAGCAGGGCGATCCCGGGCGCCAGGATACCGTCGTCGTTGGAGACAAGGATTCGCAGGGGTGTGGTCATGTCGCTCCTGCCACGATCCGGCCGGCGTGCCGGGCGAATGCGCGTGCCATGCGCCAGGTATCGCCCCAGGCGCGGAAATGGCTGCGCGCTCCGTAGATCGTCGGAACGTCGACGGAATCGACCCGGAACCCGGCGCGCAGGGCAGCCAGCAGGAAGTTCGTTTCGTACTCGTAGCGATTCCCTGCCGGCTGGACGCGCTCGGCGACCTCGCGCGTAAAGGCCCTGAACCCCGTCTGCGCGTCCCGCACCGGCTGCCCCCCGATGCGCGACGCCAGGGTCGCCGAGAGCCAGTTGGTGAAGCGGCGGGAGATGGGCATCGCCTGGTCCCGCTTGCGCGCACCTAACACGAGGTCGGATCGTCCTTCCAGTATCGGTTGCAGAAGCCGGGGAATCTCTTCGGGCGGATGCTGGGCATCGGCATCAATGGTAACCACGACCGCCGCACTGCGCGCCGTCGCCTCGCGAATGCCGGTCCGGAGCGCGGCGCCCTTGCCGCGATTGCGCGGATGTGTGATGAGCGTGGTTTGCGTTGCTCGTCCCGCGTCCCCCGTCCCATCCGTTGATCCGTCGTCGACGACGATGATCTGCGCCGACGGTACGCTCGCCTGGGTGCGTGTAATGACGTCGCGAATCGTTGCAGCTGCCTGGTAGGCGGGAATGACGACCACGACCTGCAAGCTAGCTCCCTTCAAGAATGCCGAGCAGCGACTTGAGCTCGGCGCGGAGCTCCTTCACGGTTTCCGTGGCCAGCGCGCGGCGCGCTTCGGGCTTCAGCTCCCCTGAGCGGCGGTATTGCTCGATCTTCTGGCGCGCGCCTTCGATCGTGTATTTCTCGGTGTACAGGAGGTGCTTCACGAGCATGATCAGCTCGATCTCGCGCCGCTGGTACACGCGATTCCCCGAGCGGTTTTTGGCGGGATTGAGGAACCGGAACTGGCTCTCCCAGTACCGCAACACATGCGGCTTCAGATCGGTGAGCTGGCATACCTCGCCGATCGAGAAGAACTCCTGGACGGGTTGCGCCGGCGTGCCGCTGCTCATCGAGTCTCTGCTTTCAGCTCGCGCTCCATCAGGTCGCTGACCGCCTGACGCGGCGGCTTGTTCTGGAACAGGACGTTGGCCACCTCTCGGGCGATCGGCATCTCGACACCGTGCCGCTCGCCCAGCGCGACCGCCGTGCGCGTGGTGTTCACGCCTTCGACCACGGCCGCCTTCCCTGCCAGCGCCTGCTGCAGCGTCTGTCCCTGCCCCAGGGCGACGCCAAGCGTGCGATTGCGTGACAGGGCGCCCGTCGCGGTCAGGATCAGGTCACCCATACCGGCGAGGCCCGCGAAGGTCATCGCCTGCGCGCCCAGCGTGACGCCGAGGCGTGTGATTTCGGCGAGACCGCGCGTGATCAGCGCTGCTCGCGTATTGAAGCCGAGCCCCAGGCCCTCGAGGATGCCGGCGGCGAGCGCAATCACGTTCTTGAGCGCCCCGGCCAGCTCGACACCGATCACATCGGTATGGGAGTAGACGCGGAAGTAGCTCGTCGAGAAGACCCGTTGGGTGCGCTGGGCGACGGCGTGATCGGTGGCAGCGGCCACGACCGCGGTCGGCTGCTGCGAGAAGACTTCCCACGCAAAGGACGGTCCTGAGAGGACAGCCACCGGTGTACCGGGCGAGAGCACCTCAGCGAGGATGCACGAGGGCCGCTCCAGCCGCTCAGGGTCGAGACCCTTCGAAGCGCTGACGACGAGCGGCCGCGATCGATCGAGTGTTTCGGCGGCTTCCGCCATCACCGGCCGCACGGCGTGCGATGGCGCAACCGACACGACCGTTTCGACACCGCGGATCGCCGCCGCGATGTCGCCTTCGGCCCGCAGCGTGGGCGCGAGCGAGGCTCCGGGGAGGAACATCTCGTTCCGGTGCTCCCGGTTCACACTCTCGACGACCTCGGCTTCGCGGGCCCAGAGGGTCACCTGTTCGCCCTTGCGGGCGAGTAGGTCCGCGAGAGCCGTGCCCCACGCGCCGCCGCCCACGACCGCGACTCTCATCGGGTCGACGGTCGCGTCCGAAACCGATTCTCGGTCCCGGCGATCAACCGGCTGATGTTCCGACGATGCGCGAAGATGATCAGCGCGACGAGTGCGATGCTCGCCCAGAACACGGACGACGAATTCGGTTGCAGCAACGCGACCGACAGCGGGACGCTCAGCACCGCGATGATCGAGCTGAGCGACACGTAGCCGGTCAGCCAGAGGCAAATCCCCCAGATCACGATGGCGAGGAGCACGGCGACCGGCGCGAGCGCCAGAAACATCCCGGCTGCGGTCGCGACTCCCTTACCGCCTTTGAAGCTGACGTAGGGCGAAAACATGTGGCCGAGAACCGCTGCTGCCCCAACAGCGACGGAAAGCCAGACTGGATGCGAAAACACAAGCACCGGCACAGCGCCCTTGGCGATGTCGATCAGCGCGACCGGAATCGCATACTTCCAGCCGAGGATCCGGTAGACGTTGGTGGCGCCCAGGTTCTTGGAGCCATGCTCGCGCAGGTCGATCCCCCGCCCTACCCTGCCGGCGATGTAGCTCGTCGGTGTGGCGCCGAGCACGTAGGACGCCAGAATCGCGAGAATGGCGCTCAGCGCCGGCCCCGTTTGCGCCGGAACTTGATGGTGAGCGGCGCACCCGTGAACTCCCAGGCCTCGCGGAACCCGTTGTGCAGATAGCGCGCGTAGGACTCGGGGATTGCTTCAGGCCGGTTCGCCACGACGGCAAAGCGCGGCGGCGCGGTGCCCACCTGTGTTGCAAAAAACAGCCGCACCGACTCGCCCACCGGCTGGGGCGGCTGCTGCCGCGCCAGGAGCGCTTCCAGGACGCGATTCACCTCGGCGGTGGGGACGCGCTTCTCTCGCTCCTCCGCGACCGCGACGATCGCCTCCAGCAGCCGTGTGACGCGCTGGCCGGTCTTTGCCGACACGTAGAAAAACGGAATGAATTCGAGAAATGGTGCGCGCGCCTTGATGTCCCGCTCGCCATCTCGCGCCGTGTTGGTCTCTTTTTCTTCGATCAGATCCCACTTGTTCACGGCGATGATCACCCCGGCGCCGCGGTCCCAGGCCTCGTTGGCGATCTTCAGGTCCTGGGCGTGCATCCCATCCTTCGCGTCGACGACGAGCAGGCAGACGTGTGCCCGCTCCATGGCGCGCGAAGTACGCAGCGTCGAGTAGAACTCGAGATCTTCCTCCACCTTGCTGCGCTTGCGCAGTCCGGCCGTGTCGATGAACACGAGCTTGTGGCCTTCGTAGTCGAACGGCGTGTCGATGGCGTCGCGCGTCGTCCCCGGCTCAGCGGAGACGACCAGTCGGTCCTGGCCCAACAGCTTGTTCACCAGGCTCGACTTGCCGACGTTCGGCCGGCCGACGACGGCAACCTGGATCGCCTCCTCGTCTTCGGCCTCCGGCGTGTCCGGTAACAACGCCACGAGCTTGTCGAGCAGGTCGCCGCTGCTCTTCCCGACCGCGGCGGAAACGGCAAACGGGTCACCGAGGCCCAGTTCGTAGAATGCCAACTGGCGCGTTTCGTCCGGCAGGTCGTCGGCCTTGTTCACGACCAGTAGAAGCGGCCGCTTTGCCTTGCGCAGGTACTGGGCGATCTCGAGGTCCATCGGGTGGATGCCGGACTCGATATCCACGACAAAGAGCAGCACGTCGCTATCGGCAATCGCCTGCTCCACTTGTCCGCGGATCGCGCGGTTCATGGGATCGACCGAACCCGGCACCAGGCCGCCGGTATCGACGAGCCAGAACCGCCGCCCGTTCCACTCTGCGGGCGCGAAGTGACGGTCGCGCGTCACCCCTGGCTGCGCGTCCACGATCGCCTGGCGCCGCCCGATGATGCGGTTGAAGAGCGTCGACTTGCCGACGTTGGGACGGCCGATGATAGCAACGGTGGGGACGCTCACGCAGCCACCACTTCCCCAACCAACACATCGGCAAAGTCGTAGGAGAGCTTCACCGGCATCGGCAGCTGTGCCGCGAGGTCGTGAGCCTCCATGTCATCCATGAACAACAGGTCGTCGTTGACGGACTCGGCGGGCAGCAGCGCGAGATCGAGATCGCGGCGATCCTTCAGCGCAGCGAGCACCGCCTTCCCTGGCAGCAGGCCGGCCGTCGTCACGGACGGGCCGAACAACGTGTTCTCGAGTGCCAGGATCTCGAAATGCGCCCCGGTGCTCGCCGTCAGGTCGCCGACGACTTGCGGCATCAGTGGCCCCATGGTGGTGCCGGTGACGATGCCGATGCGCTTGCCGCGCCAGCCATCGGGCTCGATGCGCGCCGCCTGAATCCGCGTCTGGAGATAGCGGACGGACCCCACGCCGTTCTCGCGCTGCTCGAACTCGCCGTACCATTCCGCCGGCGGCAGCGGCATGTCGGCCTGCAGATACAGATCGTCCGCCCCGAAGCACCATGGCGCTCCGCGGTCGGCGACCGCGCGGGCGGCAAAATCGCCTACGGTGGCGAGGGCGGCTCGGCATTCCTCTCGGGTGGGCTGGCGCACGAGCGCGTGCTTGCTGAATTCGGTCAATGCGACTGGGACCACCGACACTGACAGGACCGCCGGACCAATGCCGTACAAGTCGGTCAGCGTACGCACGAGCTGCGCGCCGTCGTTGATGCCGGGGACCAGGACCACCTGGGTGTGGAACGAGATCCCCCGCTCGGCGAACCAGCGCAGCTGCGGGATGACATCGGGAGCCTCGGGATTGCGGAGCAGCCAGCGGCGCACCACGGGATCAGTCGCATGCACTGAGACGTAGAGTGGCGAGAGCCGATACTCCACGATGCGCTCGAGGTCCCACGCCTTCAGGTTGGTCAGCGTCGCGAAGTTGCCGTAGCGGAACGACAGGCGGTAATCGTCGTCCCGGATGTACAAGGCCTGGCGCATACCCTGGGGGTTGCCGTCGACGAAGCAGAAGTCGCAGTGGTTGGCGCAGCGCCGAATCCGGGGCGGCTCCAGCATGACGCCCATGGGCAGCCCTTCAGGCCGCTCTACGTCGTACTCGATCTCCTCCCCCGACGGCAGGCGCGCCCGGAGCACGAATTCATCGTCGGCGGTCAGGAATTCCCAGTCGAGAAAGTCCTCGAGGCCCTTGCCGTTGACCTCGAGCAGCTCGGTTCCTGGGACGATTTCGAGGGCGGCACCCAGCGACTCTGGTGCCACCGCCTGTACGCGAATCACGTCTGCCCGCCTTGAGGTTCAAGGAGTTTCTGAAGCTAACGACGCAACTTCAACGGATAATGTAGCTTAGGCGAGGTCGTGCGGCAAGAACGTCGATTCTCGTCTCATCGGTTGCTCCAGAAGCTGCAACCGCCCGGATCACGTGGGTCCCGGGCGTAAGGACATATCGAGAATTGTGGATTTGTCGACCATCCACGAACCAGCGGACGGCGCCATCTCCCGGTGTCGCGGTGGCGCGCAAGGCGATCGTGGCGTAACGGGGGTCGATCCCGGGAGGGATCTCGTACCGGTCTCCGGCGCGCGGAGAGACGATCTGGAACTGGGCGCCGCCGCCCCTCGCCGCCGCCTTACCTGCCGCCGCCGTTTCACCCGCCGCCGCCTTACCATTCTGCTCCGCCCATTCCACGTACTCTGCGGGCCACACGATCGCGCCGCCCTGGTGCCAGTCGCAGTCCTTGGCCGGCGCGGTGCCGGGCAGGAACCATTCGTCGAGGTCCGGACACCCCCCGCTCGCCCGCAGCCCCGAGAGCGCGCAGACACGCACGCGCGCGGCTCCGGCGGTGCGCGGGCTCCGCAGCTCGCCCGGCACGAAACGGCGTGCCGTGACGAGCATCGCCCGATGCAGCAGCGGACCGGCGCCGGTTATGCCACTCACACTGCGCATCGGCTGGCCATCGAAATTCCCGACCCAGACCGCGACGGTGAACCCGCCGGTGACGCCGACCGCCCAGTTGTCGGTAAAGTGGTGACTCGTGCCGGTCTTGACCGCGGCCTGGAACGGGAAGTCGAACGGCGTTTCGATCCCGAAGCCGGGAATCCGCGCCGTGGGATCCGCGAGGATGTCGAGGACCAGGGCCGCGGACCCCTCCGATACGAAGCGGCGATCCTCCGTGGACTGTTCATTGGGACCGATGGCGCGCCACTCGGTCTCGCGCCACACGCCACCCGCCGCCAGGCCCCGATAGCCATTGGCCAGCTCGAGCAGCGTCACGTCGCCATTGCCAAGCGCCAAACCCAGCCCATAGAACTCGGCACTGCGCGTCAGCGAGCCGAACCCTGCCCCATGGAGGACACGCAGGAGACTCGTCGCCCCGAGCCGATCGGCCAGCTCCACCGCCGGCACGTTGTACGAGCTCGCGAGCGCTTCGCGTACGCGGACCGGCCCGTGGAATCGCCGGTCGTAGTTGCGCGGCTGGTAGGGACCGGTCGACGTCGCGTAGGCACGAGCGACATCCGGTAATACCGACGCCGGTGTGTAGCCCCGCTCGAACGCCAGGCCGTACAAGAACGGCTTGAGGGCCGAGCCCGGTTGCCGCGGGGAGACGACCATGTCCACCTGGCCCGACGAATCGGCCCAGAAATCGGGCGATCCCACCCAGGCGAGCAGCTCGCCGGTGCGGTTGTCGAGCACCACCAATGCGGCCTCGCGCACACCGCGATCGGATAGACTGTTGACGGTGTGCCTGATCTCTGCCTCGAGTGCGGTCTGCAGCGGCAGGTCGAGCGATGTGCGCCACACGCCGCTCGCGGCGCTGGTGTCGAGCCGCTGCAGTATCCGGCTCGTGAAATGCGGCGCGAGAAATGGCGGGTTGGAGCGCAGCGTGACCAGCGGCTCGCGGCTGGCGCGTTCGAGCGCGTCGGCGGTCGCGTAGCCGTACCGGCCGATCCGGCCGAGTACCAGCGTACGCCGAGTGCGCGCGCGTTCGGGTGCGACGAACGGGTTGTCGGCCGATGGTGCGCTCGCCAGACCCGCCAGCAGCGCCGCCTGCCCCAGCGATACCTGCGCGGCCGTAGCATTGAAGTAGAGGGCGGCGGCCGCGTCGACACCGATGGTGCCCTGCCCCAACGGAACACGGTTCAGGTACTGCTCCAGGATCTGCTGCTTTGTGAGATGTGCTTCGAGACGCAGCGCCCAGACAGCCTGCAGCACCTTGCGGCCCCACGTGCGGCTGGTGCTCGGCCGCAGGAGCCGTGCGAGCTGCATCGTGATTGTAGAAGCACCGGACCGCACGTGCCCAGCGTGCAGGTTCTCCTTGATCGCGCGGCCGACGGCACGCAGATCGACACCGTGATGGTCGAAGAAGCGATGATCTTCGCCCGCGACGAACGCCTCGAGCACATCCGGATCGATCTCGCCAAGCGAGAGCCAGCGCTGTAACGAGCCATCGCCCGCACGCGTGCTCCGCAACACCAAGCCATTGCGGTCTTCCAGCGTGATACTTCCTACGCTGGGTGGGGCAATGAGTGCGTGTGGCAGCGGCAGTGCCACCCAAACGGCAGCCGCGATCGCACCGGCGGCCAGTGAGGCTCCCACGAGAGCGAGCGTCCGCTTGCGCCGGCTCATGGCACCCGCGGTGTCACGGTGAACACACCGCCATCGCTCCGTCCCTGCACCGCCGGGTTGTACATCTCTTCCGCGTGCGCGGGAGGCCGCATGAACGCGCCCGGTGTCGTGGCGCGCGCGACATAGGTCGCGCTATAGCGGCCGGTCCACAGCACCGTGGCGACGTAGACCACGCGGTCGTCGCGTAACTCTTTATGATCGAACGGCGACCACCAACCGGCGTCCCAGCTGCCGTAGTACCAGCCCCATGGGTAATAGCCCTCGTCCGCCTCACCCTCTTCTGTGGGTTCACTCTCGGGCGCCGCGGCTCCTGGACCGGGCAGCTGGCCGGTAGTGCGCAGGCTCAAATCCACCGCCTCGAGCCCTGCCGGCAGCGGATCGGTCAGCGCCACGAACTGCCGGTCGGCCGGGACCGTGATGCGGAGCCGCACCCGCACCAGCGAGCCCTCGGTCACGCTGACAATTGGCTTCCCGGTCTCGTAGTCCTCGTACCACCGTTCGACCTGAATCCCCTGCTGATCGGGTGTAACCGGCCGTTGGCGCGGGGCCTCGTGTACCGTCGCGTAGAAAAACAGCGGCGGGGCGCCGGTGCGGGCGCCTCCTCGATCAGTTGTTCGGACGCTGATAGTGACGCGCTGGCCGCCTCCACCACCGGGGGCGTTCGCGACCGCTCCGGTCAGTGGCAGGGTCAGTTCACGCAGCGGTTCGCCGTTGGAGCGATAGATGACCTGATTCCCCGCCCGCACTTCATAGCCGCGCTGCGAGGCGCGTGCCTGGCGCGCGGTGAAGTCGGCAAGCGCCGCGGCCGCGGTCCCGTAGTCCTGCGTATTCCAGTAACCCCAACCGGTGGCGCTGCGACCCTGCTCGACGAGCGTTTCGACGAGCGGCCCAATCAGCGCATTCGTGGAATCGACGGCAAGCGTCGCGGACAGCAGACGAGCGATCGGCCGCTGCCGCGACCAAAAATAGAACCAGTGGCCGACCAGCGCCGAATCGGGCAGTACCGCCCGGCGGCCTTCGATCCTCACCGACGCCCAGATCGGTGCAATGAGCTGGCGTGCGGCGTTGCCGGCGCCGCGGCGGGCCATCATCTGCGACAGCCGGAGCCGGTCTTCCCAGGAGAGCTGCGCGGCCTGGCGGAACAGCTCGTTCTCGGTCGGCAAATCCGGCCGGCCCAGCCGGCTCAGGAAGTCCGCCGCGGCCACCTGCTCGGCCAGGACGACCCTGAGGTCGGAATACCAGGTGGCGATGGGAGCCATGATCGTGCCGCGCTCGTGGGCGCTGCGATACAGGTAGTTGCCGAGCCGCGCCAGGACGGAATCGCGTATCGGAATCCCGGCCTCGCGGGCCGCCAGCAGCGCCTCGCCTGCGTACGAGCTCAGCCACGGCGTCGTCCAGTCCTCTGCCGACCAGAGGCCGATGCCGCCATCGGGCCGCTGGCGCCCGCTCAGCACCGCCACACCCTTCTCGATATCGGCACGGGCCCGCTCTGGGGGGAGCCCAGGCAGCTGTACACCGCCCACCGTGCCCGCGCGGTAGAGCGCGATCAGGGGAAGCATTTCGCTCGAGATCTGCTCGGAGCAATCGAACGGATAGACCGACAACCACCGGTAACTGCCTGCCAGCACGGCGAGCGGGGTGGTGCCGATGCCGAGGTCCAGGCGCGAGCGATCGGGGTCGACCGGCTCCGGGAGATCGATAACGACGGTTGCCGTGTCGACGACGCTGCCCGTCGCCGTAAACGCCCGTGGCGTGAAGACCGGCCGGCCGGCGAGGCGCACGAGCACGGCGTCGGAATCATTCTGCGACGCGACGTCGAAGCGGAACGACGTCGAATCGGCGGTCGTGTCGCGGAAGGAGAACCGGACCTCGCTGCCGCGCCCGGGCGCGAGCGTGACCGTGCGTGTCGCCGCGCCGGCGCGAACCACGCCCTGGGCGTTGGAGCGCACGGTGACGGTCGGTGTGCCGCCGGCACGCTGGTTTACCACGACGCCCGCGGTGAACTGATCGCCGGAGCGCAGGAAGCGCGGCAGCGCGGGACGCGCGAGCAGGGGCCGGGTGACGAGCAGCGGCGATTCCCCGTGCCCGTAGCGGTCGCCTGCCGTGACGGCAACGGCCATGACGCGGAACGTCGTCAGATTGTCGGGCAGCTTCGCCGTGGCGACGGCGGCGCCGCTCGAGTCTGTGGTGACTTCACCGAGGAAGAACGCGGTGGCCGCAAAGCGGGAGCGCAGGATGTCTCCGCCGCCCAGCCCGCCTCCACCACCCGGCTCCTGTTCGCCCTTGATCGACGTTCCCTCGAGCTCCAGCACCTGCGGCGCGATCGCGATGAGATTGCTCGCGAGCCGCAGACTGACGCCTCGTGGCTGGTACAGCAGGTCCAGCGGATCCGGGGTCTTGTAGCCTGTCAGCGACAAGACGCCTTCGTCCACGGCCCACAACGTCACCTCACTGCGGCGGCCGCGGCCGCCGGCATCGCGCACACGGATCTGGACGCGCGCGCTGTCTCCGGGACGGTACTCGGCAGCCAGCGGCTTCACGTCGACGGCGAGTCGCTTCACTTCCGGCGTGACGCGCAGCTCGGTATAGCCGACGCGGAGCGTCGGCCGGCCCGGATCGGCGATCCCGCCCGGCGGCGCGCTGCGGCCCCGCACCAGCACCATCGAGACGAAGACGTTGGGCGCGTACGCCTCGGTGATTTTGAACTTGAGCGATGTAGCGCCGGCGGTGAGGCGCATGCGCCGCTGCTCGATCAAGCCTTCGCGCTCGACCGTAATCCACGCTTCAGCGTCGGTAAACGGCGCCGCAACCAGGATCGTGGCGGTGTCCCCGACGGCGTAACGCGTCTTGTCGGGGATCAGGTCCATCTTGAACTGGCTCTCGTCGTTCCAGGGAATCCAGTCCTTGCCCGTCGCCCAGCGATAGAAACTCGTCGACGCCGCTCGGCCGGCTTCGTCCGTCGCGCGGAACGACACGATGTACGTCCCGCCGGCGCCGGGCGTGAAGCCGCAATTCACCGGATCCTCGGCACTCACGAGGTCGCAATGGCCCACCGTGTCGGCCACCCATTCGCCGATCTGTTCTTCGACCCCCTCGCGCGCTCGCTGCACCCGATGCCACTCGCGGCGCACGACCGTGCCGCGGATTTTCACGCCGGTGGCATGACGCCCGTCGGGTCGCGCCGCGAGCACCGCGACCTGTTGTGGCGTGCCGGCTTTCCAGAAGTAGTCGTTCCCCAGCGGCCGGGCGGCGATGTAAAAGGACGCCGGATGGACCAGCACGCTCGCCGAGGCCGACACCGTTTGGCGGTTGACGTCGGTGACGGTCGCCTGCAGGCGGAGCCGGCCGGCGGCGTCGAGTGTATCGACACCACTCGATGTCGAGCGCGTCTGGGTGCGCGTGGCGCTCCCCTCCCCCTCCCACTCTTCCCACCACCAGCCGTTCTCGCCGAGGTAGTAGCGGTCGAGGCCCGGGATGTTCAGTCCCCCGGCCCAGCCGGGCGTGACGTTCAGCGTCCAGGTGACGGCAGCATGCCCCATCGGTGCGCCGAAGAGATAGCGCGCTTCGACGTTGCCATGCAGCGAGTCGCCCGTGAAGCGCGGCACCGAGTCCGCAGTCACCGTCACAAGGAATTCCGGCGGCCGGTACTCGGCGACACGGTAGGTAGTACTCCCCACGTCCTGCCACGCGCCTCGCTTGACTTGGAGCGTGACATTGTATGTGCCGAGCGGCAGGTCGGACCCGAGCTTCAGCGTCTGCGCCGCCGTGCCGAATGAGGAGAGGCGCACGATGGAGTCGCGCATCACGCCGCCTTCACGATCGTGGAACAGCCAGCGCAGCGAGTCACCTGCGGCAGGCACGCGCAGCGCGCCGAGGGCGCCGCTGCGGACGATCGCCTTGACGTAGACCGGCTCGCCGGGCCGATAGATCCCACGCTCGGTGAATACCGCGGCCGCCACGGGCAGCCGGGCGCTGCCCCAGGCCGAGCCCACATTGAATTGCCAGGGCGAGAGCTCGCCCGACCAGGTGTTGATCGCGACGACGGCCCGATCGAGCGCCAGGCGCGCCGACACGTAGCCCATGAACCCGCGCCCGGTCTCTTCATCGGTCGAGCTGGTGTCGCGCCGGCCCCCCCCCGCAAGCCGGACGAGGCCTTGCGCGTTGGTCGTCCCGCGCGCCCGCACGCGCCCGTCGGGATCGCGCAGCTCAACTGCGACGCTGGACTTGGGCACGCCATCCTGCACGCCGGTCACCCAGATGACAGCTTCCTCATCTCCGACGCGGGCCGTGATACCGAGGTCGGTCGTCTGTAGCAGCACAACCGGTGCCGACCGGCCAGACCGGGATTTCAGGCTGCTGTCTTTGGGGTAGGTGATTCGCACCGCGCTCAGCGCCGGCTCGCCCGGACGGGCCGCGTAGACGGGGGCGCGAACCACGCTCACGAGCGGCACATCGCGCCGCGATTCGACGGCCAGCGACCGCGTGGTCGCCAGCGGCGCCAGCCGTGTCCAGACGTCGCCCAGGTTCCAGGGCGGCGCGCGGAGCACCAGTGCTTCCAGGCTGTCGGGAACGGGCGCCGTGGTGACGATGACGGTGTCGACGTTGACATGCCGGATGGGGAAGGTGCGGTAGCCGTTCCGCTCGACCAGCATCATGCCGTAGTCGTACGTCACGGCTGGGTCGTACCCGGTCGTCCCGAATGCCTTCACCGGATTGCCGACCAGCCGCTGCCCGAAGATGTCGTGCAGCACCAGCGTGTCGACGATGACGGCGTAGCCGGTCCGCGGCTTGAGCGACGCGTCGAGCGACCAGACGGCCGATTCCTCGTTCGTGTCCGAAACCGCGATCGGAATGCGCGGCAGGAGGTGAATCCCGCGCAGCAGCTCGGCGCCGCGCACCGGCGTCGAGAACTCGATCCGCGGTGGGCCGGTGGGGCACGTCGCCCAGTTCCAGCCACAACTTGCGGACATGAGCTGAAAGGGTCCGTACGTCGCGAAGCGCCAACGCTGGTAGGGGCTCGTGCCTTCGGGATCGAGCTCGGAGGGGACAACGAGGGAACCGCGGCATCCCCTGGGCAACGGGACGATGGGCGTGAGCTTCACGACCCGCCGGAGCGCGTCCCCGGCCTTGTCGCGCTGCCAACCGCCGGCCTCCTTGTAGCGCCACGAATCGCTGTCGGTGATCGGCCGCTGCGATACGGCCCGCACGCGCGCGAGCAGCACGGGGCAATCGGTGTCGAACTGGAGATAGACCCGTTTGGTTACATCGCCGAGCTCGACCGGCGTGCTCCAGACGACCTCGAACTGTGCATCGGGTTTGAGAAACTGCGCTGCCTCGTTGGGACCGGTGGGGGCGCCGGCGAGGGGGATGGTGCCGTGGACGCGGAAGGTGAAGCTGTACGGCTTCTCGAGCCGGCTCCCGTCCATCGCGGCAAATTCGTTGCTCACCGTCACGGTGTAGCTCGTGGCCGGGTTGAGCGGGGCGGTTGGAGTCAGCCGCAGGGTGATCGGATCGCGCCACTCCACGCGGCCGCTGACCGCTGGCGTAATGCTGAAGATGCGTTTCGGATCGACCGTGGCATCCAGCGATCCGGCGACCGGCCGGTCGAATGTCACGGAGACTACCGTGGTGGCGGCTGCCTGGTCGGCCGGTGTGACCCGGAGGACACGCAGCGGTGTCGGGGAGGACACGACGAAACTGCTGATGGCGAGCGTAACGACGGCGGAGAGCGCGCGCATACAGTCCTTATCGAGGGGTTCATAATAGCGAAAAGCAAAAAGGGGACCAACCGGCGGCGGTGGTCCCCCTTGTGTCATTTGTCGATCAGAGCGGGCGACGGGATTCGAACCCGTGACGTCCAGCTTGGGAAGCTGGCATTCTACCCCTGAATTACGCCCGCGGACTGGGCGGAATGTGTTCGAACATCCCACCCGCTGTCAACATCGGATTGTGCCAACTGCCGTGCGCCGCGATGAGAGCGTCGGCCTCCGTCGGTCCCCACGTGCCGCGCTTGTATGGAATCGCCCGCGGATGGTTTTTGAGGACGGGATCGATCGCCGCCCAAGCGGCTTCGATCGCGTCCCAGCGCGTGAAGAGCGCGCCGTCGCCGCTCAGGGCGTCGCTCAACAGACGCTCGTAGGGCGACTGGGCTCCGATCAGCTCTTCGACCAGATACAGCTCTCGCTGGTCGCCAACGAACTCTTTGCCCGGGCGCTTGACGCGAGCGGCCAGGGCGACCGCGGCGTCGGGGGAGAGGCGGAAGCGCAGATAATTCGCTGGACCGGCCGACGGCGCCGAGTCGGCGAACAGCTGCGCCGGCGGCGGCTTCAGCTCAACCAGCACCTCGGCGGCCGTCTCGGGGAGACACTTTCCCGAACGCAGATACCACG
>WNFK01022205.1_pt1 | contig 44569 bp, 33 predicted proteins | sample 5400281 | NCBI WGS metagenome assembly WNFK01 (sample SAMN13153350, study PRJNA577476) | soil metagenome | isolation source: 20 cm soil on Douglas fir-dominated hillslope | place: USA:California | collected 2013-09-17
CGCTGGGACGGTGAAGTTGGTGAAGCCGCAATGTCCGCAGTAGCTGTAGAAGTAGCTCTACAGACTACGCCCCAAAGATCGGCTCACCGCTTCCTCTGATCGTATGATGTGGCAGCGCCAAGCTGACCACGGACAGAAGCAAGGTACCAGCGGCAGGATTAAACGGGGCAGCTTGACACAGGGGCCCATTACAGAAGCGGACATTAGAAACCCTGCTCAATACCGATGGTGACGGCGCGCAGACGGCCCCAGCGGGTCCAGCCGCCTTCCAAGTTCGTCGCGTCGCTGGTCGTGTAATGGACTTTCGTAAGGTTGGTGAGGTCCAGCCTAATGTCGGCAGGGCGATTGGCGATCTTGACGTGATAGACCGCCGCCAGTCCGAACACCGCGTAACTCGAATGGCGGTCTCCGTCGGGGTCAGCGAGACTTGTGGTGCGTGCCGTTCCACTCGACACCAGTACGTCGCCGCTCAAGCTCAGCTCGCCAAAACGCTGTGTGAAGCCGCCCGACGCCGTCATGGGTCGATCACTCGCGAGCCGAATATACCGCCCGGCGGCCGCAGCGATGGTCACGGGGGTAAACAGTGCCCCGGCCTCGATCATGTCTCTCGCCTCCGCCTTGGAGAGTGACACGTTTGCCCAAGCGGTAGTGCCGCGACGAGCATAGGTGCCGGAAAGCTCCAAACCCTTCATGCGCGCGCGCCTGAACGCGAATGCCATAGGTACTGCTGAGCCAATGGCTTGGTGTTCCGCGATGTAGTTGTGGGCGGAACGCCAGTAGGCATCCAAGCCAACAGTGAATGCTCCCATCTTCTGCTGGATACCCGCATCGAAGTAGTCATCCCGCTCGTCCGGCAAGCGAGTACCGGTAGGCTGTTCACCCAGCGGCGGAGCCGATGCATATCGGGCATACCCCACATGGGCGGTGAGATTGCTTGGGGGTGCCCAAACTAGACTGGCCCTAGGCTCGATCTTGGCACTCGACCCCAACCCGCGCAGCCATTCAATGCGAGCGCCAAGATTGAGTGTCAGCGTCGGCAGCACCTTCCATTCGTCTTGGGCGTAAGCCGCGAGGGATGTCCGCGCTGCGTTTGATCGGTCCCCCGTCAGCTCATGCTCCCAGTATGTGGACCGCGTGGCTAGGAGGCCAAACCTCAAGGTGTGCGACGCTCCGATTGCGTCGCTGCCATCAATCTGGGTTCCCCACGAACTTCGCCGTTCGCGTGTCTTGTCGATGAAGCTCGCCTCATCAGATGCGGCACCACCGGATGCCGAGGCTTGCAGGGTGAAGCCCCCATCCGTGTGCTGATAGGTCGCAACGCCGTAGGCATCGCCGTTTGTTTCGGTTCCTGTGCCGACGCTGGTCTCTCCGATCCGATGGCGCTCACGCGAGCCACCGAAGATGAAAGAGACGCGGTTCTCGTCGTCAATGACATGATCGGCGAAGCCGAGGCCCTCTACTGATAACCTGCGGTCGCGAGCCGTATTGCCCACTACATCGCCGACCGTGGACCGATCATGCTCTAGGCTGCCGGACGCGAACAAACTGGTGTTATCGACCGAGCCTGCCCACTCAAGCGCCGGTTCGAGCATCCCATCGGTCCCTGCGAAGAGTTCAGCCTGACCTCCATGCTGATAAAGCCCGTTCTTCGTGGTGGCGCTGATCACACCCGCTGGGGCGAAGCCGAACTGCGCGGGGAGTGTGCCTGTGATCAGTTGAGTTGTTTCGGCCAGCCGCGAGCTGAGCTGGTCGGCCGGGTCCGAAATAGCCTCTGGAACGATGACGTTGTTGATCCTGACCTGATTTGCTGGCGCACCGCGAACGTTTAAGGTCCGACCGGAAAGGGTGACCCCCGGCGCTTGCGCGAGGACGTCCGCCACGCTGCCAGTCTCACCGCCGGGGCGGTTCTCAATCGTGTCGTTGGTTAGGGAATACACTGTCGCCCCAAGGCCCGCGTCGATCCGGGTTCTTGCTGTGTCCAACCTGTGCGCCGTAACGACAATGGTGCTATTCGGCTGACCCCGACCCTCTTCCTCTTCATCCTCGTCGGCATCGTGTGACGTGGTCTGTGACGTGGCTCCAGCCTTCGGCTTATGGTCGTCTCCATCCCTAGCCGGTGACTGTGATGACTTGGCCTCTGCGTCATCCGGCTTGGGTGCGCTGATTGAAGGTCGCGCACTCTGCGGCTTGTCGTCATCGTCATCGGGCGAAGGGGATACAGAGGCACTCAGAAGCAATGCAGCGATCAACACAGTCATGCCGTTGCCCTTGGCCACAGGCCGGCGAGCCGACAAGTGTCAAAGCGGCAGTGATTGGAAGGAGATAGGAACGGGCTCGGGAAGGGTACGTTCGATCGTCAGGAGGATAGGCCGAACAGATGCAGGAACGACGCATCCATCAGATTTTCGAAGTCAGTGTGCTGCTGAAGGGGGCACATGCGGCCATCGAGTGCGCAGGTGGACTCGCCCTCACCCTCACCAATAACCGATGGATCAGAGATTTTGTTATGAAAGCGTCTCAAAGCGAGCTGATCGAGGACAAGAGAGACTTCGTCGCGAACCATCTGGTCGCGTGGGTGCAGGGTTTCTCAATCGAGGCGCAGCATTTTTACGCCTGGTATCTGCTAAGCCATGGTGTCGTGAAACTTGCGCTTGTTGCAGGTCTCTTGCTTCGGAAGCTGTGGGCGTACCCGACGACCATCGTCGTGCTGGGCCTCTTCATCATTTACCAGCTCTATCGATTCACGCACACACAGGGCGTGGGCTTGCTGCTCCTGACGGCGCTCGATGTGTTAGTCGTGGCTCTCACCTGGCACGAATACGGCTTGATGCGCCGCCACTTGCCGGTGGATTAACATTCGTTCCAAATGTCCGCTTTCCACTGCCATTGCGGACATTGGCAGGCGGCGTAAGATAGTGCCGCTGGCACGTCGGTAGGCTGCGGATGCCGTGCAGCAGTGTCGAGAGGGGATCTGAACATGTCCGATGACAAGCCCGCTGCAGACATCGACGTTACCAAGGATTGGCGTGCGACGCAGGGCCAGGAGTCCGCCGCCAAGCGCCTGCGCATTTTCGCCGGGCTGGCGTGGATCGTCGCCATCGGCACCGAAGTCGCGGGGATCGTCCTGCTCCGCCAGCACAAGTTCGACCACGGAAACCTGGGGCTGCTGATCGGCCTGCTGGTCGTGATCGCGATCTTCGCGATTGCCGGCAGCCTTATGTGGAAAGCGGCCAACAAGCACGATCCGGCGAGCAAGGCCGACACGGTCAAATTCTTCGTCCAGAATCAGCTCGGCGCGATCATCACGGTGGTCGCCTTCCTGCCGCTGGTTGTCCTGATCTTCATGGACAAGGATATGGATCCGAAGAACAAGAAGATCGCCGGCGGCATCGGCGTCGTCCTGGCCGCGGGCGCGACATTGATCGGGATCGACTTCAACCCGCCGTCGGTCGAGCAATACACCCAGGACATGAACAAGTGCGCGGCCGAGATCAAAGCCAGTCAGCCAACCAAAGACTGTTCACCCGAGGTCGCCGAACAGGCCAAGGCCATCGCCCAGGACTCGGCCACCGTGGCCGAGGCAACGAAGAGTAGCGCGAACCCGAACGGGCTCGATGTCGTGTACTGGATCGCTCCGGAGAACGGGGCCAAGAAATCCGCGACGCCGCACGTCTTCCACATCTGCGAGGGCGTGAGTCCGCTGAAGGGCAAGACCGTCAGCCACGGATCGGTGACGCAAGCCTATGCCGAAAACGCGACCCGCATCACCAAGCAGATTCCGATGGAACAGAAGCAGTGCGGCTTCGCGGCCGCGACGCCTGACACAGCCACTACCCCGCCCGCAGCAGGATAACGGCCGCGCGGCGCACTACTTGCCGCTGATATCGATTCCGACGAACGCCTCGGGCGCGGAGCCGCGCTTGACCAGCAGCAGAACGCTCGGGCGGCCAGCCTTGCGGGTGGCGTCGACCGCGGCGATCACTTGCGCCGGGTTCGTGACCAGGCCGCCGTTGACCGAAATGATCAGATCGCCGCGCTGAAGCCCTTCGTCCGACGCATCGCTGTTCGGATCGACCGCTGTGATCACCACCCCGTGAACGTTGGGCGGCAAATTGGCGGCGCGGGCCAGTTCGGGCGTCAGCGTCGCCAGCGACAGGCCGAGCGCCTTCTGCGGCGCGACCGTCGCATCGGGCGCGCCGTCCGGCGTCGTTCCGCCGCCGCTGATCTTGGCCAGTTGCTCGTCGGTCGGCCGCAAAGCGACCGTCGTGCTGACGGTCATCCGCTTGCCGTTGCGGATCAGTTCGATCGGAACGCGCGAGTTTACCGTCGTGTTGGCGACGAGGAAGGACACGGTCTGGTCGGGCGTGACCTGCTGGCCGTTGACCCGGACGATGACGTCGCCCTGGTGAATGCCGGCGCGCGCCGCGGCGCCACCCGGAACGATCGAGCGGACCAGCTCGCCGCCGCCCTTCGGCAGGCCGAGCGCCGCAGCGATCGAATCGTCGTCGAGCGGCTGAAGGCCGACGCCGAGGTAACCGCGTTGCGGGAGCTGCCCGCGCATCAGCGAATCGATCACCGGCTTGGCCAGCTCAGCGGGGATCGAAAGCCCGATCCCGACCGACGCGCCGGTCGGTGAGATCAGCGCCGAGTTGATGCCGATGACATTGCCGTTGAGATCGAACATCGGGCCACCGCTATTGCCCATGTTGATTGCGGCGTCGGTCTGAATGTAGCGGTCGTAGGCGCCCGAGCCGGTGATGCCGCGGTGAAGCGCCGAAATGATCCCGGCCGTGACGGTGCCGCCGAGGCCGTAGGGATTGCCGATCGCGAGCACCCAGTCGCCGACCCGCGCCTTGGTGCTGTCGCCCCACTGCACGAACGGCAGATTGCGGCCCTCGATCTTGAGCAGGGCCAGGTCCGACGTTTCGTCACGACCCACGATCCGCGCGGTATATTCCTTGCGGTCGGTGGTGATGACGGTGACGCTGTCGACCGTGCCGGTGCCGGTCAGGCCCTGGATCAAATGGTTGTTGGTGACGACATAGCCATCGGGCGAGATGATGAAGCCCGAACCGAGCGATCCGGCTTCGCGGGTGCGCGGCTGTTGGCCAGTGCCACCGGTGCCGCCGCTGCTTCCGCCACCGCTGTCCGGAGTCGTCGGGGCGCCGAAGCGGCGAAAGAATTCCTCGAACGGATCGGCTTGCGCGCGAACCGGGACGCGTTGCTTGGTTGAAATATTCACGACCGCCGGCTGGAGCCGGGCCGAGAGATCGGCGAAGGACATTGGCGCGCCCGGCCGCGGAGCCAGCGCCGAGGGCGCGTTCTGCGCGATTTGCGCGCCGGCCTGCCCGGTGGCGAGAGAGAATGCCGTTCCCCCCAGGAGCAGGGCCATTGCGACCCCATAGGCGTAGCGCACTTTTCCAGTCTCCTTCGAGGTCATCGATACTCCATCATTCAACGTTGGATGCCAAGGCGCTAATGCCCTTGGCGAGTGAACCGGAATTGAACGGCGGCGATCAGCGCGATCGTCCCGTGAATTCCTTCAGATAGTCATTCTGTGGCGACAAAACGATGGTGGTCGGCGCCGGCGCTTTCGCCCCCGGGTCGCCGATGAAGGTCGTCCGGTAGCTCTGCATCGCGCGGTAGAAATCATAGAATTGCGCGTCCTTGCCGAAGCTCGCGGCATAAGTCCGCGAAGCCTGGGCGTCGGCTTCGGCCTGAATGATCTGGGCCGTTTTCATGCCCTGGGCACGGATCGACCGCGCCTCCTGCAACCGCGCCGTGCGCATACTTTCATATGCCGATTGAAGCGGGGCGCCGTCGGGCAGATCGGTTTTCTTGATGCGGACATCGAGAATTTCGACGCCATATTGGCGTGCGATCCGGTTCAGCGAGGTCCGCACGTCCTGCATGATGCCCTGGCGCTCGGGCGTCAGGAGCGAGGCGAAGGACACCCGGCCGAGTTCGTTGCGAACCTCCGAGCCGAGGATCGGGCGGAGTTGCTCATTGAGCTGCTGTTCGGTCCGCGCACGGATGAACATCAGCTGCGGATCGACGATCCGATAACGGGCGAAGGCATCGACCTGGAGCCGGCGCTGGTCGGTCGACAGCACCTGCTGGCGCTGCATGTCGACGTCGAGCACGCGCTTGTCGATCCACACGATGTCCTCCGCGAACGGAAGCCGCCAGTTGATGCCGGCGCCTTGGGCGCCGATCGGGCGGCCCGGCTTGTATTGGTTATAGATGCGAACCGGCTTGCCGAAACGGACGATCACCGCCTGCTTGGTTTCCGGAACGATCGGGAAGCTGCCGAGCAGGACGACCAGCAAAAACAGGCCGAGGATCGCGGTCAGGATCGGGCGGTTGCGGACGAGATCGATCATTGGCCGGGCCCCCGCTTTTGCGATTGCTGGACTTGCGGCAACGGCAGGTAAGGCGTGACGCCCGGCGCCTCGATGATCGTCTTGTCGACCTTCGAGAGCACCTGCTCCATCGTCTCATAATACATGCGGCGGCGAGTCACGTCGGGCGCGAGCTTGTATTGTTCATAGACCTTGTCGAACGACGTCGCGTCGCCCTGCGCCTTGGCCGTGATCTGCAGCGCATAGGCATTGGCCTGGTTGATGTAGGATTTCGCGTCCTGCTGGGCTGCGGTCACTTCCTTGAAAGCGTCGTTAACCGCTTCCGGCGGGTCCGCCTGTTTGATCGCGATGCCCTGAATCTGGATCCCCGAGTGATAGCTATCGAGCACCCGCTGCATGTTCTCGGTAACCCGCAACTCGATGTCCGCACGCTTGTCGCCCATGGCGTCGTTGAGGCTGACCTGGCTGATCACCGCCCGCATCGAGCTCTCAGCCACTTCCTTGATCGTCGTATCGGGTTCGGCGAGCTGGAACAGGTAAAGCTCCGGCGTGCGGATGTTCCACCGCACCGAATAAGCGATGTCGAGCAGGTTCTGGTCGCCGGTCAGCATCAAATCATCGTTGTCGGCCAAGCCGAGGTCGACGCTGCGAATATTTTCGACGTCGATCTTCTTCACCCGGTCGATCGGCGACGGCAGCGTGAACCCGACACCGGGCCCGAGCGTGGAGTGGTAGCGCCCGAACTGCATGACGACGCCGCGCTGGCCTGGAGCGATCGAATGGATCGAAGTGAACGCCAGCCACAGGAAGACCAGGCCAAGGATCGCCCAGATCACGATTGAGCGGTCCGGGCGGCCGGGAAATCCCCCGCCCCCGCCACCGCCGAACCGGGCCCGGCTACGGCGCAGGAATTCGTCGAGGGCGGGCGACGCGCTGCCGGAAGCCGATTGCCGCTTGCGCCGGGGCGGATCGCCCCACGGGCCAGCGCCGCCATCTGGCGCCGGCGGCTCATCGCCGTCACCGCTGCTCGATCCCCATGGCCCCTTGTTGTCGGCGAACAGGCCGCGAGCGCGTGCGCCCCACCCGAGAAAAATGCTCATGGCCCATGTATAGGTAGGGCGCGGCACGAAAAACAGTGGCAAGCCGCCGCGCGCTTCTTATGTGACCAGCCATGGCCCATCCCGTAGACCCGCTGACCGACCTGCCGCACGACGAACGCATCCGCTCGCGCAAGCTGGCCGGCGGTGTCGCGACGGTGATTGCCGACGCGACCGGGCTCTCTCCCAAGCAAGGCGAAACGCTCGAGCGCGAGCTGCGCGAGGCCGCGCTCGCCATTCCCGGGGTGACCGAGGCGCGCGTCGCGATCACCGCGGCGCAGATCGCGCGGACCTTGATCGCGATCGGCAGCGGCAAGGGCGGTGTCGGAAAGTCGACCGTTACCGCCAACCTCGCCGTCGCACTGGCGAAAAGCGGGAAGAAGGTCGGGCTGGTCGACGCCGACGTCTATGGCCCGTCGCAGCCGACATTGCTCGGCAGCACGGAGAAGCCGACGGCGCACGATGACCAGCTGATCCCGGTCGAAGCGCACGGCGTCAAATTTCTCTCGCTCGGCCATCTCGTGTCGCCTGGCCACGCGCTGGCGTGGCGTGGACCGATGGCGACGGGCGCGCTCGCTCGGCTGGTTGAGGCGGATTGGGGCGATGCCGAGCTCCTGCTCGTCGACCTGCCGCCGGGCACCGGCGACGTGCAATTGTCGCTGATCCAGCGCTCGCGGCCGGCCGGCGCGGTCATCGTCTCGACGCCGCAGGACCTGTCGCTGATCGACGCCCGCCGCGCGGTCGACTTGTTCAACAAGATGAGCGTGCCCGTGCTCGGGATCATCGAGAATATGGCGACCTACGCCTGCCCGCATTGCGGCGAGGCGTCGCATCCGTTCGGGACCGGCGGCGCCGAAGCGGCGGCAAAGGAGCTGGGCGTGCCGTTCCTCGGGCGATTGCCGCTGTCGCTCAACATTCGAGAGGCGTCCGACGCCGGCAATCCGCCGGCAGCGGGCGATGGGCCGGAAGCGGATGCGTTCCACCAGATCGCGGCGAAACTGATGGATGCGCTCGCGCATTGAGGCCGGCGAAAGGAGAGCAGCGATGCCGCTCACTCGCGACGAGGACATTGCGAAACTTCTGACGAGCGCGCGGTCGATCGCCATGGTTGGCGCGTCCGACCGGCCGAACCGGCCGTCCCATGGCGTCATGCGCATCCTCCAACGGCACGGCTATCGCGTGTTGCCGGTCAATCCGCAGATCACCGGCGAGCATGTCCACGGCGAATATGTGTGGCGCGAGCTGTCGCAGATCGGCGTGCCGATCGACATAGTCGACATCTTCCGACGTTCGGACGCGGCGGGCGAAGCGGTCGACCAGGCCATTATCGTTGGCGCCAAGGCGGTGTGGATGCAGATCGGGGTCATCGATGAAGAAGCGGCCGCGCGAGCGGAGGCGGCCGGACTGAAAGTGGTGATGAATCGCTGCCCGGCGATCGAAATTCCACGGCTCGGAATTCCGAAGGTAGCCGCGGAAGCCTAGGCCGCTCCAATCGTCATTTCGGGAATCAGTATCGTCGGGGCGTCCATGCCGCGGCGGAATTCGAGGTCCGACCCGGGCTCGAGCGTTGCAAACATATCGGCGAGGTTCGACGCGACCGTGATCTCGGCGACCGGCTCGGCGATCTCACCATCGCGGACCATGAACCCGACCGCGCCGCGGCTGTAATCGCCGGTCACCAGATTGATGCCCTGGCCGATCAGTTCGACGATCAGCACAACCTCGGGATGCGCCGCTAACAATTGTTCACGCGTGCGTTGACCGGCCGCGAGATAGAGATTGCTCGGGCTTGCACCGGGCGCTCCGCCGACCCCGCGCGCGGCGTGACCGGTCGGGGAAATTCCGAGCTGGCGAGCCGATGCGCTCTCGGCCATCCAGCTGGTCAGGACACCGTCGGCGACGAGCTCGGTCCGAGCGACGCGCACGCCCTCGCCGTCGAACGGGCGCGAGCGCAACCCGCGCAAGCGCAGCGGGTCATCGATGATGGAGATGCCGCTCGCGAAGATTTGAGCTCCCAGCTTGTCGAGCAGGAAGCTGGTCTTGCGGGCGATCGACGACCCGGTGATCGCGCCGGCGAAATGTCCGAGCAGGCCGGAGGAGACCCGCGGGTCGAAAATCACCGGATATTTACCCGGCTTCGGCCGTGTGGGGTTGAGCCGGGCGACCGCGCGCTCGCCGGCACGCCGCCCGATGTCGGTGGCGGGGTCGAGGTCTTCGAGATGGCGCGCGCTATGCCATTCGTAATCGCGTTGCATCGTCGCACCCTTGCCTGCGACGACCGAGGCCGAACAACCATGGCCGGTGACGCCATAAGCCCCGGAAAATCCACCCGAGGTCGCGAGCGCGATGATGTTGGCGGAAGCGCTGGCGCCGACGCCGCCCGAATTGGCGACGCCGGGAACCGCGAGCGCGGCCCCCTCGGCCTCGAGCGCGCGGGCCCGAAGCTCGGCGGGATCCGGCTCACGCAAATCCTCGGCATCGAGCGCCGGTAGCTTGCCGCGATGGAGCAGCTCGGCTGGGGCAAGGCCGGCATACGGGTCCCCGGGCGCCTCGCGGGCCATGGCGAGGCAGCGCTCGATCAGGGTCGCGAGCGCTTCGTCCGACAAATCGGACGAGGCCGCGGTCGCCGATTGCTGACCGACGAACAGGCGCAGGCCGATCGATTCACTTTCCGAACGGCTGACCCCTTCGAGCTCGCCGAGGCGCACCTCGACGCTCGACGAGCGCTCGCCGGCATATAAAACGTCGGCGGCCGTGGCGCCGGCATTGGTCCCGCGCTCGACCAGCGATTCAGCGATTTCTCGGGCTTGTTCGGGTTGCAGCATGGCCGCGCCGCCTAGCGCGACGAAAGCCCGACGACCAGCATCGCGAGGAAGATCAGCAACCCGCAGGTCCGATTCGACCGAAACAGCCGAAGCGCGAGCTCGCCGTCTTTGGGGTCGGCGCGCAAGGCCTGGTTGGCGAGGTGCAGGGCGGCCGGGCCTAGCACCAGCAAGGCGATCCAATCGGACCGAACGGTCCAGATCGCCGCGCCCCATAGCGCGACGGCGAGCACATAGAAGATCGCGATCCCCAGAGGCGCACGGTCGCCGAGGCGGCGGGCCGAAGATTTGACGCCGACCAGGGCGTCGTCCTCGATATCCTGGATCGCATAGAGCGTGTCGTATCCGACAACCCAGGTGATACTCCCAAACCACAATAGCAACGGCGTCCACGAAAGCGTGCCGGTCACCGCCGGCCAACCGACCATTGCGCCCCACGAGAAGACCAGGCCAAGCCAAGCCTGCGGCCACCAGGTGATGCGCTTCATGAATGGATAGGCCGCGACCGGGACGATGCTGGCGAGCGCGACCAGCGCGGCCGCACGGTCAAACTGAACCAGGACCGCAAGGCCGATGAGGCAAAGCAGGCCGATCAGAACCCAGGCGGATGTGACCGAAACGCGGCCGCTTGCAAGCGGCCTGAGGCGGGTCCGTTCAACCTTTCGGTCGAGGTCGCGATCAATCACATCGTTGTAGACGCAGCCGGCGCTGCGCATCGCGAACGCGCCGAGCGCGAGCCACAGGAACAGGTCCCAGCGGCTATCGACTCCGGCGAGCGCGACGCTCCACGCGCACGGCCAATAGAGTAGCCACGACCCAATCGGCCGGTCGAGCCGCATCAGGCTGGCGTAAGGCCGCAGCCGCGGCGGCAACGCGCCGATCAGGCCGCGGCGTTCGCTGTCGGGGACGATGTCGGTGGACGTCACCAGCGCGGGTTAGCGCCGCTCACTCAAATTGTCTGCTCGACTCAGAAGGGATGTTTGCAGACCGCGATCAGCGAGCTGATTTTGTCGTTCCACGGATCGCCGACATACATGATGCTGCCAAACTCGCCGCGAGCGCCCTGGAAGTCGCGGTCCTGGAACGCGACGACGTGGCAGGCGGGATTGCAGGAGAATGACGAGATCAGTTCGTTCCACGAATCGCCGACGTACCGGCGACGAGTGCCGCCGGTGATCGAGCGCCATTTGCCCGCCCACGGGACATCCTGATAATAAACGCAGCCGCGAAACTGCACGGGTGGCGGCTGGGGCATGAAGATCGCCATCTGGGCCGCCGAACTCTGGGACAGTGACGCGAGGCCGACCATCGCCAGGCTTCCAAGTACAAGCAGAATTCCGGGACGCATGGCTGTGCTCCTCAATCTCGCGACCTAGTCGACGACCCCTGCAAGTTCGACGCCGTCGCGCCGGAAGAACAGGATCGTCGTCACGCCTTGCGTGTCGCCGACCACGACGATGTCGTCTTCACCGAGCTTCATGCCGGCAATCGCGCGATCCAGTTCGGGGTTCGCGCCGACTTCCTGCTTATATTGCGACACCAGTCGCGCGTTGACCTTGTCGAACTTCCACCCGCTGTCGACTTCGCCCGAATCCTTCGCGTCCAAGCCGGCCGGCAGCGGGCTCGGCGTAAACTTGGCCAGATATTTCTTCTGAATGTCGGCCTGCTTCAGAAGAACCGCACCGTCATCAAGGAAGAACGGCGGCTTCGACATAGCGGACAGGCCCTTGAGGTCGTGCTTCGAATAGACCTCCGCCCAAACGGCCGATTTCTTCTCCGCCTTCTTGAGCGCGGCGGATGGCCCGCCACCACCCGACAAAGCGAAATAGAGCCCGATCGCGATTGCGATGGCGGCCAGCACGCCGAGCAGGATCCACAGCCACGTCCACGACTTCTTGATCACGACGACGCCGATTGGAGCCAGCTTCGCCGTGGTCATCGGCCCTTCGGCATGATCGTTGTCGGGATCGTTGACCGCGATGACCCGCAGCCGGAACGGATAATCGCCCCCCGCGACGTCTGGCGGGAAGCTCGCCTTGATTGTCGCAGTCTGGGTCTCGCCGGCTCCGAACGTGCGCTCGCGATCGCCATCGACGGTGAACCATTGCGCCTTGGACGCGCCGCTGACGACGACGCTCAGCCGGCCATCGAGGCTGTCCGAACTGGTATTGGTGACGCTGTAGACAGCCGATGCCTCGGCCGGCCGCGGGTTCTTCGGATCACCCGAGCGCGGTGCTTCAATGGAAGTTGGGCCGTCGGGAATCTCGAAGGTCGGCATGGATGCCCTCCCACCACGCGCTTCAAAAATGATCCGAGCATGACGATTACGGACTGCGACGCCCGGAATGTCAATAACGCGCGGGGCCGAAGCGGTGAACCATGGCGGACGCGAGGGTCAGCGGTTAAGCCGTGGCCATGCCCGCGACGCCCGCCTGGCCGCCGAAGAGTTTGCCGCGCCTGTTCGTGCGCGCGGCGTTGGGCGAAGGCGCGCGGATCGAACTCGACGCGGGACAGGCCAATTACCTCGGCAATGTGTTGCGCTTGAAGGCGGACGCCGAGCTGCTGCTGTTCGATGGGAGCTCGGGCGAATGGCTCGCGCGCATCGCCGAGGCGGGCAGGAAGCGCATGGCGCTGACGGTCGAGCGGCAGACGCGCGAACCCGAGACGATTCCGGACGTCTGGCTGGCCTTCGCACCGGTCAAGCGGGCGCAGACCGACTGGCTGATCGAGAAAGCGACCGAACTCGGCGCGGCGCGGCTGATCCCGGTAATGACCCAGCGCACGGTCGCCGAACGCGTCCGGCTCGACCGCTTGCAGGCGATTGCGATCGAAGCGGCCGAGCAATGCGGCCGGACCCTTCTGCCCGATGTTTCCGAGCCACTGCCGCTGGCGCATTTGCTTCAACACCGCGATGCCGCGCGGACGTTGTATTTGGCCGACGAAGCCGGGGGTGAGCCAGTCGCGGCCGCCTTCGCCCCCGGCCCGGCGGTGATCCTCACCGGACCCGAAGGCGGCTTCACGGACGCCGAGCGCGTGGCAGTCCGGTCGGCACCAAACAGCATCGCGATTTCGCTCGGACCGCGTATCCTGCGCGCCGAAACCGCCGCGCTCGCATCACTGTCAGCCTATATGGCGCTGGCCGGAGACTGGCGCTAAGCGCCGCCCTCCATGACGACGCGCACCGATGATAACACCTCCCGGCCAATCGAGAGCCGCGACGATTTGATCTCGGTGTTTTCCGGCGGCGAGAAGCCGCGCGACGCGTGGCGGATCGGCACCGAGCATGAGAAGTTCGTCTATCGCTGCGCCGATCATCGCGCCCCGTCGTGGGACGAGCCGGGTGGCATTCGCGACCTGCTCCTCGGTCTCACCGATTATGGCTGGGAGCCGGTGTTCGAAAACGGCAATGTCATCGCGCTCAAGGGCACGGACGGCAACGTCAGCCTCGAGCCCGCCGGCCAATTCGAACTGTCGGGTGCCCCGCTCGAAAATTTGCACCAGACTTGCGCCGAGGCGGCGCGCCACCTCGACCAGTGCAAGGCGGTCGGCGAGCGCCATGGCCTTGGTTTTCTCGGCCTGGGCATGTGGCCCGACAAGACGCGCGCCGAACTGCCGGTGATGCCCAAGGGCCGCTACGCAATCATGCTTCGCTACATGCCGACGGTCGGCGGTCTCGGCCTCGATATGATGCTTCGAACCTGCACCATTCAGGTGAATCTCGATTACCAATCAGAAGCCGATATGGTGAAGAAGTTCCGCGTCGGCCTAGCCCTGCAGCCGGTCGCGACCGCGCTGTTCGCCAATTCCCCGCTGACCGAAGGCAAGCCCAACGGCTTCAAGAGCTTCCGCAGCCATATCTGGGAGGACACCGACCCCGACCGTACCGGCATGCTGCCGTTCGTGTTCGAGGATGGCTTCGGCTACGAGCGCTATTGCGACTACATGCTCGACGTGCCGATGTATTTCGTATTCCGCGACGGCCGATACATCGACGTCGCCGGGCGCAGCTTCCGCGATTTTCTCGACGGCCGGCTGGCCGAGTTGCCGGGCGAGAAGCCGACTTTGTCCGACTGGACCGACCATCTGTCGACCGCCTTCCCCGAAGTACGCCTCAAGAGTTTCCTCGAAATGCGCGGCGCCGACGGCGGCCGGTGGAGCCGGATTTGCGCGCTTCCGGCTTTCTGGGTCGGCTTGCTCTACGATGAGCAGGCGCTCGACGCGGCCTGGGACCGGGTCAAGCATTGGTCGATCGGCGAGCGCGAGCAGCTGCGCCATCAGGTTCCGAAACTGGCGCTGGAAACGCCGGTGCCGGGCGGGGGGATGATGCAGCAGCTCGCCAGCGAAGTGCTCGACATCGCCGCCGGCGGATTGACCCGCCGCGCCCGGCTCAACAGCGCCGGCGACAATGAGGGCGGGTTCCTCGATCCGTTGCGCGACGTGGTCGCGACCGGGATGACGCCGGCCGACCGCTTGCTCGACAAATATCGCAATGAGTGGAATGGCGACGTCAGCCGCATCTACGAGGAACTCAGCTTCTGATGGACATTCAGGCCCCAGCGCGCCGGACGCTGTATCCGGAAATCGCTTCCTACGAGACCGGACAACTCGACGTCGGCGACGGTCACAGCCTTTATTGGGAACTGTCGGGCAACCCGGACGGCAAGCCGGTGGTGTTCCTGCATGGCGGGCCGGGCGGCGGATCGAGCCCCGATCATCGGCGGCAATTCAATCCCGACAAGTACAAGATTCTGGTGTTCGACCAGCGCGGCTGCGGCAAGTCGACGCCTTATGCGAGCCTTGAAGCGAACACGACGTGGCACCTGGTCGACGATATCGAGAAGCTGCGGATCGAGGTCGCCAAGGTCGAGAAGTGGCAGGCGTTTGGCGGCAGCTGGGGCTCGACGCTCGCGCTCGCCTACGGCGTGACTTACCCCGAGCGCGTTACCGAGCTGGTGCTGCGCGGAATCTTCCTGTTCGACCAATATGAGATCGACTGGATGTACAAGGAAGGCGGGGCGAGCCAGATTTATCCAGACAAGTTCGACGAATTCCTGGCCGCGATCCCCGAGGGCGAGCGCGGCGACCTGGTCGAGGCTTATCGCCAGCGGCTGATCAGCGACGATGCGGACGTCCAGCTCGCCGCGGCCCAGGCATGGAGCAAGTGGGAGGGCGATATCGTCACCTTGCTGCCGAGCCCATCGACGATCGAGCATTTCACGTCGCCCGAAGTGGCGATCGCGGTCGCGCGGATCGAGAATCATTACATGGCCAATCACGGCTGGCTCGAAGAAGGCCAGCTGCTCAAGGGCGCGGCCGAGAAGCTGCGCGGGATCCCGGGCGTGATCGTTCAGGGGCGCCATGACACCTGCACCCCGCCGGTCGCGGCGTGGAAGCTCAAGCAAGCATGGCCGGAGGTCGAACTCAATCTCATCCCCGACGGCGGTCACTTGTTCAGCGAGCCCGGCGTGCTCGACGGCCTCATTCGCGCGACCGATAAATTCGCGTCCGCGTGAATCTTTAGACTCGGCTTTCGTCGCAATCCGCTGGATAGAGCGGGTGTAAGCGTTTTGTCATAACGCGGCAGGGGCGCCGCGTTCGCACATAACCGGGGGGTTCATCAGATGCGCATTCTTTCGTCGTCGATTTCGGCGTTGGCCCTGGCCACCGCTTGCATGTTTGCTTCGCCCGCGGCCGCTCAGACGACCGCCGAGCCCGCTCCCGCCCAACAGCCGCAGGCCGACCCGGCGCAGGTCGGAGTCGGCGAAATCGTCGTCACTGCGCAGCGGCGCTCGGAGAACCTGCAAAACGTCCCCGTCTCCGTCGGGATCATCGACAAGCAGCAGCTCGCCGCGATCAATACCGGCGGTGCCGACATCCGCGGACTGTCCGGCCGCGTGCCGAGTCTCAACATCGAAAGCTCGTTCGGGCGGACCTTTCCGCGCTTCTACATCCGCGGCCTCGGCAATACCGACTTCGATCTCAACGCGTCGCAGCCGGTCAGCGTTGTTTATGACGACGTTGTTCTCGAAAACCCGATCCTCAAGGGCTTCCCCGTTTTCGATGTGGATGACGTTGAAGTCCTGCGCGGGCCGCAGGGCACCTTGTTCGGCCGCAACACTCCCGCCGGCATCGTCAAGTTCGACCCGGTCCGCCCGGGTCACGGGCGCAATTATGCGCGCGTCAGTTACGGCAGCTATTCAACGATCAACGCCGAAGGTGGCGTGGGCGCCGAGCTTGAGGATGGGCTCGCCTTTCGCCTGTCCGGCCTCTGGCAGCACCGCAACGACTGGATCGACAATCTCGACCAGCCCGGCAAGCATAACCTCGAAGGCTATAATGACTTCGCCCTGCGCGGACAGCTCCAGTTTAAGCCGAACAACGCCCTGACGGTACGCTTGGAAGGCCAGCTTCGCGACCTCGATGGAAGCGCACGCATCTTCCGTGGCAATTCGTTCGTCCGCGGCAGCAATCATCTCGTCGGCGCCGACGGCGGCAGCTTCAAGCGCGACGAGGTCCGCACCGACGGAACCAATTTCCAGCGGTTGAAGACCCAGAATGTCGCTGGCCACATTGCCTACGACTTCGGTCCCGCAACCCTTTATTCCGTCACCAGCTACTGGCATGGCAAAGTTAGAAGCCGCGGCGATATCGACGGCGCCTGCACGACTGTCTGCGCCTCGGCTCCCGGGCCCGGTTTCATTCCTTTCTTCGCTGAAAGCCAGGACAATGTCCCGGATCTCAACCAGTTCACCCAGGAAGTTCGGGTCGCATCAAACCATACCGGACCCGGCTTCGGCTATCAGGCCGGTCTCTTCTATTTCGACGAAGGCCTCGACATTGAAAGCCTGGACTTCGGCGATCCCAGCACGCCGACGTCGCCAAGTCCGTCGGCCATCGTGAACCAGCATCAGGATGCGAAATCCGTCGGCATCTTCGGATCGGTCAACTACAAGTTCGGCGGCACGACGCTCCAGGCCGGCGCGCGCTGGAACGATGACAAGAAGACGCTGGTTGCCGACCGCCTGTTCGACATCCGGCCGGGCTTCATCGGCGGCGGTCCCGTCCCCGAAACGACCACCAGGGTTCACGCCAGCAAGCTGACCTGGGATCTCAGCGCCGTCCAGGAAGTCACCCCTGAGGTGAATCTCTACGCGCGCGTGGCCCGAGGCTATCGCGCGCCAGCGATTCAGGGGCGAATCCTGTTCACTCGCGATGTGACGACCGCCGACAGCGAGACCACCATGTCGTACGAGGCTGGCATCAAGACAGTCCTGTTCGACCATCGGCTGCACTTCAACCTCGACGCCTATTACTACAAGACCAAGAACCTGCAGCTGTCGGCGGTCGGCGGGAACACCAACGCCAACCTCCTCTTGAATGCGGCCGCCGTGAAGGGACATGGCTTCGAAGCCGAGCTCGAGGCCCGGCCGGCTGAGGGATTAAGCCTGACGGCCGGACTCAGCTACAACAACACGAAGATTCACGACCGCAATCTGACCGTCTCGGCATGCGGTGCAGTCCGCGTGGATACGCCCCCGAACTGGTCGTTGTGCACGATCCTCGACCCGATCGTCGTCCCGGCCGCGCCATTCTCAGCGGCAATCGTGTCGATCGACGGCAACTCGCTTCCGCAGGCGCCGAAGTGGTCCGTGAACTGGACTGCGGGATATGAATTCCCGGTCGGGCCGGGAAAGATCTACGCCTACACCGATTGGTACTATCGCTCGAAGATCGACTTCTTCCTGTATCGCGCGGTCGAGTTCAGCGACGATCATGAGATCAACGGCGGCCTCAGGATTGGCTTCAAGACCAACCGCTACGACATCGCCGGGTTCGTGCGGAACATTACCAACGACAAGAGCGCAGAAGCGGGCATCGACTTCAACAATCTGACGGCGATGGTCAACGAGCCGCGGATCTTCGGCGTCGAGCTCGGGGCGAAGTTCTAAGTTACTCGCCCGGGCGGTAGGTCCGCTCGGTGTGGCCGGTGAGCTGGTCGGGGTAGAAATAGACTTCGCGCAGATTGCCTGACGCGTAGCGCAGTGCCTCGTCGTTGAAATGCGGCGAGGCGGGGTTGCCGCTTTCGCCGCCGGCGGTGATCGCGTGCGCCCGGACGCGCGAACCGAACTCGACCACGGCGACGAAGCTGTTGCCCGACGTGCCGTACCAGCGCTTCGTGCCGGGCTTCGGCGCGGCCCCGAACGAGGCAAGCGTCCCGTAAAGGCCACTCGCGAACGGCACGGGGATGCTCGGCGCCGTATCGCTGAACGGATGGTCGATCGCCGGCGAGATCCGCTGGAAACGATTGATCTCGCCCCACGGCACTTGCCACCGGCCGAAATCGCTCTGGAGGCGATCGATCGCCGCCTGGAGCGCCGCGAGTTTCTGGTCGGCCGTCGTGTCCCGCGCCAGCCGCATGTAAACCTTGTTGCCTGGCTCATCCGGCGAAGGGTTGAGGACCTTATGGAGGTCGTCGGCCCAGAACATCGCCAGCGACTGGGCGGTGGACTCGCCGCTCCAGCGATAATTCCACGAACGCAACAGCGCGATTGACGCCGCGAGCCGGTCGCGTCGCGGGTCGCCGTTGGGCAGCGCGCCATAGGCCTGGACGAGCGCCGGGATCAGCACCGCGAAGCCTGGCTGATTGCTATCGAACGCCGCCGTCTGCAGCCGGTCGAGCGTCCAGTCGCGACTGCCCGTCAGTAGCTGCTGGGCGTGAACCCCGCGATAATTCTCGCCGTACATGTCCATATATTTCGGGAAGCGCCTGGCATCGGCGCTGAACGCGCCGGCGGCGCGGTACGGCCAGGCATTGGTGTTCTGGACCCAGCCGTTGGGCGGTTTCATCACATTGGGCAATTCGGGCAGCGAATGCAGCGAACCCCAGTCGGTCGCGGGATCGCTGCCGTCGACGACTTTGGTGTAGTCGAAACGGTCGGGCCGGCGCGGGACGTATTGCGGGTGGAGATAGGCGATCTCGCCCTTGTCGTCGGCGAATAACGTATTGTTCGAGCTGTTCGCCTTGAGCTGCGCGATTTGCATGAACGCGCCGAGGTCGGTCGCTTTGGTGCGAAGGAAGCTTTGCTGCAGCGCCTCGACCGGCCGGTTCATCATCGCGAACGAAATCCACCGCCCGCCCGTCGCGCGAACGATCGGACCGTGATGAGTCCGCCAGGCGGTGAAGCTGCGCGTCGCCAGTTTGCCGTCGCCCGTGCGGAAACGGATGGTCACCGGCCGCGCCGCAAGCTCGCGGCACTCGCTGCCGTAGCGGTAACACGTTGTCTTGCCGCGATGCTCGATGGTCTCGGCGAATTCGTCGACATTATCGACGCCGCTCGAGGTGTGCATCCAGCCGGCATGCGCGTTGAAGCCCTGATAGATGAAGAACTGGCCCCAGGTCGCGGCGCCATAGACGCCGAGCCCCTCATCGCTGGTGACCTGCTGTTCCGAGCGGAAGAAGAAGCTGGTGTGCGGGTTGATCAACAGCAACGCCTTGCCGTCCTTGGTCAGCGCCGGGGCGATGGCGATGCCGTTGGAGCCGCGCGGTTCGCGATCGATGGTGGCGATCGCGACCGCGTGCGTCCCGGCGTAGAAACGCTCCAGCTCGCCCAGATCGATCCGTTCGATGTCGCCGCCGATGCTGCCCTCGGTGAAGCTCAATGTCATCCACGGTTCGAACCGCTTAAGCACCCGCGGCTTCACGTCCGGATGCGTGGCGAGGAAATAGTTCAGCCCGTCGGCCCAGGCGTCCATCAGCTTCTGCATCGCCGCCGGGCTGCGCGCATAATCGGCTTTGAGTTCGTCCTCGCTGACGTAGAGCCGGGCGCGCAAATCCTGCCCGATCGCTGTCTCGCCGTCGGCCTCCGCGGTGCGGCCGAGGTTGGTCAGATAATTCGCTTCGATCCGCGGGAAATCGTCCTCGGCCTGGGCGTAGATCATCCCGAAGATTGCGTCGGCGTCGCTCCTCCCGTGGATATGAGCGATGCCCCAATCGTCGCGAACGATCTCAACCCGCGAGGCTTCGTCGCGCCATCGCGCGGCCTCGGGCGGTGCGGCGGCGGTTAGAAGGAAGAGTGCGGGAAGGAGAAGCTTACGCATCCGGCAATGCTTGCTTGGCTTTACCCCAGCCTGCAAGCCGCTTTGAATTTGCCCGGCCGAGCAGTTCATCGGCGTCATGGACACCGAAATGATGCCCGCTGTCATATTGGTCGAGCTCGTCCCAGGCGACCGGCGCGGACACCGGCGCGCCCTCTCGCGCGCGGGCCGAATAAGGCATGACGGCGGTCGCGCCGCGCTGGTTGCGCAGCCAGTCGAGGAAGATCCGGCCTTTGCGCTGTTCCTTGCGGATATTGGCCGTAAAGGTGTCGGGCTCGGCCTCGGCGATCGCGCGGCTGAACCGCTCGGCGAAGCTTTTGACCTCGGCCCAGTCCTTCGACGCATCGAGCGGGGCGACGACGTGAATGCCCTTGCCGCCGGTGAGTAACGGAAAGGTCTCGAGACCGAGCCCTCCGAGCAGTTCGCGCAAGTGGACGGCCGCGTCCTTCACATTGGCGAAATCCAGCCCTTCATCAGGGTCGAGATCGAACACCAGCCGGTCGGGACATTCGACCTGTTCGATCTTGCTGCCCCAGCCGTGGAATTCGACCGTCCCCATCTGGACGCAGGCCAGCAGTCCGCGAATGTCGTCGAAATAGAGATAGTCCTCGGTCCCGCCGTCCTTCTCCTCGATCGGGATGTGCTTGACGTGGGGGCCGAACGTGCCGGTGTCGTGCTTCTGGAAAAAGCCATTCGCGGCGGTGCCCTGGGGATAACGGATTACCGTCATCGGCCGGCTCGCGGCATCGACCATGATCAGCGGCGCGATTTGCGCATAATAATTGGCGAGGTCGCCCTTGGTGATCCCGTCCTTGGGATAGATCGCGCGATCGGGATTGCTGATCTCGATCCCGAGACTTGCCGCGGTGGCCGCCACCGCGCCCTTCTTCTGCTCGGTCTTGTTCAAATGGTTTGGCACCTCGCGCACCACATCCGACGCCGGCTTGTCCTCGCGCAGGCCAACGAAGCTCGGATGGCGCAGGATGCCGTCATCGGTGAATTCGGCAAAGGCGATTTCCGCGACGAGCTTCGGCTTGATCCAATGCGCGGCCTTGCGCTCGGCGCGCGGCACTTCGACCGGCGCCTTGTCGGTTTCGAGCGGCCGCATCCGCTCCATCAAACCCTCGATCGTGTCGGCGTCAAAGCCGGCGCCGACCTTGCCGGCGTAGGTCAGCTTGCCGCGCTCCTTGAGCGCCAGCAGCAGCGAGCGAAAGCCGCGGCGCTTGTCGCTATCGGACCAGCCGACGAGCACGAACTCCTGGCGCTGGATGCACTTGACCTTGAGCCAGTTGCGCGTGCGCGTCCCGCGATAGGGGGCGTCCGCCGCCTTCGAGACAATCCCCTCGCCGCCCGCTTTGCATATGGCGTCGAACAGCTCCTCGCCGCGGCCGACGACGTGGTCGCCGTAGAGGATCGGTGGCGACACACCTTCGAGCAAAGCCTCAAGGCGCGCCTTGCGCTCGACGTTGGGGAGCTTCCGGATGTCGTTCCCATTCTCGACGAGCAGGTCGAAAGCGTAGAAGGCAAGGTTGCCGCCGCCCTCCTTGAGCGTCGACTGGAGCAGCTGGAAGCTCGGTTTGCCCTGATCGTCGAGCGCGACCGCCTCACCGTCGATCAGGCAGCCGGCGGGAAGCGTTGCAGCGGCCCTCACCAGCGGCCGAAACTTGTCGCTCCAGTCCTTGCCGGTACGGGTCCAGGCGGTCGCCGCGCCCTCGCCGACCGCGAGCAGCAGGCGGTAGCCGTCATATTTATATTCGTGGATCCAGCCGTCGCCGGTCGGGACCTCCTCGACCAGGGTCGCGAGTTGCGGCGGCTGAAACGGCGGCGGCGCAGTCGACCCCTTCTTCTTGGCCCGCCCGGCCTTTGCGCCACTGCCCTTCGAATGCCAGACATCCGTGCCCGACGCGATTTCCGCCATGGTCCGGCCAGTCGTGACGCTGGTCGTGCAATTCTCGACCAGCGCCTCGCCGTCTTCGGCATCGGCGAAGGCGTCGGTGACCTTCTTGAGCATCCACGGCTCGGCTTTCTCGCCAGGCTTGGGTTTCAAGCGAAACATTACCCAATCGCCCTTCATCCGCTCGCCTTCGAGGGTGAAGTGGAGGTGGCCATCCTCGATGGTCTTGCTCGGGTCCTTGCTCGGTTCGGGAATCCAGCGGCCCTGATCCCACAGCATGACCGTACCGCCGCCATATTCGCCCTTCGGGATCGTGCCTTCGAACGAGCCGTAATCGAGCGGATGGTCTTCGGTGCGCATCGCCAGCCGGTTCTGGCCCGGATCGAGGCTCGGGCCCTTGGGCACCGCCCAGCTTTTCAGAACGCCGTCGAGCTCGAGCCGAAAATCCCAGTGGAGCCGCGAGGCCTGATGCTTCTGGACGACGAAACTGTCGCCTTTGCCCTTGAGCTTGCGGCCCTTGGGCTCCTTCGTCTTCGAAAAGTCGCGCTTGCGATTGTAAGTTTCGATGTCGAGCGGGGCTCGGCGGACGGCCATGGGTTAGGCCCGCTTGCGCGCCCTGGCCGGTTCCTTCTTCGCCTCGGCGCGCTTTGCGGGAGCCTTCTTGGCCGCTGTCTTCTGATCGCCCAGGCTCTTCTTCAAGGCTGCCATGAGGTCGATCACGTTGGATCCCTTCGGCGGCGGTGAATCGGCGTCCGGGTCCTCGATGACCTTGGCGCCTTTCTTCTTCTGCTTTTCCTCGATCAGCCGATGGAGCGCATCGACGTAGCGGTTGTGGAAATGCTTGGGGTCGAATTCGCCCGCTTTCCGCTCAATCAGCATCGCGGCCATATCGAGCAGGTCGGGGTCGGGTTTATGATCGCCGATGTCGCGGAAGAAGGCGGCCGATTTGTGGACCTCGTCGGCGTAGCGGAGGGTCTCCAGAAGCAAGCCGCGGCCACACGGTTTCAGCGCGACGACATATTCCTGGCCGCGCATTGCCAGCTGCCCGACACCAACCTTCTTCGCGGCCTTCAGGGCATCGCGCATCACGACAAAAGCCTCTTCCGCCAAGTCGTCCGCCGGCATTACATAATAAGGCTTGTCGAAATACATCGAGTCGATGCCGTCGTTGTCGACGAACTGGACCAGGTCCAGAGTCTTGCGGCTCTCGAGCTTGACGCCCTCGATCTCCTCGGGGTCGAGCAGCACATACTGCCCCTTCGACACTTCATAGCCCTTGACGATTTCGTCGCGGTCGACCGGGCCGATCCCAGGCACCACTTTCTCATATTTGATGCGCTTGCCGGAAGGCTCGTGGATCTGGTGAAACTGGATCGAAGCACCGTTCCGGGTCGCCGGATAAAGTTCGACCGGAATCGACACCAAAGCCAGACGAATCTGTCCCCGCCAGATGGGCCGAGCAGCCATCACGAAATCTCCTTTTCAGGGCGATTCAATCGTTGCGCCCATGAGTCGTTCCCGCGCTTTGTCGTTGAGAGTGGCCGCTTTTAGCAAGCCCACCAGGTTAATGACGTCCCCGCCGCGGGCCGCGAGGTCGACAATCGCCGAGCCGCAGATGACCCCGGCGGCGCCCGAATCGAGCGCCGCGCGGACGTGCTCGGGGTTGGAAATCCCGAAGCCGAAGATGGGCGGCGGAGCACCGAAGCGGAGCAGCCGTTCGACCAGACCGCGATCGAATTGCCCCCCTTGATGTGTTCCCGTAGTGCCGGAGCGACTGGCGCAATAAGTGTATGCTTTTGAAAGGCTTGCAATGCGAACGAGAGCCGCGTCGGGCGTGTTGGGTGCCGCGATCAGCACGGGGTCGACGCCGGCCTGATCCATTTCGCGCACGAACGGCTCGGCCTCGATCGTCGGGACGTCGGCGATGAGTAGGCTGTCCGCGCCGGCGGCGGCCACCTCAGCTGCGAATCCGCCGTGTGCGACGACGATATTGGCATAGGTCAAAATTCCGAGCGGCACGGCCGGATTGCGCTCCCGGAAGCCGGCGATGAGCTCAAAACAGTCCGCGACTCGGACGCCGGCGTCGAGCGCGCGCTTGGCAGCCGACTGGATGACCGGTCCATCGGCGACCGGATCGGAGAATGGAATCCCGACCTCAACCATGTCGGCGCCGCCCGCGACCATTGCGTCGAGCAGCGCTGCGCTCGTCGGCAAATCCGGATCACCGAGCATTAGGAAGGCACCGAACGCCCCCTCGCCTCGCTCGCCCAGGCGATCGAACATGGCGGCATAGCGGCTCATGCGAGCAGCCTTTCCGCCTGGGCGACATCCTTGTCCCCGCGACCGGACAAGCCGACGAGGATCACGGATTCGGGGTCTTGCACCGCCAATTTCAACGCGTGCGCGAGCGCGTGTGCGGATTCGAAGGCGCACAGGATCCCTTCGTTCTCGGCCAGCGCCTTGAACGCCGCGAGCGCCTCGGCGTCGGTCGCACCGACATATTTGGCGCGCCCGCTGTACTTCAGGTGGGCATGTTCCGGTCCCACCGCCGGATAGTCGAGCCCGGCCGAGACCGACCAGCTGTCGGCGATCTGCCCGTCATCGTCCTGGAGCACGTAGGTTTCGGCGCCATGGAGGATTCCCGGCCGTCCACGGAGCAACGTCGCGCCGTGGCTTTGACTGTCGAGGCCCTTCCCGGCCGCCTCAACGCCAATCAACTGTACGTCATCGTCGAGGAAGTCCGCGAACAGCCCGATCGCGTTCGAGCCGCCGCCGACGCACGCGACCAGTGCATCGGGCAAGCGGCCGATTTGCTCGAGAATCTGCGCGCGCGCTTCGCGGCCGATGACACGCTGAAATTCGCGGACCATGGTCGGGAACGGGTGCGGGCCGGCCGCCGTGCCGAGCAGATAATGGGTGGTCTCGAAGCTCGCCGACCAGTCGCGCAGTGCCTCGTTGATCGCGTCCTTGAGCGTCCGCCCGCCGCCCTCCACCGGCACCACCTCGGCGCCCATCAGACGCATCCGGAAGACGTTGAGTTGCTGCCGCGCGACGTCCTCCGCGCCCATGTAGATCACCGTATCGAACCCGATCAGCGCACCCGCGATCGCTGTCGCGACACCGTGCTGGCCGGCACCGGTCTCGGCGATCAGGCGAGCCTTGCCCATGCGCCTGGCGAGCAAGGCCTGGGCGAGCACCTGGTTGGTTTTGTGGGCTCCGCCGTGAAGCAAATCCTCACGCTTGAGATAGATCCGACCCGGCAAGTTGCGGCAGCGGGTCAGCGGCGTCGGACGCCCGGCGTAATTGGCGAGCAGATCGCCGAGCTCGGCGGCGAAGGCCGGGTCCTGCCGCGCGTCGAGGAAGGCGTCCTCGACCTGTTCCAGCGCCGGCACCAGGATCTCCGGCACGAAGCAACCGCCGAAACGCCCGAAGCGGCCGGTCAGGCGCATGCGCTGAACCGTTGGCGCGATTCCGGGCGCAAGGCCTCGAATAGCGCCCCGATTTTGTCCGCGGACTTCACCCCGGGCGAAGTCTCGACGGTGGAACCGACGTCGATCGCGAAGGCACCGACGCCCCGTGCCGCGCGTGCATTGGCCGGGCCAATGCCGCCCGCAACAAGCGCGCGGGAGAGAGCCCGATGGTTCTTGACGAGGCGCCAATCGAAAGTCTGCCCGGAGCCGCCGCTGCCATTGTCGAACAGCAGCCGGTCGCCGCCCCGGGCCGTCAGCGCCTGGCGGCCGACGCTGAGCGCGGTCCAAATTTCGCAATCGCGAAGCTGCCGCCGAAGCGTTCGAATGTAATCACCGTCCTCGTGGCCGTGCAGCTGGACAGCGTGCAGATCGAGCCGCGCGGCGATATCGCGGATGGTCTCAAGCGGCGCATCGCGGAAGATTCCGACGGGCAGCATGCCCGAGCGGCGGGCAATACCGGCCAGCGGCGCGGCCTCATGCTCAGCGACCTGGCGGGGGCTGCCAGGCGCGAACACAAAACCCGCGAATGCCGCTGGCCGGGCGGCGGACATCACGTCGCCGCTATTGAGCCCGCACAATTTGGTGCGGCCGAAAATGAGCTCGCGCGCCGCCTGCGCGGAGTCGGCGGCGCGCATCAGCGCGGTGCCGACAAGGAACGCGTCGACGCTGGGCGCGAGCCGGTCGACGTCCGCCCGTCCTGCGATCCCCGATTCGGCGACGAGGATCCGGCCCGGCGCGAACGGCGCGAGCCGTTCGGTGGTCGCGAGGTTGATCGTGAGATCGCGCAGGTCGCGGTTGTTGATCCCGATCAGCGGCGCGCCGAGCGCCAGGGCCCGGCGCATCTCGCGCTCGTCATGGACTTCGACCAACGCGTCCATGCCCAAGCGGCGGGCTTCGTCGATCATCGTCCGCGCGTCGTCGTCGCCGAGCAGCGACAGCATGATCAGGACCGCATCGGCGCCGGCGATCCGTGCTTCGACCACCTGGCGCGGATCGATGAAGAAGTCCTTGGCGAGGATCGGTCCGTCGAACTCGCGGCTGGCGGCGGTCAGATCGCCGAGCGATCCGCCGAAGAATTGCCGATCGCAAAGAACGCTCAGCGCGTCGGCGACCCTATCATAGCCGCGGGCAAGCGCAACAGGATCGACGGCGGCGCGGATCGGCCCGGCCGAAGGCGAAGCCTTCTTGATCTCGAGGATGAAGCGCGCGCCCGGCTCGACCAGCACCGTCGAGAGGCTGCGGCGGGTCGGCGTCGCGCGCGCCCGCAGACTGTCGAGCGACACCCCGTCGAAACGCGCTTTGAGCTCCTCGCGCTTGGCGGCGGCAATCTGACCGAGGATGCCGTCAGCCACGGCTCGCCTCGATGAACGAGTCGAGGACTTCGCCCGCGCCGCCCGAGCGAATCGCGTCGATCGCCATGACCGTACCCTGGCGCAGATTGTCGACCTTGCCGGCGGTCATGAGCAGGGCCCCGGCGTTCAACGCGACGACGGTCTCGTCCGCTTCCTTGCCGCGCTCGCTGAACAGCGCCCGCAGCCGCTTCGCATTCTGATTCGGGGCGCCGCCGACGATCTGTTCGAGCGGCAGGCGCCGGAGCCCGGCTTGCTCGGGCGTGATCTCCAGTTCCTCGAGTTCGCCGTCGGCAAAGCGGACGGCCTGGGTGAAGCCGTGGATCGCGACCTCGTCGAGACCCGATCCGTGCACAACCAACGCGCGCTCGACGCCGAGCGCGCGCAAGGTCTCGGCGATCGGCCGCAGCAGCCCTGGTTCGGGCACACCGAGCAGCTGCACTTTCGGCTGAGCCGGATTCAGGCACGGGCCGAGGAGGTTCATGATGGTCCAGACCTTGAGTGCCCGGCGAACCGGCCCGGCGTGCGCAATGCCCGGGTGGTAGAACGGCGCAAGGAGGAAGCAGAAGCCCGTCTGATCGAGGATGTCGCGCGATTCGAGCGGGCTGAGATCGAGCCTCGCGCCGAGCGCTTCGAGCACGTCGGCCGAACCGCACTTGGACGTGAACGACCGATTGCCGTGCTTGACTACGGGCAGGCCGCAGGCGGCCGCGACAATGCCGGCCGCCGTCGAGACGTTGATCGACCCCGAAAAATCACCGCCCGTGCCGCAGCTGTCGGCAAACAGACAGGACGGCGGCGGGAAGGATCGCGCGGCCGAACGCAGGGCCAAGGCCGCGCCGATCAGTTCCTCCGAGGTTTCGCCTTTGACGCGGAGCGCGACGAACACGGCGGCCATCAACGGTTCGCTAAGCGAGCCGTCGACGATCCGCTCGAACAGGCTGCTAGCCGCGTCACGGTCGAGGTCGCGGCGGTCGAGCAAGGCGGAGATCGCAAGCTCCGCCTCGCATTCACTAGCAGAGGATCGGTCGAACGAGTCGGACCGCAGGCCGAGGATTTGATTCATTGCAGTTCACCTGAAACAAAAAAGCCCGCCGGAAGGCGGGCGGGCAGTCGATGATCGTTTGGCTAGTCGATCAATCGCGCCATCGCGCCGCGCAATACTCGGCCGGCCACCACAGGCGGGTGGTCGAGATCGCGGCGATGGCATTCAGGTGCGTCATCGGGAGACTTGCTAGGCCAAGCCGTTCGGTCGGGTCAAGCCGGGGCGGTGATTGACGCGCCCTTGCCGCCAATGGCATTGGACGGGTCCGCGCTGGCCCAAGCGGGTGTAGCTCAATGGTAGAGCAGAAGCCTTCCAAGCTTACGACGAGGGTTCGATTCCCTTCACCCGCTCCAACGTGTCCGCCGCTCGACGACGGCTGACCTACGGGTACAGGCGAATGCCGGGAACAACGTCGCTCGCCCAATCCATGATGTGTGCAGCGTAACAGACGAACGAGGACGATCGGTGGCCCCCCATCAGCATGCCGAGCCACTTGTCCGAGGCCGCATCTTTGGTCACGGCCGCCCCGGAATCGCCTGGCTTGCTCATTGGCGACATTACGTAAGGCTGATTGCGATGGCTGATTTCAAACAAGTCTGCGCAACAAACCAGGCTCCCGGATAGATCGAATTGTTTCCAGATCGTCGCGGACATCACCATTGCTTTTCCGGGGCGACGACTCCCCTGTCCAACAAACTCGACCAGATCGCCTGGAGAGATTGCGGAAATCGGCTCAACAACGCGAGATGATCCGGCCGACAAAACAGAGTTGGCGTTCACCTCGACTAATGCGGCGTCGATAGCTGCGACTTCCGGAGCTGCGTACCGGTTGCCCGGGCCGGATTGACCAGGGACGATCATCGCGCGCGTTGTGCCAAGCGATGGCCACCTGCCGGCGCCATCGCCGATCGACGCGCCAGTCGAACTGGCTACGTGGCCGCTCGTCAGCGCGAAGACCGATCCCTGAGGTTCGGTGAGGAAACCGCACAAGGTCCCGCGCCCACCGCTCGGTGACTGAAGACAATCGCCTGGAGCATAATGCGCCTCGATCGGGCCCATTTCGCGGTAGACGATGGGGAACCCTTCATACTCGCGCCGACCGCTCACGAATTTCTTGTCTACACCTGGCCTGATGTCGACGACGATTTGAACGATCTTGCGGCGATCATCCCCGGAATAAGCGTAGAAACCCAACCAGCTTTCGTCCTCCCAGCCAGCCAGTGCAGTGGCGAGCCGACGACTGAAATCCTGCCGGTCGTACCAGTTATCAATGCTTTCTTCCGTGCGCGTCCACCCCGAAACCCGGTCCAGGAACTCCGGGTTGAACTTCAACCCGATTCCCGTTGCCCGCTCACCAAATTGGTACGGATCGGTCCGAATGAAGTTGGCAAGCGCTCCATCGAACGCGAGGCGTCTCAGGAAATCCAGTGACATCTTAGCCGGGGTACCCTGTGATCGCCGTAGCCTTGAGCGGCTCACCAGCCACGCGGTGCGTCAGGGGGCGATTACGAGCTTCCGTTTGAAGGTCGAAATACCGGATCAGTGATTTGATCATGGCCCAGTTTCTTTAGCGCCAAGGCTGGCGTCAGATGAACCGAGCAACCCGAATTATGCGTCCCCGCGCCGAAAAAGTCCAGAACAACTTGGAATCCTGGCCGTTCCGGACGGGCCCTCGAGGGGCGGCCGGGTGGCCGCTTATTCACCCGTGTCCGGGCCGCGAGACTCTTGCGTGAGTTCGAGGGCGATGAGCCGCGTCAGCAAGGTCGCGGGAAAAAGCTGACCGAAGACCGCCTCGAGATTGGCGAGGCTCCTGGCAAGCCAATGGACGGGATAGGCGTCGCCGTATCCGGTCGTCGTGATCGTGGAGAGACTCAAATAATTATAGGCCGCCGTCATCTCTGTCGGGCTGTTTGGTTGGCGGCCGGCGGCCCATTGGAATGCGTGCGGATCCAGCACTGACAGAACGCGGAAAGCGACGCCGAACAGTGCCGCAACATTCAGATAAAGAAGAATTGCCCCGGTGACCCGATGGACAGTGACCGCCCCACGGGCGAAAACACGGCGAGCGACCACGCCGGTGATCAGAATGTTGAAGGCAAATGCGAACACCAGGATCGTCTGGTGCTGCAGCGAGGCTTTTGACTGCAGATCCCCGCCGAGCGCTGCCGCGAAGGGCGGCCCGATGATGAGGATTGCTATCGTTCCGAGAAGCGCGGCCTGAACCGCCCGACGGTCAGTCAGCATGCCAACGCAAATAGCCGTGAAGGCCAGGTGGCTGAAATCGAGAAGGATGCGATCACTGTCGTACTTCGCCGCCATCGGTATTGCGACAAACAGAGTGAATGCCTGAATTGCGAGTAGCCAGCTAAGCCCAAAATCCGCTGGCAGCTGACGCAGTCGCCCAATCGCGAAGGCTTTGCCCAATTTCATCCCTTCCTCGCTCTACGCCGTGTTCGAGCTCGTCTACCAACCACTCGGCTCCGTCGTTAAAGGCGGTTAAGTTTCGCTGCCGCTTCCCATCTCGGTAGCCGCTGCAACAGCCACCAAGTTCGGCCAGAGGCGGGCCCCCCGAGCGCGTGGATTCGGGCGTGCCTTGATCCCTGATAATGGGGCCGCCGATCGTTTCGATTAATGTGCAAACGCTCGATTCTAAAAGGATTTCGCCGGCATGGACCTGGCTTTGGTCGTGGCGTTTCTGTGCGGATTCTTTTGCGCCGTAGGAGTGCTTGCGATCGGCGACCTCTTGGACGCGCGGTCGCACATTCCCGACCGATAGGCATTGCTGGTTACCAGGCTGCGGAGATCGCCATGCTCCAACATCGCAGATTGCAAATGGCCATGATCGCCTTGTTGTTCTCAGGCGGCGCGACGGTCCCGCTAGCGGCCCAAGACTATTCGCAGCAGGCGCCGGCCTACGGCTACGGGCAAAACAAGGTGACCGATGAGATCATCGAGGGGCTGATCGGAAAGCGCTACAATGTCACCGACCGACAGCCGATCCGGCAATGCCTCTATGCCGCGGTGAACCGGGCAGAAAACCAATATCGGGGCATTCTCCGTCGTCACGCGCGTGGGCCCCTCGACGCCTACGACAGCTCCGTCCAGGTCTTGAGGATCACCCGGGTCGAGCGCCGATCGAACGGCCTGCGAGTCAGCGGGGAGCTCGATGCCGGTCTCATTCGTGGCTACGAAGAGGGCGATCTCGACTTCCGCTGCGACGTCGACCAGCGCGCATACGTCGGCAACGTAAAAGTCAGCCGCAACTACAGGTTCGCAGGCAGCACTCTTGAGCCAGTTGATTGAGCAATGCTCGCTGCCGGCCGTTACCTGACGATCGCCGCGTTCCTGAATGGTCCGGATTCGTCAGCAGCAGATCGTGGAGTTGCATGAGATGACCAAGACAATCATGCTCGCCGCGGCAGTTCTGGCCGGCGGTGCGGCGGTACCTCTGGCCGCTCAAAATGCCCCGCAGGCCTACCCGCCGTTCGTTCCGACCCCGGACTATGGGTACCGGGCGAACAATGTGATCGGGCAGATCGTCGATGGGCTGATTGGTGACCGATACAACGTCAGCGACCGGCAGGCGGTCCGGCAATGCACCTTCGCCGCCGTGAACCAGGCGGAAATCCAGTACCGGCACTATTACGGCACGAACTGGCAGCGCCCTTATCGGGGCTACAACGGCAACGTCCGGTTGTCAGCGATCACCGAGGTGCAGCGGCGGCCGTACGGCGTCCACGTCAGTGGATTGCTCGACACCGGCCTCTATGACGACTTGCCATACAGCGGTTATGGCGGCGACCTTCAGTTCGGCTGCAATACCGATCACCGCGGGTATGCCAGCAATCTCCAAATCGACCGCGACCTGACCTACGGACGCTGATCGCGTCAACGCGACGGCTTCGTCCGGTCACGGTCGGCATGCAGGGCATCGATGAGTGGCTGCAGCCCCGCGCCATATTTTTTCCAGCGCTGCACCGACGTCTTGTAAATCGGGCTGCGGATCTGCGCCACGCTGGCGGTCTTTACCGGCCGGTCCGACTTGTGGAAATCGACGCATTTTTCGTTCCAGGCCAAACCGAGGAACTCGATCAGCCGTTTCGCTTCCTTCTCGGTATCCGCGACCACATCCTCATAGACGACCGTGGTCATGAAGCCTTCGGGAAGCACATTTTGCCAATGCTCCATCAGCTCCTGATACTTCACGTGATAACGACCAAGTTCGGTGAGGTCGTAGGTGTGCGGCATGTCGTCCTTGAACAATTTGGTGAAGCCGGACAGGCACGTGTCGACCGGGTTTCGGAACGTATGGATGACCTTGGCATTGGGGAACGCCAGGTTGATCAACCCGAGGAAGAAATAATTGGTCAGCAGCTTGTCGGTGATTCTCCTGGCGCCGACTGCGCCATGGCTCAGCGCCAGTTGGTAGCTCTTCGCCGCGATGTCGAGCTGAGCCGGCGTAATCGCCCCGACCAGGTCGGGATATTTCGGCAATGACGGGAACCGATCTCGCAACGCGGCAAGGGCGGCGCTCAGATATTTGACCTCACCGGCGCCATATATCTCCGGGTGACTCGACAGAATCTGTTCGACCAGCGTGGAACCCGACCGCGGCATGCCAACGATGAACACTGGGCGATCGTCGCTGAGCCCCGAATACTTCCGTTTCTCAAAGGCTTCTTTTGGAAAGATTTTTTGAATCGCGTCGAAAAAGGCAAAAACTTCTTTTTCCTGATAATCGAGCTGAGTCCGCTTGATCTGGCCGCCAAGGATGTAACGTTCCAGCGCCTTCTCATGCTGGCCACGGTCGTCGAGTGCCTTGGCATAAGCGAAATGGAGCGGAATGAACTGGTTGCCCGCTTGATCCGCCACCGCTTCCAGCGTCGCTTCCATGCAGTTGAACAGTTCCTCACCGACGCCACTCGAGAAATCGACCAGGTCGTTGAGGTTCGCATAGCCACCGTACATGGCGTCGTTCAGCTTCAGGGCCTTGAGAATGCTCTCCCGCGCTTCCTCGAGCCGGCCGACCGACTTAAGCGCAACTCCGTAGAAATTCAGAGTTTCAGGATTGTCGGGCCGTACCTTGAGCGCGTGCTCCAACACGTCGATCGCTTGATCGTAGCGGTCGGTTTCGTGCAACACTTGGCCGAGCAGCGTGAGTGCCTCCGGATTTTCCGGCTCCTCGTTAAGCGCCAGGCGAGCGCCCTGTTCGGCCTCCGGCAAGCTGTGGCGGCGAAGCTGGATGCGCGCGGTGATAACCAGGGTCTGCACGTCTTTCGGCGCAAACTTCAGCGAGTCGCCAAGCACCCTAAGTGCCTCGACGTCCTTGTCTTGCGACTGGAGCAACAGCGCGAGATTGTTGTGCGCTTCGACGTAGCGCGGATTTTGCCGGATCGCTTTTCGCAGGGCATGTTCCGCCTCTTGCGCTCGTTTGTCCTGCTGCAGCAGCGTGCCGAGATTGTTGTACGCCTCCGGATAGTGCTCGCGATGGGTCAAGGCGTCCTGATAGGCTTGGATTGCTCCGTCGATGTCGCCCCTCATCCGCAGCGCGTTGCCGAGATTGTTGGACGCCTCGGCCATTTCTGGGAGGGCCTCCAGCGCACGGCGGTAATATGCTTCCGCATCGCTGAAATTACTCTGCTCGAACTGGATGATTCCGAGGCTATTGAGCGCCTGCGGATTGCCGGGATCGAGCCTGATCGCCTCTTGGAGCGCGGCTTCGGCGTCTTGGGTTTGCCCGACCTGGCGCAGAATCTCGCCGAGGTTGGAGTAGTAAGTCGACGCGCCCGGATTGATCCTGATGGCGCGCCTGATCGACTCCATCGCTTTTTCGGTCGACCCCGTGGCAGCGAGCGCGGCCCCGAGGATATTATGGGCGTCGGCATTCCCCGGCCGGGCGTCGATGACTTGCTGACACACGCGCGCCGCCGGAGCGAATTGGCCTCGGCTGTACAACTGGCCCGCCATTTCGATGGCTTTCGCCGGAACGACATTGACGCGGCCCGACAGCGCCTTGCTGATCGTGTCGTCGATTGATTCGGTGCGAGCAGGCCGCGGGCGCAGGTCAGCCGTGCGTCGCTGTGATGGCGAACGCCCCCCCCGCTTGGCGACCTGGCGAGCGCCATCCGGGCGATTCATTTATGGGCCACCAAGTGGAAGGACGATCCTGAAGTTGCCGCTGTGGCTCGTGCGACGGCCGTTGAACTCGCCCTCATAACCGATCCTCACGTCGGCGGGACCGAGCCTACCACCGACGCTGAGGCCACCCAAAATCGCGCCGCGCTTCTCTGCAGAGGATATGACCTCGAACGGACAAGGGTCGTCGGCTGGACACTGGAACTCTTCGCTGAGCGACGCGCGCCTGTTTCCGAGCCGATAACGATAACCAAGGTTCGCCTCCGGAATCAGGTCGCCGAGGTTCGCTGCCAATTTGACACCGCCGGTCACGAATGTGTGGTTCGACTGTCCGCGGTCGACACGAAGCTCGGCCCCGCTGACGCCCCGTTCGACAAACCCGGACATGCGGACATGGGCATAATCGAGGTTGACGTACGGAGTAAGAACCGTCTCCGGGCTCAACGAGAATCTGACACCGCCATGCAGTCCCGCCGTCCACAACTTGGCATCCGGGCTGCCCCTAGGGGTCGCGACAAAGGCGGCCCCGGGCGCCAGATCCCCGAAGTCGATGTGACGCGTGGATTTGCCGTTGAGCGAACTGTACGAACCCATGGCCTTCAAGAAGAACGGCCCCGGATCGAAAACCCCGTAGGCGCCAACGGTCCAACCGTCGCCCCTGATCGTGTCGCCGAACCGGCGATCGCGCAGGTGATTGGAGAGGAAGCCCGCATCGATGCCAAGCAGCGCCGCACCTCCAACATTGGCGTCGACGCCAAGCAGGCCGACAATGCGGTTGGACCGCGTCGTTCCCGCGAAGAGGTCGCCGTCCTCCTTGCGATGTTGATAATCGAGCTGGCCCCAGACACGGAATGGCGAGGGTCCGCGGCACTCGAGGACCGAGCGGACAGGTCCCGGAAGCTTGCAGTCCGTGGCGTGATCCACCAGGTCGTTCTCATGCACGCCGAGGCTCGGGAGCGAGTTGAGGTAGTTCGCATAAGACGAGCCCGACAGCATATCGAGCGCGGTCGCAAAGTTGTCCGCGTCGTCGAACAGGAACAGGTCGGCCAGGAGATCCGCGAGGCCGCCGGTCAGATCGGCGTCGAACAGATCCTCAAGGGCGTCTGCTACCGAACCCGCGTTGCCGGTGACCCCGGGAACGCTATTGATCGCATTGCGGGTGAGCGCCAGATCGACATTGCCATTGTCGTCATACGTGCAGTCGAGGTTCAGCAGCAGCGGATTCCCGTTAACCATGCACTGGTCGAACGTGCCGTTGATGGTTTGTGCGTCGATCGCGTTCTCGAAGTTGGTATCATCGACAAGCCCGTTCGGCGAAGTGATCGTCGCGCTTAACGTGCCGCCGAGATTCGCGGTGTCGACGATGACCTGCGGATAGGTTCCCCCAGCCCCGGGCAGCTGCAGGCCGAGCGTCCCGCCGGGCGCCACGTTCAGCGTGTCAGCGAACAGGTAGGACGGCCCGTCTGCGGCGTCGTTCGACAATTGCGGATTGCCGCTAATGTTCAACGTGCCGACGCCGCAGCCGTTCTGGAGCGGGTCGTCGGGCACCACGCCGCCAGCCGGCAGACAGGCGGAATTGACGATCCCATTGAACGCCCCGCCGCCGGTGAAGTTGATGACATCCGCGTCGCTCTGCAGCTCAATATTGCCGGTGACACTGCCGTCGCCCAGGTTGACCACCGAGTTGTCGACCGGCGCCGCCGAAACGTCGATTGCGGTGCCGCGCTGGAAGGTGATCCCGCCGTCGGTCGACATCCGCACGATGAGATCGCCTGAATTGTTGATCGTAAGGGTCCCCGTTCCCGGAGCGGCGGTCGCCAAAGCGCGAATGCCGGTTTCCGGAGGGACGATTCCCGCAGCGCGAATGCCGGCCGCGTTCGCCGCGCCGCCGTTCGCGGTGATCGCGGTGACATTGAGGGCGCCCGAGTTCGTGATCGTCATGTTGTTCGAAGCGGACGTCACGCCCATCCCGGTTGCGCTCGCGCTGCTGGCCGAGCCGGTCGCTTTCGCGAGCACATTCAGCGTACCCGAGTTGACCACGTTGCCGGCGGCAGCGTTTCCGTCGGCTCCGAATCCGACGGCGTGCGCCTGGGCGGTGTTCGGCGCGGACGCTGCCGCGGAAACCGTCATCGTTCCGGCGTTGAGAGCGTTGACCGCCATGGATCCCAACGCAGCAGAGGTCTGGCTGGCATCATAGCCCTGCGCATTTGCTAGCGCGGCTCCCACGGCTCCGGTCGGTGCGGCCGGAACGGCGATGGCCTTGACGCTGAACTTGCCGTTGTTGGTGAAGGCCGGAGCGAGTCCGGCAGCAGCCACGCCAATGCGCGCCGCGCTGGTACCGGACGTGGTCGTCCCGGTTGCGGTCGTCGTCCCGGTTGCGGGCGCAACGGAAGCCGACTGGTGGACGCCCACGGCGGACGCCACCGCATTCGCGCTGGTGGCCGCGTTGGCGTGGGCCGATGCCAGCACCGAGAAAGTCCCGGCCGCCTCGTTGACGAAGGTCGCGGTTCCGGCCTCCTGGCTGAGACCGTTGGCGATCCCCACCGCGTTCGCGCCCGCCACGCCGGTCGCATTCGCAATCGCGGAGATGTTGATCGTGCCGCTATTGTCGAACATCGCCGGGCCGGTCGCGTTCTGAGCGATCGCCGCGCCGGTTCCGGATGCGCTGGACGGACCGGCAAAAGCCGACGCATTGGCCAGCCCTGACGCGGCCACCGCGGTCGCGTTCGCGGCGATATTGATCGTGCCGCTGTTGGTAATGGTCGCGGCGCCGGGAACGGCAGTCGCAGCCGCACCAATGCCCGCCGAGCTGGCGCTTCCGAGGACGCTGGCGGATTGGTTGACAGCCAGGATGTTGGCGAAGGCCGTCGCGGCGGTTCCGCCCATCGCATGGGCGTTCGCCGAGGCGTTCAACGTGCCGCTGTTGGTCAGCGATGCCTGGGCAGCGCCGCTGAGCGCGTTGGCTTCCTGGACGATCGCCGACGTGGCGACCGCACTGGCCTCGGCCGCGCCGGTCGCGGTGGCGTTCGCGTCCGCGTGGATCGTCAAGGTTCCGGTGTTGTTTATCTGGTTCGAGGCGCTGCCGGTGCTGACGGAAGCAGATTGCAAGATGGCGCCGGAGAGGCTTGCCGTCGCGGCGGCGCTGGCGCCGCCGACGGCGTTGGCGACCGCCGCAACATTCAGCGTCCCGTCGTTTTGGACCAGGTTCGAGGCACTGCCGGTGCTGGCGGAAGCAGCCTGCGAGATGCCGCCGGACACGCTCGCCGAGGCGGCGGCGTTGGCACCCGCTGCGTTGGCGACAGCGGAGATGTCGATCGTGCCGCTATTCTGGATCGAGTTCGCGGCAACAGGAGCGCCGGTGGCAGCCGCGCTGCTGGTGGGCGAACTGGACCCGCTTGCGGCGGCGGATTGGTGGATGCCAAAGGCGGCGGCGGCCGCATTGGCGCTGTCGGCCGCGTTAGCGTTGGCCGACGCCAGCACCGAGAAAGTGCCGGCGGCCTGGTTGACAAACGAAGCAGCGCTGCCCGCCTGGCTGAGACCGTCGGCGAGCGCCATTGCACTCGTGATCCCCAATCCGCTCGTAGTTCCCGCGCCGGTCGCATCCGCCACCGCGGCAACGTTGATCGTGCCGCTGTTGTCGATCGTCGCCGGCCCGGTTGCGCTCTGGGCGATCGCCACACCCGAGCCGGATACACTGGACGGACCAGCAAGGGCGGTCGCATGGGCCGACCCCGATGCAGCCACCGCGTGCGCATTCGCGGCGATATTGATGGTGCCGCTGTTGGTAATGGTCGCGGCACTGGGCACGCTGGTCGCAGCCGCGCCGATGGCCGCCGAGCTGCTCGCGGACCCGCTTCCACCGGCGGCCTGGTCGATGCCCTGGGCGCCGGCCGACGCTGCAGCGGCGAGGCCGCCCATCGCGTTCGCGTTCGCCGTGATGTCGATCGTGCCGCTGTTGGTAATGGTCGCGGCGCCGGGCACGCCAGTCGCAACCGCACCGATCGCCGCGCTGCTGGTGGGCGAGGTCGACGCGCTACCGGCGGCGGACTGGTGGATGCCGCCGGCGAACGCCGCCGCATCCGCGCTGGTGACCGCGTTGGCGTTGGCCGACGCCAGCACCGAGAAAGTGCCGGCGGCTTGATTGACGAACGAAGCTGCGCTGCCTGCCTGGCTGAGACCGTTGGCAATCCCCAATGCGTCCGCAGATCCCGCGCCGGTCGCATCGGCCACCGCGGAGATATTGATCGTGCCGCTGTTGTCGACCGTCGCCGGCCCGGCCGCGCCCTGGACGATCGCGGCGCCGGAGCCGAGCGAGCTCGACGGACCGGCAAGGGCGGTCGCATGGGCCAGTCCCGATGCGGCCACTGCATGCGCGTTCGCGGCGATGTCGATCGTGCCGCTGTTGGTGATGGTCGCGGCACTGGGCGCGCTGGTCGCAGCCGCGCCGATGGCCGCCGAGCTGCTCGCCGATCCACTTCCGCCGGCGGACTGATGGATAGCCTGGACGCCGGCCGATGCCGCAGCGGCGGTGCCGCCCATTGCGAGCGCGTTCGCGGCGATATTGATCGTGCCGCTGTTGGTGAGGGTCGCGGCGCCGGGCGCGCTGGTCGCAGCCGCACCGATCGCCGCGCTGCTGGTGGGCGAGGTCGACCCGCTGCCAGACGTGGCGGCGGCAGCGGACTGCACGATGCCGCCGGCGACGTTCGCCGCGGCGACGGCGTTGGCGGCGGCAGCGTTGGCGACTGCCGCGACATTCAGCGTCCCGTCGTTTTGAAGGGTCGCCGCACCGGGCGTGGCGGTTGCAGCTGCGCCGATCGCCGCGCTGCTGCTGGGCGAACTCGACCCGGCGCCTGCGGCCTGATGGATGCCGAGGGCGGAGGCTGCGGCATGCGCGCTGGTGACCGCGTTGGCGTTGGCCGATGCCAGCACCGAGAACGTGCCGGCCGCCTGGTTGACGAAAGTTGCCGCGCTGCCTGCCTGGCTAAGACCGTTGGCGATCCCCAGTGCGTTCGCGGTTCCGGCGCCGGTCGCATCGGCCACCGCGGAGATGTTGATCGTGCCGCTGTTGTCGACCGTCGCCGGCCCGGTCGCATTCTGGGCGATCGCCGCGCCCGAGCCGAGCGCGCTCGTTGGGCCGGCAAGCGCCGTCGCATTGGCCGGCCCCGACGCGGCCACCGCGGCCGCGTTCGCGGCGATATTGATCGTGCCGCTGTTGGTAAGGTTTGCGGCGCCGGGAGTGCTGGTCGCAGCCGTACCGATCGCCGCGCTGCTGGTGGGTGAGGTCGACCCGCTTCCACCAGCGCCGGCGGCCTGGTGAATGCCCTGAACGCCGGCCAACGCCGCGGCGGCGGTGCTGCCCACCGCGTTCGCGTTCGCGGTGATGTTGATCGTGCCGCTGTTGGTCAGGTTTACGGCACCGGGAGCGCTGGTCGCGGCCGCCGCGCTGCTGGTGGGCGAGGTCGACCCGCTTCCGGGCGTAGCAGAAGCAAGCTGCGAGATGCCGCCGGCGATCTTCGCCGTCGCGTTGGCGTTGCCGCCGGAGACGTCGGCGACTGCCGCGACGCTCAGCGTCCCGTCATTCTGGATGAGGTTCACAGCGCCGGCAGTACCGGTCGCAGCCGCGCCGATGCCTGCCGAACTCGCCGAGGTGGTGCTGCCGGACGTGGTCGTCCCAGTTCCGGCACTGCCGCCGCCACCCTGTTTGATGCCGGCCTGGACGATCGCCTGCGCGCTCTGCAGGCCGGTGCCCGCGGCGGTGGCGACTGCACCGACCTCGGCGCTCGAGCCCGCTGGATTGGAAAGCGTCAAACTGACCGTTGAAGCGGCGGCGTGCTGATCGATCTGGCCGTTCGCTGCTGCGCTGACCGTCGCCGCAACCAATCCGGAACCCGTGCTGTGGACTCCGTAGAAACAGGGATTGGTGCCCGCGATATCGCACAGCGTCAGGGTGTCGGCGGTTGTGCTCGTGCCAGGGAATGTGCCCGTCCCGGCGGTATCATGCGGCGCAGCCACAGCCGGGCTTGCGATACACAGCGTGCCGATGGCGAGCGCTGAGATCGAGGCGCCTTTGAGAAGCAGTCTAACCTGTTGTGAGCGCCCCATTTTACCGCCTGCCCTGTTCCGATGGTTCGGCTGGGCGACTTAGCGTGATTCCCGGACCCTCGAATGCAAGCAGGTTAAGAAGAGCCGGATCAATAAAATGCAGCTGCAAAATGACCGTCTTCGGCCCGGTCGGCACCCGCTTTCAACCGGCGTCGAATAGCCAGTGCGCGAGCGCGGCCGCGCAAGCCGCTCCGGCGAGCGCCGCAGCGATCTGCGGCGCCACGTCGCGGGGGGCAATTCCGGCAAGGGTATTGGTTAGGCTCCGAGCGATCGTGATCGCCGGATTGGCGTAGGTTGTGGACGGGTTGAACCAGTAAGCCGTCGCAAGATAGAGGCCGACCGCTGGCGCGACCCACTCGCGCGGAAATCGAACCGTGCCGAGGATCGTCAGGATCAGGCCGAAGGCGGCGATGAACTCGCCGACCCATTGGGCAAGACCGACCGGCGTTTTGAAAGACGGTTGCAGGCTTGGCAGGCCAAACATCAGATGCGTGGCCCAGGCGCCGAATATCGCGAACGCAACCTGAGTCACGATGTAGGCGGCGGTATCGGGCCAGGTCAGCGCGGATCGAAAGGCCGCGACCAGGCTCACCGCGGGATTGATGTGCGCACCCGAGATCGGATCGAGGATCGTGAGGAGCACGAACAACATCGCGCCGATTGCGAGTGCATTGCCGAGAAGCGCAGCCGCGTCGCTCCCGGCCGACAGGTCATGAGCGGTGATCGCGGATCCGATGACGCAGGCGGAGAAGAAGAAGGTGCCGACGCCCTCGGCCGCCAGCCTTTTCCCGAGAGGTCGCGTATCGGGCTGCGACGGCATAGCGGCTTTTTCCGCCCTTAGCGCAGGTCGAGACCCGCACTCAAAGCCCTGCGCGGCGGCGAGGGGAAGGTTCGCCGCGACAGACCGGAGATGCGGGTCTCAAGGGCCCATTAGGCCCAAAATGCGGCAGATACGCTTAACTGTGATAATAACGCGGCAAGGGCGGTTGCTAGTGGCGCCGACCCATATGCAGATAAGTTGGGTCGAATTCGGCGATCCTCTGCAGCGTGTCGAGGTTCCTGACGCAAACCTCTTTCCGGGACAAATCGATTATTCTTTCCGTGCGGAGACGCTTCAGGATTCGATTGACGTGAACGGGGGTGAGCCCGGTTGCGTCGGACAATTCAACCTGCGTCACTGGAAAATCGAACCGACCGTTTTCGACCAGTCCAATCATCGACAAACGATGATGCATTTCGCAGATCTGATGCGCGATGCGATGATAGGCGTCTCGCCGGCCGAGGTTAACAATCCAGGCGCGCAGGATCGCCTCGTCAAGCAGCGTGCACCACCAAAGGCCACGGGTCAGTCGCGGATGTTCGGCCGTAAGCTGGTCGAACAGATCGCTCACGATCCATGCGACCTTGCAGTTTGTCAGCGCCGTAACGCTGTGATCCATTCGCTTGAGAATCGAGACATGGAGGTCGCAGAAATCGCCCGGGAGGAGGAAGGCGGTGATCTGGCGCGTTCCATCGGGGAGGATCCTGTACCGCGCTGCCCATCCTTCAACAATCAGGTGAAGGTAGTGCGGTCGATTTCCTTCCGAATAGATGTCCCGCTTCGCGGGAGCTGCCCTGATGTCGGTGGTCAACCTGCTAAGGAGGGACACTTCCTCGCCGTTGAGATCAACGAATGAGCTTAGCTTTCGAAGGAGGGCCTGGGATACAACTCGGGATCCCCGGCTCACACCGAATGGTGCGAAGTCGGCCATATTTGACCGTCTCTGCTGCGCGACCGTCGCCATACTTACCGTATCGGCGAGGCTGCTTTGATGATGACGAAATCTGACATTCGATGTGCTCCTTCCCCCTGGTCGAGGATCACACGTGAACCATTCTTGGTTAGTCGACTACACAACGGATCCCCTTGGAGAATTATATTGCATCAAGCATTTACCCCCTCTTGTTAGTATTGCGTTAATCTGAATTAAACTCAAGAGCGGTTGCAATCACGATCTTTGGGGCACCGCCAGACGTTGTTTCGGGCCGGTCGCGACCGCCTTTAGCAGGGCTGGAGGCGGTGCCTGTCGATGGCGGGGTTCGTGTCCGAACCCCTTGCCTTTCAGCGATGCTGAAATTCCCAAGAACCCACCTGGGGTGTGCTGGCGCCACGTTCTGCCGTGAGCGTTCTTCACCCATGTAATTGCGCTTTCCGGACAGACCTTAGCCCAGTTTAATCGGGCAGACTGTCACGCTGATTCTGCTGTCCAGGACGCTATTCAAGGAGAACGATCATGGACATCTCCAGATCTGCGTTTTTCGCGATGTTGACACTGAACTCCGGGCTGATGGGCCTGTCGTTGCGCGAGGGCTTGATTGGCCGACCGGGCGTAACCGCAGCGGACGTCGCCCCAGCGGAGCGGCCGCCAACGGCCATCGACCCGGACAGGATTCCGATCACGTTAAACGCCGGCCCATCGGTGACCGAGGCAGGCTCGGCTCCCGTGGTCACGATCGCGCTGCGAGGCGGGGCGGTGTCATTGACGATGGCGGGATCTTCCGCGCCGTGTCCGGCATTCCCGCGTTGTGGCGGCCCGGCGATCCTGCACACCGCGGCCGTCGGCGCATCGAACCAGCCCATCCGGATTGCCTGGCCGTTCTCCCCCGCGCCGACTTCCTCGATGCGGCACGACGCGCCCTATGTCACAACCATCGACGGCAAGCCCGTCCCCCGGATCGCACCGGCCGCTCCTGAGCCGGATCAGCAGTGGTGGACGAAGCGCATGCCCGCGCAGATTATCGCTGAGAACGGCTCCATCATCATGATCGGCGACGGCGGAAGGCTGACGGCGAACACCGGGCCTACGTCGGCGAGCGGCGTGGTCGCCCTTGGAGTCGAGGGGTCGGTCTTGTCGACGGGTACCAGCTCGCTTCCAGCGATTGCCGCCGGCCCGCTGCCAACTGAGATATCCGCCGTCCCGATGCGGCTTGCGAGATTCGGCGGGATCGCTGAGCATGGCATCACAGGCGCTTCGGCTCCTCGCCCGGCCCCGGTTGTAACGATTACGCCCGCGTTGCTGGCGAAGCTCCTCCTTACCCGTCTGGCGGGGCAAGGCGCGGCCAAGCCCGATCATTCACCCGCCACAACTGCCAGGGCGCCAGGTGCAAACATGTCGTTCCTCGGGACCTTGCCACGCGCGGGCAAGTCAAAAGGCATGGGGGTCGCGATCAGTGGGTTTGAAGACCATTCGGTGAGCGTCAATGGCAACAATCATATCGTCACCTATGATGACTCCAATGTCTTCATCGAACGGAACGGCGAAATCAACGCGAACACCGGCGATACCGATACCAGTGGCTTGAATGTCGTTGATGTAAGCGAATCGTGGATCCGGTCGGGCAACTCTGGCGATGCCGGAAGCGAAAATAAGCCCGATGAGCAGAGGGCACCAAGGAAGGCCCCGCAAACGCTTCCGACCGGCGGCGAAGCCGCCCCGGCTGAGTCGAATCTGCCGGTCAACTCTGACTCGATCACCGCCCCTCAAATCACTCTCACCTTCGCCGCTATACCCGACCCCGCCGCGGACGTCGCCGCGCCAGAGCCCGGCGCCAAGGAAGGCGGGGAGGAACAGGGCATGCACCTTCCGCAATTGCCGGAGGGCCAGTCGTACGCGGTCGTCAGTGGCGAAGGGACTCCGTCGGCAATCGGCACCAGCACGTTTGTGGTCGGAGACGACGGCTACGATGACGTTGCGATCCGCTCATCCGGAGACCGCAACATCATCACCTACGACGATTCAAATCTCGTCATCGGCGGCACCGGCAAAGTGAATGCCGAGATCGGCGACAGCGATACCGGCGGCACAATTGCGATGGGCGTGCGTAACTCGATCGTGGAGGGCGGCTGCGAGGGAGACTCGTGCAAATTCAGCAACGACGCTTTCCGCAAACTCAAGGCGGCAGGCGGTCGGGGACCGCCCGAGCTTCGATTGCCGGGGGATTGATGCCGGGCGTCGGACCATTAGGTCAGGGTTCGCCGAAGCGAAATACGCTGGCACGATTGGCCGCTTCCCTGGTCGTCGTGATCGGCAGGCACACGGCAGGTGAAGCCGGGTAACTATTGAAATTTGCAAACTCCAGCTTCTTCGCGAGTTCAAACAATCTGGTTGCCAGCAGCGTAATTCGCCAGGTGCGATAGCGGGCGTCCTGCAACGTCACG
>WNFK01226478.1_pt1 | contig 44352 bp, 43 predicted proteins | sample 5400281 | NCBI WGS metagenome assembly WNFK01 (sample SAMN13153350, study PRJNA577476) | soil metagenome | isolation source: 20 cm soil on Douglas fir-dominated hillslope | place: USA:California | collected 2013-09-17
GTATCCGCCAACGTGTTGTATCGCACGTCGTACAGCGTGCGTCCGACGTGACGGGCCCTGAAGGTTCGAAAGGCCAGCCCTGCGCTGATGTTCTGCACGATGGTTGTGTCCCGCAGTGTGAACGTAATGCCGGACACCTGGATCTCCCTGCCGGCCGAGTCCCTCACGATCGCCCGCACGACGCCGCTGTCTCCAACTGCGACCTGTTGCCATACCGGGACGACGTCGAGACGGGCCGCGTGACCGGGAGGTGGTGGCGGAGGCGGGGGCGGAGTCGTGTCACGAGGCAGCGAATCGCGCACGCTGTCTCTTCCGGTACTGTCGAAAACCGAGAATAGAGAACGGGACGCCGATCTATCACCGCAGGCGGCGGCAATGGCCGCGCCGACGAAGGCGACACTCCACAAGACCGGAGTCAACCATTTCGTGTTCATTCGCATACAACCCTCCTAATGAGGTTCTGACATCGTCGTGTTCAGATCCAGCGTCCATCGCCGGTCGGTGAACCGACTCAGGCGGTGCGCGGGTCCGGAACCGACATGCACAGTGACTTCCGTGATGGTACGCGGCAGCCGCACGACGTAGCTGGCCACCGTGCTCTGGTGATTCACGATCTTCAGACCCATCGGCATCACGACCAGCTCTTCGCCTTCCCCACTGCCGCCGCTCAAAACCGCGGTGGCGATCGTGTCTTCACTGACATCGACCGTCAGCACGCCGCCGGATTGAGGAGCGGTTAGCTCGATGGTGAACGACGGGTCCCGCGGGACGAACCGTACCGTGGTGGGTCTCGAGTTTTGGGGCGTTAAGGGTGCTGACGAATGCTGCTGCGAAGCGCCACCACGCAGCTCGACCCAGCGCGCGCGGAGCCACGCGCGCACCGGCGGGGCCGCGGCGGCAATCGTGGCCACGACGAGCAGGATTGCGGCTGCCGCGCTGAGCGGGATGCGGCTTCTCCTCGCGCGCCGCAACACCAGCGGATACACGAAGCGGGGGGGCGGAACATCGGCGGCGGTGAACGCCGCCGACAGCGAGGTGCTCAGCCGGCGCAATTCAGCGAGCCGCGTTGCGCAGGCCGGGCAGTCGACGGTGTGTGTCTCGACGGCCGTGCGTTCCTGAGCGTTCGCCTCGCCATCTATGAAGCGGATGAGCGCGCCGTCTTCCAAATGATCGGTCACTCTGCCTCGCCTGTGCGGTCCAGATGCACTGCCAGCTTTGCGAGCGCGCGCGCGATCAGCGTTCCTACCGACGCCGTCGTCGTCCCGATCGCTGCGGCGATCTCGCGATGCTTGAATCCTTCCTCTCTCATCAACAGCAGCACCCGCTCCTTTTCTGACAGCGTCGCGAGCGCGTTGCGGACGCGCGCACGCGCTTCGGCGCGTTCGACGGTGTCGATCACCTCGGGCGGGTCGGCGAGCATGCCTGCGTTTCCCATGAGCAAGCGACGGCGTCGCGCCGCCAGCTTGTATTCATCACGGGCGAGATTCGTCGCGACCGTGAAGAGCCATGCCCGGATGCCGGCCGAATCGGATGGCGGCCGCTGCACGAGACGGATGTACGTCTCCTGCACGATGTCCTCAGCCAGGTCCCGGTCCCCCGTGAAGCGCGCGATGTAGCGGTACAGCGCTGCGTAGTGGGTCGCGAACAGGGTGCTGGGATCGAGAGGATCAGAAGGCGACGCGCACCCCCAGCGAGGGAAGCAGCGGCAGGCCGTGGTCGAACGGAGCCGACGTACGTGCTGGAGTTCCGCCAGTTGAAGACGTTGTGCAGCTGCAGCGCCACTCCGAGCTCCCAGCCATGACGCACCAACGTCCAGTCGGCGAGCAGATCCACGCTTGCGTGCGGCGGTGCACGCGCCGCGTCAGGTCCCTCGACCATGTTCGGGACACTGCCGCGCGCGAGACATGCAGGAACCAGGCTGTCGCACGGCAGGGACGTAGTGATCAAGAAGAAGCGCGTGAACGGCGAGCCGCTCACGGCGGTCACAGCGCCGCCGACGTTCAGCCCGCGTGCGGCGCGGATCATCGCCGTCGCGTCCACCGTTTGACGCCGTTCGGTGGCGCCTGGGTAGCGGAACCCGGCGGCGGCAGTCGTGGTCCAGAGACGGCTGTAGCTGAGTGCGAACGTTCCATTCCCCACCAGCCGTCGCAACGACAGGTCGACTCCGCGCGCCTGCTGAGTGGCCGTCACGAATGGCGGTCGTGGCACGAGCAGTGAGCCCGGCGTCGGATCCGGTTCGGTCACTCCGCTGGCGTGTCGGTGGTAGGCAGTGATGGTGCCGAGCCAACCACGGCTGATCCAATACTCCGCGCCGGCCGTGACGACATCCGATCGCACCGCGGGCAGGCTGTCGCCGGCGAGCAGCCACACGTCGCTCAGGTGCAGGTCGGGTCCAATGCGCGGACCGGTAGGCGCGAGCGTCTGGAGGTACTGAAACGAGCGACCCCAGCCGGCGGTGATGCTCAGGCTGCGAGGCACGAGCTGATACCGGACCATGACGCGCGGCGCGAGCCGCGCACCGCCCGCGTTGCGGAGCTTGCGTCCGAACTCGGCCCGCAGGCCAAGTTGGACGGCGATGCGCTCCGCCGGTGTCCAACGCCCTTCGCTCCACAGCGCCAGCTGGCTGAGACTGCCGGCGAGCCGGAACGCGTGGGGATCGATCGAAACGGTGTCGGTCCCGACGAACCGGCTGCCGATCGCCGCCGTGCGTGCGTAGGGCGTCGGTGGGCCGCCGGCGTACGTCATGCTCTGGCGCACGATCTCGTATCCGGCACGCCAGGCAAGGCGGCCCGGGGCCAGCGGCGCCAGCTCCGCACCAGCCGCCACGTAACGAAGGGTGTTGTCGAGCGGCTCATGCGACGGCGGTGGGTCGGCGACAGACGATCCGGGGTCGGGCAACAAGCGGAGCCGGACCGTGAACTGGCTGATTCCGACCGAGTGGCGCAGCGACATGGCGCCGACGCGTTGCACCAGCGACACGCGCCCCAAACCCGATCCCCAATGGCCGCGGTTGCGGATCAGGAGATCGGACACGTCGCCGTGCACGTCATCGCGCGCGAAGACACCGCTCGCCTCGACGAACGTGGACGCGCCGAGGGCGTGGTCGAGCCGCATCGTCAGATCCTCAAATGCGTACCGCCACGCGCTCGCGACGAGATCGACGTACGAGCGCCGTGCTGCGAGCATGACGCCGGAGCGGCCGCCCGCAAACCGGCGCGCAACGGTCGCTCGGGCGCTGAGCACGGAGACTTCGGCCGCGCCGTTCCAGGCGGTATCGGCGGCGGCGCGCGACGAGAGCTCGAGCGCGGCCGCAGCGCCCTCGCCGAGTGCCGCCGAGCGAACGCCGGGGTGGAAGTAGGCTGCACCGATCGCCTCGGGCTGAACGGCGGAGATGGCCCCGGCCGCGTGCACAGGATTGAAGAGTGGCAGCCCGTCGAAGTACACCCGCGTATCGCTCCAGCGCGCGCCCCGAGTCCAGAGCTGCGCCGTAAAGTCGTCGCGGGTCGTGACGCCCGGGAGTCGCTGGAGGGCGCGCAGGACATCCGGCTCACCCACGGTCTGGGCCTCGAGCAGGTCGGCGGCCGTCAGGCCGCGCACGTCACTCGCCAGATACCGACGCTGGCGGTCGCGCTCCATGTCCACCCGGGTCAGCGGGTCCGAGTCCGTTGCGCGTACGAGCGCGGTCGCCGGGCTGGTGATAGGAAGCGGGTCGAGGAGGATCGGGCGCAGTACGAGACCGACGGAGAGGCGCAACCGACCCGACGGGGGGAGGTCGACGTCCAGCGTGGTGGGTCGATAGCCGATCAAGCGGACGCGCACCTGATACGCGCCGGGCGCGATATCCTCGAACGCGTACTGTCCCGCGGCATCCGAGATCGCGGCGCGCCCGAGCGGCGTCAGGTCGATGCGCGCGCCCGTGAGCGGCCGGCCGCTCTCCGCGTCGAGAATCGCCCCGCTGATCGTACTCGCCGGAGGATCCTGCGCGCGCATCACCACAGGTCGTCCGGTGATGACGATCAGGAGGCCTACCCACGCGCCCAGATTGGTCGACGGCCGACCGGACCGGGTCATGCGAAGATTACACCACGTAGAACGAATCCGGCCTGTGAGTTCTGACGCCTCCCCGATCACCCGGCGCTGAGGATGCGATGCACCTCCTCAGGCGCCACCGCGGTCGTCCAGCCGCGCGTGTCGTCGCCATGGGCGGTCCCGATGGCGCGTGGCAGGGCGAAACGAATCTCCCCGGCCCGGACCTTCTTGTCGTTGCGCATCGCGGCGATCAGCTCGTCCACGCGGCTGGCATCGGGACGTTCGACGGGCAAGTGCAGACGCTCGAGGACCGCTTTGATGCGTCCCGCCGTACTCGCGGCGGCGATCCCCAGCGTCTCCGCGATTCTTGCTTCGTACACCATCCCGATCGCCACCGCTTCGCCGTGCGGCACCTCGTACTGCGAGGTCGCTTCGATCGCGTGTCCCACCGTGTGACCGAAATTCAGAATGGCGCGCTTCCCCTTTTCGCGCTCGTCCTGGGCGACGACGGCCGCCTTGATCTCGACCGAACGGCGCACGACGCGCTCGAGCGCCGGCGCGTGCTTTGCGAAGATCGCAGCGTACTCGGCCTCGAGGAACGCGAAGTATTCCGCGTCGGCAATCGCGCCATGCTTCACCGCCTCGGCGAGCCCCGCGGCGAGCTGCACGCTCGAGAGCGAACCCAGGAGGTCTGGGTCGGCGACGACGACGCGTGGCTGGTGAAAGGCGCCGAGCAGATTCTTCCCCGCGGGGACGTCCACCCCCGTCTTGCCGCCGATCGAGGAGTCGATCATCGCGAGCAGCGACGTCGGCACCTGTACCAGTGGGACGCCACGGAGGTAGGTCGCCGCGACAAAGCCGGCGAGATCGTTCACCACGCCGCCGCCGAGCGCGATCACCGCGCAGTCGCGCCCCAGATGGGCCGCGAGCATGCGGTCGGAAAGCGACGCCCAGGTATCGCGCGTCTTGTTCGCTTCGCCGGCAGGAAAGGTGAGCAGCTCCGCCCGATAGCCGATAGCCGATAGCCGCGTGACCAGGTCTTCGCCGTAGAGTTTCCCGACATGAGAATCGGTGATGAGTGCGTACGCCGCCGCGGGGCAGTACTCCGGCAAGATTTTGTCGAGCTGGTGGACAAGACCGGCGCCGATCAGGATGTCGTAGGAGGCATCCCGCTTCTCGACGAGCGGGACTCGGATGGTTACCACGTGATGTCGGGTTCGCCTGCCTGCGCATTCACGGCGCGTGCCATCACAAACAGCAGATCGGAGAGACGGTTGAGGTATTGGACGATTGATGGATTCGCGGGTTGTTGGTGCGACAAGGCGACGACGGACCGCTCGGCGCGTCGACAAACGGTGCGTGCGACGTGAAATGCCGCGGCCTTGGATGTGCCTCCGGGCAAAATGAAGTTCTTCAGCGGCGGCAGCGTCGCCTCGTGCTTGTCGATCACCTGTTCGAGTGCCCTCACCTGATCCGCTGTGACGGCAGCACGCAGTTTCGCGGGATTGGGCGTGGCCAGCTCGGCACCGATGCTGAAGAGATCGCGCTGGATCGATTGTACCGTGGTGAGCTCGAAATCCGCCGGCGCGAGCGCGGCCGCGAATCCGAGTGTCGCGTTCAGCTCATCCACGTCGCCGTAGGCGCGGACGCGTGGATCGTCTTTGGCGACTCGGCCGCCGCCGAATAGTCCCGTCTCACCAGCGTCACCGGTCTTCGTGTAGATCTTCAGGAAGTCCTCCCACGTCCCACGCACCACATCCCACGCACGGTTGTCAACGTATGTTCATGGGCAACGCAGCGCGAGCGGCTGCGCCGTGACGACCTGCCGCGTCGCCGCATCCACCACCGTCGCGCGGGACTCGCGCGGCGACACGTCGGCAATCTCATCGAGCAAGAGCAGCGTGCCGCCGCCCTCGCCCATGATCGCACCCCGCAGGGAGTAGCGGCTGGGGCCGGGAGCGTGGATCATCCCGCCCGTGAGCCTGGACCGGAGCGGCTTGATCACCCAGTGAAAGGCGCGGAGCTGGAGGTCCGTCACCGCGACACCGGTGACGAGCGCGGTGTCGCCGCCCGCAGCGACGAAGCGGGTACGAAATCCGACGGCGTAGCGAGGCGCGGACGGCGCGCGCAGCGGGACGACTTCACCCGCGTCGGCCGCGCGATCGGGATCGAGCGCCGCCGGCCGGATCAGCGTCGCCCGGCTGTCGGCGCGCTCGGCCACGCGACGCACGAGATCGAGCGCATTCGTTCGTGACATCGTAGGGCTCGAGGTTCCCGCGCCGCCGGCGAACGCCGCCGTGCTGAGCAGCGCAACAACCGTCACGTGGGAAGTCGGGGTGTTGTGTCCGGTGGCCCCGCCGGGCGGAAATGCGAACACCAGCTCGGTCACGATCTCGGGAGAGCCGCACGTCTCAGGCGCGTGGAACCGCGCCAGCGTGAGACGGGCGGGCGCGGCGCCGTTTGCCGAGAGGACCGTGGCGGTCCGTCCCCGCCGTGCGTCGACCGCCAGCAATGGGCGCCGTCCGAGCGAGTCGGCCAGCCGGCCGCTGCCGCTGAGATCCTTGTACAGATCGCGCGCGAAGCGGTCGTCGGCAACAAAGACGTGCGCCTCGCCGCCCAGGCTCCAGCCGAGGGCCGCATGTTGCGCGCTGCCGGCGCAGGCCAGTAGCCCGAGAGCGAGAACGACGCTAGAGTACGCGCGATGCAAGAGGCCAAAGATATCATCATCATCGGTGCAGGCCCGACCGGCCTGTTCGCTGCGTTTTACGCCGGGATGCGCGGCGCATCGCACCGCCTGATCGACAACCTCGATCAGGTGGGCGGCCAGCTGACCGCGCTCTATCCCGAGAAATACATTTTCGACGTCGCGGGATTTCCCAAGATCCTGGCAAAGGACCTGGTGAAGGGACTCGCCGAGCAGGGATTACAGTGGAAGCCGCCGGTGAACCTCGCGCAAAAGGTCATCGGGCTCCGCCGCAGCGAGGAGAACGGGAAGCCGCAGTTCACGATCGTGACCGACACGGACGAGTATCCCGGCCGGACCGTCTTGATCGCGGGCGGCATCGGCGCCTTCACCCCGCGCAAACTCCCGCTCAAAGACGTCGACCAGTGGAACGACAAAGGGCTGCACGATCGCGTGCTGAACCTGCAGACGTTCGCCGGCAAGCGGATCCTGATCGTCGGCGGCGGTGACTCGGCGTTCGACTGGGCGGTGAACCTGCAGGGCGTGGCGAAGTCGATCGTGATGATCCATCGGCGCGACGGGTTTCGGGCGCATCAGGCGACCGTCGATCAGGTGCAGAGGCTGGCGGCCACGGGCAAGATGGAGCTGCGCACGTTCTGGGAGCTGAAAGAGATCGCCGGGTCAAGCCGGATCGAGCGCGTCACCATCTTCAACAACAAGACCAAAGCAGAAGAGACCCTGCCGATGGATTGCGTGATTCCCCAGCTCGGCTTCATCTCGTCGCTTGGCGCGATCGCCGAGTGGGGGCTCGAGATCGAGAAGGGCGACATCAAGGTGGCGCAGACGATGGAGACCAACATCCCCGGGATCTACGCGGCCGGCGACATCACCACCTATCCGGGGAAGCTCAAGCTCATCGCGACGGGATTCGCCGAGGCGTGCATCGCGGTCAACCAGATCGCGCACTTCCTGAATCCAGCGGCGAAGGTCATGCCTGGCCACTCGTCGAACATGGCGCTGTTTGGTCAGAAGGATGATTGAAGTCAGAGCAGGCGCGCGTTAGACCTCACGCTTGGGAAGCAGACCCACCACGCACAAGATCACGGCCAGCGCGACCGCGGCTCCAGCTTGCGCGACGTACCACATGCCTGCTTGCTGCATGATGGCTGCACCCACGTGCGGGTCTAACAAGGCACCGAGTTCCTTCCACGCAGCCAGTCCAACCAACGTCAGGGCCGGAAGCACCAGCCAGCGACGGAACCGCGTGGCGAAAAAACCCACGGCTCCGAGCAGGACTGCTGCTCCCCAGATCGCGCGGAGGCTCGGCTCGTTGTTCACGCGCGTTGAATGACGACGGCAGTGCCGTAGCACAGGACCTCGGTTGCCGACCCTTGGCGGCCGACCTCCGAGCTCTCGTAGCGGACTCCCACAACCGCATTGGCCCGGAGGTCGCGCGCGTGTTGGAGGAGCAGTTCGTACGCCTGCTCACGCGCTTGCTCGCACATCTCGGCGTATGCCCCGATCTGCCCGCCGACAATCTGTTTCAATCCTCCAAGGAACCCTTGGCCGATCGTTGGGGATCGCACAATGATGCCGCGGACGAGACCCTTGTATTCCGCGATGCGGTATCCGTCGATGGAGAAGGTGGTCGTGATCAACAGTGCCTCGGGCATCTGGGCTCCTGGATAGAGGACCGACCGCTGTCAAGCGGTGTGTGCTGGCGCGTAAATGAGGCTCATGACAATTCCCACAACGAGCCACTGCACGAAGTACGCACCGGACTGACCCACGGTGAGCTTGATGCCGATGTTCAGGATCATGTGATTGTGCAGCGCAAAGCCGCACACGGCGAATACGCCAATGAGGGCACCGAACCGCGCGCCATCAAGCACGCCGCCGCCGACCGGGTATGCCATCGCATACAGCACGGCGACCACAAAGATTGAGCCAAGGATGGAGATCATCCCCATGGGCATCACACGCTTCATGTCATCCTGGGTTCGATACACCGCCGGATACTTCAGGAATTCCGTGCGCAACGATGGCAACGCGCCAAATAAAATGCCACCGAGGACGAGGTAGGCAACGGTTGCGCCAAGGGCTGCGAGGGCGATACGCGAGTAATTCATCTACGCTCCGCGAGGCTGAAGTACACGTAGGTTGTAACCCGATCCAACTTGCCGAAGTTGGCAGGATGGCCAGGCTTGATGAGGTCGCCCGGCGTCAGGTCCGCCCGTGTACCGTGGTAGAATCGGTCTCCGGGTTTCAGGTCTGCGCGTGTGCCAGAGTAAAATCGCTGCCCATTCATCTCATCGGTGACCACCAACTCGCTCCTCTCCTGCGCTCGGGTGTGGCTGGCGTCCGGTGCCGCCAGCTTCAAGCGGTTGTGAGGCGCTGGCACAACGCGCTCGTCGATTGCGCGCCAAGACTACCCTTGGAATACGCCCGCCACTTCGTGTCCGTGCTGTCCAGCTGCACGGTGCTCGACGTCGTGCTGTCGCCCGGAAGGAGTAGCGGTTTCCTCGAGTCGAACGCAGTCAGCACACGTTGACGTAGACCTCGACAGTCGACTTCAACTTGTTCCACGCGGTACTCGGCTCGAACCCTGGGCCGCTGCCGATCAACATCCCACCGCAACCAGACTATAAAGGAGCCATTCCCGCGTCCGACCGCGGCGGTGTCCCAATCGACCGTCTCGCCTTCCGTGGTGAGAAGCCGCACCCAGTGGCGAGATGTGGCGACCTGGCAGGGAGCCAGCGATGGAGCAAGGATTGAAGCGAACAGCAAAACCAGGCTTACCTGAGTCTTCATGTGCCCCCCAACGCAAAAAGACCGTGCCGAGCGCGTGTTAGGCCGATGCTCACCGCGACTTGGCGAGGCATTGCGCTCTTTCTGCGCTCACTGAAACACGCCGCTGTGGTCGAGGATCGATCAGATCCGTAAAGTATCGCCAGTCGCCGGTTAGATGTTGGGCCGAACCGTTGAGTCGAATGTGCTCGCTGTTGAATCCGTCTGTCCGCACGATGTGAAGGGTGTCCGCCCGTATATACCAGTAAGGCACAAAAAACGTCAAAGCGAAAGCCTTATCCGCCACACGTGCTTTGGTCCCTCTTCCCACCGGCGAGACCGCGCGGGCATCAGACTGATCCGTCCGCCTCGCGACGTCGGGCGTCCGTACAGAGTCGAGACGAACGAGGGACGTGGTGAACGCGGCGTCCCTAAAAACTGCCTTACCATCTGCGTACAGCAGGCGATAGCACCCGACCAACGAGTCGGGCCGGGACGTGCCTGGCACTTGGCTCTGAGTCGGCGCTGGAAGGACAAATGCGCAGAGCGCGAAAGGAACGAGTCGAAGCAGCTCGGCCATGTCAGCGTCAGAGCAGCGGGCGCACGGGGACGCGCACGCGCCAAGTCCCCCATTCGAGGAGGAGGCTGAGTGTGGTGCTGTCGCTCTCGCTGCGAATAGTGAACTCCTCTACTGGCTCCACCACACGCACGACCTCCCCAGTGCCGGTGGCCACCTGCTTTAGATTCTGAAACATCTTGGCCGGTTCAGTATCCGGTGTGGTGTAGAAGGCGAGCGTCCATCGGTCCAGCCCAGGGACAGCCAGAATCACGTATCGCCCCGTCCCAAGGAACGCGCCGCCAACATTTAGCCTGCTGGCAACCGTGATGGTCGTGGGCTCATTGGCGCCCATTCGCCAGGCCGGACCGGGTGGCACCAGGCTGTCGACGGATCTGCCCCGTGCGCTCGGTCGACTATAGCAGATCTTGGCGGTTGCACCGCGTACCGTGAGGACGACGGAATCGAGGGGGCTGGGACGGGTCGCGAGCCATTGCCGAGAGCCGCGTACCTGGCACGTGGGCGCGGGGGTCAGGGGTTCCTGACTAACGGGCGAACCAGCTGCGAGCGCCAAAACTGCCGTGACGGCGATAAAGAAGGGTTTCATCGCAAATGCTTCCAGTTGGCGCCAGCGAAAAGGAGCGCCACCAACAGGAGGAGGGACCCGCGAACCGGTAGATGCTGGACGAGTGCAACCACCGTCGGTATGGCCCAAGCCACAAGCATGAGGAGGACGCCGAATTTCCGCTGGCGGCGAATCTGAACCGCCGCCACGCAGACGATCGCGCCCGCAAGGAGGTTCACGGCGATGAACAGCAGCCCGGCCCCCGACGAAATCGCGGGGATACCGATGGCGAGAGCAGCCAGGATCGTGAGGATCCCGACGACCCAACACAGCGTGGAGGCGATCCGAACACCAGGCGGTGGCTGAGTCGGCGGATTCACCGGCTGTGAAGGAGCTGGAGTAGTCATGATGATGTCCTCCGCCGCTGTCTAACGAATCGCGCTTAAGCTGCGGCATCCTCCGCGCGCCGCCAGCTCACGCGCTTGTTAGGCGACACGCTCCGGATCCTCCACGGCCAATGTCGCCCCCGGTCGCAAGTGCGCCTCTACCTGCGCAATCTCTGCAGTATGGAGCTCTCCGAGCAGCAGCCCGATCCAAGTGATCGGGCGACCCTGCTCATCCGTCTTGCGACCCGTCTCGATGGCCGTGATCCGCTCCGGCCTCGTCTCGCCACGACCATTCGGGAGCATTACTCGCTGACCGACGCGAATTGTGCCTGTCCACTGACGGGTGGCGAGCACCAGACCACGATTGGTGATTCGAAAAGTGGCATCGATCACGAAGGATTCCGCCACGCTATTTGTGCCGCCTAACGAAATGCGCTTCAGCTGCGCCGAGCTGGAACGTTGACACGCAGCACACCCTAGTGTTTGATCCTGAAGTCAACAGGGAAAACGATGCACGATCGCACTCGTCCTGCACCGGCAAGAGCCGCGCTGAATCGGGCGTGCTGAGCGTAGTAGATCACTGGCCCATCAAAGCCATGATTAGCCGAGCTGACAATATGTAGAGATGCCGGTGCAGCGCGACCCAACGTATCTGTGACGGCGCGCAGCATAACACGGCCCTGAATGTCAGCTCGTCGCAGATTGTCTGGGTACATGAGTGGAGGTCCAGAAATGAGCTCCGGACCTCGCGCGCTCCGGGTTTCCGAATTCAGCGCGGTGCTCGAAAGCAGCGGACCAGCGGACGTCCCAAGCCAGGCGGGGAGAGATTCTCCGCAGAGAGCGATCGTCTGCTCGTATTCCCAGAGCGCAGCGAGCGTCGAGTCGAGTCGTGTAAGGACCGGCGCCGGGGTGAGTAGCGGCCTGTTGGCGAGCGCGGCCCTGAAAGCCTCGCTGACTTCCGAGTCCGTACCCCTGTAAAAAGTGGCGACGCCGAGCCATATGAAGGCTTCGGCCCGTTCGGCTGAATCCCCTTGCTGAGCCATCGTGACCGCATGAAGCAGCGTGATAGCGCTATCGAGATTCCGGGCTCGGATCTGGTCCCGAGCATCCGCCAGGAGTGGAGCGGATCCTTGACCGCGAAGCGGCAGAGGTGCGAGAGCAACTCCCGTAGCGAATCCAACGGCGCACAATAGGGTGCGAGACATGGCGTGCCTGTCAACCATTAGTCTACGCGCGCCGCCAGCTTCAAGCCCTTGTTACGCCGCAGGGCACAGATCACGATGAGCTCCAACGAACGGTGCCGCGCGTTGCAGCGTGTACGGCGTCGACGGCCGCAGCCAGCGTCCGGAAGAAAGATTCATTCTTTAAATATCTACGCCCGCCGCCAGCGTCAAGCGCGTGTTAGGCAGCAGGGCCGCACCCGCGCTACGAGGCTCGGCCCTGGATCTTCAACCAACGTTGAGCGGCGCAGTGGTCGGCCAGTTGACGACGGCTCTCCACGATCCACATCTCGTCCGGATGATCATGGAATCCCAAGATCGGGACTACGCCGTCCCTGATCTCGAAGTCTTGGCACCCGTGGATTCCCTGCTGGGTTACCGGTCCTGATTCCGAAAAGTCGTTGATCTGCCTGCCGTTCATGAGAACGACGGGGTTCCCGGCGTGTTGGATCGCGTAGAGGGCAATCCGCCGGTAGTTCTTTGGCCGAACCGGAATCCATTTCTCTCGAATCCGTGCCGACTCACGACGACCAACCCACCACAGCAGGGCGCCAACGAGGACGATGACTCCGCCCCAGATAATCCCAATTGGCCAGTGTTGCTCCGCGATCGCATTCGCTCCCGTGAATATCACGGCGAGCAAAGCCACAATGAGGAGCGTTGCGGCGATCCAATAGACGAGTCGCTTCATCGACGCAGATGCCCCGCTGCCTGACGAATCGCGCTGAAGCGGCGGCGCGCTGGAGAAAGACTCATTCTCTAGTCTACGCGCACGGTCAGCTTCAAGCGCTGGTTAGGCGGCACGTTATTGCAGCGAGTCGCGCCGCGTCGGCGCGAAGCCGCCAGTCGCGTAGCGGCTGCGAGCGTTTGGCTGACACTCCCCCACCACGAACGCATCGCTTTCGATTACCGGCGCTGGTTGTAGGAGCAATTGACCAGCGTCGATCTCCTCGAGCCCACGATGCAATCGCACCGCCTGAACCGTGGGTCCGAACCCGATTTGGCGTGCTACCATCTCATAGCAGCCAGGCCTAGCGCGCAGACTGATTCGAAAGCGCCCTGTCGAATCCGCGTGCACACGCATATGAAGAGCCGGAATGTCCACGACAGCAGCAGCCAGCGGCGCGCCGCCGGTGTCTCGGACCGTACCAATGATGGCGACTTGCACGGTGTTGTGAGGTTGCGAAGCCTAAGTGGCAAGCGCAAGTCTAAGCTCCCTGCAAAGTGCCGCCTAATGAGAATTAGACATACCTGTCTAGACTAAACGGACGGCACTTTGAGCGCTACCTATCATAGGCTTTTACCCTCAGGCACGCGGATTAGGTTGGTCAGCCTGACAAAATTGTTGCAGCTATCTCGCCAACTGAACGACGACCGAGTCTATCTGCGCCAACATTTGTCGAGTCGGTACATCATGCGCATTCGCTTGTATCGAGAACGTGATGACTCGGCCATCCGCCCGCTCGACGTACCCGGACAGCGTATTCACCCGATCGATCGATCCGGTCTTTGCGAGTACGCGCCCCTCGAGCGGCGTCCCGGCAAACCGCCGGAGCAGCGAACCGCGCTGCTGGGCTCGGGGGAGACCGGCGAGAAATGGCGCGCGCTTGGGATGACGATACATGTAGGCGAGCAGCTGCACGAAGGCGTGCGGCGTGACAAGATTCCCCGCGGCAAGCCCCGAGCCATCCTCCAACGCGAACGCGGTCGAATCGATCTTCACCGAATCGATGAGAAACCGCTTTTCGACGTCGAGCCCCTTCTCCCAGCTCCCGGTGTCGCCGACTTCCCGCCCCACCAGCTTCAGCAGCATCTCCGCGAACCAGTTCTGGCTCGAGTTGAGGATCGGGAACACGACGTCGGGCAGCGGGCGGCCCCGGTACTCCAGGAGCGGACTGCCGCAACAGCGCAGCGTGCGGTAGACCATCGAGTCGGTGGTGCTGGCCGCACCGCCGCCGACCGCGATGCCCTTCTTTCTGAGCGAGATCTCGAGCGCCCGCGCGGCGTACAGGCTCGGATCGGGAAGCGCAAAGCTCTCGATCCACGGCGACCTGCTGAGCGACACGGTGCCCTCGGCCCAGATGTCGAGCGTACCGGGCTTGCGGAAAAAGTTGTCGCCAATCGTCGAGGACGATTCGGCGGGCACGGTGCGCGCCCGGTTCTCGAACGTGAAGAGGCTCAAATCGGGGGTCCAGGTGACCGTGGGCGGGGCGTCTACGGACGGTCCCGGTGTAATCTGGAAATCGACGCTGTTGTCGTGGAAACCGAGGCCCGACACCGGCGCCGCGTACCACCAGTTGAGATCGAACGAGTTCCACCCCGGATGCGTCAGCAGCGGCTCGAAGTACGAGCCGTCGCCGACGATTCGCCCCGTGATGCGCCGAATCCCCCGCGCGCGCAGCGAATCGGCGATCGCGTCCACCACCGTCCACGTCGAGTCGCAGCCGCCCGCGGCGAGTGTGTCGATCGTGTAGCAGCGCTCCGACCAGGTGGGATCCCCGCGGCCATACACGATGAGATCGCCCTGCAGCACACCGCTCGTGATGGTGCCGTTGGCATAGACGCTGCTGCGGGCGCGGTAGTCGGCGGGCAGCAGGACGGTTGCCGTGGCGGCCACCACCAGCTTCGTGTTGCTGGCCGGCACCGAAAAGCGATCGCCGTTGCGACTGAACAGCACGCGTCCGCGCTCGTCCTGCGCGTAGATGTTCCAGGTCGCGCGGTCGAACGGCGGCTGGTCGAGTAACACCGCCAGGCGCTGCTGCAGCGAGCCCCGCAGCGGCGTCGTGCGCGGCCGCGGAGCCGTTTGCGCCTGGAGTGAGAGCGCGCCGCTAATCGTAAGCGACGCGAGGATCAGCTTTCGCATAGAGCACGTCAGTGAGAAGGTTGACCAGCACAAAGATCACGGACAAGAACAGAATACTGCCCTGGACCGCGGGCAGATCGCGCTTCTGAATCGCGAGCAGCACGTACCGCCCCACGCCCGGCCAGGAGAATATCGTTTCGGTCAGGATGCTGCCGGTCAGATAGTTGCCCACGTCGAGTCCGAGCACGGTGATGATCGGCAGCAGCGCGTTGCGTAGCGCGTGCCGGCCGATGACACGGCGCTCGCCCAGCCCCTTGGCCCGCGCGGTGCGCACGAAATCGGACGGCAGGATCTCGAGCATCGCCCCGCGCGTCATGCGCGCGAGGAACGCGATCGACCGGGTGCCCAGCGTCAGCGCCGGCAGCACGAGAAACGCGAGGCCCCCATACCCCGACGGCGGCAGCCAGCGCAGCGCCACCGCGAACAACAGAATCAGCAGCAGGCCGACCCAGTACACCGGAAACGAGATCCCCAAATACGCGATCAGCATGCTGAACCGGTCGATCATCCCGCCGGGGCGAATCGCGGCCAGCACGCCGAGGGTGATGCCGCAGGTCGCGGCGAGGAGCATCGCGGCGCCGGCGAGCTGCAGCGTCTTCGGGAAGCGCTCGGCGAGATCGCCGAGGACGGGGCGCTGCGTGATGTAGGAGCGGCCGAGGTCGCCGCGCACCACACCCCACAGATAGTGGCCGAACTGCACGGGGACCGGGTCATCGAGATGCAGCTCGCCCCGGAGCCGTACGATCGTGGCGGAGTCGGCGCGCTCCCCCACCATCTCGGCGACGGGGTCGCCGGGGACGACGTTTAACAATAGAAATGCGACAACCAGAACACCGAACAGCGTGGGAATCGTCGCCAGCAGCGGGCTAGCGACGAGCCGCAACACGAACCGTGGTCCAGCGCTGGCCGTTGAAGATCACCGGCACGTCCCAGCCTTCTATGGATGGATGCTCCGCCCACAGATCCACGGGGAACCAGAGGTAGATCCAGGGCGCGGCCTGGAACACCCGGTCGTCGATGCGGCGGTACAGCGCTTCGCGGGCCGTTTGGTCCACCGTGCGGCGAGCCACCATGATGAGCGAGTCACTGACGGGATCCCTATAGAAGGAATAGTTGCCGCCGGGGCCGAAACTCGCGCTGTGGAACAGCGGGTAAAGAAAGTTGTCGGCGTCGGGGTAGTCTGCCCACCAATCGAGGATCGCCATGTCGGTGTCACCCTTGCGCACCGCTTCGCGCATGCTCGATGCATCGCGCGACACGATCTCCACGCGGATGCCGACGGCGGCGAGCTGCGCCTGAATCGCCTGGGCGACCCGCCCGAGCTCCACGTTGCTCCCCGACCGCCACAGCTGCACCGCAAAGCCGTCCGGGTAGCCGGCGGACCGCAGCAGCCGGCGCGCTTCGGTCGTGTCGTAGCTGTATGGCCGGCGCGAGGAATCACTCCCGCCCAACGTTGGTGGAATCGACCCCGCCGCCAGGGCGCCGCGGCCATTCCACACCGTGCGCAAGATCTCGGGGACGTTGACGGCGTGATTGATCGCCTGGCGGACGCGCGCATCGCGCAACGGGCCGCGCCGATTGTTCAGCGGCACATAGACAGGCCGGAGCGCCGGCTTACGCTTCAGCCAGTCCGGATGCTCCTGCTCCCATTTGTTCGTCTCGCCGAACGGGACCTCGACGACAGAAACCCGGCCCGCCAGAAACTCAGCCGCACGCGTGAGCGCCTCGGGAATGATCCGCACCGTGAGTGACTCACTCAGCGGCGCTCCACCCCAGTAATTCGGATTCCTCGCGAACCGCAGGTAGTCGTCGTGCTGCCACTCCACGAAGCGCCACGGGCCCGTGCCGACCGGCCGCTGGCCGAAGTCGGCAGGCACCTCTGGCGGCACGACCGACGCGACCGGCATGGCGAGAAATTTCGGGAAGATGGCGAGCGCCTGGTTGAGCGTAAACGCGACCGCGGTGTCTCCCAGGACCTCGATGCCGCGGACATCACCCGCGTGCCCGGCGGCGAATTCGCCGGCACCGGCAATGGGCAGCAACGGCCAGACGCGGCCGCCGCGTGTTTGGGGGTTTAGCACTCGCACGAAGGAGCGCTTTACATCCGCCGCGACGACGGGGCGACCGTCGTGAAAGCTGACACCCGCGCGCAGGTGAAAGACGTACCGTTGGCCGGTGCGATCCGCCGTCCAGCGGTCCGACAGGGCGGGGAGCAGCCGGCCGTCGCCATCGAATTGCGTGAGTCCGTCGAACAACAGGGCGATCATCTCGCCGGTAGTCACGTCGGTCGACAATGCCGGGTCGAGCGAGCGAGGATCGTCGCGCTCGTAATAGACCGGTCCCCGAACCTCCGCCCGCTCGCCGGACGCGTTGCAACCGGCCAGCAAAAACAGGAACAGTCCGTACTTTGCGGTGTCGAAAAGCTTGACAGTGCGGTGCAAGTGTCGCAACATAGCCGAGATTGGTAAACCACGTCAATTGCGCGTCATACCCTGCCTGTTGCTCGCCGCGCTCGTGGCGACAGCCGTCCTCACCGCTCAAGAACAGGAGCGGGTGGTTCGGGGTCTGTCGTTCGTCGGTAACCGCGCGCTCGACGACTATACCCTCGAGAGCGCGATTGCGACGACGAAATCGAGCGCCTGGGCGCGGTACTGGATCGTGCGGTGGCTGGGGCTGGGCGAGAAGCGCTACTTCAACGAAATCGAATTCCGCCGTGACGTCGTTCGCCTGATCCTGCTGTATCGCCAAAGCGGCTACATGAACGCGGTCGTGGATACATCCGTGCAGCGCACGGCTCGCGATGTGTACGCGACGTTCCGGATCCATGAAGGCGATCCGGTTCGCGTGGCTCGGCTCGAGGTGGTGGGGCTGGACAGCATCTTCAACGTCGCGCGACTGAAGCGCGAGCTGCCGCTGCAAGTGGGCGATCCCTTCAATCGTTTCCTCATGCAGGCGTCGGCCGACACGATCGTCGCGCGCCTGCGCAACAACGGCTATCCCTACGCCGAGGTGCTGCGGAACTTCGATTCGGAGGCGGGGATCCTGAAGGCCGAAGTCGAGCTGGATGCGCAGCCTGGTCCGCGGATGCGGGTGGGCGAAGTCGAGATTCGCGGACTCCGCGATGTGGACACCGGCACCGTACGCGGCGTGACCTCACTGCGGCCAGGCAACTTCTTCAAGCAGGATGCGCTCTATCAGACCCAGCGCGATTTGTACGGGCTGGGCGTCTTCAACTCCGTCAATGTGGCGCTGGTGGACTCCATTCCACCCGACCGTCTGGGCGATTCCACCGTTCGCGTGCTGGTGCAGGTCGCGGAGGGTGCGCGACACCAGGTGCGGTTCGGGGGCGGATACGGCAGCGTCGAGTGCTTTCGCGTCCAGAGTGGCTGGGCCGCCCATGACTTTCTCGGTGGCGCTCGCACGCTCGATCTGTCGGCACGCGTTTCGAAGCTGGGAGGAACGCCCAAGGGCTCGACCGGGCTCAACCAATTCTGTAACCCCTTCGGTGGTGCGTGGAAGTTCGATACGCTCAACTACAGTGTGGGCCTGACGCTGCGGCAGCCCGCCTTCTTGAAGCGGAGCAACGTCGGGACCCTGGGACTGCTTGCCGAGCGTCATTCCGAGTTCACGGTGTTTACGCGCGAAGCGGTGGGCGGGAACGCCGACCTGACGTTCAATGCGCGGGGCCGGCTCCCCGTGACGGTGGGATACAGCTACTCGCTCGGGCGGACGCAGGCGAGCGCGGGCGTGTATTGCAGTCTGTTTCGGGTGTGCGATGCGACGAGTCAGGGGTTTCTGCGCAAAAGCCACGGTCTCGGCGCGGCGACCGTGACCATTGTCAGCGATCGCGTAAACAATCTCCTCGACCCGAGCGAGGGGAGGGTCTCGACCGTTAGCCTGGTCTATGCCTCCCACCTCATTGGCTCAGATAGCACCTACGAGTTCAAACGCGGCGAGTTCGAGGTCGCGGGATATCATCCAATCGGCCGGCGTACCGTGTTCGCCTGGCGCGTGCGGGGCGGGGTGATTGTGCCTCGCAAGATCGTGATCGACACGCAGCAAGTGGCAGTGGGATACGTTCCGCCGGATCAACGCTTCTATGGCGGTGGTCCAAATTCCGTGCGCGGTTATGGGCGTAATGAACTGGGACCGCGCGTGTATGTGTTGGTGGTCGCCGACACGACCTCTGCCGCCGCCGTGGACACGGCAGCGACCAGACGGGCCGGCGGGGAGAAGGTATTTCGCAACGTCCAGACACGGCCGACCGGCGGCAACACCGCCATCGTCGCCAACGCGGAGCTGCGCTTTCCTTCGCCCATCCTCGCCTCGCGCGTGCGTCTCGGATTGTTTGTGGACGCGTCGGCGTCCGCTTTACGACGCCGCTCGGACCGGTGCGCATCGACGCCGCATACAACGGCTATGCCACCCAACGTGGACCGCTGCTCTATCAGACCAGCGACACCGCGAGTACGATCACGCAAATCCGGCCCTCCTACCCGCCGGTGCGGGCCAGCAAGTCCGTCTGGCAGAAGATCATCCTGCAATTCGCCGTCGGGCAGGCGTTCTAGGTGCGCCGCTCACTGGGCGTCGCGCTCTGGTCTCTCGTCGGACTGCTCGCCTGCTTCCTGGGCGCGCTCAACGCGCTCGTCGGCACGCATGCCGGACGCACGATGCTGGCCCGGATCGCCAGCTCGGTCGTCGAAAGCGGCGTAGCCGGATCGATCGAAGTCGGTGAAGTGCGTGGCTCGCTGCTCACCGGCGTCGTCCTCACCGACGTCCGGCTGCTCGACCCCGACTCGACCCTGGTCGCCTGGCTGCCGCGCGCCGAGCTGGGCTACAACCCGATCGACTTCGCGGCGGGCCGCGTGGTGTTCATGGAAGTGCGGCTCGAGCGCCCGATCATCAACATCGTCCAGCACCAGAGCGGGAAGACGAACTTCGACGAGCTGCTGCGCCTGGGCGAAAAAGACACGGTCACGGTGAAGCCGCTGGGCCCCGCCGGCCCCCGCTCACTCATCCTCCTGCGCAATGTGCAGATCGTCGACGGCTCGCTGACGCTGCGGCTGCAGAAACACGGCCAGGTGACGAGCGCGAACGAGGAGATCGAGTTTTCCGGCGAGGACGGACGCTATCGCGTGCGGCGCTTCGAGCACCTCAACGCGCGGCTCGCCGCGTTTCGCATCCAGGCGCCGCGCGAAAAAGGTATCCGCATCGACGTGCTCAGGCTCGCGACCGAGAGCAGCGATCCGAAGCTGTCGATTGCGGACGTCGTGGGGAGCCTGACGATCGACGGCCGCACGCTGACCGTTGATCTCTCGCGCGTCCGGTTCCCGGGCACGCAGTTCAGCGCGCGCGGCAGCGTGCAATGGCCGGCCGACACGCTGCTGTGGAATCTCGCGATGCGCGCCGACTCCGCTACGCTGACCGACATCCGCTTCCTCGATCCGCGCTTCCCTCAGGACGCCGTGCTGCACGGCGGCGTGACGCTCGCGTCGCACGGTGGCCGGCTGCTCGAGATTCAGCTGCGGCCCCTGGATCTGGCCTTCGGGCAGGGCAGGCTTACGGGGCGGGTCACCGCGTTCAGCGCCGCCGACTCGGGGCTCGTGGCGCTGCGGCAGGGCGACCTCGTCGCGCGCGACCTGTCGCTCGATTTCGCGCGCGTGTACATCGACTCGCTCCCGTTCTATGGACGCCTCAACGGGCGGACGATCGTCGATGGGCCGATGAGCGCGCTGAAGATCGAAACCGACTGGTCGTTCCGCGACTCGCTCGTCCCCGGCTGGCCGGAGTCCCTGATCCGCGGGAAGGGCGAGGTCAATATCGGCGGTAAGGATCTCGCGTTTCAGCCATTCGCGGTGGAAGCCGGCCGCATCGACATCGGTACGATCCGGCGGCTCGTGCCGGGGTTCGACCTCCAGGGCGAGCTCGACGCCACCGGGACGCTCACCGGAACGCTGAAGAACACGATGTTCAGCGGCACGTTGCGCCATCACGATGGCGAGCGGCCGGCGAGCATCATCCGCGGCGTCGTCGGGCTCGACACCCGCACCACGGTCCTCGGCGTGTTCGCCGATGTGCACGCCGATTCGCTGTCGCTCGACGGGCTGACCAGCCGGCTCGCGAGCTTCCCGCTGCACGGCAGCCTCGCCGGCACCATCCGGATGAACGGCGATCTGCGGGGCGTCGAGACGCACGCCGATCTCGCCATGCTGGGCGGTGGCGGGGCGGTACGGGGCGACGGGACGTTGCTCCTGGGCGCGCGTGACGCTCATCCGGGCTTCGGCGTTCGTGATTTCACCCTGCACGCGCAAGACCTGAACATCCAACGCTGGCTGACCCGAGGCGGCGCGCCGCCATCGCGGCTCACGTTCACGGCGTCGGGCAGCGTCGCGGCGGACAGCGTGACGAAGCCAGCCGGGGCATTGGTGGTTGCCCTCGCGCCGTCGCTGTTCGGCGGCACGATCATCGATACCGGGGGCACGAAGCTGCATTTCGAGGCCGGCCTGCTGTATCTGGATTCCCTGCGGGTGCAGCAGCCAGGGTTGCTCACGAGCGGCCGCGGGTCGCTCGGATGGAAGCGGCCGGAGCATGGCACGCTGGCCCTCGACTTCGACGCCGACAGCCTCAGCGTCCTCGATTCGCTGGTGACCTGGTTGGCCGGGTCCAACGCCGTGCCGGCCGCCGAGGACAAGCTGAAAGGCTCGGCACAGGTGCGGCTCACGCTGGACGGCGCGCTCGACTCGATGTCGATCGGCGCCGATGCGCACGTCCTCGACCTGCGGTGGCGCGATTGGCGCATGCCCAAAGGCGAGGGCACGATCGCCTATCAGCCCGGCCCCATCCCGAACTTCGAGCTCGATGCGAATGTCGATTCGCTGGGATATGGAACGCTCGGATTCGGTGCCGCCTCCGCGCACGCCCGCGGCACGCGCGACTCTCTCACCTGGTTTGCGCGCTCGCGCGTGGGCGATCTGGGCGCGTTCCTGGCGCGCGGGCGCTACGCGCGAGCAGGCGGGAAGGGGCAGATCCAGCGTGCCGTGGGGGACTCGCTCGCCCTCCTGCTCCCGAACGGCGTCTGGTTCCTGCACGTCGATTCCGCGGCGTTGAAAAGCGCGGCGGGAGCGGGGCGTCTCATGCTCAGCGGCGATCTTCCGGCGCGAGGGCCGATCAATGCCCGCCTCTCCCTGGACAGCTTCCCGCTGACCGGCGTCTACGCCCTGATGGAAAGCGACACCCTGGGTGTGGCCGGTGCCGTCACCGCCACGGTTGCCGCGACCGGCACGCGCGCCAATCCGATGTTTGCGGGATCGTTCGCGTTCTCGAATGCGGCGTTCGGCTCATTCCGCGCGCCCTTCATGGACGGGATCATCGACTATCGCGGCCGCCGGCTGAACGGCGAAGTCCATCTGTGGCGGTCGGGGCAGCAGGTCCTGAACGTCGCGGCGCACCTCCCGCTCGACCTCGCGCTGGTCCCCGTCGCCCAGCGCCAATTGCCCGACACCCTCTCGGTGCAGGCGCGCGCCGACAGCGTGGACCTCGGCGTTCTGGCGGCGGTGACGACGACGGTGCGGGACGTCGAAGGCGTCTTCACGGCCGACCTGGGGATCGGCGGCACGTGGGAAGCGCCGCTGCTGCGGGGCGGGCTCGAGATCGGCAACGCGGCGGCCACGATTCCGGCCTTGAACGTCCGCTACTCCAACATGAACGGCAGTCTCTCACTGCGCGGCGACACGATTCGCGTGGACAGCCTCACCCTTGCTGGTGAGCGGGGCCGCGCGGAGCTGAGCGGGTACCTGCGGCTCGAGCGGCTCACCAAGCCGGTCCTCGACATGAACATCACGACTTCGGAATTCAAGGCGCTCGACCTGCGGGGCTACCTCGCCCTGACGGCGAGCGGCCGGTTGGCACTCACGGGTCCTGTGTTCGGCGCGATGCTCACCGGACGGGGCACGGTCACCTCCGGCGTGCTGCATTTCGCCGATCTCGTCAACAAGCGCGTGGTCAACCTGGACGAGCCGTGGGTGCAGGACCTGATCGACACGTCGCTCATTCGCCAGCAGCGGCTTGGCCCTGAGTTTCAGAGCGTGTTCTTCGACAGCCTGCGGATCAACAATCTCCAGCTGACGATGGGCGAAGACGCATGGTTGCGCTCCAACGAGGCGAACATCCAGCTCACGGGGTCGGTGCAGGTCAACAAAGTGCGAAACAACTATGTGCTGAGCGGCACGCTCCAGGCGCCGCGCGGCACCTACCGTCTCCTGATTGGCCCCGTCACGCGTGAGTTCGTCGTCTCGCAGGGAACGGTGCGCTACTTCGGGACTCCGGATCTGAATGCGGAGCTCGACATCTCCGCGCGGCACATCGTGCACCCGTTGCCGGGAACGGGGATCGCGAATGACATCACGGTGATCGCGCACATTCAGGGGACACTGCTGGTGCCGAAGTTGACGCTGGAATCGGATCAGGGGGATCTCTCCCAGACCGAGCTCATCTCCTACTTGATGTTCGGCAAGCCCACGTTCGAGCTGGGCAGCGGCGAGGCGCCATTCGTCCGCAACGTCTTCGCATCGCTGTTCGCGGGTGAGCTCGAACGGACGTTCGTCTCCGATCTGGGGGTGCCGCTCGACTATTTCGAGATCCGTCCCGGCGATCCCAACAACCCGTTTTCCGGCGCCCAGGTCGCCGCGGGCTGGGCGATCGGCGCCAAGACGTTCCTGGTGGTGAATGCCGGCTTCTGCCAGCCGAACCAGAGCAACCAGAGCTCCCGCTTGACCAACACGCTGGGCGCGAGCTTGCAGTTCCGCTTCAGCCCGGAATGGCGCAGCGAAGCGAGCTTCGAGCCGGTGCGCAGCTGCGCATCCGCCAGTGTGACCCAGCCGCCGTTCTCGCGGCAGGTCGGCTTCGATCTTTTCTGGGAGCGCCGCTACTAGATGACGCGCGCGTTGCTCATCACCAACCCGTTCGCGGCGCGCGCGGACGCCCGCGCCGTGACGGCGATCCTCGAAATCCTGGGGCGGGGCGGGTGGAACGTGGATCTAAAAACCATCAGCGGTCCCGGCGACGCGCGCCGCATCGCCGAGGAGTCGCTGGGCGCCGGGTTCGACGTGCTGATCAGTCACGGCGGCGACGGGACGGCGATGCAGGTGGCGGCCGGCATCGCCGGATCGGGGATCGCGCTCGGCGTCGTGCCCGGCGGGACCGGCAACGTCCTGGCGGGGAATCTGCGGTTGCCGCGCACCGCGAGCGGCACGGCGCGCGCGTTGCTGCGCGCCCGAGCCCACGCGATCGATCTTGGCGTCGTGCAGCGCGCCGATGGCGCGCACTACTTCGCCGTCGGCGCAGGAACCGGATTCGACGCCGCGTTGATGGCCGCGACGGGGCCGCGCGAGAAACGGCGGTGGAAGCTCGGCGCGTACGTCGCGCGGGCGGCATTGACACTGCCCTCGGTCCGCAGCGTTCCCCATCTCGTCACCGTCGACGATACCCGGCACGAGATCCGTGCGGCGATGCTGCTCGTGTTGAACTGCGGCAAGCTGCCGCCCGGGTTTCTCAATCTGCGCCCGGATCTCGCTCCGGATGACGGCTGGCTGGACGTCGTCGCGCTCGAGGCGGACGGTGCCATTCAAAGTGCGAGCGCGCTGCTCGAGCTGATCTTCAGCAACGGGAAGGGGAAGGGGCGACGGGTCTGGTGGGGGCGCGGCCGCACGGTGCGCGTCGAGGTCCCGGAAGGCGCGCAGCGTCCCGTGCAACTCGACGGGGAGGTGACGGGGCAGACACCGTTCGAGGCGCGGCTGCTGCCCGGTGCGCTCTCGGTTCTCGTCGGACCCGCGTTCAAGGCACACCATGGCTGATACCCTGCTGCTGGTGGACGATGATGTCGCCGTGCTGCGCGCGATCGGCGACTATTTCGAGCGCATCGGCTACGAAGTGTGGCGCGACGGCACCGGCGAGCAGGCGATGGACACGTTCCATCGCGTCCGGCCGGACGTCGTGCTGCTCGACCTGCATCTCCCCGACGCGAGCGGCCTCGTCGTGCTCGAGCGGCTGCGGCGCGAAGGCGCGGCCGTGATTCTGCTGACCGGCCAGGGCGACATCGAAACCGCGGTCAAAGCGATGCAGCTCGGCGCCGAGAACTTCCTCACCAAGCCGGTGGACATGACGCATCTCTCGGCGGCGATCGCCCGCGTCGCCGAGAAGACGCGGCTGTCGCGCCAGAACGCCCGGCTCCGCGCGCTCGACAACGAAGGCGAGGGCCTCGCGTCGCTCGGCGTCTCGCCCGCGATGCAGGAGCTGGCACGCCAGATCGAGCTGCTGGCGGCGAGCGAACGGTCGACCGTGCTGCTGCAGGGCGAGAGCGGGACAGGCAAGGGGTGGGTCGCGCGCGTGATCCACAACCACTCCCCGCGCTCGAGCGGTCCGTTCATCGAGGTCAACTGCGCCGGTCTGTCGGCGACATTCCTCGAATCTGAGTTGTTCGGCCACGAAAAGGGCGCGTACACCGACGCCAAAGAGCGGAAGGTGGGACTGTTCGAGCTGGCCGATCACGGGTCGATTTTCCTCGACGAGATCGGCGAGCTGGCACTGGAGCTGCAGCCCAAGCTGCTCCACGTGCTCGAGACCAAGAAATTTCGCCGCCTCGGCGGAACGCGTGAGCTGACGGTCGACGTCCGGCTGATCACGGCGACCAATCGCGACCTCGTCCGTGAAGTCGAAGGCGGGCGTTTCCGCGAAGACCTGTACTATCGCCTGAACGTGATGCCGCTGACGGTCCCGCCCGTGCGCGACCGCACGCGCGAGGATCGGCTCGAGCTGATCACGCGGATTATCAGCGATCTCAAAACTGAGCTGCCGGGGTGCCCGAGCGACTGCAGCACGGACGTCCTGGATCGGTTGCTCTCAGCGCATTGGCCGGGCAACGTCCGGGAGATGCGCAACGTGCTGGAGCGTTCGATGATTCTGGCGCGCGGGCAACCGGCGATCGGTGTCGAGCAGCTGCCGCCCGACTTGCGGCAGCGCGCCGCGACCGACCGGCGCTATCACGCGCAGTCGCTGTCGGAGGTGGAGCGCCAGCACATCGAGCGCACGCTGCGGCATCACGCCGGGAACCGCACGCGCGCCGCCCTGGAGCTTGGCATCTCGCGCGCGACGCTGATCAACAAGATCAAGGCCTACAGCCTGAACCTCTAAGCTGTGAAGATCGCGATGCCAATCAGAATCGTGATCACTCCAAACCCCACTCCCGCGCGGGGACCGAAGTACTTGAACCCGAGCAACGACGTCAGCGCGATGCCGACCAGTGTTCCCACCGCGATCGGCAGCGTCGCCTGGCGTACGGTCGGGTCGAGCCCCCCAGGACCCAGAGCGCGACGATCGCCGGGAGAAACAGCGCGCTCACGCAGAGACCGTTCCCGAGCCAAAACTTGAACCACGTCGTATCCGCGCCCTGCCACGTGAAGTGCACGAACCGCATGTCGCGAAAGACCCGATCGGCGACGGCGCCGGCCCGGGGCCCCGTGCGCGCGGTTCCCAGCATCCCACCAAGCGTGTGACCGAGTGTCGCGAGGAGCAGCAGGCCGGCGCAGATGCGGTACAACATCGATCGCTCCTTAGAAGAAGTGCTATCTTGAGGTCATGGAGAAACCGAAACTCAAAGAACACGACGGGATGCAGTGTCGCGCCTGTGGAAATGAAGAACGGGCGTCGGAAGGATATCCCTGCTCGGACTGTGGCACGTTCATCTGTCTGATCTGCACGTTCCGCGGCGTGACGCGGTGCAAGGCGTGCGAGGAAAAAGCGAAAGCGGCGAAAGCCTAGGCTCCCGCCCGCCGGCGCTTCAACTCCAGCGCCAGCTCCTCGCGCGGCGCGCCGAGCTCCTCCGCCAGTCTGCTCAACGCCGCCTCCGTCCCCGCCCAGTCCTTCGCCGCCGCCAGCGCGTCCAGCGCCACCTCTTCGATCGCCACCGACCGCTCTTCGAGCTCGCGGGTGCGCACCGCGACTTCCCGCGCCAGCCACTGCTCCAGCTCGCGCCGGTCGACCTCCAGCTGGCGCTGCCGCAACGCATGCTGCAACGACAATTCCAGCTCCTCGAGATCGACGGGTTTGATCAGGTAATCGTACGCGCCGAGCTTGAGACACTCGATCGCGGTGCGCGGCTCGTCGATCGCCGTGAGCATGAGCACGGCGAGGTCGGCATCCTGGGCGAGCACCTTGGGGAGCAGCTCGACCCCGCTGGTCTCGGGCATCCGGATGTCGCACAGCATCGCCTGCGGATGGTGCTCCGCCAGCTGCTTCAACGCCTCGGTGGCGTTCGCCGCCGCCTGCACGTGATAGCCCAGGCGGGAGAGAAAGCGGGTCAGGGCCTGTCTGATGCCGTCTTCATCGTCGACCACGAGTACGGTCGTGCGTTCTGCGGCCGGGGCGGGAGCGGCGGCGGGGGGGGGCGCTTTGGGAGCAGTCATGGCCGTCAACGTTGCTGACGTTATCTTGGCGCGTCAATGAGCACGCCGCGCACGAACCTCGCAGCCGTCCCCGGCATTACCGTCGGCCATTCGACCATCGAAGCGCACGGCACCGGCTGCACCGTGGTGCTCGCGCCGGAGCCGGGGATGCGCGCCGCGGCCTGTGTGCGCGGCCGCGCGACCGGCACGCGCGAGCTCGACGTGATGGATCCGCGTCACCTGGTCGAGCGGATCGATGCGATTCTCTTTACCGGCGGGTCCGCGCTCGGCCTCGGCGCGCTGGCTGCGTGAACGGGGTCGGGGGCTGGAGGTTGGGGATAAGGGGACGATTCCCATCGTTCCATCGGCCGTCATCTTCGATCTCGGCAATGCCGGGAAGCCGCTGGGGTGGCCGAGCCCCGACGATGCATATCGCGCGTGTGACAACGCGACCGCCGACTTCGCCGAGGGGCGAGTGGGCGTGGGCCGCGGGGCCACGTGCGGCAAGGCCGCCGGGCTCGAAAACATGAGTCCCGCAGGGTTGGGTTCGTGGGCGGCGCAGTTCGGCGATGTGATCGTCTCCGCGCTGGTCGTGGTGAATGCTATCGGCGACATTCGGAACGCCCGCGGGGACATCATTACCGGCAGCGTCGACAGTCTTCGCTACCTCGCCGAAGGGGGCGCGCCACTCGGCGACCCCGCGCGGTTGAATCGCAATACCACGCTCGCCGTGATCGCGACGAACGCCGATCTCGACCGCGTGCAGCTGCAGGCGCTCGCGCAGTCGGGCAGCGATGCGCTGGCACGCCGCATCACGCCGTACGGCACGTTGTTCGACGGCGACGTAATCTTCGCGGTGAGCACAGCGACGACGAAACCAAAATCGCCGCTGCAGGTCGAGGCCATTGCCGCCCTCGTGGTGCCCGAGGCCGTCGAGCGCGCCGTCCAACATGGATAAGATCGAGCGCGCCGTCGACGACCTTCGCCGCAAATGGGTGCCGGACGGACGTCTCGGCGTCTTCGACATTTCGATCGCGCCCAATGTAGGGGCGCAGCATGCTGCGCCCCTACTCAGCGGTGTCACATCATCGCGTGATGCCCGGGATGCGCTGCGACGCCTCGCCAACGAGCAAGAGCTGGTCGACAAGGTCCAGCTGATTCCGGAGGCGGTGGGCGATCCCGCCGCGATCGTGACCGCGGCGCTTGCGCCGTTGCAGAGCGAGCCGAGGATCTCGGCGGCGCGCGTGAGTGAGGTACTGCACGGCGAAGTGCTCGACGTGCTCGAGCGGCGGGAGGAGTGGCTGCGGATCCGCGCGCCCGACGGCTACATCGCCTGGCTTCCGGCGGGATACGTTGCGACCGGCCCGGCGGATTGGGCCGAAGACTGGCGGGAACGCGCGACGGCCCGCTCGCTGAGCGCCGACATCCTGACGACCGACGGTCGGCGCCGGCTGCCGACCGGCGCACGCGTGGCGTTGCGGCGCGGCGTCGTGGAGCTGGCAGACGGCCAGCGCGGCGCGGTGGCGGCTGGAAACATTCGTCGTGAGCAGGAGCTGCGCGCGGAAGCGCGTCATCTGGCGCTGCCGGAGCTGGCGCAGAAGTGGTACGCCGGCGCGCCCTATCTCTGGGGCGGCCGCACGGAGTGGGGCATCGACTGCTCGGGTCTCACCCAGGCCGTGTACGCCGCGCGCGACATCAAGCTGCCGCGCGACAGCGATCAACAGTTCGGCGCGGGACGCGAGGTCGCGCTGGCATCAGACGGCGCCGGGTACCAGGCGGGAGACCTGCTGTTCTTTGCGGAACGAGGCCGCGTGTCGCACGTCGCACTGTGGGCCGGAACGGGGCGCATCGTGCACTCGGCACTGTCACGGGGCGGTGTGGGTCGCGACAATCTGTTCGGTGATGAACCGAGGATGGTCCGGTTGCGGGAGAGCTTGGTTGGCGTGAGGCGGTTGGGCGGTTCTTCTCGAACCGCCTAACCGCTCAACCGCCGAACCGCCTATTTTCAATCCATGCGTCTCATCCTGTTCGACATCGATGGAACCCTCCTCTGGACCGCCGGGGCGGGCCGGCGCGCGATTCACCGGGCCCTGCTCGATGAGATGGGTACCGCCGGACCGATCGATGGATACCGGTTCGACGGCAAGACCGATCCCCAGATCGTTCGCGAGCTGCTGGAGCTCGCCGGCCATCCCGACGCGCGCTCGGAGGATCGGGTGACGGCGGTGTGCCGGCGCTACGTCGAATTGCTCACGGTCGAGCTCGAGAAGCCCAGCCAGGCGACAAAGATCTATCCTGGGATCACAGAGCTCCTGAGCGCGCTCGAGCCGTATGAAGCGGACGGCCGCGCGCTCGTCGGCCTCCTCACGGGTAACGTCCAACATGGCGCCGCGCTGAAGCTGCGGTCGGCCGGTCTCGATCCGGCCCGATTCACGGTCGGCGCGTTCGGCTCTGATTCGCACCACCGTCCCGATCTGCCCGCGGTCGCGGCGCGTCGCGCGGCGCAGCGGACGGGACGTCCCTTCAGCGGCGCGGAGATCGTGATTGTCGGCGACACGCCCGATGACGTCGCCTGCTGCAAGCCCATGGGCGCACGGTCGGTGGGCGTGGCGACGGGATTCTACGACGTCCCCGCGCTCCGCGCGGCCGGCGCGACCCACGTCTTTCGAGACCTCGGCGACACCCAAGCCGTGCTCCAGGCCCTGTTTTCGTGACGGCAGTTCGCGACGAGCTCGAGCTCAAGGCCCGGGTGGACGACCCGGACGCGCTCCGGCAGGCGTTGATCGCGGCCGGCGCCGAGCTCGTCTACCGCGGCGCGATGCTCGACCGCCGCTTCGATCGCAAAGAGCGTCTGCGGAAACGCGACGAAGTCGTGCGACTGCGCGTGTACCATCCAGCCGATCGGTCGACGGAATGGGGCGTACTCGGCTGGAAGGGGCCCGTGGGAAAGCGCGACGGCTATCGGTACCGCGAGGAGTGGGAGTCGCGTGTGGACGATCCGCGCGCGGCGCTCGTTGTGCTCCGTCACCTCGGCTACAAGATCGTGCTCCGGATCGATCGCGCCGTGGAGCAGTACCGGCTGGGCGACGCAACGTTGCGCCTGGAATGGTATCCGGCAATGGATGTATTGCTCGAGGTCGAAGGGCCACCGCAAGACATCGAGCGCGCCATCGCGGCAACGGGGCTGCCGCGCGAGTCGTTTCTTCCCGAATCGCTGCCGTATTTCGCGGACGCCTACGAGAAGCGGACCGGCCGCCCTGCGCGCGTGTCGCGCGCCGACTTGCAATGAATCCGCCCATGAAGCTGCTGATGCCATTGCGCGTGCCGGAGCTGGCGCCGTCGCTCGGGCGCATCATCGTGCCGCGGCGACTGTTCGATCCGTGGGTGCCGGTCGACGACATCCGTGAAGAGCTGGCGACTCGTGTCCTCGAGCTCGGTGGTGAAGGGCGTGCCGCGGCGGCGCGGGAAGGTGATGGCCAGGCGCGCGCGCGCGTGCTCGAGGTCACGGGCCGCCGCGCGTGGGGCGCTGCCTGGGACCACGCGGTCCGGCGCGCGGGAGCGCGGGTGGCCGAGGCGCTCGATGCCGAGATCACACGCACCGCTCGCCAGGTGCGGATGCCGCGCCGCCGGATGCGTCGCCATCTCCTCTCCAACGCCGAGAAGCGCGCCATCGTGGCGCGGCTGGGGACGGGCGGCGGCACGTTTGTCGCCGCGCTCGACGATCTCGAAGCCGCCGCGGCGCGCGCCGGCGAGGCCTCGGTGCTCGAGAAGGATGCCCACGCGCTGTGGCAGGACGCGCTTCGCACCGTGGCGCGGCGGCTGGAAGCGGCCTGGCTCGCGCTCGAAGCGGAGGTCGACGCCGAGCGCGAGCGCTGGACGCCGGAGATCGACCAGCTCGCCGCCTGGCGGCCCTCGCTCTGGCCCGTGATCATCGGCTGGCTCCCACTTGGCGTCCTGCTGTTGTGGCTTGGCCTAATTCTCAGCGGCTACGTGCCGGCCCCCGCATGGCTCGCCGCACAGCTGGGCTTCTAGCCCTCCTCGTTTTCGGGGGGGGGACCGCCGCACTCCCCGCTCAACTTCGCGTCGTGGAAGTGCCGATCTCCGGCCGCGCGAGTCTCGATTCGCTCGCGCGACTCGGGTTTGAAGTGGCCGATATCCGGTCGACGGGCGGCACCCAGCGCGCCGTGATCGTGGTATCCCCCGAGACCGAAGCGCAACTCGCGGCGCACGGCTTCAGGACCCAGGCGCTCGGTGTGGCCCGCGTGACGACGGGAGCGGCCGCCGACACCTTCCATTCGTTCCACTCATTCGACAATCCGGGCAACGGCATTCGCGCCACCCTGGCCGCCTGGGCCGCTGCGAACCCATCGATCCATGTCGATTCGGTCGGCGCGTCATACGAAGGCCGGCCGATTCTCGCCGTAAAGATCGGCCCGCCGGACGATTCGCCCACTCGGCCGAACGTATTGTTCCTCGGCACCCATCACGCGCGCGAATGGATCTCGACCGCGGTCGCCATGAAGCTGATTCGCTGGCTGGCGGACTCGGGCGGCGCATTGATCAACGCGTACGATATCTGGGTGATTCCGGTCGAGAACCCGGACGGCTACCAGTACACCTTCACAGCGGATCGATACTGGCGGAAGAATCGCCGGCCCAACGCCGGCGGCAGCTACGGTGTAGACCCGAACCGGAACTACCCCGCCTTCTGGGGCGTCGACGACGCCGGGTCGAGCGGGAACGAAAACGCGGAGACGTATCGGGGAACGACACCTGCCTCGGAGCCCGAGACTCAAAGCGTGATGGCGTTTCATGCCGCGCATCCGCCCGTGGTCTCGATCTCTTTTCACAGTTACAGCGGGCTCGTGCTCTACCCGTGGGGATTTCGGGCCGGACAGCTGCCGCCCGACTTGCCGCGCTTTGAAGCGCTGGCCGGCACCGATCTCGTGCCCGCCGTGCCCGACAGCCTGCCGGGCTCGTCGCTCGATCACTATCATCCGGGCCCAGGCTGGAATCTCTACACGACGAACGGCGAGTACACCGACTGGGCCTACCGCACGTACGGCACGATTGCGTTTACGACCGAGTTGACAAGCGGCTGCTGCGTGAACGGCGTCTACTACGGTTTCGAGTTTCCGGACGACAGCGTGCTCGTTGAACGGGTGTTTCGTGACAACCTGCCGTTCGCGCGCGCGCTGATCGTCGCGTCCGGCGATCTCGCACACGCGCCCGGCGTCACGGGTACCGTGCCCGCGCCGCCGCGATTCGAGTCGCTGTGGCCCGATTCCTGGCTGAGCCTCGATACGGGCGAGCCGCGGCCCCTCTTGACGCTGCGTACGGCGGCGGGTGCGCTCACCACCCGCAGCTCGCAGACCGACTCCCTGCGCCGCGGCACACTGCGCACGGTATGGCGTACCGATCTGCGGCTCGACGGCGTGCGCGCATTGCGAGCCGAGGGAACTGCGATCACCGCGGAGCTGCTGTCGCTCGGCGGCGCCGAGCCGCTCGATGCGGGATGGCAGGGATGGCACCACGACTCGGTGCGCGTGGGGGGCAGCTATTCGTGGGCCACGGCTGGCTCCGATACGCTGACGTCCCCGATCGTCGACTTGCGCGGCCGGACCGCCATCTGGCTGCATCTCTGGACACGCCACTACGGTTCGACTTTCTCGCCGACACAGCGCGGCATCATCCAGTTCTCCGGCGACTCCGGCGCAACGTGGAGCACCGTCGCCATGATCGTCGGCGACGGACCAAGCTGGTATCCGCTACGGGTCGATCTGCCGCAGGCTGCCAACCACCGGGGCGCGCGCGCCCGGTTTATCGCCGAGCAGTTCACCTGGTGGGTGGATGCCGTGGGCTTCGCGACCGACGCCAGCTCGGCCTTCGTCCCGCTCGGCGTGGCGGCCGGCGCCGAGGTCTCGGAGAACCCGGTGCGGGGCAATCAGGTAGTTGTGTCCTGGCCGACTGGGACCGGTGATGCGCGCGTGTCCATCTTCAGCTTCACCGGCGAGCGGCTGTATCGAGCCACGGTGGCCGCGCCCAATAACGAATATGTTTGGGACCTCACAATTGGCGGCGGAGCGCGGCGCGTGGTCAACGGCGCATACATCATTGTCGTGGACGTCGATGGTCACCGCTATCGCCGGCGGCTCTTCGTCGCGCGCACGGGTCCATGAGCGCGATCGGCGTCGGTGTGGACCTGGTCGAGGTGTCCCGCGCGCGCGCAATGCTCGCCGACAAGGGGGCGCACGTGTTCGACCGGTTGCTCACGCCGTCGGAGGCCGAGTACTGCCGGTCACGCCCCGACCCGGCCGAGCACGTCGCCGTGCGCCTCGCGGCGAAAGAGGCGGTCTACAAGGCGCTGCAGGGAAGTGACGCTGCCCGCGGAATCGGATGGCGTGACATCGAGGTCATCCGGGCGCCGGACGGGCGTCCCGACGTCTCGCTGACCGGGCTGGCCGCCAGCCGTGCCAGCGAGTTGCGGGTGAAAAAGGTGCTGCTTTCTCTATCGCACACGCACGAGGCCGCCGTTGCAATTGCAGTCCTATCAACAGATTGAAATTCCGACAAAATTACTCTAGTATTTGCCCGTGCGGTTTTTGACTCCCATTCTGATGATCGCCGCCTGCCTTGCGCAGCCACTCGCAGGGCAGGCGACTGACTCTTTGGCCCTGTCGCGGCGGGACGCCCTCGGGGTCGTCCCCGCCGGTGGTCAGATCACGCAGCCTGAGGAAGTCGACGAGGCAAAGCTGTTCATTCAGCAGGCCCGGTTCGATGTGTCGGGGTTGCCGCTGGCCGTCCGATCGACCTCCGAGCGGACCTTGGCGCGACTCGCCCAGATGCTGGATTCCCTTGCCCCTCCCGATTCAGTCGCCCGCATGACAGACAGCCTGGTCGCGCGTATTACGGCCGCCGCCGGCGGGCCCAAGGTCGTGGAACCGCTGCCTTCCCGGCCGCCGTCGCTCGCACGCGGCGCCGTCGTGTTCCGCGAGCAGTGCGCGGCCTGTCACGGCGAAACAGGTCGGGGTGACGGTCCCAAGGCCAAGTCCCTGAAAGGGCCGCCGCCCGCGAACTTCACCGATCCCGCGGTCATGGGCGGCATCTCGTTGCTCCAGATCTATCGGAGGATCGCGGTCGGGACTCCCGGGACCGCCATGCCGGAATTCGGCGACGACGTCTCAGCCGAGGACCGCTGGGCCGTCGCATCCTACGTCGCGGCGATCCAGTACGGTGGATCGGCGACGGCCGCGGTTTTTGCGGCCGTGCGCCATCAAATCGACTCTGCGGTGGCGAAGCGGTCGGACAAGATTGCGATCGATGCGTACATGACGTTCGAACAGGTCGAGACGTCGATTCGCGCCAATAACGCCGGACTCGCGAGCGAGCTGGAGGGAAATTTCGCCTGGCTCCGCACCCGCGTGGTGAAAGCCGATGAGGCGGAGCGCAACACGATTCGCGAACGGTTGCTGGCGGGACTCGAGCGCGCCGAGCGGGTCGTGGCGGATCGCCCATCGGCGATGAACCTGTTCATTGCGTCGTTCTTCCTGCTGGTGCGTGAGGGGTTCGAGGCGATCCTGATTGTCGCCGCGCTGATGACGTTCCTGGCCAAAGCCGGTGCGCCCGAGCGGCGGCGCGATGTGGCACGCGGCGCCTGGCTGGCGGTCGCCGCGAGCCTGCTGACGTGGGTCCTGGTGGAGCTGCTGGTCGAGGTCACACCGGGGGGACGCGAGATCATGGAGGGCGGCACGATGCTCCTCGCCGCCGCGGTCCTCTTTTACGTGAGCTATTGGCTGCTGTCCAAGATCGAAGCCGCAAAGTGGACGGCGTTCGTACATGGCAAGATGCAGAGCGCGCTCTCGTCGGGATCAGGTGTTGCCTTGAGCGCGGTGGCATTCCTCGCGGTCTATCGCGAGGGCTTCGAGACAATCCTGTTCTACAAGGCGCTGTTCACGTCGGCGGGTTCGGCCGGTGTACCGGTGGTGCTCGGCATCGCTGCCGGTGCCGTGGGGCTGGTCGCCATTTATCTGCTCATCAATCAGCTGGGGCTGCGGGTCGCGATGAAGCCGTTCTTCGCGGTCACCGGCGTGATGCTGTACTACATGGCGTTCGTGTTCGCGGGGAAGGGCATCGCGGAGCTGCAGGGAGCGCAGGTCATCCCGCTGACCGTGATCGACGGCGCGCCGCGCATTCCGGTTATGGGCATCTACCCCACCGTCGAATCGCTCATCGTACAGGGGCTGCTGCTCGCGCTCGCCATTGTGGCGGCGGTGGGGGCGATGCGGCCGAAAGCCTCACGCACTCCCGCGGAGCGCGACCTCCTTCGGTCGGAGTGACTCGGGCAGGGGCTGCGGCCCCGCCGGCTCCCGCCACTTCACGAGCAACGCCGTGCCCACCAGGACCAGGGCTACGCTCATCGCCTGGGCCAGCGTAAACGGACCCAACACCCGGTCGTCTTTCGCCCGCACCAGCTCTACGAGAAACCGCTCCGCTCCGCCAAGCACGAGATACCACGCGAACAGCCAGCCGATCGCGTGGCCGTGGTCGCGGCGCCGCCACAGCCACCAGAAGATCAACAGCATTGCGATCGTCTCGTAGATTTGCGTCGGATGCACGGCCATCACGAGATTCGGATCGGTCGCCGCCGGGAAGTGAACGCCCATCGCCTGGAGTTCCCCAACCGTCGTGGGCGGCAAGCCCTTGGGGAATTTCATCGCCCACGGCAGGCTGGTCGGGATCCCGTAGTCATCGTTTACGAGAAAGCAGCCGACGCGGCCGAGTGCGTAGCCGAGCGCGAGCGGCGCGGCGCAGATCTCGGCCGTGAAGCGGGAGGGCACGCGGCGGCGCCAGCCGTTCAATAGAATGGCGGCCGTTGCTCCCACGAAGCCGCCGTACCACACGAAGCCGCCGCGCCGAAACAGCATGTCGGCGTCGCCCTTCAAGAAGACGTACCACAGCTTGGCGCCGACCAGGCCGCCGATGACGCCGGCGATGACGATGTCGGCGGCGTAGTCTTCGTCGAGCCCGCGCGCGCGCAAGTCGAGCTGAATCGCCCACCCGGCCATCAGAAACGCCACCATCATCATCAGTCCGTAGCCCGTGAGCTCCAGCGGACCCAGATGTATCGCGAACGGATAAACTGTCATGATAAGGCCGTGTGTCGTGCGTCGTGCGTGGGTTCTGTCATCTCGAGTCCAGGCAGAGGAAGGTCTGCGCGCGCATCCAGTGTCCAGTCGCTGCGCTCGCCGAGGCGCAGCCGGTACCAGCCGGCCCGTGCGATCATCGCGGCGTTGTCGGCATTGAGGCGCGGGCTCGCGACGGCGACGCGCGCGACATTGGCGAGGCGCTCGGCCGCGCGGGCCGACAGCGCGCGGCTGCAGGCGACGCCGCCGCCCAGAACGGCAGTCGTGTAGCCTGTCGCGCGGACGGCGCGCTCGAGTTTCGTGACCAGCACGTCGAGGACCGCATCCTGAAAGCCGCGGGCGATGTGGGCGCGATCGCGATCCAGATCGGTCGAGGCGCGGACGGCGTGCAGCACGGCAGTCTTCAGGCCGGAGAACGAGAACTCGAACCCATCGGCGATCATCGGGCGCGGGAAGTTAAAACGCGTCGGGTCCCCTTGGCGCGCGAGCTGCTCGATCGCGGCGCCGCCCGGGTAGCCGAGGCCAAGCAGCGTCGCGACCTTGTCGAACGCTTCGCCGGCCGCGTCATCGCGCGTCTCCCCGAGGAGGCGGTAGCGGCCCCAGGCGGGAACGTCGAGCAGCAGGGTGTGGCCGCCCGACACGAGCAAGGCAACGAAGGGCGGCGCCAGGTCCCGGTCTTCCACGGCCGGAGCGAACAGGTGCCCTTCCATATGATGCACGCCGATCAGCGCGCGATTGCCGGCAAAGGCGAACGATTTGGCAAACACCACGCCGACAAGCAACGCGCCGGCCAGGCCCGGACCGGCCGTGACCGCCACCGCGTCGATCGCGCCGGGCGCGAGGCCGGCTTCCGCGAGCGCGCGATCCACGACGGCCGGCAGCGCGGCGAGATGCGCGCGGCTGGCCAGCTCAGGGACGACGCCGCCGAACACCTTGTGAACGTCCTGGGACAGAATGACGAGACTCGCGAGCTCCCCGCCGACCAGCACGGCCGCCGAGGTTTCGTCGCACGACGTTTCGATGCCGAGGACGGCGTCAGCCACTGTTGGGCCGACGGGTGGGGCGGCGGGCGGGGGGAGGGGGAGGGGGAGGGGGAGCCGCGGGCGCGGCACGCCGCTTCAGCGTGACCGAATCGGGAATCGCGCGGGCGGTGATGCCGCGCGGCGCAATTACGGTGATCCGCGCGAACCCGCCCACAGACCCCGTGATGTGGGCGACCACGCGCAGCGAGTCGCGCGTCAACCCCAGCACGCGCTCTTCCGGGCCGCGGACGGCAACCGACACGCGTGACGGCGTGACGATGAAACTGGTGATCGCGCCCCCGCCGCTCTCCACCGGAATGCCGCCAAACGAGCGCTCCGCGATGCGGCCCATATCGCCCGTCACCGTCACCTGCTTCGGCGCGAGGCGCACGATGCCGAGCGGCGCGGTGTCGATCGGCACGTTGCGGGTGAACTCGCCAGAGACGTTCGTAATTTCCATCGGCACCGTCGTCACGGAGTCGATGGCGGCCAGGCTGCGCTCGGGGCCGACCAGACGCACCGTCGTCGGGGTCATCGAGAGCCCGCCGTGCAGCACCTGACCGGAATCAGGCGTCACACTGACGAGCGAGACGATCCGCACCTCTTTGCGGGTCACGCTGTCGAGCGCCAGGGTGATCTCGCTGGGCCGCACCTCCATGACCCGGACGTCGGCGCCCTTGGGGAGCGCCAGCTCGACGTCGGTGGGGTCGAGGTGGATGGCCCAGTTCGACGTGGTCAGTGTATCGGGCACGCGGCGCGTGATATCGCCCGCGAGCGAGCGCAGCTTCAGGATCTGGCTGCCCTTACCGGAAATCTGGACCCGCACTTTGGGCGGCTTCTGCATCAGCGTGCGACCGCGCGGCAGCTGCACGTTCAACGTGACGTCGAAGCTCGTCGTCACAGGCTGCTGCAGCTGCACGGCGACGTAGAGCATCAGCGCGAGAAACAGCGCCGCGCCCTTGATCGGCCAGTTGCGCGTGATCCCCTGGAACACGCTAGTGCTCGCTCAGGAGCCGGCGGATCAGCATCTCGTTGACGGGCTCCTCCCAGTTGGCGGCGCCGATGACGCGCTTGACGATCACGCCGTTACGATCGATCAGATAACTCTCCGGTACGCCGAAGATGTCGTACGACTGCCGGATCGCGCCACTGGGATCGTGGAGGATGTCGAACGTGAGGCCGAGGCCATTCGCGAAGCCGAGGATCTCGGTCGGGCCGGTCGGCTCTTTGTCGGGATAGAAGACGTCGCCGTCGACGCTCACCGCCGCGATCCGGAAGTCGGTGCCCGCGAGCTTCTTGTGCAGCTTCTCCATCGACGGCATCTCGGCGCGGCACGGCGGGCACCACGTCGCCCAGATGTTGAGCAGCACGACCTTGCCGCGATAGTCCTCGAGCGAGGCCGGACGGCTCGTACGCAGATCGGTCGCGTGGAACTGCGGCGCGCTGGATCCGATCTCCAGCAGATTGATCTGCGGCCGCAGCTTGATGGCCAGGGCCACGCCAAAGACGGCCGTCGTCACCACGCCGGCGATCACCGTCCACTGTTGCCGATTCGTCATACCGTCACCATGCAGCGGCGGCGCAGCTCCTGCACTTCACGCCCGGGGTCGGTGCTCGCGAACACCGCGTGGCCGGCGACGAAGGTGTCGGCACCGGCTTGGTGTGCCGCGGCAATCGTTTGCTTCGTGATTCCCCCATCGACCTCGAGGAAAAACCGTGCGGCGTGCGTGGTGCGTAGTGCGTGGGCGCGCTGGATCTTCTCGTTCGATCCCGGAAGGTAACTCTGACCGCCGAATCCCGGATTCACCGTCATGATCAGGAGCAGATCGAGATCGCGCACGACCTCTTCAGCATGAGCGAGTGGCGTCGCGGGATTCAGCGCCAGCCCGGCCATCATCCCGCGCATCTTCACGGCATCGAGCTGGCGTTGCACGTGGATCGTGGCCTCGGGATGAAACGTGAACACCGACGCGCCGGCGGCGGCGAACGATTCGATGTAATGCTCCGGCTCCACCACCATCAGGTGGACGTCGATCGGCTTGTCGGTCAGCTTGCGCAGCGTCTCGATCATGTTGGCGCCGAACGTGATGTTCGGGACGAAGCGGCCGTCCATCACATCGACATGCAGCCAGTCGGCACCCGCCTCCAGCACCTGCGCGACTTGCTCCGCGAGCCGCGCGAGGTCGGCGGAGAGCACGCTCGGCGCGATGCGGATCCCATTCGTCATTGCGGACTCCGGGCCACCACGATGTCCACGACCGTGCCGGGCGCCGCCAGTGTTCCAGCCGCCGGGGTCTGTCCCACGACCGTTCCCGGCGATCCGTCCGCCGTCCGGCGCCGTGTGACGGTGCCAAGTTGCAGCCCTTCCATCTCGAGTCTGGTGCGGGCGTCGCCCGACGCCATGCCGAGCAGGTCAGGAATCGGGATGGTCGGCGCGCCGCGACTGATGACAACGGTCAGGCCGGCGCCCGGCGCGAGCACGGTGCCCGCCGGCGGGCGCGTCATCATCGCGAGCCCGGTCGGCGCGGCCGCCTGGACCGACTCCACCTGGCTCACCACCAATCCGGCGGCTGCGATCAACGACTGCGCGAGGGCGCCGTCGAGGTTCGAGACGTCCGGCACCGGAATCTTGGACGGGCCGGCGCTCGCGATGAGAGTGATCTTCGTGCCTTCGGGGGCGATGACGCCGGGCGGCGGATCCTGCCACACCACGACTCCTGCCGGCGCCGTCGGATGCGGCTCCGAGCCGCCCTCGGTGACCTGCAGCTTCGACCGCTGGATCTCCGCCTGCGCTTCCGCCACCGTCAGCCCGATCACGCGGGGCACCTCCTGGTGGCCGGGCAGGATGGGCGCAGGGAAGAGAATGAGGTACGCGGTGAGGTATCCCGCGAGCACCACCCCAACGCCAATCCCGATCCATTTCCAGAATCCCGCGTTGAGTTTGAAATCGGGCAGCGGCTCGACGCGGCGGGGAATACGCATCAGCGCCACGCCGGCTCCTTTCGGACCAGGCGCGCCGCGTACGCCCCGTCGATGCCGTGACGCTGCGGCAGAGACTGGAAGTCGCCGGCGGGCGTGACTAGGTCCACGGGAGCCGCGTCCTGGCGTGGTGACCGCGTGAATTCCGGGTTTCGGTTCAGAAAACTCTCCACGACGAGTTCATTCTCCTCGGGCTCGAGCGAGCAGGTCGCGTAGATCAGCAGACCACCCGGTCGCACCAGCGCCGCCGCGGCCGCGAGCAATCGCTCCTGCCGCTCTGCCGCGCGCGCGAACACCGCTTGATGCAGGCGCCAGCGCGCATCGGGATGGCGCCGCATCGTGCCGGTCGCGCTACAGGGTGCGTCGACGAGCACCGCATCGATGCTCCCGTGCCTGAGCGGCGCCGCCTCAAGATTGGCGGCAACGCACTGAATCGCCACTCCCGCCCGCCGCGCGGTGTCGGTGAGCCGACCGATCCGCTCGTGGCGCGCATCACCGGCGAGGACCCGGGCACCTGCCGCCTCGAGCGCGACGGCCTTTCCTCCCGGCGCCGCGCAGGCGTCGTACACCAACGAACCTGCAGGGATTCGGGCGAATCGCGCGACGAGGGCGTGTGCTGGGTCCTGGACAATCCATCCACCTTCGGAGTAGCCGGGAAGATCACGAGGTGCCGGGTGTCTGGTGCCAGGTGTCAGGGCGATGAATAGGCCGGCGCCAAATGGCGCCTCTGTAACTTCGAGTCCTATGTCCTGGAGCCGGCTGGTTAAAGTTTGCTGATCCCACCGTGCGGGCTGGAGAATGAGTTCGGGTTTTGCGTCATTCCACTCTACCAACCGTTCTGTTTCGGCAACTCCGAATCGATGTCTCCAACGCTGCACCAACCAGTCGGGATGCGATGACCCGGCACCCGGCACCTGACACCCGGCACCTGCCAGCTTGCGCAACGCATGGTTCACATACCCCGTAACCCCTTCGCCCACAGTCTCTCGGGCGAGTTCGACCGACGTCGAGACCGCCGCATGCGAGGGCACGCGCGTCAGCCAGCGGAGCTGATAGGCGCCGAGGCGGAGGACGTCGTGGAGACGGGGATCGGCACGGTCGAGCTCGAGCGCGGTGTCGAGCTCGCGCTGGCGGCGGAGCACGCCGGCCGACAGCTCGTACGCGAGGCGCCGGTCGCGCTCGGCGAGGCCTGTGAGGTGGCGGTCGCGCGCGTCCGCCAATGGCGCTCCCGCCCTGACCGAGCGGAGAATCTCGAGCGCCGCGCGTCGCGCGGCAGTTGCTTCCTTAATCCAGCATCCCCTTGGTCGGGGACGACGGCATGGCGACTTCGCGGCGCGGCATGCGGCCGGCGAGGAAGGCCGCCCGGCCGGCGATCGTCGCGAGACGCATCGCCGCCGCCATGGCGACAGGATCCTGCGCGGCCGCGATCGCGGTGTTCATCAGAATCCCGTCCACGCCCTGCTCCATAGTGACGCAGGCGTCGGACGCGGTGCCGACGCCCGCATCGACGATCACCGGCACATGCAGCCGCCGCTTGATCGTGCGAACGGAGAATGGATTCAGCAGGCCGAGCCCGCTCCCGATCGGCGAGGCGAGCGGCATGACGGCCGCGCAGCCAAGATCCTCGAGCCGCAGCGCCGTCACGAGATCCTCGTTCGTGTAGGCGAGCACTTTGAAGCCTTCCTGCACGAGGACTTTTGCCGCCTCGAGCAATCCCGCGACGTCGGGAAGCAGCGTCTCCTCATCGCCGATCACTTCGAGCTTCACAAAGTCGTTGAACCCCGCTTCGCGCGCGAGCCGCGCGTAGCGAATCGCATCGGCGGCGGTGTAGCACCCGGCGGTGTTGGAGAGCAGGAAGATCTTGCTGGGATCGAGGAAGTGCAGCACGCTCGATTCCTTGGAGCGGTCGAGATTCACGCGGCGCACCGCGACGGTGACGACCTCGGCGCCCGACGCCTCGATCGCGCGCACCATCGTGTCCATGTCGGGATACTTGCCCGTGCCGACCATGAGGCGCGATTGGAACGTGCGCCCCCCGATTTCGAGGAGATTGTCCTGAATTGACTCAACTGCCGTAGTCACGCGTCCCCCTTCCCTCATCCCCCGCCGACAAAATGCACCAGCTCGATGGCGTCCCCCTCGGTCACGGTGACGTCCCCGAGCGCCGGCCGCCGCACGATCTTGCGATTGTGTTCGACGACCACGGCGCGCGGATCGAGATCGAGCTCCTTGAGCAGCTCGAGCAGCGTTGCGCCCGGCGTGACGTGTCTCTGCTCGCCATTGATTACGACATCCATTCCCGCATCCTCCTCGCGGCCGCGGCCGGTTCGGCGTCGTCCCACAGCGCCCGAATCGCGGCGACGCCGTACGCGCCGGCCCTTCGCACCTCCCGTACCCGATCGATGGTCATCCCGCCGATCGCGATCACCGGCAGATCACCGGCCGCCGCCACGATCTGTTGCAGTGTGGCCAGGCCGAGTGGGGCACGGCCGGGGTGCGAAGCGGTGGCGAATACCGGCCCTACAACAAGATAGTCGGCCCCCGAAAGTCTTGCGGCTTCGGCCTCAGCCAGGTCGTGAACCGAAACGCCGATCCACCACAGCCGATTCAGTGCGCGCGCGGCGCTGACCGGGAGGCTGCCATGGCCAAGCTGGACTCCGGCGCTGGGGACGCTCAGTGCGACATCCAGACGGTCGTTGACAAACAGGAACGATGGAAAGTTGGAAAGTTGGACGGAAAGGCTGTAATGCTCGAGGCCCGTGAGCTCTCGCCCGCGCGCATGGAAGGCAAGCTCAGAACCGCCACCCTCGGCGAGTGCCTTCGCCACTTCGCCGACGTCCGCTCGTCGCGCGATGCGCTCGTCGGTGATCGCATGCAGCCGCGGCAGCGGTTGTCTCACGAGAACTTCGCGCCGGCCTCGAGACGGGCGCCCCGCAGCCAGTCCTTGGCCGCCATGCGCTCTTTCCCCGCCGGCTGCACTTCGAAGATCTCGATCGTGCCGCCGCCCGTCGCGATTACCAGCGAGTCACCGGCCGAAATCACTTCCCCAGGGGCGCGTTGGGACTGTTGAGCGACGGCCTTGGGTGCGAAGAGTTTGATCTCGACGCCATCCAACTCGGTCCACGCGCCGGGGCGTGGATCGAGGCCCCGAATCAGGCAGTCGATCGAGCGCGCGTGCTTCGTCCAATCGATCCGCGCGGTCTCACGCGTGAGCTTGGGCGCGAGGGTCGCGCGAGCATCGTCCTGCGGCACGGGGGCCGGCGGCGGGTCGCCCTGCTCGAGGAGCGCCAGCGTTTCTATCAGCGCCTGCGCTCCCATCTCGGCGAGATGCGCCGACAGCTCGCCGCCCGTTACGTCGGGATCGATGCGATGCGGGAGCTGATGCAGGATCGGACCCGAATCCATGCCGGCGTCGAGCTGCATGATCGTGACGCCGGTCTTCTCATAGCCGCGCACGATGGCCCACTCGACCGGGGCGGGGCCGCGCAGCTCCGGGAGCAGGGACGGATGGACGTTCACCATGCCGCGCGGCGGCAGCGCGAGCAGCGCCGGCTTCAGGATGTGGCCGTAGGCGACGACGACGCCGATATCGGGTTTCAGCTCGCGCAGCTGCGCCAGGAACGCCGGGTCGGTCGGCTTGTCCGGTTGCAGCACCAGAAGCTCTTCCGCTTGGGCGGCGATG